>Ga0255307_1000193_pt1 | contig 7220 bp, 4 predicted proteins | sample MistaT_17_FD_186099 | JGI IMG/M metagenome (GOLD analysis project Ga0255307, IMG submission 186099) | Metatranscriptome of freshwater microbial communities from Mississippi River, Louisiana, United States - Miss_Law_RepC_8d (Metagenome... | ecosystem: Environmental > Aquatic > Freshwater > River ... | reverse complement strand
TTCTGATCGACGGCGTTTCCATCCAGCAACAGTCAGCGCGGTGAATGATTGAACTGCCCGTGGGACCCCCAAGGCCCCGGGGCGAACCATCCATGAACCTAATCGAAGACAGCCGATCCCTCTGGAAGCCGATGGGGCTTGCCGCACTCGTCGGTCTGGCCGGCTCGGCGCTGGGCCAGAGTCTGGCCTCGCCGGCTCCCCGGTTGACCATCCAGGAGGTGGCCCCGGCCTCCGTCGAGGTTGCCGGCGGCGAGCTCCGCATCCTTCCGAACGCCTCGTCTCCGGTCGGGCTGGTGGGTGATCAGGTGGGTGCCTCCGTGGCCACGTCCGGATCCACCGCCTTTGTCGTCTGGCACGACAACGCCATCGACGGTCAGGGCATGGGCATCGGATCCCGCGTGTACAACCTCAACAGCGGGTCGGCCAACCCTCAGATCCACCGGGTCAATCAGCAGGCGCTCTTCGATCAGCAGAATCCCGTGGTGTCCGTCGCGGCCGACGGAACGGCGGTGGTCGTCTGGCAATCGGGCAAGGCCGGCCGCCAGTCCATCCACGCGCGCCGATTGTCCCGCACCGGCGCCCCCCAGGGTGACGAATGGGTGATCGCCGCCGCGGGGCCGGAAGGCAGCCACTCCTCACCGGTTGTGGTCGAACTCGCCGCAGGGGGTTTCGCGGTCGCATGGCAGTCCGTGGGGGTCGATGGTGTCTCCTCCAAGGTTCAGGTCCAGAGCTTCGACCGCTCCGGAAGCCCCGTTTCCGCCCGCCGGGTCATCGGAACATCGGCTCTGGTCGACCGCTCGCCGGCCTTGGCCCCCTTGGCCAACGGAGACCTCGCGATCGCCTGGGTGGCCGAACAGGCTTCCGCGGACATCCTCGACCTTGGGGGTGAGGCGACCCGCCGCGAGGCCAACTCCGACATCTTCGCGCAAATCCTCCGCGCCGACGGAACGGCCGTCTCCCCGCTTTGGCTGAACGCCTCGGCCTCTCCCTGCGACCGCCCGTCCGTCGCCAGCCTGCCGTCCGGCCGGTGGACCGTGGCCTGGTCCGAATTCGACATCGCAGGCGGTTCCTCATGGGATGTCCGCTTCGCCTCGCTCTCGGCTTCCGGAGTCGTCCTGGCATCCCCGGCAACCCTCAACGAGTACCGGGTCCATGACCAGAACGGGGTGCGGCTCGCCTCGGGTCAGGAGGGCGCCATGGCCGTCTGGACCAGTCGCGGTGCCGACGGCTCCGGGTTGGGCATCGCCGCCCGATCCATCGACGCGTCCGGACGAGCCTCCGGCGAGGAGATCCTCCTCAACCAGACCCGTCGCAACGACCAGTTCTCGCCCACCGTCGCGGCCACCTCCACCGGTTACCGGGCGGTCTGGAGCGACTTCGCGGGCATCGCCACCGGGGTCGATCTCAACGCGCGCGACCTCCGGAGGGTGACCAGTGTTCCCCGTCACAAGCTGAAGATCACCTGGGAGACCACGGTTGGAACCCGGTACCGCCTCGAGACCTCCAACGATCTCGTCCACTGGACCGAGGTTCAGGCCGAACAGACCGCAACCTCCTCCCAGCAGTCGGCGTCCATCGATGCGGTGGCGGCGGCCCAGTCCTATTTCCGCGTCCAATCTGATCGCTGACCATGCGCACGACCCAATCCATCGCCACCCTCGTCGCCCTGATGCTCGGCGCGTTGTCGGCCAGCGCGTTCTCGCTCCTGGGCCCCATGGTCGGGTGGCAGGCGCCCGACCTCGGCTACAACATCCCCGATTCGGCTCCCGAATACGGCGGACCCCGTCTCCGCGGCGACGAATACCGCCTCAGCACGCCGATCGTCACCTACGGCATCGATGGTTCCTTCCTCGAGTTCTTCGGGGTCGATGGAGCCCGTGCCGTCGATGAGGCCTTCGAGGTGTTCAACAGCATCACCAACGTGTCCGCATTCAGCCAGAACCTCGAGGAGTTCCCCCTCAAGGCCGACGGCGTCAATCCCACCGCTGCCGCGCTGGGCCTGCTCGACCTCAAGACCCAGTTGATGGGCCAGATCCTCGCCACGATGGGTCTCACCTCCCCCGAGCGATGGTGCTGGTCCATCCGTGCGAGGGCTGTCGATCCCATCCGGTATTCGGTCGTCAACTTCAACTACGATCCTGTTTCCGGGCGTCCGAGCCGGTACATCAATGGAACCCTGTACTCCTACGTCCTGCGCGACATCTTCAACGACGCAGGCGCCCGCATCTTCTCCGACGCCCGCGAGATCCCCGTCGACTCGGCCAACCCGAACGTCAGCCTGGCGTCGACCATCAGCGTGGCGAGCTTCATCACCAGCGACGAGCGGGTGAGCCGTGCCATCGACACCACCGGACGCTATTTCACCGGATTGACCCGTGATGACGCCGGTGGTCTCCGGTACCTGTACCACCCCGCCAATCGGAACTACGAGCAGGCTCCCGCCGGATCCATCCGCGGCAGCGTCTCGAGCGGCGGCGGTGGCGGCGGCGGCGCCCTCGAATCCCCATGGACCATCGCCGGTGACACCGGCCAAGTGGGCACCACGGCGGTGGCCACGACCGGTACCAGCAATGTCCTCCAGTTGGTGAACCTCGGTGTCCGCGCCGGTGTCGATCGGGTCCGGTTCGTCAAGGTCAACACCGATCCGGTGCTCCGGCAGAATGCCCGTCAGGCCGCCGTCACCTACCCCGAGGTGGTCAGCACCAACGGCGTGGTCATCCGCCAGGTCGTGAGTCGTGTGCTCACCCGTCCCGACATCCTGATCAGCGCCCGTGATCTCGGAGTCGCGACCTACGTTCCCCTCATCGGTGCCCTCACCCTCCCCACCTTCGTCAACACCGGAGCCACGCTCGACGGCCTCGCCGAGGGGCCCGGCAACGTGGAACCCGTCTCCGGGTACACCTTCAGCAAGGTCGGGGTCCACTCCCTGAACATCGGAAACACCGACGAGCAGGATGGCCAACCCGGATCCCTCTGGGGATCCTTCAACGGAACGACCAACGCTCCGGTCCTCTATCCGGTCGGCAGCAGGCTCTCGGATCTCGAGGCCGCCGCCCTCTACCTGCGGCGCAACTGAACCGCCCGATGAAAACCCTCAACCTTTCCAAGAGCCTTATCATGGTCCGATCATTATTCCTCGCGCTGGCCGGCGGTTGGGCTGCGTCGGCCGCGGACTTCTACAACGGGGGGCAGTATTCGGTCGATCGTCCGATCGACGCCGTCACCTTCCTGAACGCGGGCACGTTCTCCGCCGACACCTTCGACTTGTTCGCGACCCGCAACACCCTCTCCTTCACCAATCTGGGCACGATCCGTGCGTCCTATGGCATGGAGTTCGTCCGGGTCGATGATCGTGGCTTCCGCAATCCCAGCCACAGCATCGTCAATGGCGACCGTGCCGTCATCGAGGGTATCGGTTCAGCGATCCGCACCCTCGGATATCCCGAGGGTCAGGGTTACACCTTCGGCGATGGCGGCTACCTGACGCTCAGCGCCACCAACATCGTCAATCGCGGCCGCATCTCCGTCTCTTTCTGGGGCGATTTGTCGGCGGAAGGCCAACAGGTCGACCTCTCCCGTTCGTCACTCACGACCCTGAACCGTCAATTGCCCGAACTCGGCCGGATCGCCAGCCTCGAAGGCGGCGTCACCGTGGCCAACATGCCCGGTGGCATTGAAAACCTCTACTGGGGATACTGGAACACGCCGGTCGAGTTCGGTGCGTTCGCGACGCAGCGCCGCGTCACCACCTCCTATCCGACGGCCACCAACCCGGTGGTCGTGACCAACATCCTGGCCAACATCGACATCGGTTATCTGGCCGCCATCGACCGTGTGCCCGGTGATCCGGTCGCCAACCCGCGGAATTGGATTCCGGATTCCATCGCCACCGCCGGCCTCCCTCCGGTGCCCGCCTTGGCGTACATCCAGACCAACCAGTTGACCGCAACGAACAACCGCATCAACGCGGTGTTCATCATCAACCGGAACTCCAACATCCTCGCCACCGCATCCGTCGACGGGACCCGGAGCCTCAGCGCCACGTTGGCGTACCTCAACACCAACAACACCTCGGGGTCGGTGGATCTCGAGAGCATCCAGATCGTCGAGACCTTCACCACCTCTCCCACCAACATCTACGGTTGGGATTATCGTTCCCCCGCGACCGCGGTGCCCTTCAACATGCGGGTCACCCGCAATGTCGGGGTCAACATTCCCATCAGCCGGGCCGAGCGGGCCCGATTGGGCAACGAGCTGGATCCCCAGAACCCGCTCTCCCGGTCCAACCTCCTGTCCAAGTATCTGAACGATTCCCGATCGGGCGCCAACAGCACCTTCACCAAGGATCTGTTCACGACGGGATACTTCGGCCTGCTGACCAACGGCGTCGCCTACACGAATCTGGTCTCCACCAACGAATACATGGCCTACTCCTTCGCCATCACCTCGTTGCCTTCCAAGATCCCCAACCCCACCAACAGCACCTACGGTTCGATCATCCGCGCCATCGGTGGTCGGGTGGGAGGAGCACGATCCCAGTCGCCCTTCGGGTTCGCCACCAACCTCGCGGGTCGGGTTCGGATCAAGGCCGACAACCTGAAGCTTGAGGACACCCGGATCCGCGCGCATGGAGTCGTGAATCTCCAGGCCAAGCACGTCACCTCCTCGGCGAACACCAGCATCGCGGCTCCCTATGCCAATTACGACCTCGGTTCCACCAACGGCACCTTGGTGTACCGCGGGCTGAACCCGGTCGGTCAACCGAACCTGACCGGCGTGATCAAGGTCTTCGTCATGTCGTGGACGAATTCCGCCGAGTTCCCGGATCCCGCCGCCGCCGCCGCGACCACCGATCCGAATGCCGGAACCGGGACGGCCACTCCCTCCAACCTCCTGGCCGACACCCATTTCCGGGTGATGATCATCGATGCCGACATCGATCCGTTGAAACAGACCGGGGAGCTGGTCGGCCTGAAGCTCCGGGCGACCAACCTGACCACGGTCGACCCCGTCCTCTATGAGGTACCCGAGGTCGATGCCATCTCCCCCAATTATCCCGATGGTTTCTCCGGTGCGTCTCAGGTCGCCGGCAACGAGCAGGTCGCTCCGATCACCGAGAACTGGGTGAATGAGGGCGCCTTTGAACTGGTCGGCTCCCTCGGAGTTTCCCAACGCACCTTCCCTGCGCTTCGCACCCTTTCCAATCAATCCGACATCCTCGGCGAGCGGGTGGCGCTGGGCGTCGGTGATACCCGTCCGCTGGCCTTCTTGACGAACTCCGGGGCGATCTTCTCGGCGGGTTACCTGGGCTTGGGTGCCTCCACCCTTGCCCACTCCGGGCGCCTTGCGGCGGGCAACGTGTTGGACCTTGCCGCCGCCGACCTCGTCCTGACCGGGACGAACTCCATCGAAGCCGGTGGGCGCATCACGATCTCCGCCAAATACCTTGATGTCGGCAACGCCAGCGCCATCGGCACCCCGAACCTGGTCAAGCTCGACATCTCCGACCGTTGGACGGTGCCGGCCGGCAAGGTGCTGGTGGTGGCCGCGGCCGGTGTGAACGTTCCGGTCAACGCCCAGTCCAACGACCTCAGCGGACTGACCCTCTCGGTGAGTGCCGGTCGGTTCGAGACGGGTTCCGTGGACTGGCCGGGTGTCGACCGGGGCACGGAGGCTGCGGCCTTCGTGAACAACTCCGCCATCGGCGCGCTGGTCCTGACCATCGGTGAATACGGTCGGATCGACCTCCGATCCTCGGGATCGGGTGAGAGGGCCCTGTATACCCGGCGGCTCGAACTCAATGGCGATTTCGGCCAGTTCTTCAACATCACCAACAAGACCTTCGACGCCTCGGGACTCGCCTCGGCGCTGGGCTTCGACAGCAACATGCGGCTCTACTACAGCATCGTGTCGATCAATGGCATCGAGTTGTCCGGTCCCGTCCTCGACGGTGCGCTGGGCGGTCGCCTTCGCCTGGTCCGCATCGCCAATGCCGCCGGTGGGCCGATCACCCTCGAGTTGGGCAACGGCGTGGTGGTGGAGACCTCGTGGGCGGTCCGGTATTCCGTCTCGCTCGACTCCGACGGCGACGGTCTGGTGAATGCCATCGATTCGACCCCGTTCAGCGGTCCGGTGGTCAACACGAAGGCGGTCGAGCTCCAGGGACGTCCCTATCTGGAGATCTCCTGGGATGCCGCCGCCCACACCGACTACCAGATCCTGTCCCAGGAGCCTGCCGTCGGTCCTCAATGGTCGCCGCTGAGTCGGTTGGCCAACACCTCGGCATCGCCGAAGGTCCTCAAGTTCTACGATCCGTTGGATCAGGGCAGCGGCGCCAAGACCTACCGCATCCTCTACAAACCCTGAACCCGGTCAGGGTTCGATTCCAGGGCGCCGGGAGAACATCGTTTCCCCGGCGCCCTGTTGCTTGAGATGAACTCCCTGGGCATCACCGGTGGCGTTGGCGCCGGAAAATCGGAGTCCGCACGGTTCCTCGAAAGCGTGGGGATTCCGGTGCTGGACACCGACATCGTCGCGCGCGACCTGGTGCAGCCCGGCCGACCGGCTCTCCGCGAGATCATCGATGCCTTCGGACCCGGGTTTCTGGATCCGCAGGGAGGCCTCGACCGGGCCGCGCTCGGTCTCCGGGTCTTCGAGGACGACTCCGCCCGCCATCGCCTCGAGTCCATCCTCCATCCCCGGATCTTCGGGACCTGGACGCGCTGGATCCAAGACCGGGCCGCCGAGGACCGCCCACTCTGCGCGGTCGTGATCCCGCTGCTGTTCGAGAAGGATTACCGTGCCCACTTCGACGCCGTCGTGGCGGTCGCCTGCAGCGGGTTGACGCAGCGGTCGCGCCTCCGTGGACGGGGGTGGACCGAGACAAGCATCGACCGACGCCTCGCGGCCCAGCTTCCCATGGCCGAGAAACTGAGCAGGGCGGACTACGGTGTCTGGACTGAAGGATGCGTGGATGTCCTCCGCGATCAGCTCCGGAAGGTGCTGGAGTCGGAGGGTTTTCCGAGGACCGTGGCTCCATCGGCCTGAAGGCCAGCCGAAGGCGGAAGTCCCTATTTGCTGCCCGGTTTGGTCGCCGGGGTCGCCGCGAGGTCCGGGGGCAGGTGTTGGGGGTCGAAGGTCTCCACCTCGAGACGGATCAGGGGAAACAGCGGGACCCCGAGGTCGAGGGTGCCATCCGAGCGGTCCACCACCATGGCCAC
>Ga0255307_1000190_pt1 | contig 7305 bp, 8 predicted proteins | sample MistaT_17_FD_186099 | JGI IMG/M metagenome (GOLD analysis project Ga0255307, IMG submission 186099) | Metatranscriptome of freshwater microbial communities from Mississippi River, Louisiana, United States - Miss_Law_RepC_8d (Metagenome... | ecosystem: Environmental > Aquatic > Freshwater > River ... | reverse complement strand
TGGACGACTTCGACTAGCCCCGCAGCAGACTTCGGCTGCGCCGTGCCTCCCGTTTCGTGCGTTCACTCACAAGTAAGTTGATCGCTCGGAGGGCGCATGCTAGATTCCCCGCGGCCTCGCCCCCCGAAACGTGGGTCGGGTGCTGTGAACTGGATCTCACCGGCCCTTGGGTTTGTGGGAATCGGTTCGTATCTGGCGACGACGATCGTTGGGCTGACGCTCATCGGACGGTGGCTGGACGGGCGCTTTGACACCGCCCCGCTGCTGACGATGGTGTTCCTGGCACTCGGGCTGCTGGTCGGGCTGATTGGCGCGTACCGGCAGTTGCAGGTAGTACTGGAACAGTCGCGTCAGCAGGGGCGCAAGGATCGGGGCTGAATGAAGACCTGGCTGATCGTCCTGGGCGTGGTGGCTGTCGTGGCTGCTGGCGTCATTTTCGTGAAGCCCCCCGCGCCGGTGATCATCGTCAAGCCGGAGCACGTCTTCGACATTGGCCCGATTGGCGTCACCAACACCATGTTCACCTCGTGGTGCGTCGTCGCGCTGCTGGTGGTCACTTCCTACTTCGTCGGCAAGAACGTCTCCGTGGTGCCATCCGGCTTCAGCGGAGCGATCGAGGCGTTCGTCTCGGGCTTCTACGGCATCGTGGAGAGCGTTGCGGGCGAGAACGCTCGCAAGTTCTTCTGGGTGATCGCCACGATTTTCCTGTACGTGCTGACCTCCAACTACTTCGGCCTGCTCCCGATGAACACGATCGTCGGCAAGCCGGAGCCGGGGCACGGCGAGAATCAGGTTGTCTTCGCGCAGACGCGGATCCTGGGCGTCCCGGTGGCGTACATCCCGAACGCGCCGAAGGAGTGTGAGACGTTTGAGTGCCCGAGTTACCACCCCGCGGAGGGCGTGGCGCACCCGGCTGACGTTCACCCGATCGAGACCGCCCCGGGCGAGTTCTCCGGCCTGCTGTCGCCGTACTTCCGCTCCGTGAACACGGACGTGAATACGCCGCTGGCGATCGCTATCTTCTCGTTCATCTTCGTGGAGTTCTGGGGGCTCAGCGCCCTCGGTCCCGGTTACCTCAAGAAGTTCTTCGCCATCGATGCGTGGAAGAAGGGGCCGCTGGGTGTCATCGACATCTTCGTGGGGCTGCTGGAGTTCGTCTCCGAGCTGTCCCGCATGGTGTCGTTCACCTTCCGTCTCTTCGGCAACATCTTCGCTGGTGAAGTGCTGCTGACCATGATGATGTTCCTCGTGCCGTTCGTGCTCGTAGACGTGTTCTTCGGGCTGGAGCTGTTCGTGGGGCTCATCCAGGCCTTTGTGTTCGCGATGCTCACGCTGGTGTTTGCCCAGACGGCTGTCTCCCACCACGGTGGGGGAGAGCACGAGGGTCACGGCGAGTCGCATCACTGATCAAATCAGGGTTCGATGTGGAGTGGGGCGCCCTCGCGTGAATCGTGCGGGCATTGCTAGGGAGGATGCTCGGATGAAGCAGACTGGGACGTTCGTTCGTCGTGGGCTGACCGCGGCGGTGTTGATGGGCTCGATGTTCCTCGCCGGTACGGGCGTGGCTGCGGCGCAGGCCGCGGGTGCGGCCGACAACGAGGCCACCGTGTCTGCGATGAAGTTCATGGCTGCGGCGCTGGTCATGGGTCTGGGTTCGCTCGGCCCCGCGATCGGCATCGGCATGCTGGGTGGCAAGGCGATGGAGTCGCTGGGCCGCAACCCGGAGGCCGCCGGCGCCATCCAGACGAACATGATTCTGGCGATCGCGTTCGCAGAGGCCATCGGCATCTACGCCCTGGTCGTCGCGATCCTCATCGGCTTCGTCTTCTAAGCACGGACTCACGCAACGCGCGGCGCCGGGGCAACTCGACGCCGCGCGGGGAGCGCATGCCATGACGAGTTCGTTGGTACGGCGAGCCATGGGCGCAAGCGCGCTCAGTCTGCTCCTTGCACTGCTGCCGCAGGTGGCAGCAGCGGAGGAGAGCGGCGGCATTGCGTCGCTGGGGTTCAGCGTCCCCGGCCTGATCACGCAGCTGGTGAACTTCGCCATCCTGCTGATCGCGCTGCGGGCGTTCCTGTACGGCCCGATCCTGAAGGTCCTGGATGAGCGCAAGCGCCGCATCCAGGAGGGCATCGACCGCGCTGCGCAGGCTGCCTCGGCGGCTGAGAGCAGCGAGGTGGAGTCCCGTCGCGTGATGGAGGCTGCCCGCGCTGAGGGTCAGGCTGCGGTCGCTCGCGCGACCGACGCCGCGGCTCGACTGCGCGAGGAGCTGGAGACGCGGGCCCGCGCGGACGCCGAGGCGATCGTCGCCCGCGCTCGCGAGGAGATCGCGCTGGAGCGCGATCAGGCGATCGAGCAGATTCGCCGGGAGTTCGCGGACATTGCCATCACGGCCGCGGAGCGGGTCATCGAGCAGTCGCTCGACCGAACCGCGCACCAGCGGCTCATCGACCAGGTGCTGGCCGAGAGCCAGCTCGGGCAGCGGAGCTAGCACATGGCGACGCTTGCGCGTGACGTAGCCGGGCGGCGATACGCCCTTGCGGTCGTCGACATGGCCCGGTCGGACGCCTCCTTCGAGTCGTGGGCGCGAACCCTCGATGGGTTGGAGTCGCTGACGCAGCAGGCGTCGTTCGTGAACGCGCTGCAGGCGGACGGCATGACGGACGAGAAGTTTGCCGACATCGTGCGGCAGGTGGTTCCGTCGATCCGTCCGGTGGAGCTGAATCTGTTCCGGCTGTTGCGCCGCAAGAGTCGGTTGGGTCTGGGTCCGTCCATCAACTCGTACTTCATCGAGTTGTGGGACAACGAGCGCGGCATTGAGCGCGCGGTCGTGCGCACTGCGGTCGAGCTGACCGCGGCGCAGCGCGACGCGCTGGCCGTGCAGTTGTCGGAGGCCAGCGGCAAGCAGGTGTTGCTGGAGGGCGAGGTTGACCCCTCGCTCCTGGGCGGGGCGGTGATCCGGATGGGTGATCGCCTGATCGATGGGTCGACGCGGACCCGGCTGCGCGCGCTGCGTGAGCAGCTGGTGCACGGGTCGCTGTAAGAGACGTCGTCGCGCGCTTTCGCGCGCGTTGAACACGGAGTTCGCGCACCACTGGTGCGGGGAGGTCGAGATGCCGGCACGCGTTGAAGAGATCGCGTCGATCCTGCGTCAGCAGATCGAGCAGTTCGACACCTCGGTCGCGTCCACAAGCGTGGGCACGGTCATCGAGGCGAGCGACGGCATCGCGCGCATCCACGGCCTCGGCCAGTGCATGGCGTCGGAGCTCATCGACTTCGGTGACGGGATCCTGGGTCTCGCGCTGAACCTCGAAGAGGAGACCGTCGGCGCGATCATCCTGGGCGACTACACCAAGATTAAAGAAGGCGCCGAGGTTCGCACGACCGGTCTGGTCGCCTCCGTCCCGGTGGGCGAGGCGCTCATCGGTCGCGTGGTGAACGCGCTGGGTGACCCCATTGACGAGCGCGGCCCGGTGAGCACCACTGAGCGCCGCCCGGTGGAGAAGATCGCTCCGGACGTCGTCTCCCGCGTCGGCGTGAACCAGCCCGTGCAGACCGGCATCAAGGCCATCGACTCGATGGTGCCGATCGGGCGCGGTCAGCGCGAACTGATCATCGGCGACCGGTCGACCGGCAAGACCGCCATCATCCTGGACACGATCATCAACCAGAAGGGTGGCGACCTGGTCTGCATCTACGTCGCCATCGGCCAGAAGGAGGCGAAGGTCGCGCAGATCGTCGCCACCCTGGAGCAGTACGGCGCGATGGGGCACACCATCGTCGTGAGCGCGGGCGCGGCCGAATCGGCGGCGCTCCAGTACCTCGCCCCGTACGCCGGTTGCGCGATGGCCGAGTACTTCATGGAGCACGGCAAGGACGTGCTCATCGCCTACGACGACCTGACGAAGCACGCGTGGGCGTACCGCCAGATCTCGCTGCTCCTCCGCCGCCCTCCCGGCCGCGAGGCGTACCCGGGCGACGTCTTCTACCTGCACTCCCGCCTGCTGGAGCGCTCCGCTCGCGTCATCGACGAGCTGGGCGGCGCCTCGATCACGGCGCTCCCGGTCATCGAGACGCAGGCCTGTGACGTGTCGGCGTACATCCCGACGAACGTCATCTCCATCACCGACGGCCAGATCTTCCTGGAGACCGACCTGTTCAACGCCGGCCAGCGGCCCGCGGTGAACCCGGGCATCTCGGTCTCCCGCGTGGGTGGTTCCGCGCAGACGCGCGCGATGCGTGGCGTCGCCGGTACGCTGCGCCTCGACCTCTCGCAGTTCCGTGAGCTGCAGGCGTTCGCGCAGTTCGGCACGGACGACCTGGACCCCGCGACGCGCAACCAGCTGCTCCGCGGTCAGCGCCTGACCGAGCTGCTGAAGCAGCCGCAGTACCAGCCGCTGACGCTGGCGCAGCAGGTCTCGATCCTGTTCGCCGGCTCGCGCGGCTTCCTGGACGACGTGCCCGTGGAGAAGGTCGCGGACTTCGAGCGCTCTTTCCACGAGTACATGCGCGCCAACGCGGCCGGTGTCATGGAGACGCTCCAGACCGGCGTGCGCATGGAAGAGTCCACGGAGCAGGCGCTGTCGAAGGCGATCCAGGACTTCAAGGCGACGGTCGCGTACTAATCGCGGTCGACGAGCAGACGTAGAGGCGAGCGAGGACATCGATGCCCGGAGCCGGCGCAGTACGCGCAATCCGTGACCGCATCCGTTCCGTCCAGAGCACGGCCAAGGTCACGAAGGCCATGCAGCTGGTCGCTGCGTCCAAGATGCGGCGCGCGCAGGATCGCGCGCTTGCGTCGCGGCCGTATGCCGACCAGATGCGCAACGTGCTGGCCCAGCTGGCGGGATACGCCGAGGGCAAGGAGCAGGAGTCGTTGCACCCGCTGCTGCGGCAGCGCCCGGTGAAGCACTTCGCGTTCATCCACATCACGGCCGACCGAGGTCTGGCCGGCGGTCTGAACGCCAACATGAACCGCGCGGGTGCCGCGCTGGCCCTGGAGTACCAGCCGAAGGTCGAGCGCGTCTCGGTCGTGACGGTGGGTCGCAAGGGGCGCGACTTCTTCCGGCGCGCCGGGTTCCCGAGCCTCGCCGAGTTCTCGAATCTCGGTGACTACCCGGGGATGCAGCAGATCCTGCCGATCGCGCGCATCGTGATGGAAGACTACATGGCCGGGAACATCGACCAGGTGTTCATCGGCTACCAGCGCTTCGTGAGCACCGCGGTGCAGCGGCCGACCGTGCGGCAGATCCTGCCGGTCACCGCGCCCGAGGGTGCGGGGAGCGGCGACCGTGTCGACTTCCTGTTCGAGCCGTCGCCCGAGCAGTTGCTGGAGACCCTGCTTCCCCGCTACGTGGAGATGCAGGTGTACGAGGCGATCCTCGACGCGCTCGCCTCGGAGCAGTCCGCGCGCATGGTGGCCATGCAGGCCGCCACGGATGCCGCGAACGACATGGTTGGTGGCCTGACGCTGATCTACAACAAGGCGCGCCAGGAGTTGATCACAGGCGAGCTGCTCGACATCGTCGGCGGCTCGGCGGCGCTCGAGAAGTAGCCGTACGCGAGGAATAGCACCGGGACGCGGTTGTCGAGGGGTGACCTCGGTGGCTGCGACAGGGGAGGGTTAGATGGCAACCGGAGTCGTCCGCCAGGTCATCAGCACCGTCGTCGACGTGGAGTTCCCCACCGGCGACCTGCCTGAGATCTACAACGCCGTGAACATCGACATGAACGGCAAGACCCTGGTGACCGAGGTGCAGCAGCACCTGGGCAACAACTGGGTGCGCTGCCTGGCCCTGGACTCGACGGACGGTCTGCGCCGCGGTGCGGTGGCGACCGACACCGGCGCGTCGATCTCGGTGCCCGTCGGGCCGCGCACGCTGGGCCGCATCTTCAACGTCATCGGCACCCCGCTGGACGCCGGCGAGAGCGTCGCGGACGTCGAGCGCTGGCCGATTCACCGCCTGCCCCCGGCGTACGCCGACCAGGAGACCGCCGCGGCGATGCTGGAGACCGGCGTGAAGGTCGTTGACCTCATCGCCCCCCTCGCCCGTGGTGGGAAGGTCGGCCTGTTCGGCGGCGCCGGTACCGGCAAGACCGTCATGAACACGGAGCTGATTCGTAACCTGGCGGCGGAGCACGGCGGTCTGTCCGTGTTCGCCGGCGTGGGCGAGCGCTCCCGCGAGGGCAACGACCTCTGGCACGAGATGGCGGACTCCGGCGTGCTGGACAAGACCGCGCTGGTGTTCGGCCAGATGAACGAGCCGCCCGGCGTGCGCCTGCGCATCGCCCTGACCGGCCTGACGATGGCCGAGTACTTCCGCGACGTGGAGGGCCGTGACGTCCTCCTCTTCGTCGACAACATCTACCGCTACACGCTGGCCGGTATGGAGGTGTCCGCACTGCTGGGCCGCATGCCGTCCGCGGTGGGTTACCAGCCGACGCTGAGCACAGAGATTGGTGAGCTCGAGGAGCGCATCACCTCGACGAACAAGGGGTCGATTACCTCGTTCCAGGCGATCTACGTGCCTGCGGACGACTACACCGACCCCGGTGTGGCGACGACGTTCGGCCACCTGGACGCGACGGTCGCCCTGGACCGCGCGCTGGTGGAGCAGGGCCTGTACCCGGCGGTGAATCCGCTGACCTCCAACTCGCGCATCCTGGACCCGCTGGTCGTCGGCGCGGAGCACTACGAGGTCGCCAGCGGCGTCGTCCGGACGCTGCAGCGCTACAAGGACCTGCAGGACATCATCGCCATCCTCGGCATCGAGGAGCTGTCGGACGAGGACAAGGCGATCGTGGGTCGCGCGCGCCGCGTGCAGCGCTTCCTGACGCAGCCGTTCCACGTCGGCGAGCAGTTCACGGGCATCCCCGGCAAGTACGTCTCCGTGGCGGAGACCGTCCGCGGCTTCAAGGAGATCCTTGAGGGCCGTCACGACGCGATGCCGGAGAACGCCTTCTACATGGTCGGCACCATCGACGAGGCCGTCGAAAAGGGCCGCACCATGGCGGCGGGGAACTAGTCGTGCCCCTTTCGCTGAGCGTCGTCACGGCGGAGCGGACGATCGTCCAGCGGGGCGACGTGCAGCGGCTCATCGTGCCCACGACCGAGGGTCAGATCACCGTGCTGCCCTCGCACGTGCCGTTGATGTCCTCGATCGGCTACGGCGAGATGACGGCGGTCTGCGCCAACGAGACGGTCTACATGGCCGTGTTCGGCGGGTTCATCCAGGTCGCGAATGACTTCGTGACCGTGCTGGCCGACGCTGCCGAGCACGCCGACGCGATCAACGAGGAGCGTG
>Ga0255307_1000168_pt1 | contig 7703 bp, 15 predicted proteins | sample MistaT_17_FD_186099 | JGI IMG/M metagenome (GOLD analysis project Ga0255307, IMG submission 186099) | Metatranscriptome of freshwater microbial communities from Mississippi River, Louisiana, United States - Miss_Law_RepC_8d (Metagenome... | ecosystem: Environmental > Aquatic > Freshwater > River ... | reverse complement strand
CCAGTAGCGGACACGAGTCAGTTGGAATCCCGCAGTCGCGAATATTATCAGCGACTCGCGGTTCACGGTAGTCAATGCGATTCGAAGTTTCGAGGAGCGGGTGACGTGGCAGGACAGGCTCAAGAAGTAATCCGAATCAGGATGGAAGCTTACGACCACGCGATCCTCGACCAAAGCGCGTTGGAGATCGTTGACACGGCCAAACGAACCCATTCCGAGGTGCATGGTCCCATTCCGTTGCCGACCCGCATCGAGCGATACACGGTGCTTTCGGGGCCGAACATCGATAAGAAGGCTCGGCAGCAGTTCGAAATCCGAACTCATAAGCGCTTGATCGATATCGTTCAAGCAACGGCCAAGACGATTGAAGCCTTGAACAAGCTCAGTTTGCCGGCGGGTGTGGACATTAAAATCAAGGCGATGACCCGCTAGGTACGATCTTCAAACGAATTTAACCAACCCTTGGTTGTGCCCTATGCACCGGACGCGAGGCAGGTAAACTGGCGAACCCATCCTGGCGGCCGCGGAATTAGCGGCCAATCAGTCAGTAACCAGGGTTAGTGTTTGTCTGATTCCTGTCAGCATCACCGACGAGGCGAAAAAAACATGGCAAGAAAAGGTATTCTCGGCCGGAAGGTCGGGATGACGCAAGTTTTTGACAGTTCTGGAAAGGCTTTGCCGGTAACGGTAATCGAGGCCGGGCCGTGCCATGTTCTCCTCGTTCGGACGCAAGAGCGTGACGGCTATTCCGCCGTACAGCTCGGCTTTAAGGACAAGCCGCGGCGATTGGCTTCTCGTGCCGAACGCGGTCAAGTGGCATCGCTTGGAAGCGTTCGAGGCAAGAAGCGGCAAGATGCTGGCGTCGCCGTCGGAAAGAAGGCCGAGTGCGAGCCGAAACGCTTCGTCCGCGAACTGCGCGGCGAGTACCCTGGAGTCGAAGTCGGTGCGACCTGGACCGTTCAGTCGCTCGAGGGCGTCAAGGCGGTGGACGTGGTCGGCGTCACAAAGGGACGCGGCTTCTCAGGTGTCATCAAGCGGCACGGATTCGGCGGCCAGCGAGCCACGCACGGCGTAAAGAAGGTTCATCGGCACATGGGTGGTACTGGTAGCTTGGCTGCGTGGCGCGGTGGTGGTCGTCCCAAAAAAGGCAAGCGCATGCCAGGTCACTACGGGTGCGACCAAGTCACTTCCCGCAACCTCGATGTGGTGCGGATTGACGCCGATTCGAATTTAATCTTGGTGCGCGGCGCAGTTCCCGGCCCTCCTGGTGGTTATGTGGTGATCCACGAAACGAACAAGGTAGGTTAGTGGATAATCCCCAGGGTCGCCGCTAGTTGTGACCGCCAGTAGCTGCCGTCAGTTGTTCATTGGCGGGCCCCAGTCTGTGATATTGGCGCACCGTACAGCGAGCCTGTGGCCGGCGGTTCTGGTGTAGTGACAACGCAAATCGCAACGCCGCCCGAACAGTCCTTATTGTTTTCAGCGAGAAGCTCCCATGGCACAACTACCCATTTATGACCGTTCGGGACGAGAAGTCGGTACCTATACGATCGCTCCCGAAGACGTGGCGGCGACGATTAACAAGCAATTGCTTCATGACGTGGTCGTGATGTACCAGGCCAATCTGCGACAGGGCACGTTCCGATCGAAAGGCCGGGGTGAAGTCGCCGGTTCGACGAAGAAGCTCTACCGTCAAAAGGGAACGGGAAACGCCCGCGCAGGCTCTCGCCGATCGGGGACGCGACGGGGCGGCGGCCACATCTTCGCGAAGCGACCGCGCGATTTTTCTTATCGGCTGCCGCGTAAGGCCGTTCAGGCCGCGACTCGGATGGCGATCGCCTCGCGGATCCGCGACAACGAGATTGTCATCATCGATGATTTGGGATTCGCGGCCCCGAAGACCAAAGAAATGGCTGCGATACTCAGTGCGTTGAAATTGTCTGGTTTGACGACGTTGATCACTACGGCCGCGATTGACGCCAATGTTTACCGCAGCTCCCGCAACATTGAAGGTGTTTCGGTGGCACCCGTCGCCGATTTGAACGCGTTGTCGGTTTTGAAGCCCAAGCGGCTGTTGGTGACCAAAGCGGCTCTCGATGAAATCAAGGCCCGAGCTGCTCGCAATACGACTGCGGATGCGGCCTCCTGACGCACGGTGACGCTGCAAGTGCGGCGAACAAGGCATAGATGCGGAGCGTGCCATGAGCGACTCCGGCAGGTGATAGGTCAAGCGGCAATAATTGGTGGAACGGACGGTATTCTCGGCCGGATCGGCTGGGGCGAATGGCAACGAGGTAAGCGATGGCCGACAGTCAAACAAAATCGAAATTGGTACTGCGTCCCGACCAAGTGATCCTACGACCCTTGGTTACGGAAAAAGGTATCCATCGTGCCACCCGGCATAATCAGTATGCCTTCGAGGTCAATGCTCTGGCTGGCAAGTTGGAAATCCGCGGAGCAATCGAGGCTTTGTTTAACGTTCGCGTGGTTTCGGTCGCAACGCAGAATCGCAAGGGTAAGAAGAAGCGGCACAAGTTCCGCATGACGCCGACCCGGAATTGGAAGAAGGCGATTGTCACATTGAACTCCGAAGACAAGATCTCGCTCTTCTAACCACCGTCGAGACGAAAGCCAAAACCGAACAAGCCGTAGACACCATCGCCGCGACCGATGTAGTTGGAGAATAATTATGGGAATCAAGAAGTATCGACCAACATCCGCCGGTCGGCGCTCAGCCAGCGTAAGCGACTTTAAGGATTTGACGCCAGGAGCGACCCCGGAAAAGTCGCTTTTAATGCCGGCCAAGAAGAAGGGCGGACGCAACAACCAAGGCTACATCACCGTTCGACATCGGGGTGGCGGCCACAAGCAGATGTACCGCGTCATACTTCCGGCGCGAGAAGGACGGGGTACCGGCGGTAGTGAACTCGATTCAATACGACCCTAACCGCAATTGCCGTATTGCCTTGTTGTTCTTTGTGGATGGTGAAAAGCGTTACATCCTGGCGCCGGAAGGCCTCAAGGCCGGCGACAGAATTGAGAACGGCCCGGAGTCGCCTCCGACCGTGGGCAATTGTCTGCCTCTTAAAAACATACCATTGGGCAGCGCCATTCACGCCGTGGAGTTGGCACCCGGCAGAGGCGCGGCGTTGTGCCGCGCGGCCGGCATGAGCGCTGTGCTGTTGGCGCGTGAGGCCGGGTGGGCCCAGATCTCTCTACCGAGCGGCGAGATTCGCCGCGTTCCGGTGGCTTGTCGAGCGGCCATCGGGAAGTTGGGCAACGCGGACGCGATGAATGTCGAACTCGGCAAGGCCGGTCGTCGACGCTGGATGGGCCGTCGGCCGCATGTTCGCGGCACCGCGATGAACCCAATCGATCACCCGCACGGCGGCGGTGAGGGTCGGACGAAGGGTGGTCGCCATCCGGTTAGTCCGACGGGCGTACTGGCGAAGGGTGGGTTCACCCGCAAGCGTCGAAAACCGACCAATAAGGCGATCGTGCGGAGACGCAAATCCACTCGATATGGCCAATTGAAATTGCGGTAGCATTGCTGGTATAACCGCACGCAAAATGGCTTCTTAGCGGTTTCGGGATAGGTAGTCGCCGAACGGGTTGAGTTGACGGGAATAGCGAGAGCGAAACATGGGCAGGTCATCGAAAAAGGGGCCGTTTGTCGACTTCAAGGTCTATGCGAAAGTCCGTGCTCAACTGGACTCGGGTGGATCAAAGACGCCGATCAAGACCTGGGCTCGGGCCTGCACGATCGTGCCCGAGTTTGTTGGGTTCTCCTTCGATGTTCACAACGGCAAACAGTTTCTACGGGTCTTCGTGACAGAAGACATGGTCGGTCATCGTCTCGGTGAATTCGCGCCAACGCGAACCTTCCGAGGACATAGCGGCAAGAAAGCCGCTCCGGCGTCCAAGTAAGGTTGAGGACACAAAGATGCAATACAACGCCAGTCACCGTTATGCCCGTATAAGTCCGCGTAAAGTGCGACATTTGGCGACACTCGTCCGTGGCAAGTTCGCGGATGAGGCACTCGATCTGCTTCGATACCAACCTCAGCGTGGTGCGAGGATGTTGGAACAGGTAATCAAGAGTGCCGTGAGCAACGCTCAGGATAGCAGCCAGTCGGCGGATGGCAAGCCAGTTGACATCGAGGAGCTGATGTTGACGGATGTTCGCATTGACGGTGGGCCGATGTTTAAGAGGATTCGCCCGCGTGCTCGAGGTATGGCCTTTACGGTTAAGCGTCGAATGTCGCACATCGCCGTCACAGTCGAGTCGTTGGAAGACATGTCGAAGTAGCAGTCGAGTGGGTATCGGCCGGTACGTGGCTGTTGGTTGGCGGGTCGAGTTCAGGTTCGAGGCTTTCGAAGCGGTTGGAGACGTTATGGGTCAGAAAGTGAATCCCGTCGGTTTTCGCACAGGCGTCATGATCGGTTGGAAGAGCCGATGGTATGCCTCGAAGCGAGAGTACTCCAACCTGCTCATTGAGGACTCGAAGGTTCGCGACTTCATTAAGAACCATCCGCAGAAGACACAGTATCGCAGCGCGGGTATCGACCGCATCGAGATCGAACGCACGCGGGACGAGGTAAAGGTCATACTGTTTGTCGCACGCCCCGCGTTGATCATTGGCAGGAAGGGACAGGAGGTCGAGGTACTCCAGGAGGAGCTCCAGAATCTCATCGGACGCCGGGTCAACCTCAAGATCCAAGAGGTGTCGCGACCAGAGATCCAGGCCCAATTGGTCGCCGAGGAAATCGCGATGCAACTGTCCAAGCGGGCCAGTTTCCGGCGGACAATGAAAAACGCCATGGAAGCGACGATGGAGGCCGGGGCTAGAGGAATCAAGGTTCAGCTGGCTGGTCGGCTAGGTGGTGCCGAAATGGCGCGGCGGGAGAAGGCGATTTTGGGTTCGATTCCGCTGAGCACCTTGCGGGCGAAGATTGATTACGGGTTCGCTGAGGCGGCCACCGCCCAGGGAAATCTGGGCGTGCAGGTTTGGATTCATCAGGGGATGTACGAAGGGGAGATGTCCGATGGCGCTAATGCCGAAGCGAGTCAAGCACAGAAAAAGCCAAAGAGGACGTATAAAAGGTAACGCGACTCGGGGTAATCGGGTCGTATTTGGCGATTTTGGGTTGCAGGCGATGCAGGGCGGATGGGTTCGGGCGCAGACGATCGAAGCGGGTCGTATCGCGGCGCAGCAGTACATCCGCGGCGAGGGTCGTCTGTATGTTCGGATGTTCCCGCACAAATCGATCACCGCTAGACCGTTGGAAACCCGCATGGGTAAGGGTAAGGGCGAACCGGCAGCCTGGGTGGCGGTGGTCAAGCCCGGTGCAGTGTTGTACGAATTAGGCGGGGTGACGGAGGAGCAGGCCAAGCTGTGTATGGCTCGTCTAGCTCACAAGATGCCAATTCGGGTGCGTTTTGTACGTCGGCGACCCGCATAGTTGGAGATCGTGTTATGAAGGTGAAAGAGTTGCGAGAGATGACGGCCGAGCAGTTAACGCAACAGCTCGCTGATATCAGTTCCGGCCTGTTTCGACTGCGGGTTCAGGCCCAGACGGAGCGGGTCGATGCGCCCAGTGAGATCCGCAAGGCTCGGCGAGACATCGCCCGGATCATGACGGTGCAACGCGAGCGGGAGTTGAAGAAGTAACACGGGTTCCGCTGGTCGCGGTCCTGGTGCGGCAATTAGGCTTGGGATGGTTCGCTGAGACGTTTCAGCGGGATGCGGTGCGGGCGAAGGGGATTTGAGTCATGCCGAAGCGGGTTGTAGTTGGACTGGTCAAGGGCGACAAATGCGACAAGACCCGGCGGGTCGAGGTGCCGCGATTGGTTCGCCATAAGAAGTATGGCAAAATCATCCACCGCCGCACTGTTTGCTATGCTCACGACGAGAGTAACAGCTCGGCGGTGGGCGATCTGGTGGAAATCGTGGAGTCGCGTCCGCGTTCGAAGACGAAGCGTTGGGAGCTGTTGAAGATCGTGAAGCGCAGTGGGGCGGAAGAGCAGGCTGCTAGCAAGGCCAGCGTGGACGCTCCAGAGATTCCGGGCTAGTGTCGGTGCCAACGGCCGTTGCTGAAGAGATCTGGTGAGGAACTGGCGGGGTTTGGCTTTGGACGTTGCCGGGTCGAGCCACAGCGAAGTGTACAACGCATTGAGTTCGGGGGTTACGGTGCCGGTGGTAGAGTTCCGGCGGCGTTAGCAGGGGCGATGAGCGATGATTCAGCAGGAAACAAGACTCAATGTCGCCGACAATACGGGCGCCAAAGAGGTGATGTGTATTAAGGTCTTAGGTGGCTCGCGTCGGCGATATGCAGGCATTGGCGATGTGATCATTTGTTCGGTGAAGTCCGTTGTCGCCGGCGGTGACGTGAAGAAGAAGGCGGTTGTTCGGGCCGTGGTCGTTCGCTGCAAACAACCGACGCGCCGCGAGGATGGCAGCTACATCAAGTTCGACAGCAACGCGGTCGTGTTGGTTGACAATGACGGCAACCCGCGGGGCACGCGCATTTTCGGGGCTGTTGCCCGTGAGTTGCGTGATCGCAATTACATGAAAATTGTCAGTCTCGCGAGCGAGGTGGTGTGATGCATATTCGAGTTGGCGATCAAGTCGAGGTTGTCCGGGGCGATGATCGTAAGAAACGTGGCAAGGTTCTAGCGGTCGACCTCGGATCTACGACCGTGCTCGTTGAGGGCATCGGGCGAGTGTACAAGCATGTGAAGCGGACGCAGAAGAACCCGCAAGGCGGGCGGCTTTCGATGGAGATGCCAATTAACTTGGCCAACGTTCGGCTGGTTTGCGAGAAATGCAATCAGGCAACGAGGACCGGCGTCCGTTATACCGCGGATGGCGTGAAGGAAGTGGTGTGCAAAGCTTGTGGCGCGGCAATTAGGACGTTGTCGCCCGCCCGCAAGGCCTACGCGAAGGCCTAGAGGTTTTGTCGCCCGGAACGAGCTGCAGTGGAGTTGCGATTTTCTGACCGCCTCGGAGATCTGGTACGTTGCCCAGATACGGATGAGGGGTGGAGCGAGAGAGAACGATGAAACCGAGATTGCAAGAGCGATACGAGTCAGAAATACGAAAAGCTCTATCCGAGAAATTCGGGTTGAAGAACGCGCACGAAGTGCCGCGGTTGTTGAAGGTCGTGGTTAATATGGGCGTCGGAGCCGCGACCCAGGATAAGAAGTACCTGGAGACGTCGCTTGACGCCTTGGGGCAGATTGCGGGTCAAAAGCCGGTTGCGACGTTGGCGAGGAAGGCGATCGCCGGTTTCAAGTTGCGGGAAGGGGTTGCGATCGGGTGCAAGGTGACGCTCCGCCGGCAGCGAATGTATGAGTTCGTCGATCGGCTGGTATCGCTCGCGCTTCCCCGCGTTCGCGACTTTCGCGGAGTCAGCCGCAAGGCGTTTGATGGGCATGGTAATTACAGCCTTGGTTTGGCCGAGCAGCTGGTTTTTCCGGAACTTAATCCGGACAAATTCACTCGGCCCCAGGGTATGAATATCGCTTTCGTGACGTCGACGGAGAGTGACGACGAGGCGCGTGAGTTGTTGCGTTTGCTGGGTGTTCCGTTCCAAGTCGACGAAAAGTCTAAGTAACGGGTTCCTGGTTAGGGTGGGGCGTTCGGAAGTTTGATAGCGGGGTAGCTACTCGTGGCGAGTAAATCGAAGCGAGCGAAGGCGTT
>Ga0255307_1000156_pt1 | contig 7829 bp, 8 predicted proteins | sample MistaT_17_FD_186099 | JGI IMG/M metagenome (GOLD analysis project Ga0255307, IMG submission 186099) | Metatranscriptome of freshwater microbial communities from Mississippi River, Louisiana, United States - Miss_Law_RepC_8d (Metagenome... | ecosystem: Environmental > Aquatic > Freshwater > River ... | reverse complement strand
TCGTCATCGACGTCGCCGACACAATCGGAGACTCGCAGCAGATCGGACAACACATGGTCGATTTCGGCGCCGGGAGTGACTGGTTCCGAGACCCTGACACTGACACTGTCTGGCAGCGGTGGTGGACGTTTTACCCACTCTCCGTCGCAGAGCGTTTCGAAAACGCGCGCAACACCGTCTCAATCCCTGAGTCCCACCGCTTCACAGTCGACGACTGATTCTCGATCGAAAGCCACCGCGTCTCAGTCACCTACCGAAAGCCCCTCCGACGAAGCCACGATGAGCAAATCTCTGTCAAAGTCTCCGACGATTTCCACGTCGACAAGCTCGTCCAGCAGTTTTTCGCAAAGCTCCTCGCACTCGACATCCGCGTCGAATTCTGAGACCCACTCGGGTCGAACAGCATCATCGAGTTCAACCGCGTCGCTATCGCCCTCCACTTCGGTTTCGTTGTCACGCGGAACAAAGTCGATCCCACTGACAAATTCATTGAGTTTGTCGACGAGCGCGTCCGATGATCCGACGATGTCAAAAACGGGGTCCCAATCTCAAAGTGTCGGAACTCCAACGCTGTCGAAAGCCACCGAAAGTCGAACAAAGCAAACTGAGACGAAGTCCGGCATGACGCCGTCGGCATCACACGGAACACCATCTTGGTCTTTCACACCAAACACTAGGACTGCGAGCGGCCCCACTCCGAGCCGAACAGGCTGCTGTCCGACACGGTCGAAAACGCTCGGAACACCCACGGCGACAGGAAAAACGCGGAGTCGCACTCGAACAGGCATGACCCCGTCCTTGACAGGCCCAACTCCAACAACGACCGGTCCGTCACCGTCGGTGTCCCCGACTTCGTCGTTCACTCGGGTTCCAACAAAGACGCCAACGGACCCAAGCGTGACGACGTCGTTGTCAGGGTCACTGAGTACCTCGCTGAGTGCATCGGCAAGTGGCAGTGGAACACAGTCCAAATCAGGCAGCGCGTCACAGAGCGGCTCGTCGACGGCGTCGATCGGAACGATGAGCCCCTCCCCCTCAGCCTCGGCCTCCAAAGGCACTCCATCGCGAACGGGCTCAATCGGAACTCCGACGAAGTCTGGAGCAACGCCAACCGTCAGCAGCTCACGATCTGGATCACCATCGATGTCGTTTTCGTTGTCGGCGACCATGTCCGTCATCCCGCCGCGGACGCGTACTGTCACTTCAAGTGCGACAGGGACGTCAAGAACGATCTACAGCCCTTCGACCACGCCTTCGCGAGGCAGTCCCACGGTGTTGCCGACTGCCAGTCGCACGATTAGTCCGTCGTTCTCGCTGCACAACTATTCCGGGACTGTGACGACTTCAGAAACCGCTGATTTCACGGAAACGCGTTCCGTGTCACATCGGCACCAATTCACTGGTTCACTGACGATCACAATTTCGTTCTCAGGAACAGACACGCAGAGCGAAAGCATCACACTGTCTGGCACGGAGGAGCCGACACTCACCCCCACGTTTCCGTCGCCTTCAGTGACACCAAGCTCATCGCCGACGGTTTCTTCCACCGTGAGTCCCACAGGAAGTGTCACTGGATCCCGGTCGCTGTCACTGTCGGAGAGCAGCAGCACGACCGCTTCACTATCTCCCACGACTTCAGGGGAAACCGTCACTGACTCGTTTGTCATGACGAAGTCACAAGCAATAACGCTGTCGAATTCTACGTCGCGGACGGGAGGCACGCCGTCGAACACGCCACCGCTCACAAGAACGCTTTCCGTCACGTCCGACTTGACGCAGTCGGTTTCAAAGAGTGTTTCAACGACGTTATCTGTGACTGTTTTGGGAACGCTGTCCGAAACCCCGCCTTCTCCGTCTTCAACGCTGGTTGCTACGCCCACTGCTAGTTTGACTCAGAGTGAAACGAGTGAAGTCACCGCGACCGCGACGATGTCCAACACGGTCTTACCGTCTGCCAGCGAAACCATGACGTTCAGTCCCAAAGGAAACGAGTCCGACACGTCAACACTTGTTGTGACCTCTACTGGCACCCTTACTGCGACTGTGACTGAGGTGCTCACGGGCACGCGGCACAAGGAGTCTCAAACGGAGCACAGGCTGAGCTTTTCCACGTCAAGCTCAGCTTCGACTTCGTTGTCACAGACGCAAACTTTGTCGCTTTCTTTCAGCGCTTCCCAAACAGCAACGGTGACGCCGTCCCGCACAGGAACGCCTTCCTATCCGACGCAGTCAGTGTCACGCTCGGGGTCATTGACAAAACCGACGCTTTCTGGCACATCGTCACCCACACTATCGTTGACTGGTGACATTACTGCGACCGAGTCACTTTCTTCTTCTATCGAAACAGCGACCAAGTCGGCGATTGTGACCGTCACCGATAGCGTATCGAGCACTCGGAACGAATCGCAGACGAAGGATACGGAGAGCCTCACTACCACCGGTGCACTCACAGGAACTGTTACGGCTGCTGAAACGAAGTCGCCGACTAAGTCGAAGACGAAATCGCGCAACACTGCTAGCCAGAGCATCAGCGCTTCATCGTCATGGACCACCAGTCTAACCTGTTCAGTTTCTTCGTCGTTCTCGCTTTCGACCTCGTTCAGTTCGAGTCAGTCGAGCAGCGACACGCCGTCGCGTTCGACAACTCAGTCGCTGTCGGCATCTGCGACGGGAAGTCCGACGCTCTCGCGATCAGCTGGGACCATGTCAATTTCAGTGACGTACTACAACTTGTCACGCACACCAACATTCTCGGAAACGCCAACACTTTCGGTCAGCGATTCCCCATCAACATCGTTCTCCCGATCTCCTTCAGTGACAAGGAGCCCAAGCAGCGATTTGACCATGTCGGTTACACCATCGTCGACACTGACGCCAGCACCGACTGTTTCGAAAAGTCTGTCACTATCTCCATCCTTGACCAGGAGTCTTCCGGTCACTCGAACACCGTGGACATTGTCACGCACCATGTCGCTCGGCACGCAAGAAGTCACCGGGACGGAGACTCAGTCTCAGTCCATGTCATTCAGTGTTTCTCTCTCCAACCCAACCCACTCCGTCACGACGACAATCACACTTGCCAAGACAGGAACGTTGACGATGACAGAACCAACGCAGTCTCTGACGGGGCTGTCAAATCCGATAACGATTACGGTGTCGCAACCGGGGTCTATTACGTATTCTGGCACTGCAGATGTCACGTTGACCGGAACTAGCTCTGAAACCGAATCGCGTGGAGGACTTGGTGGGACGCTGTCGCCGTCGAAGACGGTTCAACCCAGCGAAACACTCACGTTGACGGTCTCGCAGTTGTCGCTGACCCCGACCAGAACTCTTGTTCCAACGCCGACGCGCACGAAATCCGTTCCTCCGACTGGGACAGTGACGCTCATCATGACAGCGACACAGACTGAAACGTCAGGGACCCAGTCGTTTGGGACCATGAGCGGCACTGCGTCGATCCGGCCTTCCGCATCCGATTTCACGTACACGCAAAGTGTGTCCAGCACCGTGACGAACACCCTGTCGATGACATGGCCCCCAACTCCCTCGGTTTCTCGAGAGCTGACAAAGCGCACTGGCTCGCTTTCCGAAGAAATTACGGCTTCGTCGACAACAACAATAACCCCGCCACCAACGCCGTCTCGAACGCAGATCACCACCGACACGTTAACGTTGCCTGCGGACACGTCGAGCGTGTCAGACTCGTTGAACCACACGGAATCTTTTGGGAGCTTTTCGGGGACTCGGACGCAAACTGCAACGGTAACTGTGCCACCGACACCGACGGAGACGATGCCGAGCCCGAGTGCTTCTGCGGAGGAATCCAAGACTGAGACTTTTAGTGACAACAACGTGACGTTGTCCACGACAGTGACTCTATCGTCGACAGAAGAGGTTTCGGCGTCAGCGTCCGTGACACTTCCGGAATCAGTGACGGCGACAATCACTCCCCCGCCAACGCCAACAAGTACATTGACAGTCACAGCGACAAACACAGTTCCTCCCACACCGACGACGACGCAAACAATCTCATCAACACTGTCGCTTTCCACATCAGTTTCGCAGACGTTTTCGTCGTCGCTTTCGACGTCGAACTCCCCACCCGTCACGTCTTCCGAGTCATCGAGCGAGTCCGGGACGTTGTCGAACAGCGATTCGATCAACCTCTTCACGATCTTCTCGAACTTCGTGCTAACTCCTCGCCGTGGCGGAGCCGACTCTGTTCATGTTGATGAGAGCGTGCATTTTGAAATGCGGTTGTCCCCACCGTACCGAATCGGTGACCGAATGATGCTTGTGCCGTTCAACGAGCCGTGTACGGTACCCGCAGAAACCAGCGGCGCGCCTGCGAATCCTAGCGGCGTGGATCTAAGCGTGGCTGCCCGCCAGCCCCGTTTGCGCGTACCATCGAACTGGACCATCCGACTTCAATCCGTGGGAGAATTCGAGCTTTGTGCGTATCAATCCCATCCGGTGAATCGGTGGCAGAAGATTCAAGCTGGTCGCAAGATTACTTTCACTCCGCGCTTGGTCCGCGAAATCGGTGTTTGGCCGATGGCTGTTGCCGCCGACAGCGCAATGTATCTGAACATTGCCGTCAAAGGAGGGAACATCGCGGATCTTGTCCGTTTGGTCCCACCAACAGAATCCTGTGAATCATCATCGAATTCTGTCTTTTTGGGGACGCAAACGGTCTTCGATTCCCACATCGTCGTCGTTGGGATGATGCACTCGGCAGGGACATTCACCGTGTGCTATCGCGGATTTCCACATACGACGTCACAATGGCAGTTCGTGGCAAGTCCGTTACGCGTAACCGGCCATTTGGATTCCTACATCGTGTTGGTTCCTGAGCCAATCTATGCATGGCTGCCGATCAACATTTCTGCTCAAGGGGCGGGAATGACCGGCAATGATACCGTGTTCTTGTCGGATGGGGCATGCAACAAAACGAAACTCTTTGTTCCTTTGCAGATGCAGGCGAGCAAATTTGACGAAGGACTGACAAGCGTATTCCTGTACGGCGCGGCGTCGCAAGCGGGAAGATTTTCGGTGTGTTACAAATCTTGGCTTGCTGACGTGACTGCATCGCCGGATGTCGTAACGTTGCCGACCGTTTTGATTGAAGGTGCAACTGTGCTAGGTGTGGTACCATCGAGAAAGACGTACGCCGTTGGCGCAGACTATCACGTGCGTCTCGTTGGCGCCGCGCTGCAGCCTGAATCGGATCATCTACAACTGCACCGCGGATCCGGGAGCTGCAACGATGCAAGCCCTATCAACCTGGCGTACAACAATAGAACCTCTGAGTACGAAGGATCGATGCGCGACGCAACGGATTTTACACTGTGCTACGCGACGAACATTTCCGCGTTCGCACCCATCTACATCAACGGCATCGCCGAGGTTGTTACGTCTCAGCATAGATTTTACTCCGAAGGGTTTCAGCTTCAGCAGCTCATTGGACGCTCGTTCGACTTGACTTTGACCACGTATGGTCGGAACGTGACAGACGATTTTCTGTGGACGCAGCCCTGGCAAGGAAATGGGTCCGCTCGTTGTGCCTCATCGCCCCGCCACAACGGAACAGTTGCTCTCCCTCAAGGAGGCACCCTTCCGCAAAGGATTGACGTCGCAGCGAACTCCGTCTGGTTCAATATTCCTCGCCGAGGACTGCATGCAATTTGCTTGGAAACGCCTGATGGTCGGATTGTTTCATCAATCGATCCGTTTTCCGTGCAACCGGGTCCACCCACTGCACTTACACCACAAGAAGCCGGTGCCGACGCGGAAACAGAAATTGCGCTCTTGTATGGTGAGCAAATCGATCTCCTCGGAGGAGATCGCGTGGTGCTGTGCTCGAATGAGCGGGCGAATGTGTCGAGTACGCTTTTTTCGTCGACCACTTTTGGTTTCGTAGCACCCAGCGGTGTCGGCGTCTATGATCTGTGCTTTGTGTCATCAACCCCCGTGGTCGATGTTTCCACCGGTTTCGTCCTTTTCCCCGTATCATCTGTCGGTGCTCCTTTCCGGGCACTTCCAGTCATTCGAAACGTTTCCTATGCACCTTCTGTAGAAATTGTCGGCACCCAGATTGCGATTACGGCGTTCGGCTCGCTTGGCCTCTTGATGACGGACGAGCTGTATCCCTGCTCTCCGGGCGGTGTTTCCTCGAGTAGTGTGCAGCGAGCTTCGCCGATTTCCCCGGTCTTGTGGTCGGCTCGCTTTGAGCGCCCTGGAACTTATCGGCTCTGTATCAACACGACTGCCACTCCATCGTTGCCGTCAATGACGCTCTTCGGAGCCCCACTTGTGGTCGAACCTGCGATTAACCATGTTGTCCCGTCGGAGCTGGCCGCTGGGTCGGCAATCCACGTCTCCTGCGTTGGCCTGGGATTTGCCCAGGTGTCCAGTTTGGTGTTTGATCCGCAGCAGCGCCCTTGCCGCTCGTTGAACACAGCATCGGACCGCTCGTTGCAAGTGTTCCCTGTTTCCACCGGGTCAGCTACCATCACGGTCGCACACCGTGGGCAGCTCCAGCTCTGCTACACTGGTATCAGCGGAAAGGCTTTTCCTGTCATCTCGAACATTTCCGTTGCACCCCGAGTCTATGCCATCGTCCCAGACAGATCCAACGCAACGGATTTTTTCGCTGGATGCGTAATTTCCATGAACGTCAACGGGTCCGGCTTCGATACGTCAGTGGACCGCTTCTTCGTGTCCAGTAGTCCCACTTGCGCGGGTGACGCCGTGGCAACGATGTACGAAGTTGGCGGCTTTCGATCGGGGCCCCGAACAACTGCCGTGCTGAACGTTGTTGTTAGCACTGCTGGCACTTACCACATGTGCTATCAGCCACAAGGAAGCGCTGTCCCGCTTGCCCGCGGCAGCTTTGCCAGTCACGGTCCATTTAGCGTTGTCTTCGACAACGTGACGAACGGCGGAGAGTGGTCCATCAACTTCAAGTGCGCGTATTCCGAACCAGGATGGAGATACAGCTTCGCTGTAGCCCCTGGGGCGTTGGCGACACCCTTGCCCATTGACGATGCTGGAACCGCGCCGATGGCCAGAATCAAGTACTTGCCGGTACGCGAAGCTCGTGTGGCCATGACTGCCTCGCATTCAACTGTCGGTGGCCGATCCGCGACCGGCATAGTTGACACGGCGACTTGGACAGGATATTGCTCCAACGTGCCCTCAATCTTTTCGTCCCCAGCAAGCTTGAAAAAACAATGGGCCGAAGCGGTTTTTGTCGCATCAAACTACGTTCATATCGGCTGTTCACCTCAGCTGGGCAACAGCAATTCGTCACCCCGGGCGGCATTTGAACGGGTTCTAGCTCTCATGCGGCAGGATCGGACACTCGACATTGACCCGGCCGCGACGTTAACGATGCTGACCGCTTTGCTTCAAGCTATGGACAATCCAGTCACGGCGGGCGTGCAACTTCTAGGTGCGTCCTCAAACGGATTGACGGCATACCAAAGTGCTTCCCCAGCACTCATCACCGCCCACCTTGCTGCCACACAGGAGCTGCTCGAATTGCACGCGAACCACGGTGGCGCAATGTCGCGCGCAGACTCAATTGATACACACCTGGTCGCACTTGCCCGAATCAACCTCGTCGCAACTGTTCTATGTGCTTCTGGTCGGAGCGAAGTGAATGACATGGGAAATTTCATCGCAAGCAACAAAGCTACCGAACCAAATTCGAACCGCTTTGTCGTAAGTCTTGGTGCTTCTGGGAGCATCACGCTTGTCATGGCTCAAACGAGTCCGACAGGGTACTGCGTCAGCACAGTCGCTCTTCTGACTCCCACTCAGCT
>Ga0255307_1000148_pt1 | contig 8032 bp, 7 predicted proteins | sample MistaT_17_FD_186099 | JGI IMG/M metagenome (GOLD analysis project Ga0255307, IMG submission 186099) | Metatranscriptome of freshwater microbial communities from Mississippi River, Louisiana, United States - Miss_Law_RepC_8d (Metagenome... | ecosystem: Environmental > Aquatic > Freshwater > River ... | reverse complement strand
CATCCGCAACCCGCAGGCCACCACGCCCGAGTCGGAGGCGGTGTTCTACTTCCCGGGCTGCGGTTCGGAGCGCCTGTTCAGTCAGGTGGGGCTGGCCACGCAGGCCATGCTCTGGCACGCCGGCGTGCAGACCGTGCTACCCCCCGGCTACCTGTGCTGCGGCTACCCGCAGCGCGGTTCGGGCCAGTTCGACAAGGCCGAGAAGATCATCACCGACAACCGCGTGCTGTTCCACCGCGTGGCCAACACGCTCAACTACCTGGACATCAAGACGGTGGTGGTGAGCTGCGGCACCTGCTACGACCAGCTGCAGGGCTACAAGTTCGAGGACATCTTCCCCGGCTGCCGCATCGTGGACATCCACGAGTACCTGCTGGAAAAAGGCATCAAGCTCGAAGGTGAGGGCGCCTATCTCTACCACGACCCTTGCCACACGCCCATGAAGCTGCAGGACCCGATGAAGACCGTCAAGGCCCTGCTGGGGCCGCAGGTGGTCAAGAGCGATCGCTGCTGCGGCGAATCCGGCACGCTGGGCGTCACACGCCCCGATGTGTCCACCCAGGTGCGCTTCCGCAAGGAAGAGGAAATCCGCAAGGCCGAAGCCCAACTGCGCGCCAACACCGGTGCGCAGGGTGACCTGAAGATCCTGACCAGCTGCCCCAGCTGCTTCCAGGGCCTGTCGCGTTACGGCAATGACCTGAGCAACGGCCTGCTTGAAGCCGATTACATCGTGATCGAGATGGCCCGCAAGATCCTCGGCGAGAACTGGATGCCCGAGTACGTGGAGCGCGCCAATGCCGGTGGCATTGAGCGGGTGCTGGTCTGATTGCAGGAAGACAAGTCATGGCTGGATTGAACAAGGACACCCCCACGCCCGAGTCGCTGACCGTACATGGCCAAAGCCGTGTGCTGGAAGTTGGCTTTTCGGACGGCAAGACCTTCCGCATTCCTTTCGAGCTGATGCGGGTCTACTCCCCATCGGCCGAAGTGCAGGGCCACGGCCCAGGCCAGGAAGTGCTGCAGACGGGCAAGCGCGAGGTCACAGTCGTCGAGATCGAGCCGGTGGGCAACTACGCGGTCAAGCCGACGTTTTCCGACGGACACGATTCGGGCCTGTTCACCTGGGAGTACTTGTACTTTCTGGGTGCGCAGCAAACCGAACTCTGGGCGGACTACGAACAGCGCCTGCTGGCAGCGGGTGTGGGTCGTGACGACCCCATGCCTGAAAAGTTGGGCCATTCTTGCGGCCACTGATGGTTTTGCAGGAGGCTGCCCACGCGGCCGAAATTCTCGCGCGCAGGGGCGCGCTCCCACAATATGGCTGTTTCCCGGATTTTGATCATGAGCACCACCCATTTCGGTTTCAAGACGGTTGAAGAAAAAGACAAGGCCCGTCACGTGCGTGGCGTGTTTGACTCGGTGGCGTCCAAATACGATGTGATGAACGACCTCATGTCGATGGGCCTGCACCGTATCTGGAAGGCTTACACGGTACAGGTGGCCAACCTGAAAGAGGGCGATCACGTGCTGGACATCGCAGGCGGCACGGGTGATTTGTCGATGGCCTTTGCCAAAAAGGTGGGTGCGACCGGACGGGTGGTGCATACCGACATCAACGAGGCCATGCTCTCCACCGGTCGCGACCGCCTGCTCAACCACGGCATCGCGTTACCCACGCTGGTGTGCGATGCCGAAAAACTTCCGTTTCCGGACCAGCACTTCAACCTGGTCAGTGTGGCCTTTGGCCTGCGCAACATGACACACAAGGATGTGGCCCTGGCCGAGATGTGCCGCGTGCTCAAGCCGGGCGGCAAGCTGCTGGTGCTCGAATTCTCCAAAGTGGCCAAGCCGCTGGAAAAAGTCTACGACTGGTACAGCTTCAACATCCTGCCGCACATGGGCAAACTGGTAGCCGGTGATGCCGACAGCTACCGCTACCTGGCCGAGTCGATCCGCATGCATCCCGGGCAGGAGGAGCTGAAAGCCCTCATGAAAAAAGCCGGATTTGGGCATGTGGATTTTCACAACCTCAGCGCAGGGGTGGTAGCCTTGCATGTCGGTATCAAATGTTGAAAGAACCGATGCCGGTTTTGACTTTTTCGGAGACAACGTGAACAAGTTCCTGACCCTCATGCTCGCTGGTGTTCTGGCTCTGGGAAGCCTCAATGCCGAGGCGGCACGACGCCTGGGTGGTGGCAAATCCGTCGGCCAGCAATCGGGCAATGTGACCCAGCGCGAAGCCGTGCGCCCGCAGGCGCCTGTTGCACCTACGCAACAAGCAGCGCCTGCAACAGCACCCAAGCCTGCAACGGCGCCCGCGCAGGCGGCGCCCAAGAAGCCCTGGGGCGCCATGCTTGGCGGCCTTGCTGCAGGTCTGGGCTTGGCCTGGCTGGCCCATTCGCTGGGTTTTGGTGAAGCCTTCGGTAACGTGCTGATGGTGCTGCTGCTGGCCATGGTGGCCGTGGCCGTGATTGGCATGATCATGCGCAACCGCCGCGGCAATTCGCCGCAAATGGCTTACCAGGGCGCCGGAGCCAGTGCTGATCAGCCGGTCTCCTTCAAGCAGTACAACCCCGAGAAGGTGGGCAACGATGCCTCTGCCCGCCCTTGGGAAAGCCAATCTACCCACTTTGACGGCTCGGCTTCGGCCGAAACGGGTTCCATGATCGGCGCTGGCCTGCGCGGTGTTCAGGGTGGCGTGCAGGGCTGGGGCATCCCCGCCGATTTCGACGTTGCGGGTTTTGTCGATGCCGCCAAACGCAACTTCGTTACGCTGCAGGATGCCTGGGACCGTTCGGACATTGCCTTGCTGCGTTCGATGATGACCGACACCATGGTGGCCGAAATCCGAAGCCAGCTGGCTGAGCGCGAAACCCAGTTCCCCGGACAGTCCAACAAAACCGAAGTGGTCATGCTCGAGGCTCAGCTGCTGGGCATCGAAGACATGCAAGACGCCTACATGGCCAGTGTCGAGTTCAACGGCATGATCCGCGAGGAGCCTTCGGCTGGCCCGAGCCCCTTCCGAGAAGTCTGGAACATGACCAAGCCCAAGAGCGGCAACAGTGGCTGGTTGGTGGCCGGCGTGCAGGCTTTGCAATGAAGTGAGACCCGGATCCTCGGGGCGCACCCGAGATGACGCTCCCAAAGTGTCATTGCCCGGCTTGATCGGGCAATCCAGGGCAGTTTGAGGATAATCGGGGACTATGGCAACACAGTCCCCTTTTTCTTGGGCCGCGCAGGCCGTGGCAGGTTTGCAGCCGCCCGTCTGGGTGGTCGACGAGACCCTCAACCGTCTGGTCCTGTTCCTCAACCATGTGCTCATGAGCGAGCCTGAGGCCATGCAGCGCCTGGCCCGACAGAAAGGCCAGCGCATCGAACTGGTCTGGCAAAAAAATGCAGTTGCAGCTGCTGGCCACGCCCGCAGGCTTGTTCGAACGGGGGCGTTTCGAAGGGTTTGACTTGCGCTTGACCGTGACCGACGAGAGCCCGCTGGATGTGCTCGCAGCGCTGGCCCGAGGTGACAAGCCCAAAGTACGGATTGAGGGTGATGTGCAGCTGGCCGCTGAAGTCAACTGGCTGATCGACAACGTACGCTGGGATGCCGAAGAAGACCTGGCTCGCTTGGTGGGTGATGCCCCGGCCCACACGCTGGCACAGCTGGGACGCCAGGCTCTGGCGGCGGTCCGCAGCTTTGTCGCCAGCAAGGCGCCTGCCACTGCGGGCAGTACGACATGAGCCGCCTGAGCCGCGGCGTTTTCATTCTTTTTGTCGTCCTGCGCTACGGACTGGACGAGCTGGTGCTCTCCAGCTTTCGCCATCCGTGGTTGCGGCTGTTCACCCGCATCCTGACTTTGGGGCGCAACCTGCATGCGCCGCGTGGCGAGCGCCTGCGCGAGGCCCTGGAACGGCTGGGCCCCATCTTCGTCAAGTTCGGGCAGGTGCTGTCCACCCGGCGCGACCTGATGCCGCCCGACATCGCCGAAGAGTTGGCCAAGCTGCAGGACCGTGTACCGCCTTTCAGCTCTGAAGTGGCTGTGGCCACCATCGAGCGCGCTTTCCGTCAACCGGTGGACCAGCTGTTCGAGACTTTCGAACGCGAGCCGGTGGCCAGCGCCTCGATTGCACAGGTGCATTTTGCGACGCTGCGGGATAAGTCCGGCCAGCGTCGTGACGTGGCTGTGAAGGTGCTGCGTCCGGGCATGCTGCCCGTGATCGAGAAAGACTTGGCCCTGATGCGCATGATGGCCGGCTGGGTGGAAAAGCTCAGCGACGATGGCAAGCGCCTCAAGCCCCGCGAGGTGGTGGCCGAGTTCGACAAATACCTGCACGACGAGCTGGACCTGGTGCGCGAGGCGGCCAATGCGGCCCAGCTGCGCCGCAACATGGAAGGGTTGGGCCTGGTGCTGATCCCGGAAATGTTGTGGGACTTCTGCCACCCCGAAGTCATCGTGATGGAGCGCATGAAAGGTGTGCCCATTAGCCAGGTGGATGTGCTGCGCGCTGCGGGCGTGGATATTTCCAAGCTGGCGCGCGATGGCGTGACCCTCTTTTTCACCCAGGTGTTTCGCGACGGTTTTTTCCATGCCGACATGCACCCGGGCAACATCCAGGTCAGTCTCGATCCGGCCACCTTCGGGCGCTACATCTCGCTGGACTTTGGCATTGTTGGCACGCTCACCGAGTTCGACAAGGAATACCTGGCGCAGAATTTCACTGCTTTTTTCAGGCGAGACTACAAGCGCGTGGCCGAGTTGCACATCGAGTCCGGCTGGGTGCCGCCACAGACCCGGGTGGACGAACTCGAAGCCGCCATCCGCGCGGTGTGCGAACCGTATTTCGATCGGCCGCTCAAGGAGATTTCGCTGGGCATGGTGCTGATGCGGCTGTTCCAGACCTCGCGCCGCTTCCATGTCGAGATCCAGCCGCAACTGGTGCTGCTGCAAAAGACCCTGCTCAACATCGAAGGCCTGGGCCGCCAGCTCGATCCAGATCTGGATTTGTGGAGCACGGCCAAGCCTTTCCTGGAGCAGTGGATGCTCGATCAGGTCGGACCCCAGCGCTTGTGGCGCGAACTCAAGGCGCAGGCACCGCAGTACGCCAAGCTGCTGCCTCAATTGCCCCGCCTGTTGCATGACTATCTGCAGCAGCCGCGTGGCGGCGATTCACGCCAGCTGGCACAGCTCATTGCCGAGCAGCGGCGCACCAATGCCCTGCTGCAAATCCTGCTGTATTTGGGCCTGGGCTTTTTCACCAGCATGCTGGTGTTGGTGGCCTGGGCGCATTTGAACGTGTATTTTTGATCGACAGAGACGGAGACCCCTGTCATGCTGCTCACCCTCGTCATCGCCTACCTGCTGGTAACCATCGCAATCGGCTTGATGGCGGCCAAGCGCGTGCAGAGTTCGGCCGATTTTGCGATTGCCGGGCGCCACCTGCCGCTCTACATGATCATCACCACGACCTTTGCCACCTGGTTCGGGTCGGAGACGGTGCTGGGCATTCCGGCCAAGTTCGTCAACAGCGGGCTGTATGGCGTGGTGGAAGACCCCTTTGGCGCGGGCAGTTGCCTGATTCTGGTGGGGCTGTTTTTCGCGGCGCGCCTGTACCGCATGACGCTGCTGACCATCAGCGACTATTTCCGCGAGCGCTATGGCCGGACCGTGGAAGTGATCTGCTCCATCATCATCATGGTCAGCTACCTGGGTTGGGTGTCGGCGCAGGTCACGGCATTGGGGCTGGTCTTCAATGTGCTGTCGGGTGGAGCGGTGAGCCTGCCCATGGGCATGGTGATCGGTGTGGTCTCGATCCTGGCCTACACCCTGTTCGGTGGCATGTGGTCGGTGGCGGTGACCGACTTCATCCAGATGATCATTCTGGTGCTGGGTTTGGCCATCCTGGCGGTGTTCGCTGGTCAGCAGGCGGGGGGCGCCGACAAGGTGATCGCGCTGGCCATCAGTCAGGACATGTTCAAGTTCTGGCCCGAGCCGAACTTTCATGACATCGTGTTTTTCTTTGCCGCGGCCATCACCATCATGCTGGGCTCTATTCCGCAGCAGGACGTGTTTCAACGCGTGATGTCGGCCAACAGCGAATTTGCAGCCACCCGAGGCCCGGTGATTGGCGGGCTGTTTTACATCCTGTTTGCCTTCGTTCCCATGTTCCTGGTGGTCAGTGCCTTGATCATCATGCCTGAGCAGGCCAAGGCCCTGATTGAAGAAGACCCACAGAAAGTCCTGCCCACCTTGGTCATGGAGAAAATGCCCTTCGTAATGCAGATCCTGTTCTTCGGGGCGCTGCTGTCGGCCATCAAGTCCTGTGCTTCGGCCACCTTGCTGGCGCCCAGCGTGACTTTCACCGAAAACATCTGGCGCCAATTCCGTCCGCACCAATCGGACCGGCAGGAGCTCAAGGCCATGCGGGTGACGGTGCTGCTCTTCAGCCTGCTGGTGCTGGCTTATGCCATCTTCATGCAGGGCTCGTCCATTTATGAAATGGTCTCTGGCGCCTATCAGGTGACCCTGGTCGGGGCATTTGTGCCACTGTCTTTTGGTCTGTACTGGAAAAAAGCCACCACCCAGGGCGCTCTTTTCGCCATCGTGCTGGGCCTGCTGACCTGGATGCTGCTGCTCCTGACACCTGCTGGTGAGGTGTTCCCGGCCCAGCTGGCCGGGGTACTGGCCAGCCTGATGGGCATGCTGATTGGCTCGCTCGGCCCTCAGGCCATCCGTAACCAGCATGGTTCGCACCACAAGCTGGTGGGTGTTGCCGGGTGAGCCGTGCCAGGCTTGAAGCCTGGCCCCCCGCCTATAATTGAGGGTTTTGTAATCTTCTTCCCGAACGAAGCCCTCACCATGCCCATTTACGCCTACAAGTGTGAGTCCTGTGGCCATGCCAAGGACGTTCTGCAAAAGATTTCCGATGCCCCTTTGAGTGAGTGCCCGGCTTGCGGCAAGCCCACCTTCAGCAAGCAACTGACGGCAGCCGGTTTTCAGCTCAAGGGCTCGGGCTGGTATGCCACCGATTTCCGCGGCAGTACGGCTGGCGCTGGTGGCACTTCCGCTCCGGCCACGACAGCTCCTGAAACGGCTTCCGCCAGCAGCGAGGCTGCGCCTGCGGCCACCGCATGCGGCGGCAACTGCGCCTGCCATTGAGTTCAGACGGAAACCACATGATCGCTCGACGCCTGCGACAGTATTTCATCACCGGCCTGCTGGTGTGGCTGCCCATGGCCGTCACGATCTGGGTATTGACCTGGCTGTATGGCCTGCTCGACGGCATTTTCCTGTCTGTGCTGGGGGCGGCCGATGCCGTGATCCCAGGCCTGCACACCCTGGCCGATGCGCTCAAGGCGATCCCCGGTTTTGGCGTGCTTTCGGTCACCATCATCATTCTGATCACCGGTCTGTTTGTGGCCAACATTTTTGGCCAATGGTGGCTGCGCCAGTGGGACAAGCTGATGAATCGCATCCCGGTGGTGCGCAGCATCTACACCAGCGTCAAGCAGGTGTCCGACACGCTGTTTTCGGGCAGCGGCCATGCGTTTTCCAAAGCGCTGCTGATTCGCTATCCGCACACCGAAGCCTGGGCCATGGCCTTCCTCACGGGGCGCCCCGGCGGTGAAGTGGCGGCCAAACTCAACGGTGATTACGTCAGCGTGTTCATCCCGACCACGCCCAACCCGACCTCGGGCTTTTTCATGATGCTGCCGCGCCAACATGTGATCGAACTCGACATGTCGGTGGACAACGCCCTCAAATACATCATTTCCATGGGCGTCGTGGTGCCCGATGGGCTGGACAATCCGGCCCTCAAAGCCCACTGAAATCAGCCCATCAACCTGATGGCGCCCTGTGGGTGCCCCAACTGAGAGTCAAGAAATGTCTTCGATGCGTTCTACCTACTGCGGTCTGGTGACCGAAGCCCTGCTGGGCCAGACCGTCACGCTGTGCGGCTGGGTCAACCGTCGCCGTGACCACGGTGGCGTGATCTTCGTGGACCTGCGCGACCGCGAAGGCTATGTGCAGGTGGTGTG
>Ga0255307_1000146_pt1 | contig 8055 bp, 9 predicted proteins | sample MistaT_17_FD_186099 | JGI IMG/M metagenome (GOLD analysis project Ga0255307, IMG submission 186099) | Metatranscriptome of freshwater microbial communities from Mississippi River, Louisiana, United States - Miss_Law_RepC_8d (Metagenome... | ecosystem: Environmental > Aquatic > Freshwater > River ... | reverse complement strand
GCAAATTGATTGCTTGTTTCATTTACTGAAACTTTGGCTTCCCAGTCGCTGTTCTGAGGGCTCACACTCTTCGCTTATCGAACATCCCGACTAGCCAGCAAGGCAGGCGTGCAGCGCTGTTGCGCGAAGGTAAGCAATATAAACTGATAAAGGAGACTGCAAATGCTTAAGCAAATTCACGATGAAGAAGATGCCCTTCTGCCGCCGTCGACGGCAACCCTGAGTGCCTCATTTAATCCCAAAGCAACCACCAAGTCTCGGTCGACAAGGCGAAAGCTCTTGAAGCTTTCTGCATCGGTGATGGGCGCTTCTTCACTTGCCGCACCTTTTGTTTCGCGAGCGCAGAATAAGCCGATCAAAATCGGCATGCCTACCATTCTTTCGGGTCGTGTTGCCATGCTCGGGATCAGTTCAAGCAATGCGGCAAAAATGGAAGTGGAAAAGTTCAACGCAGCTGGTGGACTGAATGGTCGGCCGATTGAACTAGTCATTCGGGATTCGAAGGGGCAACCGCAAGAAGCGGCGCGTGTGGCCCGCGAGCTCGTCACCGCCGATGGTTGCGAACTATTGCTCGATGCTGAGGCCTCATCAGGTGCATTTGCAGTTCACGAGGTCGCACGCGACCTCGGCGTGCTTGTGATGCACACCAACTCGGAGACATCCGCGTTGACAGCGGATCCGAAGTTGCGGGTGCCGACTGCGTTTCGCAGTGCGCGTCAGGGTATCCACGATGCGGTCGTTGGCGGCGCCTATGCTGCCCAAGTTGCGAAGGAGAAAGGGCTTAGGCGTTGGATGTCGGTATCGCCAGACTATGCTTATGGTCGGGATACAACGGCTGAGTTTCTCGAATATTTGAAATATTTTAATAAAGATATCGAAGTCACCGGCCAGGTCTGGCCCAAGCTCTTTCAAGCAGACTATAGCGAAATCATTACCCGATTGCTGCAAGGTAAACCGCAAGCGATTTATTCGGCACTCTGGGGTGGTGATCTCACTTCGTTTATGGATCAGGCTAATATCTATGCATTATTCAAGGATCGCCAGTTCTTTGCCGTTAATATGGCCGATTACGCGGTCTTAACCGCTGTAAAAAGTGTTCCTGCAAACCTACACTCCGGTAATCGCTACCTGAGAAGTTTCCCCAACACACCCGCTAATCATCAATGGTCCGATGCGTACGCGGCAAAGTTCAAAGAGCTACCGCTTAACTGGTCGTGGGAAAATGCGGTGGGTATGCAACTTTTGATTGCGGCGATGCGCAAGGCAAATAGCACCGACAGCAAAAAGGTGGCTGAGGTTCTCCGTGGACTAAGCATCGATTCACCGTTTGGCGCAGAAGGAAAAATCACCATGCGTGCTGAAGACCACACGGTGATCAATTACGCGGTTGGCTGGGGTGCCTTGGCAACCAAGGAGCCTTATATGGCAAATCCAGTTGCTGGCAGTTGGAAGCAAATCATAGAACTCGAGACGGCGTGGAAAAAATCAAAGGGTTGGGCTTAGAGCAGCGTTAAGCCTTTTTGATCGGCACAAGCGATGGATATCAACGCGCTTTTTGAGTGTCTTGCCTCTGCTTCCTGTGTCGTCACACAGGCAAGCACGGGCTTGATTGTTGGGGCCTTGCTTTTCCTGGTTGCTGCCGGTCTCACGCTTATCTTCGGTGTTTTAAAGGTTATTAATTTTGCCCATGGCTCTTTTTATATGTTGGGCGCTTATGTTGCACTCACCGCATATCGCACCACTGGGAGCTACTTGATTGCAACCCTCGCTGCGGGTTTGGGGGTTGCCTTATTTGCGGTTGTATTCGAGCGCTTTTTCATGCGCAAGGTATACGGTACCGATGTGTTGATGCAGTTACTCGTTTGCTATGCATTCATTCTCATTCTTGATGACGCAGTCAAAATCATCTGGGGTGCGGAATTTCAATCCCTTGGCATGCCCGAGGCTTTTCAACTGCCACCGCTTATGATTGGTGGGGGCATCATTCCAGTATTTTATTTATACCTGATGGTGGCTGCGGCATTGATTGCAGCATTGTTATGGTTTGTTCTCACAAAAACCCGGTTGGGCAAAGTCGTTCGCGCTGCCGCGCACAATCCGACGATGACCTCGGTGCTTGGTATCAATACAAGCCTCGTCTACGCGGCGGTATTCGCGCTTGGGGGCTTGCTCGCAGGACTCGCCGGGGGACTTGCTGCCCCTGTTCGTTCGATGTCACCGGGTATGGGGTTTTCAATCTTGATTGAATCATTCATCGTGACTGTGATTGGCGGCATGGGATCCGTGAGTGGGGCCTTACTCGGTGCCTTGCTGATTGGTATGTTGCGTTCCTTCGGGTCTATAGGCTTTCCGCTGTTTGTCGAAGGCATTATGTTCTTAGGCATGGGGCTTGTACTGATCCTTAAGCCGAGTGGCTTGCTTGGCAAGGAGCCTCGTTGATGAAGCCTCAAGGTATGCGCCGTGACCTTCTTTGGGCCTTGATGGCACTGCTATTTATCGGTTTATTGCCGGTACTTGTGAAATCGCCAATCGTTATTGATTTTGTCATTCGCCTCGCAGCCTTCGGCATTTTTGCAACCTCCCTAAATTTGCTTGTCGGTTATGGGGGCATGGTGTCATTCGGTCACGCCATGTTTTTTGGTGGCGGTGCTTACGCGTTTGCTTTGACCTTACAAAAATTGTCATGGTCGATTCCGGCAGCGATGCTGGTGGCGATCGTATTTAGCGCTTTGCTAGCCTTTGTTGTAGGCGCAATTTGTGTACGGTTAAAGGAGATCTACTTCTCGTTTTTGAGTCTAGCCTTTCAAATGTTGTTACATAGCATCATCATTACCTGGACTTCATTAACAGGTGGTGATCAAGGGTTGATGGGCGGCATTCCAAGGCCACCGATCTTGGGTTTGAATTTGGCAGATCCCCAACATTTGTATGCCTTCTCAGCGACGCTCGCCGTGCTTTGCCTCCTGCTCATGCGCTATGTCTTGCAGTCTCCCTACGGTTTCACGCTCAGAATGGTGCGTGACAATCCTGAGCGTGCGCGATTCCTCGGTATCAATGTGTGGCGTGTGAAGCTTTATGCGTTCATGCTTGCCGGTGTGTTTGCCTCACTCGGTGGTGTGGTGATGGCCTTATTTGTATCGGGCGCATTTCCCGATTTTGCCTACTGGTCGATGTCAGGTGAAGCCGTTTTCATGATCATGATGGGCGGCATTCACGTCTTCCTCGGGCCCTTACTGGGAGCCGGTTTGCTGCTTATGTTTAATGATGTGATTACTCGAACGACCGAGTATCACGGATTGGCGCTTGGCGTTGTGGTTTTACTGTTTGCACTTGGCTTTCGCAAAGGAGTACTAGATTTTGTCCTTCAACAATGGCAACGACGATCTGCGAGTTCTTAATGACTAGCTCTGAATCGGTTGTAGTCACCGGTGGTGCAAGCGGCATTGGTTTGGCTTGCGTAGATCTCTTGCTTCAACGCGGTGCAAGCGTTCACGTAATCGATTTGCCAGGTCGGTGGGAACTTCATCAGGCTCGCTTCCCACAGGTGAAAGCCTTCGCTTGTGATGTTGCAGACGATCAAGCCTTGATGAAAACCGCAGCGCTCATTGAAGCAAAACATGGTCCGGTGGGAGCCCTGGTCAACAGCGCTGGCATCTTGCAGCCAAGGCTTTCGCCAGAAGCTTTGCCGATTGAGCTTTGGGATCGGGTCATTGCGATTGATCAGCGTGGCACTTACCTCGCTTGTGTCGCGTTTTCACAGGGCATGTTGGCCAGAAAGCGTGGTTCGATCGTCAATATTGCCTCGATTACCGCAGAGCGCGCCGTACCGTTACACGCCTATGCGCCTGCTAAAGCTGCGGTGGTGTCAATGACGCAATGCCTGGCCGCTGAATGGGGCAGACAAGGTATACGGGTTAATGCTGTATCGCCGGGCTATACGCTGACTGAGGCACTTCAGGAGGCGATCGATCGGAAGGATAGAGATCCGGCTGCACTTTGTTCGCAGGCTGCCATGGGACGACTTGTTGAGCCGTCCGAGGTGGCAAAGTCGGTGGCATTTCTTCTTTCTGAGGAGGCTTCTGCGATTACTGGGGTTGCCCTACCGGTTGACGCAGGTTGGCTTGTTGGCACCTCGCGCCAGACTTACGGCGGGTATGCGGCAAGTTGATGGCTAAGTCGATGCTGCGCGTTGAGCGACTTCGTAAATCTTTCGGTGGCGTGGTTGCGACCGATCAGGTCTCGATTGATTTTCCGGCCGAATCTCTCACGGCTGTCATCGGTCCTAATGGCGCAGGAAAGACAACGTTCTTTAATTTGATCACAGGTGCGATTCGGCCGGACGAAGGCGAAGTTTGGCTTGATGGCGAAAACATTGTTGGATGTTCAGAGTCCGAGATCGTGAAAAAGGGTATCGGCCGTGCATTTCAGGTTGCAAAGCTTTTTGCCAGCTTAACCGTGGAAGAATCGCTTCGTGGAGCCCTGCAATCGCCCCTCGGTCGAAGTCTTCAAATGCACGGCAGCTTTCCCCTACAACAAACCCGCGATCGTGCCTTCGAGGTCATGGAACAGCTCGGACTCGATTCAAAGGCGACAACTGTTGCTGGCAATTTGTCGCATGGCGATCAAAAGCTCCTTGATATTGCCCTTGCTTTGGTGCTCAAGCCCAAAGTGCTTTTGCTCGATGAACCGGTAGCTGGCATGGGTCCGGAAGAACGTGAGCAAATGATTGATACGGTTTATCGACTTTGGCAAAAGGGAGGACTGACCATCGTGCTGATTGAGCATGATATGGATATTGTTTTTAGAGTGTCGCAGCGTATTCACGTACTTTCTTATGGCCGCTTGCTTGCGGAAGGAACAGCCGACCAAATTCGTACGAATCAGGCAGTGATTGAGGCCTATTTGGGAACACCAGGTGCCTAGCATGAGCAAGGAGCAGTTACCAAAAGGCATAGCAGATGGCGTTGACAAGGACGCAGCGGGCAGCGCACGCCGGTCGGTTCTCAAGGTCTCATCGATTAATGTCTCCTACGGATCGAGCCAGGTACTTTTCGATATGTCCTTGCAGGTTAACGAGGGGGAAACGCTTGCACTCTTGGGCCGAAACGGTGCCGGTAAAAGCACGACCATGAAGGCGATTGCAGGTGTACTACCGATTCAGTCTGGGAAGGTGGCGTTACAGGGCGTTGATGTGCAATCGATGGCAAGCCATCGAATCGCGAAAATGGGTATAGGTTTTGTTCCTGAAGATCGACAAATCTTTCCCGATTTAACCGTCGACGATAATTTGCAGATAGCGATCAAGGCTTCGGTTAAGGGCGATTTTCCCTGGACAATTGAGCGGGTTTACGACATGCTTCCCTTGCTTGGACCGCTAAAGCAACGACTCGGAGGCCAATTGTCTGGGGGCGAACAGCAAATGCTGACCGTTGGCCGCTGCCTAATGGGCAATCCAAGCGTGCTTTTGCTCGACGAGCCCAGTGAAGGGCTTGCACCCATCATGGTCCAAAGGATAGGACGTCTGATTGCCGATTTGAAGCTGGCGGGTACAACGATTGTGCTGGCAGAGCAAAACTTACACTTCTGCCTTGGCCTGGCCGATCGCGCGGTTGTTATTGATCGAGGCCGCGATGTGTTCATTGGAACGATCAAAGATTTAGATCAAAACGAAGAGGTCAAGCGTAAATATCTTTCGGTCTAGTTGTTAGATCAAAAGTATGCAAGGCAAAAGCCACCTTGGGGTTTCAAAGGCCGACAGGGTTTATACTTTGCTTATGCTAAGTGCGTGGCTAGTTTCCTTTTGTTGTCAACGCCAACTGCGGCGCTGCTCGCTGTGGCTTACTAGCCTATTGCTGATGGCAAGTTTTCAAGCAAAGGCGCAGTTTGTGGCTGATGCGCAGCTTGCAGTGCGCTTAAGCGCTGACAGGGTTTCCCTGAGTTCGCATGAATTCAAGCGTCTGACGTCAGATCTTGGTCAGGCCATTGCTTTTAGGGCACTCAGTCCCGCCACACCTTTGGGGTTAAGCGGCTTTGAGCTTGCTGTCACAAGCACCGCTTACCGTGTCGCCTCCGGGCCCATTTGGCAACGTGCCATGGCTTCAAGTCCATCAGCCGACTTCGCTTCGCATTATTGGGTACCTGGTTTGCGAGTCGGTAAAGGCTTGCCCTGGGATATGGATGTTGGACTTAGCTTGAATCGACTGCCTGGTTTTGGTGCGCAGACTGCGGGCTTGGATTGGCGCTGGGCGCTCCATCCAGGATCGATACTGATGCCTGCCATCGGGCTTCGGCTTTCAGCGAGTCAAAGTCTCAACGAGCAAGATCTTCGCGTCGGTTCACAGATGCTTGAGTTGCGCGGATCAAAGGGATTCGGCCCGCTTAGCGTCACGGCTGCTTATAGTGTTTTGCGCAGTCGTCTTCGCCTTGATGGCGGTCTTGCTGCAGCTTTGTTTGACAATACCGCTCGCCATCACTCAAGTGAGCTTGAAGCAAATCCTTCCTTCGGTCTACACCTCAACTTATTGGTAGCAGATCTGAGCCTTCAATGGGATCGACACCGTGGCGGTGGCTTTTGGTCCGCTGCACTTGGTTATCGGTTTTAGTTTGGTAAGTTGCGGATTATCGACCACTGATATGCGCAACATACGCGCCTGCGCCAAGCGATGCGATCGCGCCAAGCGATAAATGCAGCCTAAGAATGCGCCATGAAGCAGGTAGCTTGAGTTGCACAGCGGTTCGTAAATCGACCGCAAGTGCGAGAGCGGCGATCACCGCCAAGGTGAGACAAGCACCGGATGAAGGTAAGAGGAAACTTGCGCATCCAAGTAAAGAAGGTACAACGCTCCAATAAAGAAGCGATCGACGCTCTTGGTCGGTAAGCTCTGGTGTCGCAATGGCCAGCCCCCAGGAGATAGCTCCAATGAAGCTCACAATCGACAGGCCATAAACTCTCAGCATGAGCAAGCTGAGGGTTTGATGGGTCTCATTGGGGAGCAGTCCTGCTCCGAGAGCGAAAGAGGCAAAAGGTAATAATCCTCCATAACCTAGTAATCGGAGGTGAGGTAAGAGGCTTTGCCAAAATGAAGATTGATTCATACATTGATCACTTTCAAAGAGATCGCAGGGTGGCGGACTAGGTCCTTAAAGTCGAAATGATTGACATCACGTCAAGGATGTTTGGATAAGTCAAGATTGTTATTATCGATAACTCAACGAATTTCACGGAATCTTGGTCAGGTTTTAGGGGCCGAGAAAGGCGCCAATACTTAGGGGAAAAAGCATGCGTGTTGAGTCGGTTTTAGATCGTTTTCGCAGATTCATGACACCTGGGCGAACCCTTATTGCATTACTCCTTTTGTTCATTGCCTTACCAAGTGCGATTGTATGGTCGGGCGTTGGAAGCTTTGGTCCAGGCAAGGGAGCAGGCGCAGGGGCTTCTGCAGATAGCTCGGGTAGCAAAGATAAGCCAAGCTCTGATTTGGAAGTCGCTAGTGCAAAGGCGAAGGCACTCATGTCGTCGGCTTCAAGTGGCTCGAGTGCTGGATCGGGTGCTGGCGGATCGGGAGGCGCTGCGCCTGAGAAGGATGAAAAGGGCCAAAAAGAGCGAGAGGTCCCGGTTGGTTTGCCAAGCATTAACCCCATACAGGTCAAGCCACCGATGGCGCAAGCGCTGCCCTCAGGTCCCCAGCCTCAAGCGGCCGGCACTGTAGTCCAAGGTGGAAAACCCCAAGAGCAAGCTGCGCTAACACCAAGCACGCTTTCGCAACAAAGCGCTCAAACGACTGCAAATAAGGCACCGACGACCGTTTCAAGCGCGCCCGGTTTCATGGCACCCGTGGCGGCTACCCAGACGGGCTCGGCTGAGCTAAGCGCTAAACAGCGCAATGTTCAAGTTCCATCGCTTGAAGACAAAGTCCGAGCCGCTTTGTCGTCACGCCTGCAAGGCGGTGGTGAGATCACCATCACCTACGGTGGCGATGTACTCGAGCGCTCGGCTGCCGCACCGGCAAAGGCTAGCCCAACGAAGTAGTGGTTCGAGCGCTGAGCATCTTGTAG
>Ga0255307_1000144_pt1 | contig 8092 bp, 8 predicted proteins | sample MistaT_17_FD_186099 | JGI IMG/M metagenome (GOLD analysis project Ga0255307, IMG submission 186099) | Metatranscriptome of freshwater microbial communities from Mississippi River, Louisiana, United States - Miss_Law_RepC_8d (Metagenome... | ecosystem: Environmental > Aquatic > Freshwater > River ... | reverse complement strand
GTTGATTATGCTGGATCGTGAAGGCTTCAGGCCCAACGTCGGCATCATTCTGCTCAACCAGAAAAACCAGGTGTTCTGGGGCAAGCGCATCCGCACCCACAGCTGGCAGTTTCCGCAGGGCGGCATTGACCGGGGCGAGAGTCCTGAGCAGGCCATGTTTCGGGAATTGCATGAAGAAGTGGGCCTCCTGCCGGAGCATGTGCGCATCGTGGCCCGCACCCGCGACTGGTTGCGCTATGAGGTGCCGGACCGCTACATCCGCCGCGATGCCCGCGGCTTCTACAAAGGTCAAAAACAGATTTGGTACCTGCTGCAGATGGTCGTGGGTGACCACCACCTGAATTTGCGCGCCACCGACCATCCGGAGTTCGATGCCTGGCGCTGGAACGATTATTGGGTACCACTGGACGTGGTGATCGAATTCAAGCGCGGTGTTTACGAAATGGCGCTGACCGAACTGGTCCGCTTCCTGCCGAAAAACGACCGTCACAACCGCTACCTGCGGGGTGCAGCCCCCCGCTCGGCACGCGCGCCCTCGGACCAGGACCATCATCTGCCCAGACCGCCGCACATGGAATTGCCTCCAGGGGCCAGCTTCGACCCCAGCCCTCAAGGCTGAAGAGGCCGAGAAAAAGCCCGAACACCGGAAAGTGCTCCGGGCTCATTTGTGACCATGCAAGGTCAGCGGCTGAGAATCAGGTTGTCCCGGTGGACCATTTCTGGCTCTGCGGTGTAGCCCAGCAGCGTTTCGAATTCGTGCGAGGGCTTGCGGCACAACAAGCGCGCCTCGGCGGCCGCGTAATTGGCCAAGCCACGGCCAATTTCGACTCCCTGCGCATCACGGATGGCGATCACATCACCCCGCGAAAAATCGCCTTCGACTGCCGTCATGCCAATCGGCAGCAGGCTTTTGCCTTCCTGGCACAGCTTGTGAGCGGCGCCGGCATCGACCATGACCGAACCGCGAAGCTGCAGATGGTCTGCCATCCACTGCTTGCGGGCCTGCTGCTTGGCCGTCTGCGCCACCAGCAAGGTGCCAATGTTCTCGCCATGCGCCACACGCAGCAGCGCATCGGGTGCGCGTCCCCAGGCGATGATGGTGGAGGCACCGGAACCCGCAGCACGTTTGGCAGCAAGGATCTTGGTCAGCATGCCACCTTTGCCAATCGACGACCCTGCACCACCGGCCATGGATTCGAGCGCCGGATCTCCCGCACGTGCTTCATGCACGAAAGTGGCACCCGGGTTGCTGCGGGGGTCGGCGGTGTACAGGCCTTTCTGGTCCGTCAGGATCACCAGCAGGTCGGCCTCGACCAGATTGGCCACCAGTGCACCCAGGGTGTCGTTGTCGCCGAACTTGATTTCGTCATTGACCACCGTGTCGTTTTCATTGATCACGGGCAGCACGCGGTGCTGCAGCAGGGTCAGCAGTGTGGAGCGGGCGTTCAGGTAACGCTCCCGGTCGGCCAGATCTGCATGGGTGAGCAGCACCTGCGCACTGCCCATGCCATTGGCCCGCAATTGCGTTTCGTACATCTGCGCCAGCCCCATCTGGCCCACAGCCGCTGCAGCTTGCAGGGCAGGTACTTCGCTCGGACGGGTGCGCCAGCCCAGGCGTTTCATGCCTTCGGCAATCGCACCGCTGGAGACCATGATGACCTCCTTGCCTTCCTGCGCCAGCTGCGCCAACTGGCGACACCATTCGCCAATCGCCTGCTCGTCCAAACCACGGCCTTCGTTGGTCACCAGGCTGGAGCCTACCTTGACAACGATGCGACGGGCATCGTGCAGCACTTCGGAAATCGGCGTGGTCATCGTGTCTTGCGGCATCAGAGCAGGGCCAGGCCCGCTTATTGGGGTTCTGCGAAGCGGGGGTCGATATCGACAGGCCCCTGCTCTTCGACCTGGCGGTCATGGATGTGCTTGTAAATATCGCGGATCAGGCCCTCACAACCCTCACGTGTGAGTGCGGAGATTTCGTACACCGGCCCTTTGTAGCGCATGCGCTTGACGAAGTCCTTGACGCGCGCAGCGCGCTCTTCGATGGGCACCATGTCCAGCTTGTTGAGTACCAGCCAGCGCGGCTTGGCATACAGCTCGGGATCGTATTTCTTGAGTTCAGCGGCGATCGCCTTGGCCTGCGCTACCGGGTCGACGCCTTCGTCAAACGGGGCGATGTCCACGATGTGCAGCAGCAAGCGCGTGCGCTGCAGGTGCCGCAGGAACTGATGGCCCAGACCGGCACCTTCGGACGCACCTTCAATCAGGCCAGGCACATCGGCCACCACAAAGCTTTGCTCAGGACCGACGCGCACCACACCCAGGTTGGGGTGCAGCGTCGTGAAGGGGTAGTCCGCGATCTTGGGGCGCGCATTGGACACCGCCGCAATGAAAGTGGACTTGCCGGCGTTGGGCATGCCCAGCAGACCCACGTCAGCCAGCACCTTGAGTTCAAGTTTGAGACTCTTGCGCTCGCCGGGCTGACCCGGAGTCTTCTGGCGCGGCGCACGGTTGATGGCGCTCTTGAAGCGCAGGTTGCCGTAGCCACCCTCGCCGCCTTTGGCGATGGTCAGGACTTCACCGGGCTGCAACAGTTCGTACAGCACTTCACCCGTTTCGGCATCGCAGATCAGCGTGCCCACCGGCATCTTGAGTGTGATGTCATCACCAGCCGCACCGAACATGTCCGAACCCATGCCGTGCTGACCCCGCTTGGCTTCGTGGCGACGCGAATAGCGATAGTCCACCAAGGTGTTGAGGTTGGGATCGGCCATGGCAAACACATGTCCACCTCGACCTCCATCGCCCCCATCGGGTCCGCCGAATTCCTTGTACTTCTCATGGCGGAACGAGACGCAGCCGTTCCCGCCGTCACCTGCGGCGATGTCGATATAGGCTTCGTCAACGAACTTCATGGGGTATCCAGTTTATCTGAGGGTGATTGACCAGTCAGGCCCTGGCTCACCGGAAGCCAGAAAGCGAAAAGCCCCGACGGGCGGGGCTGCTTCGCTGAAAACGGAGCCTGGCTTTATGCGGCCGGAGTCACGTTCACGGTGTGCTTGTTCAGCTCGCCTTTGGTGGCAAACGACACGTGGCCGTCGACCAGGGCAAACAGAGTGTGGTCTTTGCCCACGCCCACGTTGGAGCCGGCATGGAACTTGGTGCCACGCTGGCGCACGATGATGGAGCCGGCGCTGATCAGCTGACCGCCGAAGGCCTTCACACCCAGCATCTTGGGCTTGGAATCACGCCCGTTTCGCGTAGAGCCGCCGCCTTTTTTCTGTGCCATGACCTGTTCTCCTTAGGCAGCGATCGCACCGATTTGCAGTTCGGTGTATTGCTGACGATGACCTTGACGCTTCTGGTAATGCTTGCGACGACGCATTTTGAAAATGCGCACCTTGTCGTGCTTGCCATGCGCCACAACGGTGGCTTTGACAGTTGCGCCGGACACCAGGGGCGTGCCCACCTTGATTTCAGCGCCGTTGCCGACGGCCAGAACCTGGTCGATCACGATTTCCTGGCCAACGTCCGCAGCAATCTGTTCTACTTTGATTTTCTCGCCGGAAGCAACGCGATACTGCTTGCCACCGGTTTTTATGACCGCGTACATGTATGACCTCTTGAATGGAAGTTTCCCTGAGCGAATCCCAAGGAACTGCGAATTCTATCATGGTCGGAACCCGCTGTCACGCCCACCCCTGGCCAGACTGGCTGGCCAAAGCACGCCTCCTATAATTGCGCCCGAGCGGCGTTCACGCCCGTCCCGCCTGCTTGGCCAGGCTTTTTGCCGGATTTCCGATTTGTCTGCCCCTGAAAACAGCACCGCCTCTGTGTTGGCCCTGGTCGCACCCGACATGGCCGAAGTGGACCGTGTCATCGCCGACCGTCTGGATTCAGGTGTCCCGCTGGTGGGCGAGGTGGCCCGCTACATCATCTCAGCTGGCGGTAAGCGCCTGCGCCCTGTCCTGTTGCTGTTGACCTGCGGCGCACTGGGCTATACCGGCACACAACGCCACAACCTGGCCGCCGTGGTGGAGTTCATCCATACTGCCACCCTGCTGCACGACGATGTGGTGGACGAGTCCACCCTGCGCCGCGGCCGTCCTACCGCCAATGAAAGTTTCGGCAACCCGGCCAGCGTGCTGGTCGGTGACTTTCTCTATTCGCGAGCCTTCCAGATGATGGTCGATGCCAACAGCATGCGCGTGATGCAGGTGCTGGCCGATGCCACCAACGTGATCGCTGAGGGTGAAGTGTTGCAACTCATGAACATGCACGACGCCTCGCTGGACGAAGACGGCTATCTGCGTGTGATTCGCTCAAAAACTGCCAAACTGTTCGAGGCCAGCGCTCGCTTGGGCGCCATCCTGGCCAGACAGGACGCTGACACGGAAGAAGCCTGCGCCACCTACGGCCAGGCTTTGGGCACAGCCTTCCAGGTGATTGACGACGTGCTCGACTACGACGGCGACACCGCCGAAATGGGCAAGAACCTGGGCGACGATCTGCGTGAAGGCAAGGCCACTTTGCCATTGATTCTGGCGATGCAACGCGGCACGCCTGCACAGGCCGCCACCGTTCGTGCTGCGATTGAAACCGGCAGCGTCGATCAGCTGCAGGCCATCGTCAACATCGTGCGCGAAACCGGCTCTCTGCAAGCCACCCGCACCGCCGCGGCCGCAGAAGCACAGCGGGCAATTGACGCTGCGATGCGCTTGCCCGCCAACGCACACCGTGATGCCATGGTAAAGCTGGCTTCACAGTTGCTGGTGCGCCGGGCCTGACCGCCCCGGCAACACCGCCTCAGGCCGGCTGGCCCCGAAGTTTGTTCACTGCCCATGTGAACACGGGCCACAGCAAGATCACAAACGTGGCCAAGGCCAGCCACATGGCGATCGGCCGGGTAAAGAACACCCAGGGATCCCCATCGGACTTGATCATGGAGGTCACAAAGTTTTCCTCCATCATGGTGCCCAGCACCACCCCCAGGATGGCGGGAGCCACCGGAAAGCCGTTTTCCTCGAACACGAATGCCGCCAGCCCGAAAAACAGGATCAGCACAACGCCCCAGACAGAATTGTTGATGGCAAACGAACCCACGATGCAGAACAGCAAAATCGTCGGCATCAGGATGTTGCGAGCCACCTTGAGGATCTTGGTCGCGATCTTCACCGTCAGCCATCCCAGCGGAATCATGATGATGTTGGCCAGTATGAACACGAGGAAGATGGCATAGATGTTTTCCGGGTTGTTCACAAAAATCATGGGGCCCGGATTCATGTTCTTCAGATACAGCACCCCAATGGCAATGGCCGTGATCGAATCACCTGGAATACCGAACACGATGGCCGGAATCCAGGCACCTGCCAATGAAGAGTTGTTGGCCGCTCCGGACTCCACAATGCCTTCGACATGGCCTGTGCCAAATTTCTCGGGCTCCTTCGAGAATTTCTTGCTCATGGCATAACTCATCCAGGAGGCCATGTCGGCCCCCGATCCGGGCTGGATGCCAATGATCGTTCCCAGAGCGCTGCCGCGCACCAGAGGCCAGCGGTACTTCCTGAGCAAGTCCCACATGCCAGAGAAAATATTTCCGATTTTGTTGACCGCGATCACCGCCGGCGGATCCATGTTGGTGATGTAGCGCAGCAACTCGGAGATGGCGAACATGCCCACCATCATGGGGATGAGTTCCACGCCGCTCATCAACTGGGGCAAACCCATGGTGAACCGCGGATGGGCTGCCGGATTTTCCAGACCGATGCAGGCAATCAACAAACCCAGCAAGAGGGAGATGCAGGCTTTCAGCACACTGGCATTGCCAATGAAAACCGCCCCGGCCAGACCCAGTACCACCAGCCAGAAATACTCAAAAGACGAGAATTTCAGTGCGATCTCGGCCAGTGCTGGGGAAAACAGGATCATGACGATGGTCCCGAAGAGCCCCCCAATGGCCGAGAAGACCAGACCCGCCCCCAGCGCCAACTCCGCCTGCCCCTTGAGCGTCATGCGGTAGGACTCATCGGTATAGGCGGCCGAAGCAGGTGTTCCAGGAATGCGCAACAACGCACCGGGAATGTCACCCGAGAAAATCGCCATGGCAGTCGCCGTGACGATGGCCGCCACCGCAGGAACAGGTGGCATGAAAAAAGTGATGGGCACCAGCAAGGCTGTAGCCATGGTTGCCGTCAGTCCCGGAATACAGCCCACAAACAAGCCAAACAGGGCCGAGCAGAAAATCACCAGAAGCACGTATGGGTCCAGCACCAGACCCAAGGCTTGCAACAAAACAGCAGTGGTCATGTCAACGCCCTCACCATTGCAGAGGCAACAAGATGCCCCAGGGCAAGGGAACACGCAGCCCCTTGTAGAAGATCGTGTGGATCAGCAAGGGCACCATCAGAGCTATCGGAACGATCAAGCGCGAACGAACCTGCAGGGCCCAGAACATCGTGCACAGAATCGCAAAGGCACAGATCAGGAACCCCAGAAAATCAGACGCCAGAATGTAAAAGAGCAAGCAACCTGTCGTGATGGCAAAGTTGCGCAGATGGTAGGGCGAGCGGATCCAAGCGCCGAGCTCAATGAGCGGGGAGCGAACAGAGGTTCGAAATGAACGCACGATCAGCAAAACCGAGCACAGCAGGAGCAGCCATGCCAGCAAGCCCGGGAAAGCGGCTGGGCCAATGTTCTGCCCAGGAATGGTGGGGAAACTGGAAATATTGAATAGTACAGCCAGGGCAAGCAACAACAGCAAGAAGCCGCTGAGCGCGTCATTGAATTTCATGGCAATCCATCTCGAAAATGAGGCCCCGTGAGGGGCCTCGGGTCAACAGATCAACGAGGGCGTACTCACTTGGCCAGGCCAAGCGACTTCATCACTTTGCCCATGTCGGCGTCGCCTTTGTCCATGAACTGTTCAAAGCCTTTGGCATCGGCATAGATGACACCAAATCCACGACCAGCCATGAAACTCTGGTAATCCTTGCTGTCGTAGATTTTCTTGAGGGCAGCTCCGAGCTTGGCCTGAACATCGGCCGGCAAACCCTTCGGTCCGGCCAACCCACGCCAGGCCCCCATGGTCCAATCGCTGCCCGTCAGAGACTTCAGCGTCGGCACATTGGGGTACAAGGCTGCCGGCTGGCTGGCCATGATGGTCAAGGGACGCGCCTTGCCGGCGTCAATCAAGGCGCGGGCTTCAGGCAAGGAACAAGTGACCATTTCTATCCCGCCTGCGGCCAGATCGTTCATGGCAGGCGCAGCACCGTTGGACGGCACCCAGGGCACCGCAGTGGTGTCCAGTTTGAGATCACTCAACATGCCTGCCAGTGCCAGATGCCAGATACCGCCCTGCCCTGTACCGGAAGCCTTGAACTTGCCCGGGTTGGCACGGACGGCCTTGATGAGGTCATCAAGATTCTTGTAAGGGGCATCGGCCCGAACCGTCACGCCGGCGGGGTCAATGTTCATCAGTGCCAGGGGCGTGAAATCCTTGGGCGTCAACTGGGTCAATCCAGCCCAATGCATCATGCTGATTTCCACCGTGATCATGCCCAGCGTATAACCATCAGGCGCTGCAGTCGCAATGGCTGAATGGCCCACCACGCCGTTACCACCGGTGCGGTTCACCACGTTGACGGGCTGCCCTAATTCTTTTTCGAGCAAAGTCCCGACGATCCGGGCCGTGGCATCGGTCCCGCCTCCAGCCCCCCAGGGAACCACCAGCGTGATCGGGCGATTCGGGTAGCTGGTCTGGGCTGACACCCCCAAAGCCATTGTGGCAGTCAGTGCGGCCAAGGATTTCATCAAGATTCTGCGCAGCATGAATGTCTCCTCATGAAGGGTTGTTGTGATGCGCATTACAGAACTTGACCCCTGCTCTGCATGTAACACGAGAGACACTCCAACACATGCCCTCAAGCCGCTCAGTTCGGCCGGGATTGCGACGTCCATACAACCCCCTTTGATATATTCCCTTCCAAGCAGTACAAATCTATCCAAAATCGATGGGCAAAGACAACAAACCTCTCGTCAGTGCAGATGAGCTTGAGGCACTGATTCAGGACTGGGGCGCCAACCCCCATTTGTC
>Ga0255307_1000143_pt1 | contig 8138 bp, 3 predicted proteins | sample MistaT_17_FD_186099 | JGI IMG/M metagenome (GOLD analysis project Ga0255307, IMG submission 186099) | Metatranscriptome of freshwater microbial communities from Mississippi River, Louisiana, United States - Miss_Law_RepC_8d (Metagenome... | ecosystem: Environmental > Aquatic > Freshwater > River ... | reverse complement strand
TCCTGCGCGCCCCTGGGTCGCGGCCAACCAATGGGCGTCCGGCGACCACGACAACCCGGTGGCCCGGGATGGACCCGACGCGGAAGCCCCCTTCAATTCCCAGGCACCCAGCAGCCGCCCCGCGGGGATCGAACGGATCTCGAGCCCGCCCGAGGCCGTAACGGAGGCCACGACGTCGCCGGCGGGCGAGAAGGCCGCGGACACCCATGCCGACTTGGAAGGAATGGACACCACCGGCTCGACCGTCACCGGACGTCGCTGCCACAGACGCACCTCACGGAACCCCGCGGTCGCGAGCCACTGATCGTCGGGGCTGAAGGCGAGCGCCCCGACCACATCCCGCTGCGTGGCGCCATCGAGCGAAGGGTCCTCGAGCCGCCCCACCGTCCGGCCGGTGGCCACCTCGAGCACGCTGACGCGGTTGGCCCGGGCCACGGCCACGGTGGCGCCCTCGGAGTCGAGCGCCACGGCGAAGCTGGACTTCCAGTCCGGAGAGATGGGTTTCCACGCGGGTTCCACCACCACGGCCTGATCGGCCTTGGCCCCCTGCTCGATCCAGCGCCAGAGCAGGCCGAGTTCCGCCGGAGTCAGGTCGCGGGCGTTGGACTTGTTGCCGGCCGGCGGCATGACCAGGTCCTCGACCTGGTGGGCGGCGGACTTGAGCACCAGACTCTCGGCCGGTTTTCCGGGCACCGCACCGGGCCCGGTGTCGCCGCCGCGCAACAGCGAGGCCGGGGTCTCCAGATTCAATCCGGCCTTGGCCCGGGTCTGGTTGTGGCACGGCAGGCAGTTGGCCTGGAACATCGGCAGGATGTCCTTCTGGAAGCCCACCGTCGCCGGTGCCCCCGCGGCTTGCCGGTCGATGGCCAGCGGGGCGACCGCGGCGTTGCCCGTCAGGGCGAGGACGAACCCGCTGCAAAGACCGAGCAAGGGCCGCCATCCGGCCCGAAAAACCGAATCCACAGGGAAACCGAAGGTCACGGTCGAGCCTCCTTTCCGGCAGGGGCGCCCACGGTGACGGTGAAGGGTTCGGACCACACGGCCACGGTCACATCCCGGGGCTTGGCCTTCTCCTCGGCGGCCTTTTTCCGGGCCTCGGCATCCTTTTTCCGGGACTCGGCGGAGGCCTTGTCCGCCGCGGACGCCGAAGCCAGGGCCGTGTCGGCCGCCTTCAACTCGGCCTCCGCGGCGACCACCGCCTCGGGGGCCTGACGGTATTTTCCGGCCAGGCTGCCCTGGAGCCAGAGAGTGTGCGTTCCGGCAGGCAGGCGGGCCTCGCCGAGGGAAAGGTCGGCGACCAGATTCGTGGCCTTCTCCGGAATGGGGATCTCCTTGGCCTTCTCCAGAGCGGCATGACCACCGACCTTGACGTTGAACGCGCCCTGGAATTCGCCCCGTCGCTCCAGATGCAGCGGCAGCTTCCAGGTGCCTCCGTCGGCGGAGGGCGTGGCCATCCCGACCCGCAGCGTCACCGGGGCCGACTCCTGTGTGACCACGGCCACCGGCGCTCCCCGAGAGCGACGCGAGACCGGATTCTCGTTGTTGTAGTCGGCCACCGGCCAGACGACCGAGGAGAACGAGGCCGTCCGACCGAGGGCCACCGAGCCGATCGCCGACTTGCCGATCACCCGCCACGGACCCGATCCGGAGGCATCGGCATCGGCGGTGAGGAGGAGCACCCCGGTGTTCTGCCCGGAATGGATGCGCGTCGTGGAGGCCCGGACTCCGGAGGGCAGGCCTTCGGCCGTCAGTTCGATGTCTCCCTGGAAGCCATCGCGCCGGAAGGCGACCACCCGGAAGGCCACGGTCTGCCCGCGACGGAGCACCGCAGGCAGGACCTGGACGGAGCGGTCCTCACCGGCACGCGCCGGAGGCATGGGGAAAACGGCGAGTTGGAAGTCCGGGGTTTCGCGACGGAGGGTCAGACGGTAGGGATGCTGTGCGAGGCCATCCCCGCGGTGGAAACCGTCCCGTACGAGGATGCGGTACCGTCCGGTCTCCGGCACCTCCCATCGGGCGGCGGCATCGCGATGGGCCGTGGGGAACTCCCGATCGCCGAGATTCTGCTCGGTATCACCCAACTCCAACGCATCGACCCAGTCGTTGGGATCCCTCGAATCGACGGACGCCCGGGCGGATTTGGCCCTCTGGATGACGGCCAACGGATCGACGGGGAACCCCCAGCGCTCGGAGGTCAGTTCCACCCAGAACACCTCTCCCTGTTTCGCCTCGAACGTGACCCCGCTGTTGCGACCGCGGCCCGGGAAAAGGCTCGAGTACTCGCACGGGGGCATGACCGTGACACACCCCGTCGGGGCGCCGGCGATCACCGGCAGCGGGGACAGGGCCAGGGGTACCGGTGAAATCGGAGCGATCGCGGGACGGGAGCCCTCAGGACCGGAGCCGCGCCAGAGCCAGGCACCGGGGATCAGCGGAGCGACCGACGGAGCCGCCAATGCCGCCACCGTCGCTTCCGGGGCATCGGGCTCGGCGGGGGCGGTGATCTCCCACTCGAGCTGCTCCAACGGTTCCCCATCGACCGCAATGACCGTCGAGGGGGTGCCGCCGGGCAGACGTCTGCCATGGAGGGTGACGCGCTGCGATCGACCGGCCTGCAGCACCTGAGGCACGATGAACGCCACCCTGGGGCGGGCCGTCAGTCTCAGGCGGAAGGCGTGCGTGTCGCCACCGCGGTACAACGAATCGCTCAGGCGCAGCAGATAGGTGCCCCGCGCGGGCAGGCGGAAGTCGAACCACTCGCGCCGCCTCACCCGAGCCAACTCGGCTCCCGAGGCGTCGGTCAGCGCGAGGTCGGGCACGAGCCGGGAATCCAGTTCACGGGCCTCGACACGGACCCCCAACGCCTGACCGGCCTCGCCCTGGAACCGGAACCAGAGGACCTCCTGCGCGCCCACACGTCCGTTGACGACCGCCTCCAGGGGCAACTCCAGGGCCTTCTCCGGCGAGGACGGGGGCTGGGTCCAACCCGGTTCCGACGAGGCCGGCCCCACCGCGAAGCCGCGCGGATTGGAGACGCCGTACCGCCCACGGATCCGGACATCGAGGACGCCCTCCGGCAAGTCGGCCGGCAACACGACCCGGAACCGATCGGCGGCTCCCGGCACCGGAGCACCGGAGACGCGCGGATCGGAGAAGACCAGACCGGCCGCCTCGTCGAGGTCGGAGCCGTTGACCGTGACCTCGACCGTGGACCCGGCCGCACCGCCCGGCGGGAAGACCCATGTCAGGCGGGCCATCGGCAACTGGGCGCAGGCCGTCGCGAGCGTGGCCCAGCCGAGGGCGATCCGAAGGACCCAGGATTCCCGCGACATGCGTCAGTGGTTGAAGAGGAATTCCTTGGTGTTGAGGAGCGCCCAGGTCAGGTCTTCCCACGCCTCGCGGCGGGCCTTGGCCTTCAGGGCCCCGGTCTCGGCGGCATCCTTGCCGGGCTTTGCCGCCGAGGCCTTGCGGTCGAGGTATTCGACGGCCCGCTGCGACTCCTCGGCCGAAGGGGAACGCGAATAGGCCAACCGGTAGAGGTCGGCCAGCTTGGCCTGATCGGGGCGGGAATCGGCGTTCAGTCGGGCCGGCCGCGACTCGTCGGCGCTCAGCCGGGCCTGGATGTCCTTGGAATTGAGCAGGTGGAGGCTCTGGCTGAGCGAGGCTTCCATGCTGCGCTCGCATTCGCAGGCGCTGCTGCCCTCGGGGCGGCCGAACACCGTGAGGAAGTAGCTCTGGGCGTTGAAGCTGTTGTCGGGCAGGCAGACCGCTCGGGTGCCCGCGGGCAGTCCTTCGAACTGGCTCCTCGAGCCGGCGAGCGTGTTCACCGAGTCCAGAAGCACCTCGGCCGGCAGGCGGCGCGGGTAGAACCGGGAGAAGTGGTGACGGTCCTTGGCGTTGTGGGCATTGGGCACGGAGCTCAGCTGGTAGGTGGTGCTCCGGGCCAAAGTGCGGACCAAGTCCTTGAGGTCGAAGCCGCTGGCCACGAAATGGGCGGCCAACGCATCGAGCAGCTCGGGGTTGCTTGGGGGATTGGTGTCGCGCATGTCGTCCTCGGGATCGACCAGCCCTCGTCCGAAGAAGTGCTTCCAGTAGCGGTTGACCAGCGCCTTGGCGAACCACGGGTTCTTCGGCGAGGTCATCCAGTCGGCCAGGAAGACCCGGGGATCATCGTCGACCGACAGGTCGAAGGCCGACTGCCCCAGAGCCGCGGGCTTCACCGCTTGGCCGTTCTTCTTGTTGGTGGCCTTCGCCTCGCCACGCCGATGGACGATCACCTCCTCGCCGGGCTGGGAACCGGGCTTGTAGGACACCTGCGAGAAGGCCGCACCGAAGCTCCAGTAGTCGGCCTGGCTCCACTTCTCATACGGGTGATGATGGCACTGCGCACACTGCATCCGCTGACCCAGGAACAGTTGGGAGACGTCCTCCAATTGCGTCTGAAGGGTCCGCACCTGACGGTACCAGGCAACCGGAGGGTTCTCCGCCACGTCGCCCGAGGCCGTCAGCACCTCGCGCACGAACCGGTCGTAGGGCTTGTTGGCCGCCAGGCTGTCGCGGATCCACGCATGGAAGGCGACCGTTCCACGGGCCTGCTTGGGATCGTTGCGTTTGTTGCGGAGCAGCGCCGCCCACTTGCCCGCGAAATAATCGGCGTGGTCGGTGGAGGCGACCAGACGGTCGATCACGCGGTCCCGATCACCGGCGGCGGTGTCGGCCTCGAAGGCCCGCGCCTCCTCCGGCGTCGGCAGGCGGCCGGCGATGTCGAGCGTCACCCGTCGCAGGAAGGTCGCCTTGTCGCTGACCTCGCTCGGGGGCATGCCCACCTGCTTGAGCTGCTTGAAGACCAGTTCATCGACGAAGTTCTTCGCCGGAGGCAGTCGGTCGACGGGGGCACCCAGAGGAATGGTGGCCCGGAAGGTCGCCACCTTGCCCTGGTAGCGGACCATCACGGCGAACTCGCCCGGTTGGTTGAAGATCTTGAGCAATCCGTTGGCGTCGGCCGAGGCCATGTCCTTGTCGTTGGGCTCGAAGAGGGAACTGCGGGTGACATCCTCGGTGGAGCCATCCGAGTAGTGGGCCGTCACCACCAGTTGCTGCTCCCCGTTCAGGGCCAGGGTCCGGGACGAGGGGAACACCTCGACGCGATCGACGGTCGGGGCGTTGGTGCGTCCCACCGGCATGCCCTGGCCGATCCAGCGGACCAGCCTACGGTAGTCGTCGGAGCCGATCTCGAGTCGCTTGCCTCCGCCATGCGGCGTCTCGGCGGTGCCCTTGGTCACCAGCAGGCTGCGGGGCGGATCGGCGGGGAACAACCGCCGACCCCGGGCCTCGCGGACCAGGTGCTCGTAGTCCTCGTCGGGCTCGAACCCGAGCAGGGACAACCGGAAACCGTTCTGGCCCGCGGCCTTGCCATGACAACCGCCACCGTTGCAGCCGTTCTTGGTGAAGATGGGGACGATCTGGTTGGCGAAATGCAGCGGGGCCGGTTGCCCGGAATGGACCACGCGGACCGGCAGACGGGCCACGGCACCGTCCGGGGACTTGGCGGTGATCGTCGCGGTGCCGTCGGCCACGGGGATGACCCGACCCGAGGCGTCGATGCGGACGATGCCCGCGGGCTCGGCGGACCAACCGGCCTGACGGGTGACGTCCCGGGTCCCGTCCTCGGTGGCCAGCAACTGCTGCCGCGCATCCTGCGAGTCGAGGATCAGTTCCCCCGCCCCGGACCTGTAGTGCAGGACGAGGTTCCCCGCCGCCAGCGGACGACCGCAGACCAACAGGCACAACAACAATCCCGCCCAGGCGCGCAGACCGGCGGACTTCATCGAATTCTCGAGACCCTTCATGGCAGATCCTCCGTTCAACCGACCAGTTCCTTCACGGGTTGGCAGCCCTCCGGGACCAGGAACTGGGGGCGTCCGGTCAGGTCGGGCAGGGTGACCTTGTTCACGTCGATGCCGAGGTTCTGGTACAAGGTGGCGAAGACCTCGCCGAACTGGACGGGGCGCTCGCTCGGTTCGCCGCCCAGACGGTCGGTGGCGCCGATCACCTGGCCGACCTTCATGCCTCCGCCGGCCAAGAGCGCGCAACTGGCACGCGGCCAGTGGTCGCGGCCGCCGTCCTTGTTGATCGTGGGCGACCGGCCGAACTCGCCCCAGGCGATGACGCTGACGTCGTTCTGCAAGCCCCGGTCGTGAAGGTCGGCGATCAGGGCGCTCAAGGCCTGGTCGAGCAGCGGCAGGTCGTTGCGGGCATTGCCGAAATTGTTGCCGTGGTAGTCCCAGAACCCGTAGGCCACCGTCACGAAACGGGCCCCGGCCTCGACCAGGCGACGGGCCACGAGGAACTGCTCGTTGAGCATGGGAGCCGCGTCGCCGTGCACCTTGGCGTCGCCCTTTCCGTAACGTTCACGCAGGGCCGCCGGTTCCTTCTCCACGTTCAGCGCCTCGAGCAGGCGGCTGGAGGTGAGCATGCCGAAGGCCTGCTGGTTGAATCCGTCGAGGCCGTCCATGAGACCGGTGGCATCGGCTTCGCGACGGAAGCGGTCGAACGACGCGAGCAGGGCCCGCCGATCGGCCAGACGGTCGGTGGTGATGCCGTTGAGCACCATGTCGGACTTCGCATCGGCGGCCGGCCGGAAGGCGTCGTGCGAGACCCCCGCGTAGCCGGCGTTGGCGGCATTGTAGGGCCGGTGCTGCATCCGGGGCTCGAGCCCGACGAACGCCGGCACGGAAGCGTTGGCCGGGCCCATCACCCGCGACACCGTGGCCCCGAAGGTCGGCCAACCGCCCGGCGGTTGAACGGCCTTGCGACGCCCCGTCTGGCACATGAAATCGGAATGATCGTCGATCGCGTCGCTGATCGACCGGATGACCGCGTACCGATGGGCCTGCTTGGCCAGGAGCGGCAGGTGCTCGCACACCTGGAAACCGGGGACCGTCGTCGGGATCGGGCGGAACTCGCCCCGGATCTCGGCCGGCGCATCCATCTTGAGATCGAAGGTGTCCTGATGCGGCGGCCCGCCGGGCAGGTACACCATGATGACGGCCTTGTGGTTGGACCGGAGCCCCGAAGCCGCCTCGGCGCGCAGCAACTGAGGCAGGGCGAGCCCCCCCAAGCCCAGCCCCCCGATGCGGAGAAAACTCCTTCGGGAGAGGCCGTCGCAGAAGCGACTGGAGGGGCCGGCGAGGGTCAGCATGGTTGTTCAGACGCGGACGAGGGTCCGCCTTGTTCAAGGAAACATCCCGCGGGAGACGCCCCGGTTCGGGAGGTCATCCGACGAGCTCCTTCATGGGTTGGACCCCGGGTTCGACCAGGAACTGCGGGCGGCCCGTGAGGTCGGGCACGGTCACCTTGTTCACATCGATCCCCAGAGCGTGATAGAGGGTGGCGTGGACTTCCCCGAACGTCGTGGGTCGCGAATCGGCCTCGCCACCCAGCCGGTCGGTGGAACCGATCACTTGACCATGGCGCAGGCCTCCGCCGGACAGCAGAGCGAATCCCACCCGGGGCCAGTGATCCCGGCCGCCGTCCTTGTTGATGGTGGGAGTGCGGCCGAATTCGCCCGCGACCAGCACGGAGACGTCCCGGTCGAGACCCCGTTCGTGCAGGTCGGTGATCAACGCGCTCAGTCCCTGATCGAGCAGCGGCAGGTCCTGCCGAAGCGCGCCGAAGTTGTCGCCGTGGTGATCCCAACGGCTGAAGGCCAGGGTCACGCAGCGGGCGCCCGACTCGACCAGACGTCGCGCGATGAGGAAATGCTCCATCAGCTTGGGCGCGCCGTCGTCACGGTTGCGGGGATCGCCCTTGCCGTAGCGCTCGACCACCTTGGGGTCCTCGTTCTTGAGGTCGAGCGCGCTCATCAGCTTGCTCGAGGTGAGGATGCCGAAGGCCTGCCGGGTGTAGGCGTCGGCCCCGGCCAACTGGCCACTGGCATCGACCTCGCGTCGGAATCCGTCGAGGGCCCCCAGGAGCGACCTCCGGTCGGCCAGTCGGTCGAGGGTGATGCCGTTGAGCACCATGTCGTCCTTGCCACCACCCTTGTTGATCTCGAAGGGTGCATGGGCCGCCCCGAGGAACCCGGCCACGCCGTTGTCGGACCACGGGACATGCCCCATCTTGGGAGCCAGACCGAG
>Ga0255307_1000123_pt1 | contig 8614 bp, 5 predicted proteins | sample MistaT_17_FD_186099 | JGI IMG/M metagenome (GOLD analysis project Ga0255307, IMG submission 186099) | Metatranscriptome of freshwater microbial communities from Mississippi River, Louisiana, United States - Miss_Law_RepC_8d (Metagenome... | ecosystem: Environmental > Aquatic > Freshwater > River ... | reverse complement strand
GTCCGAGGTCAGCGTGAGGGCCACCATGAAGGCGGTGAACATCACGCCCCAGCACAGGCCCGACAGCCACAGGGACCGCCCGCCCCGGTGCAGGGTGCCGAAGGCGCCCGTGCCGCGCATCAGTGGCAGGATCACGAGCAGGGACAGCAGGGTGAAGAAGCTGCGCCAGAAGGTCAGCTCGAAGCTGCGCGCCTGCTCCAGGTGCCGGGTCACCACGCCGGCGATGGACCACATCAGCGTGACGGCCACCATCAGGAACACGGCGCGGGCGTGGGTGAGCTTCATGTGCAGGCGATTATGGCGAGCCCATCGCACTCGCCATCTCCAGCGGTCGCGGGGAAAACCCGCGCCACTCAGCTCAGTCCTCAGGCCGCTTCGCGCTGGGCGCGCTTGCGCTCGTGCTCCTTCAGGAAGCGCTTGCGCAGGCGGATGGTCTTGGGCGTGATCTCGACCAGTTCGTCGTCCTCGATGAACTCGACGCCATACTCCAGCGTGAGCTCGATCGGCGGCGTGATCTTGATCGCGTCTTCCTTGCCCGAGACGCGGAAGTTGGTCAGCTGCTTGGTGCGGGTGGCGTTGACCACCAGGTCGTTGTCGCGGCTGTGGATGCCCACGATCATGCCTTCGTAGACTTGGTCGTTGGGCTTGACGAACATGCGGCCGCGATCGTCCAGCTTGCCCAGCGCATAGGTGAAGATCTCGCCGTCGTCCATGGAGATCAGCACGCCGTTCTTGCGCCCCCCGATTTCGCCGCGGTGGGCTTCGTAGGTGTCGAAGATGTTGGAGATCAGGCCCGAGCCGCGGGTCAGGTTGAGGAACTCGTTGGAGAAGCCGATCAGCCCGCGCGCGGGGATGCGGTACTCCAGGCGCACGCGCCCGCGGCCGTCCGGCTCCATGTTCACCAGCTCGCCCTTGCGCTCGCCCAGGGCCTGCATCACGCCGCCCTGGTGCTGCTCCTCGATGTCGCAGGTGACCAGCTCGATCGGCTCGCAGCGCACGCCGTCGATGTCCTTGAACACCACGCGCGGCTTGGACACAGCCAGCTCGTAGCCTTCGCGGCGCATGTTCTCCAGCAGGATGGTCAGGTGCAGTTCGCCCCGGCCGGCCACTTCGAAGATGCCCTCTTCGTCGGTCTCGCGCACGCGCAGGGCCACGTTGTGCTGCAGCTCCTTTTGCAGGCGGTCCCAGATCTGGCGGCTGGTGACGAACTTGCCTTCACGGCCGGCCAGCGGACTGGTGTTCACGCAGAAGTTCATGATCAGGGTAGGTTCGTCCACCTTGAGCATGGGCAGCGCCTGCGGGTTGAGCGGGTCGGTCAGGGTCACGCCGATGCCGACGTCCTCGATGCCGTTGACCAGGACGATGTCGCCCGGGCCGGCTTCGGCGGTCTGCACGCGATCCAGCCCCTGGAAGGTCAGCACCTGGTTGATGCGGCCCTTGAAGCTGCGGCCGTCGGGGCCTTCCATCACCAGCACGTCCATCGCCGGCTTGATCGTGCCCGCGTGGATGCGGCCCACGCCGATGCGGCCGACGAAACTGGAGTAGTCCAGCGCCGAGATCTGCAGCTGCAGCGGGGCATTGGGGTCGCCCTCATGCGGCGGCACGTGCTTGAGGACGGTCTCGAACAGGGCCGACATGTCGGGGCCCCACTGCTCGCCGGGCGCGCCCTCCTCCAGCGAGGACCAGCCGTTGATGCCCGAGGCGTAGACCACCGGGAAGTCCAGCTGTTCGTCGGTGGCGCCGAGCTTGTCGAACAGGTCGAAGGCGGCGTTGATAACCTTGTCGGGCGCGGCGCCGGGCTTGTCGACCTTGTTCACCACCACGATGGGGCGCAGGCCCAGGGCCAGCGCCTTCTTGGTGACGAAGCGGGTCTGCGGCATCGGACCTTCCTGGGCGTCGATCAGCAGCACCACGCCATCGACCATCGACAGCGCGCGTTCAACCTCACCGCCGAAGTCCGCGTGGCCGGGGGTGTCGACGATGTTGATGTGGGTGCCCTTCCAGCTCACGGCGCAGTTCTTGGCCAGGATGGTGATGCCCCGTTCGCGTTCGATGGCGTTGTTGTCCATCACGGTGTCGACGACTTTCTCGTGTTCGGCGAAGGTGCCCGACTGGCGAAGCAGCTGGTCGACCATGGTGGTCTTGCCATGGTCGACGTGCGCGATGATGGCGATGTTGCGGATTTGCTTGGTGCTCATGGGTGTGGGTGGGTTCTCACGAACTCAGGATCTGCTGGATTTCGATGGGGCTCAGCAGACGCCCCGGAATCAATTCGCCGGCCTTGATGTGGCCGGTGCCGAGCAGCACACGCCGCTCACCGCCCGCCGAGGGTCCGAACACGGCGGCCTGCTCGGCATCGGCCCAGGGGCCGCGCCGGCGCAGGCCGGACAGGAATCGGCCGGCATCGTCCTCGCCCAGCGTGACGAGTTCGTGACCGGCCAGCAAGGCCTGCGGCGGCTGCAGCAGGCCCAGGCGCTCGCCTTCGGGCAGGGCCTCCAGGGCTTCCAGCGTGGTGCATTGCGCCACGTCGAAATGCCCGGTCGCCAGGCGCCGCAGCGAGGCCAGGTAGGCGCCGCAGCCCAGGGCCAGGCCGATGTCCTCGCCCAGGGTGCGGATGTAGGTGCCCTTGCTCACCCGCGCGACGATGCGCAGCGTGGGCTGGCCCTGCTCGGTCGGCTCGCCCGGGCTCAGTTGCAGCTCGAAGATGGTGACCTCGCGCGGCTCGCGCTCGACCTCCTGGCCGGCACGCGCGTACTCGTACAAGGCCTTGCCGTCCTTCTTGAGCGCGCTGTGCATGGGCGGCAGCTGCCGGATGGCACCGGTGAACTGGCGCCGCACGGCCTCCAACCGCTCGGGCGTGGGCAGCTCGGCGGCGCAGGTGGCGATCACCTCGCCCTCGGCATCGCCGGTGCTGGTGCGCACGCCCAGCACCGCCAGGGCCTCGTAGGTCTTGTCGGCGTCCAGCTGCAGCTGGCTGAACTTGGTGGCCGCGCCGAAGCACAGCGGCAGCACGCCGGTGGCCAGGGGATCGAGCGTGCCGGTATGGCCCGCCTTCTCGGCTCGCAAGAGCCATTTGGCTTTCTGCAATGCGTTATTGCTGGACAGGCCGTGCGGCTTGTCCAACAACAGCACCCCATGCACGGGGCGCCTCACGACCCGTGCTCGTGGTGCGCTCATCGCTTACTCGTCGTTGTCCTTGGAACGCGAAGCGACCGCGCGAGCGATCAGTGCATTCATGTCCGCCGCTCGTTCGGTGGTGCGGTCGTACACGAAATGCAGCGTGGGCACCGTGTGGATGTGCAGCCGCTTGAAGAGGCCATTGCGCAGGAAACCGGCCGCCTGGTTCAAGGCGTCCTGCGTCTCCTGCGGGTCACCGACCAGTTGGCTGAAGAAGACCTTGGCGTGGGCGTAGTCCGGCGTGACCTCCACGGCCTGGAGGGTGACCATGCCCACGCGCGGGTCCTTCAACTCGCGCGCGATCAGCTCCGTGAGGTCGCGCTGAATCTGGTCCGCGACCTTGAAGCTGCGATTGGGTGTCGACGACTTCTTACGCATGCGCCCGGGCACCACGCCTTACAGCGTGCGCGCGATCTCCTTGATCTCGAAGAACTCGAGCTGGTCGCCCTCGTGGATGTCGTTGTAGTTGCGCAGCTTGATACCGCACTCGAAGCCTTCCTTGACCTCGCGCACGTCGTCCTTCATGCGGCGCACCGACTCGACATCGCCGGTGTAGATGACCACGTTGTCGCGCAGCAGGCGGAACTTGGCATCGCGCGTGACCTTGCCGGAGGTGACGTACGAACCCGCCACCGTGCCGATCTTGGAGGCCACGAACACCGTGCGGATGTCCGCCGTGCCAATGACTTCCTCGCGCTGCTCGGGCGCCAGCATGCCGGACATGGCCACCTTCAGCTCGTCCACGGCGTCGTAAATGATGCTGTAGTAGCGGATGTCCACGCCGTTGTTCTCGGCCAGCTTGCGCGCGCCGCCATCGGCACGCACGTTGAAGCCGATCACCACCGCCTTGGACGCGATGCCCAGGTTGATGTCCGATTCGCTGATGCCGCCCACGCCGGCGTACACCAGCTGCACCTTGACCTCGTCGGTCGAGAGCTTGAGCAGCGACTGCGCCAGTGCTTCCTGCGAGCCCTGCACGTCGGCCTTGATGATGATCGGCAGGGTCTTGACCTCGCCAGCCGTCATGTCGGCGAACATGTTCTCCAGCTTGGCCGCCTGTTGCTTGGCCAGCTTGGTGTTGCGGAACTTGCCCGCACGGTAGGTCGCGATCTCGCGGGCCCGGCGCTCGTCGCCCAGGACCATGAATTCGTCGCCGGCCTGCGGCACGTCGGACAGGCCCTGGATCTCCACCGGGATGGACGGACCCGCCGCCTTGGTGGTGCGGCCGTTCTCGTCGACCATGGCGCGCACGCGGCCATAGGTCTGACCGGCCAGCACCACGTCGCCGGTCTTGAGCGTGCCCGACTGCACCAGAATCGTGGCCACCGGGCCGCGGCCCTTGTCCAGCTGGGCTTCGATGACCAGGCCCTTGGCGGCGGCTTCCACCGGCGCCTTGAGCTCCAGCACCTCGGCCTGCAGCAGCACTTGCTCCAGCAGTTCGTCGACGCCCTGACCGGTGCGGGCCGAGACGTTCACGAAGGGCGATTCGCCGCCGTACTCCTCAGGCACCACTTCCTCGACCACCAGTTCCTGCTTGACGCGGTCGGGGTTGGCTTCGGGCTTGTCGATCTTGTTGACCGCGACCACGATGGGCACGCCAGCCGCCTTCGCGTGCTTGACGGCTTCCTTGGTCTGCGGCATCACGCCGTCGTCGGCGGCAACCACCAGGATCACGATGTCCGTGGCCTGGGCGCCACGGGCACGCATGGCCGTGAAGGCCTCGTGGCCCGGGGTGTCCAGGAAGGAGATCACGCCACGCGGCGTCTCGACGTGGTAGGCGCCGATGTGCTGAGTGATGCCGCCGGCCTCGCCCGCCGCCACCTTGGCGCGGCGGATGTAGTCCAGCAGCGAGGTCTTGCCGTGGTCCACGTGGCCCATGACGGTCACCACCGGAGCGCGCGGCAGGGCCGGACCTTCGACCGCGCCGACGTCCTGCTCGGTGAAGGCTTCCGGATCGTCCAGCGCCGCCACCACGGCCTTGTGGCCCATTTCCTCGACCACGATCATGGCCGTGTCCTGGTCCAGCGGCTGGTTGATGGTGACCATCTGGCCCATCTTCATCAGCGCCTTGATCACCTCGGAGGCCTTGACCGCCATCTTGTGCGCCAGCTCGGCCACAGTGATGGTCTCGGGCACGTGCACCTCGATGATGCGCTGGTCCATTGCCTGGGCCGATGCCTCGCCACCGCGATGGTCGCGATGGTCGCGGTCGCCGCGGCGCCCGCCGCGCGGGGGGCCGGAGCGCCAGGTGTTGCGGCCGACGCCGCCGGAGGCGTCGCCCCGGGTCGGGATGGCCTTCTTCTTGGCCGGATCACCCGCCCAGCTGGACGACAGCTTGGCCGACTTGACTTCCTTGCCGGCGCCAGGGGCGGACGGCGCGCCCGCGCCCGGGCCGGTACGCGCGGTACCGGCAGGTTTGTGCAGCGTGCCCTTGGCCGCCGGCTTGGCGGCCTCGGCGGTCTTGGCCGCCGGCTTGGGTTCTTCCGGCTTCTTGGCGACCAGCACCTTCTTGGGCGCGGCCATCATGGCCCGGATGGCCTCGGCCTCGGCCAGCGCCTTGCGGCGGCGGTCCTCGAGGTCGCGCGCACGGGCGGCTTCCTCATCGGCGCGGGCCTTGGACTCGGCCTCGGCCTTGGCGCGGGCCTCGGCCTGGGCGGCGGCGCGCGCGGCATTGGCCGCAGCAGCCTCCTGCGTGGCTTCCTGCCGCTCGGCCACGACCTGGGCCTTCTTGGCTTGTTCCGCGGCCAGGTAGGCGGCGGCGCGAGCCTCGGCATCGGCCTCGCGGCGTTCCTTCTCTTCGCGCAGGCGGCGCTCTTCGACCAGCTCTTCTTCCTGCCGGCGAATCAGCTCGGCCTGGCGGCGGGCCTCTTCCTCGCGACGCACGAGCTCCTGGTCTTCGGCGCGCGGCGCGGTGGCCACGGCCTCGGCGGCCTCGGCCTCACCGGTGTCGACGACAGCGGTGTCGCCGGCCCCATCCTCGCGGCGCACGAAGGTGCGCTTCTTGCGCACCTCGACCTGGATGGTGCGCGCCTTGCCATAGGCATCGGCCTGCTTGATCTCGCTGGTGGACTTCTTGGTCAGCGTGATCTTGCGGCGCTCGCCGCCGGCGGTGCCGTGGCTGGCCTGCAGATAGCCGAGCAGCTTCTGCTTGTCCGACTCGGTCAGCGCGTCCGAGGGCGCGGACTTGGCCACGCCGGCGCTACGCAACTGCTCAAGCAGGGTGTCGGGAGATTTTTTGAGTTCGTTGGCGAACTCGGCGACGGTCGTACTGGACATAGGTTCTGCTGCCTCCCATCACATCACTCTTGGGCCGCTGCGGCACCGGTACTGAACCAGTGTTCGCGCGCCGTCATGATCAGGGCCTTGGCCTCTTCCGGGCTCTGCCCGGTCATCTCGGTGAGTTCATCGACGGCCAGGTCTGCCAGGTCGTCACGGGTATGGATGCCGGCCTCGGCCAGCTTCGCAATCAGTTCGGGCGTGAGCCCATCGAGGCTGCGCAGGTCCTGGGAGACCCCGTCCACGCTTTCTTCGCGGGCGATCTCCATGGTCAGCAGCGCATCCTTGGCACGGGCACGAAGCTCGTTGACGGTGTCTTCGTCCAGGGTCTCGATGTCCAGCATCTCCTGGATGGGGACATAGGCCACTTCTTCAAGGCTGGTGAAGCCCTCGGCGATGAGGATGTCGGCGATTTCCTCGTCGACGTCCAGCTTCTCCATGAAGAGCCCGCGCATGACGCTGGTCTCCTCGGCCTGCTTCTGGGCCGATTCGTTGGCGTCCATGATGTTGATCTTCCAGCCGGTGAGGTCGGAAGCCAGGCGCACGTTCTGGCCGCCGCGACCGATGGCGATGGCGAGGTTTTCCTCGTCGACCACCACGTCCATGGCGTGCTTTTCCTCGTCGACCACGATGGACGACACGTTGGCGGGCGCCAGCGCGCCGATCACGAACTGGGCGGGGTCCTCGGACCACAGCACGATGTCCACGCGTTCGCCGGCCAGCTCGTTGGTGACGGCGTTGACCCGGGTGCCGCGCACGCCCACGCAGGTGCCGATGGGGTCGACCCGCTTGTCGTGCGAGAGCACGGCGATCTTGGCGCGCGAGCCCGCGTCACGGGCGCAGGTCTTGATCTCCAGCAGGCCCTGCTCGATCTCGGGCACTTCCTGGCGGAACAGCTCGATCATGAAGGCCGGGGACGAGCGCGACAGGATGATGGGCGCGCCGCGCAGGGTCAGGTCCACCTCCATGATCATGGCGCGCACGCGGTCGCCGCTGCGCAGGTTTTCCTTGGGAATCATCTCGCTGCGGCGCAGGCGCCCTTCGACGCGGCCGCTCTCGACGATGATGTCGCCCTTGTCCATGCGCTTGACCGTGCCCACGAAGATCTTGTCGCCGCGCGACATGAAGTCGTTGAGCAGCATCTCGCGCTCGGCGTCGCGGATCTTCTGCAGGATGACCTGCTTGGCCGCCATGGCGCCGATGCGCCCGATCGGCAGCGACTCGATCGGCTCTTCGATGTAGTCGCCCTCTTCCGCGTCGGCCACCCGCTCGCGGGCGTCCATCAACAGTTCCTCGGCGTCGGGGTTCTGCAGGCCGGCCGAGTCGGGCACCACCAGCCAGCGGCGGAAGGTCTCGTACTGGCCGGTGTCGCGGTCGATCGCCACGCGAATGTCCACCTCGCCCTCGTAGAGCTTCTTGGTGGCCTGGGCCAGGGCGGACTCGACGGCACCGAAGACCACGTCGCGCTCGACGTTCTTCTCGCGCGAGATGGCCTCGACCAGCATCAACATTTCGCGATTCATCTCACGACTCTCCTGCATCTGTCTTGGGGCGGCGCCCCTTGAAATTCACGACGGGCGCCAGGCGTGCCTCCTTCAACTCGGACCATTCAAAGCCGAGCACCTGCACGGGCGCCTCCTTTTTCTTGCTGACCTTCACGCCGGGCTTGGGCGGCGGCTCGTCGCTCCAGGTGATCTGCCAGCCGCCGCCCTCGGCGCGCTCGAGCGTGCCGCGGAATTTCTTGCGGTTGGCGGCCACCTGGCCGGCAGCGGCGGCGCCCATGGGCTGCTTGAGGGTGAGATCGATCACCTCGCCCTCGAAGCGCTCGAAATCGCGCTCGCCACGAAGCGGCCGGTCGATGCCGGGGGACGAGACCTCCAGCCGCGAGTAATCGACCTCTTCGACTTCCAGCGTGAACTGGAGTTGCCGGGTGACCTTCTCGCAGTCTTCGACAGTGACGAATTCCTCGGATCCGGGCGTCCAGGGCAGATCGATGGTGATGCGCAGCAGCCCGCCGGCGGAGCGTTCGATCTCCACCAGCTCGTAGCCGAGCCCGGTCACGACCTGTTCGACGATGTCCTGAAGTGCCACTGTGAAGGATGAGCCTTGATGTTCCGGTAATGCGTTTGACCAAAAAAAACGGGCGGTAAGTACCCGCCCG
>Ga0255307_1000119_pt1 | contig 8688 bp, 1 predicted proteins | sample MistaT_17_FD_186099 | JGI IMG/M metagenome (GOLD analysis project Ga0255307, IMG submission 186099) | Metatranscriptome of freshwater microbial communities from Mississippi River, Louisiana, United States - Miss_Law_RepC_8d (Metagenome... | ecosystem: Environmental > Aquatic > Freshwater > River ... | reverse complement strand
CGGAAGCTGGGCGCGGCACAAATCTTCGGCGGGACTCGCAGGATCCGCGATCGACTCTTTTTAGGCTGCAACGGATGATTATGTTTGAAATCGCTTCCCTTGGGGAGGAGCGATGGAATCACATATTCAGCACATAGTCGATCAACGTCGCGTCAAATCCCCGCCAGACCGTCGCGTTCGACCAGTAAATCTTGCCCTTGACCAGGGTGCCTGTCAGGTTCCAGCTCGCGACGGCGATCTTGCCAGGCGCGGGCCGGGTCGCGGGCGCGACACGGCCATTGCTGTCGGTAACAAATAGCTGGTTTTGGCGGAGTTCAATCGTCACCGCGCCGCCGCGGCCGTTGTCCCCCTTCAACAACACATTCGGGAACGGCAGCGTCTCAATGTCCCTAAAGGCGGCATTCAACGCTTCAAACCCAAAATCCTTCCACACCGTTCCATTCGACCAGCGAATCTGGTCATCGACAATCGTCCCTGTCCGGCGCCAATCGATCGCATAAATCGTCTGAGCATTCACCAGTCGCGCTCGCGATATGGACGAGCCATTGATCAGCAATATCTGATCGCCACGGGAAACAATCGCCACTGGTCCACGTGTTCCAGTCACGCCATTGATCCGTAACGCCTTGGACCAAATGCCGCCATCCGACCATAGATCCGTGAGTCGCGAACGACCCCTGTCATGCCGCCCCATTCAACGGCAACCAAACGAGTTGGGTCGATCCATCGGCCAATCGATGTATCGCCACGACTGGTCACAAAGACGACATCGCCCGCGCCGTTGCTCAGTATCCGTATCCAATCGCCGGCGGCGTTCTTGTAATCGCTCGACAGATCCAACTTCCGCCACACCGCTCCATCCGACCAGTCGATCCCGCCCAGCCGTATCTGGCCGACCATGTTGCCAAGCGCCGGCACGACAATCGTCCTCGCGGCGGTGAACGATGCCACGGATAGTTTGCCACTGGGATCCCAGATGCGAATCTCACCTCCCTCATGCTGGATTCGCGCCAGTCCACCATCCACCGCGTAGGTACCCGTCAAATCGAGTCGCTGCCAGTTCGTGCCATTGGCGAACCGCAAAACGTTTCCATCGATTCTCGCGAGCACTCGGAAATTGACCGTGACAAGTTGGCCTATCCCTTGCAACTTCGCGGCGGTGACACGGCCGGTTTCGTCCGTCAATGTCAGTGCTGTGCCGGTCTGAGAGATGGTCGCCACCTGGCCATTGACGATCCACCGACCCGAAAGGTCGGGAAAAGCTCCCTGGTTGGCCGTGATTGTCCCGGCCGGCACGCCATCCGCGCTGAACTTGCGAACTTCCGTCGTCAAGCCAAAAGGGCTATCAAACGCGGCAATTTGATCCGTCACTCCGTCCCCGTTGTAATCGAAGGCGTCGATAAACACCGCATCGACGGCCTTCGCCTGATTCAAACTGGGGAAGGTGTTGACGATCGGCTGGCCATAGCGCGCCCCGTCAAACGTGCGGATCGTTGGCGGTTGGCCCGGACCGAGACTGGCAATCACATCCTCGACGCCATCGCCATTTACGTCGCCCGTCGCGACCCGAATCCCTTGGCCGGAAGTAGCCCCGAACGGATTGAAGCGGCTCCCCAGGACCTCATCGAAAGCAGCCGCGTTGTTCCACTGAAACGCCCGTATCGTGGCCACATTGTTAACCGTCGCGTTCGCCCACAGCAAGCCTCGGTTCGCGCCGCCTCGAACATTTTGGTCCGCGATGGCGAGCGATACGAGACGAGTGCCCACCGCGCCGAATGGCCGCAATTCAGTCCCCAGCTGACGCCAGTTCGCATTGGGATCGCCACTGAACACGCGGACGGTGACACTGACATCGCAGTTTTGGCCCACCACCAGATCATTCCAGCCATCCCCATTCACATCGCCGATCGCCAACTCGACAACGCCTCGACAGAAGGACACGTTGTTATAAGGGCGGAGGGACACCAATTGCCGGCCGTCAATCCCGTCGAAGACTTTCACCTTCGAGTTCGTCACGAAATCTTGACTCACGGCGATATCGGGGACTCCGTCGCCGTTCAAATCGCCAGTCGCTACTCGCAGACCCTCGCGAAACCCTTCGCTTCGTAACCGTTCTTCGGGAATCGTGAACCGCAACCGTCCCGACTTCGGATCGTAGACTTTAACCCCTCCCGCCCCCTTGATCCCCGCGGCGGAGAACACTCCCAAGGACTCCACGCCGTTAAACCTTTCGATACTCGCGAACTGAATCGGCTGATGGCCACTCGCAAATTGCCAAATGCCGGCCCCCGACTGGCCGGTGGTCCAAGTCAGCGACTCGCCGCTGACACCGCTGACGTCGACACGCAGATAATCGCCCAGCTTCGGCGGAACCGCCCCGCCCACCGGAGATCGACCATCGATGGCGAATCGCGTGGTCACGCTCGGGACGACATCAAACACATTGGCCACGCTCGTTCCCGCCAACGCCAACGATTCCAGATTGGCATCGAATTCAATGCCGGCAAACACGCGGTTCGGCTGCCCTGGCCGCGATGGCGAGGCCACTAGGCCCGCGCCCACTTGATAGTCAACGCTTTTCGCGGTCCCGCTGTCGTCGAGCGATGCTTGATCGAGGCCAGCACCACCCGACAAACGCACGCGACCTGCAAGGGTGTCAAGGTCGCCGGTCCCCACCTCAAACGTGTCGCTACCGCCTCCGCCATCCATCGTGTAGCTGGTATCGGATTGGGTGCTCGCGATCGACAGCCGGTCATCGCCTGCGCCAAGCGTGATGTTCAGGCTTTCAATCGCTTCGTAAAACAGCCCAGCCGCCATACCTAGTCCGTGGATAACCGTCGATGCGAGCGTCCCCTGGTTGGGCAGAGTGTCGCCACTGTCATCCCCATTGAGAGTGTCCCCACCGTTGCTCGGGACGACATCGCTGGTTGCTGGCCCGCCATCCAATATCAAGCGGCCGGCGATGCCGCCTAACTCGCCGCCATCATTAAGGCTGGCGTTGCCGGAGACCCCACGCGCCAGGCTCCCGACATTGAAGGTATCAGCCGCTTCGCCAGTCCGGATCGTGGTTGTGCCGTCAATGGTCCGAACATTGATAATATCCGCGCCGGAACCCGTGGCTAATTCCGTGCTCCCTGCATGCGTGCTCTCGATCGTGAACACCACATCGCTAACGGTATCGATGACGACGCTCAATGCTTCGAGTTCGGCATATTCGATGCCGCTTGGCAACTGCAGACCTGACAGCCTGCCGCCTGTCAATCGCCCCGGTTCGGTCACCGGAAATGTGGAGGAGAAGAGCAGTTCGTCGCGGTCGCCCACCGCATCGCCGCCCCTTACCATCAAGGCACCATTGATTGCGGACCGATTGGCGGAAACAGCCAACCCGCTATCAACGGGGCTGTCCGCGGTTGGCGCTACCACGATCGAATCGGAACCGTCTTCGGCTTCGATCGTCACCGGTCCGTTGATCGCCTCCACCACAATCCGGTCGTCGCCGGCACCCGCTCGCAAGGTGACCGACATGGCATCCGCCGTGCTGGCGATAGTGAAGCGGTCGGGGTAACTCCCGAACCCTAAATAAAGGCTCTCTAAAGAGTTCAACAACAGATCCGCGCCCAACCCCAATCCAGATAGTCCGCCACTGGTCAGTCGACCTTCCGACATCGCCAACGCCCCGGTGCTATCCACATTGAGGGTGTCGACGCCATCTCCGCCGACAATCGCCAACTCGGCCATGATTTGGGTCAGCTGGCCACCGGTCGCAGGCGCCTGACTGCCGACGTTGAAGACGTCGTCGCCATCCCCGGCATCGATCATGGTCGCGGCGTTAGCGGCCCGCACATGGATCGTGTCGCCACCACTTCCCGTCGCGACACGCAACGCGCCGTCCACCCCGTCAATGGCGACCATATCGGAACCGTCCCCGCTGTCCAGTTCGGTGGCGCCTGCATGAGTGCCCAACACGACAATCTCGTCCGCTCCATCCTGGGTGTTCACGAGCAGGGTGTCGAAATCCGCGTAATTTACCGTCGACATGCCGGAAACCGCCAGCGAGTTCTCTGCGAGCGTCACGGTCTCCGCTTCATCACTGAGTCGTATCGACAGCCAATCATTCGCCCCGGTGCCGCCATCAACCACCACGTCGCCACCCGCAACGGGATACTCCAGCGTGATCGTGTCGTCGCCACTCTCACCCAAAAGGTGCACAGAGCCCGCAGCCACCGTCCCCTGCAATTGCAGTTGGTCATTGCCGTCGCGCCCATGCACGGTGACCGTCTCCAGCTCCGACCAGCCAATCGCCAACAGATCGAAGTTAATGCTCGGACCATCGATCGCCATCAAGTCGCTGTCCGCCGTTCCCTCGAGGACCAACGCATCCCCCGCCGTGGCAGCGCCGACGGCGGTACTGCCCGCCGACGAATCGCCACCATCAACACTAATGACCGACTCGACTCCCGCCATCACCGAAATCGCCACAAGGTCATCGCCATCGCCGCTGTAGATATTGATTTGCGCAGGCAAACCAGTTTCTGGCGCGACCGATATTTGGTCACCGCCGCCAAGCGTGTATAGATCCAGAAGGCCGATATTGGCGTATTGTGTCACGTTATCATTAACGGCCAAATTCAGCGCGCTAAGGATAACCGTGTCATCGTCGTCGGAAGCGGTGACCGCAAGGCGATTGATTCCCTCGCCGCCATCCAAGCCGCCGGTGAGTCTGGCACGATCGCTCATCAAGAAGTCATCGCGGCGATCATTGCCCGCAAGAGACTCAATCTGCGAGAACACAAGTTCAGCGATATAGCCGCTATCTATTCCAGTGATGTTCCAAACATTGTCGGCGTCCGCCCCTAATAACCGATCTTGGCCCTGGCTGCCAATCAAGGACTCGAGGTTGCGCAACGCGTCGCCAAGCTGAATCGCTACGCCTGACGTGATGGCTGAATAATCGACCCTATCCGATCCGAGACCAGCGTCGAGCGTCCCACTGAGCTCACCGCCAGCCAGGAAGTTAAACGCGTCGTCGTTCGTCCCGCCGACCAGGTTCTCGATCCCGGAGAATTTAACGCTGGTGACACCCGCCAAGCTACCGCTGTTCGCTCCGGAAACCGTCCATTGGTTTTTCAAGTTCGGTCCGATCAACGTGTCGTTCGAACTCCCGGTCGACGCCACGGTGAATGTGGCGAGCGACAGTGGAACCTGATCGACTCGGATGACGCTACCGCTACCGGTCGTGGTAATCGTAAGATCGGTGACGCCCACCAAGGGGTTGCTCGCGCCATTGAAGAACACCGTGTCCTGAGTCACGACGAACACCCCGTTTCCGATAAGGTTTAAATTCGGGTCGACCGAGTTTAACTCGATGTGTTCGATCGAGTTGTCAAAACATAGAGGGGACGTCGACGCGTTATAAGTAACGTCGCTCGCTGCCAATTGCGCATACCCCTGGCTTCCGACGCTGACGCGAATCGTATCCTCGATGCCATCGCTGGCTCCCGTGTCGAACACTCTGGTTTGGGTCGCCGCACTGATAGCCGCGAGCCGATAGAGGTCCGCGTCCGCGCCGCCATCTAACTCCAATCGATTGGCCCCCGCGCCGACGACCGTCATCACGTCGTTACCGTCACCGCCGGAAACACGGAGCACACCGATCGGCGCCATGCCGCCAACGTGGTAGTCGACATGCAACAAGGATATCGATCCGGGATCCGAAAACAGATCGATCGTAGTCCCGGCGACTTGAATCTGATCGCGTGAGCCAGTGCCAACGACACTCAACTCGTCGGTCGCACCCGCATCGCGAACCGTCACATTCGCCCCAGAACCAGCATGCAAAATGATCGTGTCCGATCCGCCGGCGCCGTCAATCAGCACGGTTCCCTGCCAGAACGCGACTTCAATCCGATTATCGCCAGCGCCACCGCGCAGTTCGACATTCGTGATGCCACTTAAATCGATCGCCTGCCGACCATCGCTGGCAACTAAATAGCCTTTGTAGAGCGTCCAGTCTGTATCGGCATCGGCCACATAGGTGGCAGCCGGTCCGCCGAGGAATTGGTAGGTGCCGCTGATCGCCTGCGAACTCGAGCCGGGCACAACCGACTGGGTATCTGTATTCAGCACCACATCACCGACGACGCCGGTGCTGCCATCGGTTCGCGTGAAACTCGTCTGTCCCAACACCGTGACAGCACCTGACGCGAACGATCGTTGGACGTTGTCGCTGGTCAAGGCAATCGATGTGATGCCGGCGTCGTCCAGTGTCACGACTTCATTGGCCGTGCTGATCCCATCCTGGTTCAGGTCCTGCCAGATGCGGAAGTCCGACCATTTGGAATCCGAAGCGTCCAGCCGCCGGTCGGAATTGCTGTCGAAGTCGATCGCGAGCGCCTTGAGATCCGATGCGGCGTTTGGCACGAGTCCAACAAAGCTCAGTTCGTTGCGGCTGACCTGTCCATCAGTCACAAGGTCGATAAACAGCCAACCGTCGCTTGCCGCCAACCACGCCGTAGGCTCCGGCGTGCCGTTCCCGTCGAAGTCGAAGGTGGGGCCAGTGGCTGACTTGGTCACGAACTCCAGGCCATTGCCGTTCAGATCGAGCGCGATCGGCGACGTGGACTGAGACTGGAAACTGGCTTCATAGCGAAATAGACCGTCTGTTGGCATTTGCACGCTGGGCGCGCGATTCGTAAACGCAATATTGCCCTGAGCCGTGAAGCTCTGCAATCCGTATGCGTTCAGACCAGACTGCTCGATGGTCAGCGCGCTGACGATTGGCGAGCCGCCGATGGAATTGGCGGAGCTCATTTGCAATGCGACCGAGGCGATATCGAAGAACTGCAGCGTCGCGTTCGTAAGCGTGCCGTCAAACATCGTGCTGGCAATCGTGTTGGATTGTGCCCCCGCGATCAATTCAGTTTGGGTCTCTGGGAGGACCTTGTTTCCGGGCGGGCCGACCCGCCGCAAAAAGGCGTAGCCGCTGCCGTCGGTGTCGACCACTCCAGTCGCCGGCGGTCGCCCGCCGCGTTGCGGGGCTCCGATCAGCGCGATGTCACCGCTGATCGCCACGGCGTAACCCACGTTGTCGCCTGCCGACGCCGACGCTCCGGTGAGCACATGGATGTCCGGTCGATCGGCGGGAGTTTCCAGAACCCATTGCCCGTTCGACTTAAGTCCGTAACTAAACGCTTCGCCTTGCGTGTAGGCGACGTTATCAGCGCCGACGGTTCGCAGTCGTCCGGGAGCTCCAACGATGATTTGTGTCCCATCGATGGCGACCGACGATCCGAATTGATCGCCGATCATCGCGCCGGAAGAAAAGTCCAGGCGGATTTCCCGCCATGGTGTCGTGGCGGTCGGCCGTTCGAAGACGTATGCCGCCCCTGTCTTGGAGGCCGTGCCGGGCGCGCCAATCACAAGGTAATTGCCGGTGCCGTCCAGCGCCGCGCCAAACCGATCGCCGTTCGCTCCAGCACTCGCCGCGAGTGTGGTGGGGCCACCCGTTCCGGAAGGGATCACATTGGATGGCACATTCGCCGGCGTCGGCGCTAGGCCATAGACCACCACCCCACCTGCGCTCGAATCGTTGCCTGGTGCGCCGACGAATAATGTTGACGAATCGAGGTGGACCGAGGCGCCGAAGTGGCTTCCCGCTATACCTGACAATATGGCATCCGCGGACCACCCGCTATTGAGTTTTCGATAGAGATGGACGGTCGGCGTCGCGCCGTTTGGCGCGCCGGCTACCGCATACTCGTCAGAGATATCAACCGCCGACCCGCGACGCTCGCCCATGACGGTTCCGTTGAATTGCGCGACCAACGTCCACTGGCCGTTCAAGCGATGATAGAGGTACGCGCCACCCATCCCGTCATTTCGCCCCGGAGCCCCGACAATCAAGTTGTCGCCACTCAGGGCGATACTCGCCCCAAACTCATCGCCGGACTGGAACCCCGGCGCTTCAATTTGAGCTTGCAGTTCCCACTCGGAATCCGCGTTGGGGTCGCCGCCAGGCAGCTGTTGATAAATCAGAATGGCTCCATGGTTGCCGTAATCCGGAGCCCCAAGAACGGCCGTTGAGCCCGATAGGGCCACACTTCGCCCCAATTCCGCCAACGCAAGCGGAGCCGGCGTGTTGAGATCGGCCCCTGTGTTAGGGCTCCAGCCTGGTCCACGTTGCCGAAAGTCGTAAACGAAACGATTGCTGGCAATGTTGGAGTTGTTTCCCGCCAGATAGAAACCATCGCTAATGATGGACGGCGCCGTGCCAAATCCGACGGCCGAGTTTTCGTTGACCGTTTGATTCGAACTGAACTTGTAAGGCTGCAGTGCAATGCCCTGATAGACGCCGGAATTGTTATAGAGGTAGGCCACCCCTGCCCCGGACGCGGCGCTCGGCGCGCCAACCAACAGTTCGTTCCCGGTCTGGCTGATGGTTCGCGCAGCACCCAGATTGCCTGCGGGCAAGCCACTTGGAACCTGAATCGCGGAATTAGGCGACCAACTGGCCCCACTGCCGGTATAGGTGTACACCGTGCCATTACCAGGGCTGCCCGAGTAAAAGCGACCGCCATTGGCCGTGACGTCGGCTCCAAAGCTTCCCGACAAACTACTCGTTGGATCAAACACGCTCGCGCGAGCGATAGGGATTCTGTCGGACAATCCCGCGATTTTCACGTTCCACGG
>Ga0255307_1000111_pt1 | contig 8868 bp, 10 predicted proteins | sample MistaT_17_FD_186099 | JGI IMG/M metagenome (GOLD analysis project Ga0255307, IMG submission 186099) | Metatranscriptome of freshwater microbial communities from Mississippi River, Louisiana, United States - Miss_Law_RepC_8d (Metagenome... | ecosystem: Environmental > Aquatic > Freshwater > River ... | reverse complement strand
GTGAGAAAGAGGAGACCTATGCCCGTACTTGAGTCGCAGCTCAATGCCCGTTCGGCCGACTTCCAGGCCAATGCCACTGCCATGAAGGCGCTGGTGGACGATCTGCAGACACAGCTCGCGCGCGCCGCCGCCGGTGGCGGCGAAACCGCGCGGGCCCGCCACACCGCCCGCGGCAAGCTGCTGCCGCGCGATCGCGTGCAGATGCTGCTCGACCCCGGCACGCCCTTCCTGGAGCTGGCCCCCCTGGCGGCCCACGCCATGTACGGCGGCGAGGCGCCCTGCGCCGGCCTGATCGCCGGCATCGGCCGGGTCAGCGGGGTGGACTGCGTGATCGTGTGCAACGACGCCACCGTGAAGGGCGGCACCTACTACCCCGTCACCGTCAAGAAGCACCTGCGCGCGCAGGAAGTCGCGCAGCAGAACATGCTGCCCTGCATCTACCTGGTCGACTCGGGCGGCGCCAACCTGCCCAACCAGGACGATGTCTTTCCCGACCGCGACCACTTCGGCCGCATCTTCTACAACCAGGCCACCATGTCGGCCCAGGGCATCGCGCAGATCGCGGTGGTCATGGGCTCGTGCACCGCGGGCGGCGCCTATGTGCCGGCCATGAGCGACGAGAGCATCATCGTCAAGAACCAGGGCACCATCTTCCTGGGCGGCCCGCCGCTGGTGAAGGCCGCCACCGGCGAGGTGGTGAGCGCCGAGGACCTGGGCGGCGGCGACGTGCACACCCGCCTGTCCGGCGTGGCCGACCACCTCGCGCAAAACGACATGCACGCCCTGGCCCTGGCCCGGCAGGCGGTCGCCAGCCTGAACCGCCGCAAGAGCGTGCCGGTGGCCCTGCAGGCGGCGCGCCCGCCGCGCTACGAGCCGGCCGAACTCTATGGCGTGGTGCCCACCGACACCCGCAAGCCCTTCGACGTGCGCGAGATCATCGCCCGCATCGTCGACGGCTCCGAGTTCCACGAGTTCAAGGCGCGCTACGGCAGCACCCTGGTCTGCGGCTTCGCGCACATCGAGGGCATGCCGGTGGGCATCGTCGCCAACAACGGCATCCTGTTCTCCGAGTCGGCGCAAAAGGGCGCGCACTTCATCGAGCTGTGCGGCCAGCGCAAGGTGCCGCTGGTGTTCCTGCAGAACATCACCGGCTTCATGGTGGGCCGCAAGTACGAGAACGAAGGCATCGCGCGCCACGGCGCCAAGATGGTCACCGCCGTGGCCACGGTCAACGTGCCCAAGTTCACCGTGATCATCGGCGGCAGCTACGGCGCGGGCAACTACGGCATGTGCGGCCGGGCCTACTCGCCGCGCTTCCTGTGGATGTGGCCGAACGCGCGCATCGCCGTCATGGGCGGCGAGCAGGCCGCCAGCGTGCTGGCCACCGTCAAGCGCGACGGCATCGAGGCCAAGGGTGGCCGCTGGAGCGCCGAGGAAGAGGCCGAGTTCAAGCGCCCGCTGCTCGAGCAGTTCGCCGACCAGTCGCACCCCTACTACGCCAGTGCCCGCCTCTGGGACGACGGCGTGATCGACCCGGCCGACACCCGGCGCGTGCTGGCGCTGGGGCTGTCGGCTGCGCTCAATGCCCCGATCCCGGATGCGAAGTTCGGCGTGTTCCGGATGTGAGGTGTACTATGTGTACGCTATTGCGACTTCGTACACATCATGCGAACCAACATCGATATCGACAACGAGCTCATGGCGCAGGCGATGCGGGCCGGGCCGTACAAGACCAAGAAGGAAGCCGTGGAGGCGGGTCTCGCGCTGCTCGCGAGGCAAGCCGCCTACCGCGAGATCCTGAAGTGGAAAGGCCGTTTGCACTGGGAGGGCGACGAGTCTATCGACTGGACGGACGGTCCATCCACGCCGCCGCTGCGCGTCCAGGAGCTGCCCGCCAAGACGGTGCCCGGGAGCAAGCGTGGTCGTCGTTGACTCCAGCGTCTGGATCGATTTTTTCAGCGACCACTCGTCCCCTGAGTGCGACATCCTCGATCGCCTGCTGGCCGATGGGGAGGTGCGTATCGTGGTGCCGGACCTGGTGTTGTTCGAGGTCCTGCGCGGTTTCCGCCATGAACGCGAGTTTCGGCAGGCGCGTGTGCTGCTCGAGGCACTGGGCGTCGAGTCGACCTGCGATCCCGCGCTGGCGCTGGAGGCGGCCCAGCACTATCGCAGCCTGCGCGCGTCCGGCTACACGGTGCGACGGGGTATCGATGTGCTGTTGGCCAGCTTCTGCATCGACAGGGAGTACACCCTGCTGCACAGGGATCGGGATTTCGACGCCTTCGAACAACTGCGCGGCCTACGGACTTGGTCCCACTGAACAATGAAGCTGCACACCCACCTGCACCGGCTCGCCGGCTACATGCAGCAGCAGGCCCGCGAAGCCGCTGCCCACCCTCAGGAGACCCCATGAAAAACCTGCAACTGGGCTTCGCCGACGGCGTCGCCACCGTCACGCTGGACCGTCCCGAGGTCCGCAATGCCTTCAACGACGAGGTCATCGCCGAGCTCACCGCCGTCTTCCTCGAACTCGGCCAGCGCGACGAGGTGCGGGCCGTGGTGCTGGCCGGCCATGGCGCGGCCTTCTGCGCCGGCGCCGACCTGAACTGGATGAAGCGCATGGCCGGCTACAGCCGTGAGGAGAACATCAACGACGCCACGGCCCTGGCGCGCATGCTGGAGGTGATCTTCACCTGCCCCAAGCCCACCATCGCCCGCGTCCATGGCGACGTCTACGCCGGTGGCGTGGGGCTGGTGGCGGCCTGCGACATGGCGGTGTCGGTGGACAGCGCCCACTACTGCCTGAGCGAGGTCAAGATCGGCCTGATCCCGGCCACCATCAGCCCCTATGTGATCCGCGCCATGGGCCCGCGCGCCGCGCACCGCTACTTCCTCAGCGCCGAGCGCTTCAATGCGGCCGAGGCCTTGCGCATCGGCTTCGTGCACGAGGTGGTGCCCGCCGCCGAACTCGACGCCCGGGTCCATGCCCTGGCCCAGGCCCTGGTCAGCGCAAGCCCGGCCGCGGTCAAGGCCTGCAAGCACCTGCTGCACGAGGTGAGCGGCCACGAGATCTCGCCCGCGCTGATCCAGCGCACGGTGGAGGGCATCGCCGACATCCGCGCCAGCGAAGAAGGGCGCGAGGGCGTGCGCGCCTTCCTCGACAAACGCAAACCCGCTTGGTTGTCCTGATAGGCAAGGAGGAGACATGTTCAAGAAGATCCTGATCGCCAACCGTGGCGAGATCGCCTGCCGGGTAGCCGCCACCGCGCGGCGCCTGGCCATCAAGACCGTGGCCGTCTATTCCGACGCCGACGCCCGCGCCAAGCACGTGGCCGCCTGCGACGAGGCGGTGCACATCGGCGGCAGCGCGCCCAAGGACAGCTACCTGCGCTGGGAACGCATCATCGAGGCGGCCCGCGCCACCGGGGCCGAGGCCATCCACCCCGGCTACGGCTTCCTCTCGGAGAACGAGGAGTTCGCCCAGGCCTGCGCCAAGGCGGGGCTGGTCTTCATCGGGCCGCCGGCCTCGGCAATCCAGGCCATGGGCCTGAAGGCCGAGTCCAAGCAGCTGATGGAAAAAGCCGGCGTGCCGCTGGTGCCGGGCTACCACGGCAGCAACCAGGATCCGGACTTTCTCAAGGGCGCGGCCGAGCAGATCGGCTACCCCGTCCTGATCAAGGCCAGCGCGGGCGGCGGTGGCAAGGGCATGCGCGCGGTGGAGCAAGCCGCCGACTTCGACGCCGCCCTCGCTTCGTGCAAGCGCGAGGCGGCCAACAGCTTCGGCGACGACGCGGTGCTGATCGAAAAATACGTGCAGCGTCCGCGCCACATCGAGATCCAGGTCTTCGGCGACACCCTGGGCCACTACGTCTGGCTGTTCGAGCGCGATTGCTCGGTGCAGCGGCGCCACCAGAAGGTGCTGGAGGAAGCCCCCGCGCCCGGCATGAGCGAGTCCATGCGCCGCCAGATGGGCGAGGCCGCCGTGGCCGCCGCCCGGGCAGTGAACTACGTCGGTGCCGGCACGGTGGAATTCATCGTGGAGCAAAAGCCCAGCGGCGAGATGGACTTCTTCTTCATGGAGATGAACACCCGGCTGCAGGTGGAGCACCCCGTGACCGAGGCCATCACCGGCCTGGACCTGGTCGAGTGGCAGCTACGCGTGGCCAGCGGCGAGCCCCTGCCGCTGTCGCAAGAGCAGCTGCGCATCGACGGCCATGCCATCGAGGCCCGCATCTGCGCCGAGAACCCCGACAACGATTTCCTGCCGGCCACCGGCACGCTGCAGGTCTATCGCAAGCCGCCCTGCAGCAGCTTCGCGCCGGCCGACGTGCGGGTGGACGATGGCGTGCGCGAGGGCGATGTCATCTCGCCCTTCTACGACTCCATGGTCGCCAAGCTGATCGTCCATGGCGCCACGCGCGAGCAGGCCCTGGCCCGGCTCGACGCCGCCCTGGCGCAGGTGCACATCGTCGGCCTGGCCACCAATGTGCAGTTCCTGCGCCATGTGATCCGCAGCGACTCCTTCGCCGGCGCCCAGCTCGACACCGCGCTGATCCAGCGTGAGCAGCGCGTGCTGTTCAACCAGCGGCCGGTGCCCCTGGCCCTGGCCGCCGCCGCCGCGGTGGCCGCGACCTTGCGCGACGAGCGCGCGCAGCAGGGCGCCGACCCCTTCAGCGCACGCGACGGCTGGCGCTCGCACGGCATCACCCAGCGCCGCTTCGAGTTCGACTGCCAGGGCGAGCACGTCGCCGCCGAACTGGACTACGGGCACGACGGCGCCCTGTGCCTGCGCGTGGGCGAGCAGGCCGCGCCGCTGGCCTTCGAGCCCGCCGAGGGCGGCGCCATCGACCTGCAGTTCGGCGATCAGCGCGAGCGCGTCATGGTCTACACCCAGGGCGAGACCGACCATGTGTTCGGCGCGCGCGGTGCCACGTCCATCGTTTCGGTGGACCTGCTGGCCCATGCCGGCGAGACCCAGGCCGAAGGCGGGCGCCTGAGCGCGCCCATGCCGGGCAAGCTGATCTCCTTCGCGGTCCAGGCCGGCGACACGGTGCGCCGTGGCCAGGCGCTGGCGGTGATGGAGGCCATGAAGATGGAGCACACCATCGCCGCGCCGGCCGATGGCACGGTGGCCGAGCTGCTGTACGCGCCAGGCGACCAGGTCAGCGAAGGGGCCGAGCTGCTCAAGCTCGCGGTGGCCTAGGTCTCCAGGGCCGACAATCGCGGCATGCTCAAGATCGCGTTCTGTTGTGCCGATACCCGCGCCGAACCCTGGCTGGAAGGCCTGCGCGCCGCGCTGCCCGAGGCCGAGGTCTCGGCCTGGCAGCCCGGCGCGCCGCAGGCCGACCACGCGGTGGTCTGGGCGCCGCCGCAGCAGTTCATGGACGAACAGCCCACGCTGCGCGGCATCTTCAACATCGGCGCCGGCGTCGACGCGCTGGCCAAGCTGCGTCTGCCGCCGGGGGCGCGCGTGGTTCGCCTGGACGATGCCGGCATGGGCGCGCAGATGGCCGAGTATGTCTGCCATGCGCTGATCCGCCACTTCCGCGAGTTGGACGCCTACGAGCGCGACATGGCCCAGGGCCGCTGGACCTGCCGCGAGCCGCGCCGGCGCCAGGACTATCCGGTCGGCCTGCTGGGGCTGGGCGTGCTGGGCCAGCGTGTCGCGCGCGCCATTGCGCAGTTCGACTTTCCGGTGCGCGGCTGGAGCCGCACGCCGCGCCAGCTCGATGGCATCGAATGCTTCGCCGGCCCCGAGCAGCTGGCGCCCTTCCTGGCCGGCACGCGGGTGCTGGTGTGCCTGCTGCCGCTCACGGGCGAGACGCTGGGCATCCTCAATCGCGACACCCTGGGCCAGCTGCTGCCCGGCGCCTACCTGATCAACGTCGCGCGCGGCGGCCACCTGGTGGAGGAGGACCTGCCGGGCCTGCTGGACAGCGGCCGGCTCGCCGGCGCCACGCTGGACGTGTTCCGCACCGAGCCGCTACCGGCCGATCATTTCTTCCGGCGTGATCCCCGCATCACGCTCACACCCCACACCTCGGCGCGCACCCTGCGCGACGAGAGCATCGCGCAGATCGCGCGCAAGATCCGCGCCTTCGAGCGCGGCGAAGCCGTCGCCGGCGTGGTCGATCCGGCACTTGGTTATTGAGGAGACACCATGCAACTTCCAGAGCGAGTCAAGCTCGTCGACGTCGGGCCGCGCGACGGCCTGCAGAACGAAAAGCAGATGGTGCCCGCCGCCGTCAAGATCGGCCTGGTGCAGCGGCTGCAAGAGGCCGGCCTGCGCGAGATCGAGGTCACCAGCTACGTCAGCCCCAAGTGGGTGCCGCAGATGGCCGATGCCGCCGAGGTCATGGCCGGCATCCAGCGCCAGCCCGGCGTGCGCTACTCGGTGCTCACGCCCAACATGAAGGGCTTCGAGGGCGCGGTGGCCAGCGGCGCCGACGAGATCGTGGTCTTCGGCGCGGCCAGCGAGGCCTTCAGCCAGCGCAACATCAACTGCTCCATCGCCGAGAGCATCGAGCGCTTCGCGCCCGTGGCCGAGGCGGCGCTGGCGCGCGGCATCGCCGTGCGTGGCGCCATCTCCTGCGCCGTGGGCTGCCCCTACGAGGGCGAGGTCGCGCCCGAGCGGGTGGCCATGGTGGCCCGCCTGATGAAGCAGATCGGCGTGCAGCACGTGGGCGTGGCCGACACCATCGGCGTGGGCACGCCGATCAAGGTGCAGCGCGCGCTGGAGGCGGCCCTGCAGCACTACGGCATCGACGGCGTCTCCGGCCACTACCACGACACCTACGGCCAGGCCCTGGCCAACACCCTGGCCTCGCTGCAGCTGGGCGTGTGGCAGTTCGACACCTCGGTGGCGGGCCTGGGCGGCTGCCCCTATGCCAAGGGCGCGACCGGCAACGTCGCCACCGAGGACGTGGTCTACCTGTTGCACGGCCTGGGCATAGCGACCGGCATCGACCTGGACAAGCTGGTGGACGCCGGCGCCTACATCAGCGAGTTCCTGCAACGCAAACCCAACTCGCGGGCAGCCATGGCGCTGTTGAACAAGCGGGCGGCCTGAGCGGTGAGAGGCCTCTGGTACGCTGGATCCCCGCCTGCGCGGGGATGACGCGGCCGGGGGGCGCCCACAGCATCCGTCATTCCCGCGCAGGCGGGAATCCACCCCATCCAACCCTCACGCCCCGAATCCCCATGTGCGGTGCCGAACTCAGTCCCCTGCCCGAAGGCGTGCAGCGCGTCGCGCGCGAGCTGCAGGCCCGTGGCCATGCCCACCTGCCGCTGATGCTCGATGATGCCGCGCGCACCGCGCAGCAGGCCGCCGACGCGCTGGGCGTGCAGCTCGGGCAGATCGCCAAGAGCATCATCTTCCGGCGCAAGTCCGACGACGCCGCCGTGCTGGTCGTGACTTCGGGCGATCGCCGCGTCGACGAAAAAAAGGTCGCCGCCCTGGTGGGCAAGACCGGCCGCGCCGATGCCGACTTCGTCAAGGCGCGCACCGGTTTTTCCATCGGCGGCGTCTCGCCGGTGGCCCATGCCGTGCCGCCGGTGACGTTGATCGACCGCGAGCTGTTCCGCTTCGGCGACATCTGGGCCGCCGCCGGCCACCCGCACGCGGTGTTCCGCCTGCGGCCGGCCGACCTCGAGCAACTCACCGGCGCGCCGGTGGCCGACGTGGTTCAGGAGGCCGCATGAATCCCGCCGAACGCCGTCTGCTCGCCCGCGCCCGCGAACTGGGCGCCGCGGATGACACCACCCAGCCCGTGCCCTCGCCCTGTGTCTCGGTCTGCCGCATGGACGCCAGCAGCGGCCTGTGCGAGGGCTGCTGGCGCAGCCTGGAGGAGATCGCCGGCTGGAGCCGACTGCCCGATGCCGACAAGCGCGCCATCTGGGCCCGCATCGAAGCGCGCGTGGCGCGCAAGGAGGCTGCATGAAGCGCATCGTTTTCCACTTCGACGTCATCTCGCCCTACAGCTGGCTGGCGCTCGACCAACTGCCCAGGACGCTGATGGGCCTGAGCTACGAGCTGGAGCTGCGGCCGGTGCTGCTGGCCGCCTTGCTGCGCCACCATGGCCAGCTCGGCCCGGCCGAGATCCCGGGCAAGCGCGAGTGGACCTACCGGCAGGTGGCGTGGCTCGCGCGCCAGCAGGGCAGCGAGCTGCAGCTCCCGGCCGCCCATCCCTTCAACCCGCTGCCGCTGCTGCGCCTGGCCCTGGCCTGCAGCGAGGATGGGCGCGTCAACCGTTACGTGGCCGAGGCCGTGCTGCGCCATGTCTGGGTCGGCGGGGCCGATCCGGCCGACCCGCAGCGCCTGGCCGAACTGCGCGCCCAGCTGCAGCCCCGGCGCGACCCCGAGAGCGAGGCCGTCAAGGCCGACCTGCGCAGCAACACCGAGGCCGCGCTGCTTCGCGGCGCATTCGGCGTGCCCACTTTCGAGCTGGATGGGCGCATGTTCTGGGGCCTGGACTCGCTGGGCATGCTGCGCGCCTGCCTGGAGGGCGACCCCTGGTTCGACGGCCCCGAGTGGCAGGCCGCCGGCCGGCGACCCGGTTTGCAGCGCCCGCGCTAAGAAGGCCTTCAGACCCGGCTGGAGCGCGCCAGCAGCGCCGAGATCTGTTCGGCCGTGGCCAAGAGCGGCGGCAGCATGTGCTCCTGCATCTGCCTGGGCGTGCTGCGATTGGCCTGGCCGCTCAGGTTGATCGCCGCCACGGTGCGCCCGGCGCGGTCCACGATGGGCGCGGCGATGGACACCAGCCCTTCCTCCAGTTCCTGGTTGACCAGGCACCAGCCCTGGCGCCGGGCCTGGTGCACCTTGGCGATGAGGGCCTCGGGCTCGGTCAGGGTGAAGCGGGTGCGCGCCTG
>Ga0255307_1000107_pt1 | contig 8955 bp, 2 predicted proteins | sample MistaT_17_FD_186099 | JGI IMG/M metagenome (GOLD analysis project Ga0255307, IMG submission 186099) | Metatranscriptome of freshwater microbial communities from Mississippi River, Louisiana, United States - Miss_Law_RepC_8d (Metagenome... | ecosystem: Environmental > Aquatic > Freshwater > River ... | reverse complement strand
GCGGATACGAAGGGAGCTTACTCGGCGAGATCGCCGTCGCCGCCGCCCTCCGGAGTTACTTCGCTGAGTCCACCGGCGTAGAAGGTCCGCGCCGTGTCCTCGTAATCGGCCATGCTGTCGGCGAGGCTGACCTCGACCTCTGGCGTCGGCTCTTCTTCCGGGATGTCCTCACCGGCGATCTTCACCCCGCGGTAGTAGTCCATACCCGTACCCGCCGGAATCAGACGGCCCATGATGACGTTCTCCTTGAGACCGCGGAGATTGTCCACCTTGCCGTTGATGGCGGCCTCGGTCAGAACACGCGTCGTCTCCTGGAAGCTCGCCGCGGAGATGAACGAGTCGGTCGAAAGCGAGGCCTTCGTGATGCCCAGCAGAATCGCCTTGCCGATCGCCGGCCGGCCACCCGCATCAAGCACCCGCGTGTTCTCTTCCTTGAAGCGGAACCGATCCACCACTTCCTCGGGCAGGAACTCGCTGTCGCCGATGTCCTCGATCTTCACCCACCGCATCATCTGCCGGGTGATCACCTCAAGGTGCTTATCGTTGATGTTCACGCCCTGCAGCCGGTAGACCTCCTGCACCTCGTTGACGAGATACTTCTGCAGTTCATGCTCACCGCGGACCTTGAGAATATCGTGCGGGTCAATCGGGCCGTCTACCAGTTGATCGCCGGCCGTCACACGCTCGCCCTCCTGCACGCTCAAGTGCGCGCCGCGGGCGATGGCGTACTCCCGTTGCTGCCCGTCGTCGCCGATGATGTACAGCTTGCGAGCCGTCTTGGTGACTTCGCCAAACTTGATCGTACCGGTGATTTCGGCAATCGCGGCCGGATCCCGCGGCTTGCGCGCTTCGACGAGTTCGACGACGCGCGGCAGACCGCCCGTAATGTCCTTCGTCTTCGAGGTCGCGCGCGGCAGCTTGGCGAGCACGTCAGCGGCATGGACCTTGTCGCCATCCCGCACCATCAGGTGCGCATGGGTAGGCATCATGTACCGCTTTTCGTCCGCCTTGTGACCACCCTCCGGACGGATGATCAACATCGGCTGCTTCTTCGACTCCGGCGCATCAACGACGACCAACTGGCTCAGACCGGACACCTCGTCCACCTGCTCGGCCAGCGTGACGCCCTCTTCCATGTCCTTGAAGTGAACCGTGCCCGAGATCTCGGTCAGAATCGAGAACGAGTACGGATCCCATTCGAGCAGCACTTCGTTGGCCTGCACCGCGGACCCGTCGGCGAACTTGATGTGCGCGCCGTAGACGATCTGGTAGCGCTCGCGTTCCCTGCCCTTCTCGTCCACCACGGCGATAATGCCGGAACGGTTCATGGCGATGATCTCGCCCTTCAGGTTCAAGGCCGTGTTCACGCCGATGTACTTCACGTAACCGGAGGTTCGCGCGTCCTGCGTATTCTGTTCCGATGCGCGCGTCGCCGCGCCGCCAATGTGGAACGTACGCATGGTCAGCTGGGTGCCCGGCTCGCCAATGGACTGCGCCGCAATTACGCCTACGGCCTCGCCGCGCTCCACCAACCGGCCCGTGGCCAGGTTCCGGCCGTAGCAAAGCTGGCAGACGCCCCGCTTCGATTCACACGTCAGCACCGAACGGATCTTCACCCGCTCAATACCCGCCGCCTGAATCTGGCTCGCCAGCGCTTCCGAGATCTCCTGGTTGACCCCGACAATCAGCTTGCCTTCAAAGTCAAACTGATCCTCGAGCACCACGCGTCCCACAATCCGGTCCCGCAGCGGCTCAATCACTTCGCCCGCTTCGACGATCGGCTCGACGAAGATGCCTTCGGCCGTGCCGCAATCGAACTCGGAGATGATCACGTCCTGGGCCACGTCCACCAGACGCCGGGTCAGGTAACCCGAGTCGGCCGTCTTCAACGCCGTATCGGCCAAGCCCTTGCGCGCGCCGTGCGTTGAAATGAAGTACTGCAGCACGTTCAGGCCTTCGCGGAAGTTCGCCGTAATCGGGGTTTCAATGATTTCACCCGACGGCTTCGCCATCAGACCGCGCATACCGGACAGCTGCCGGATCTGCTGCTTCGAGCCACGAGCGCCCGAATCGGCCATGATGTAGATGGGGTTGAGGTAGCGGCCGGTACGGTCGTCCTCCTCCATCACCTTGAACATCTCGTCCGAGACCATTTCCGTGACGCGGGTCCAGATTTCGATGATCTTGTTATAGCGTTCGCCCTGCGTGATCGCACCGTTCTGATACTGGCTCTGCACTTCGATCACGGCCTTCTCGGCGTCCTTGACCAGCGTGGGCTTGGACTTGGGCACGACCATGTCGTCGATGCCGATCGAGATGCCGGCGCGCGTCGCGTGCAGGAACCCGAGCGACTTGATGTCGTCGAGCATCGAAACCGTGGTCTTCAGGCCCGAGCTGAGGTAGCAGTACTGCACCAACTGCGTCAGGCCCTTCTTTTTGAGCAGACCGTTGATGAACGGCATGCCGTCCGGCAGCACATCGTTCAAGATGACGCGCCCCACCGTCGTCTCCATATCCTGTTTGTTGTATTCAACAGGCTCGGAGTGCATGATGTTCTGCTTGTCGAAGGCGTTCTCGAGGTCGATCACGCGGCCCGTGTAGCGCAGCTTGATTGGGGTGAGCGTCTCCACCTCGCCCATCTCGAGCGCAATGAGCACATCGGCCATCGAGGCGAACTTCTTGCCTTCGCCCTTGGTGCCCGGCCGCTTCTTGGTCAGGTAGTAGAGACCCAGCACCATGTCCTGCGAAGGAATCGTGATGGGCGAGCCGTGCGCCGGCGACAGAATGTTGTTCGAAGCGAGCATCAGCGTGCTGGCTTCAATCTGGGCCTCCGGCGAGAGCGGAATGTGGACGGCCATCTGGTCGCCGTCGAAGTCGGCGTTGAAGGCGGTACAGACCAGCGGATGCAGCTTGATCGCCTTGCCTTCGACGAGCACCGGCTCAAAGGCCTGAATACCCAACCGGTGCAGCGTCGGCGCGCGGTTGAGCATGATCGGATGATCGCGGATCACCTCTTCGAGGATGTCCCACACCACCGGATCCTGCTGCTCCACCAACTCCTTGGCCTGCTTGATGGTCGTGCAGTGACCGCGCTGCTCGAGGCGGTGATAGATGAACGGCTTGAACAACTCGAGCGCCATCTTCTTCGGCAAGCCGCACTGGTGCAGCTTCAATTCCGGCCCGACGACGATCACCGAACGGCCCGAGTAGTCGACGCGCTTGCCGAGCAGATTCTGCCGGAAGCGGCCCTGCTTGCCCTTGAGCGTATCCGAGAGCGACTTGAGCGGCCGGTTGTTGGCGCCGCGCAGCACGCGGCCGCGGCGGCCGTTGTCGAACAGCGCGTCGACGGCCTCCTGCAGCATGCGCTTTTCGTTGCGGACAATGACATCGGGAGCGTGCAGCTCAATCAGCTTTTTCAAGCGGTTGTTGCGGTTGATCACCCGGCGATACAGGTCATTCAGATCCGAGGTGGCGAAGCGGCCGCCGTCGAGCGGCACGAGCGGCCGCAACTCCGGCGGAATCACCGGCAGCACGTCCAGAATCATCCACTCGGGCTTGTTCGTGCTCTTGCGGAAGCTCTCGCACACGCGCAGCCGCTTGGCGAACTTGAGCTTCTTCTGCTGGCTCTGCTCGGTCTTCATTCGTTCGCGGATCTCTTTCGAGAGCGATTCGGTATCGACCTTCTTGAGCAGCTCTTTGACGCCCTCGGCACCCATCATGGCGACAAACTTGCCAGGGAACTCCTGATCGAGTTGCCGTTTCCGTTCGTCCGAAATCACCTCGGCCAGGTTCAAGCCGGTCTCTTTATCCGCCTCGACAATGACAAAGGCTTCAAAGTAGAGCACCCGCTCGAGTTCCCGGAGCGTGATATCGAGCAGATAGCCGATGCGCGACGGCAGGCCCTTGAAGAACCAGACGTGCGAGCAGGGGCTGGCCAGTTCGATGTGGCCGAGCCGTTCGCGGCGCACGCGCGACAAAGTAACTTCGACGCCGCACTTATCGCAGATCACGCCGCGATGTTTCATCCGCTTGAACTTACCGCACAAACACTCCCAGTCGGCAATCGGTCCAAAGATACGGGCGCAGAACAACCCATCGCGTTCGGGTTTGAAGGTACGGTAGTTAATCGTCTCCGGCTTGGTGACTTCGCCGTGAGACCAGTTCCGAATCTTGTTCGGGGAGGCCAGACTGATCCGGATAGCATCGAAATCCGCGATCAGATTTGCACGTTCATAGGGGGAAGATCGGTACATGGCTTAGTCTCCTTGGATTAGTCGGCGGCGAGTGCCGTGTCGGCAATGCTCTGCTGCTTCTTGATCAACTCGACATCGAGGCAGAGCGATTGCAATTCGCGAATCAAAACGTTGAAGCTCTCCGGCACGCCGGGCTCGGCGGCCGCTTCGCCCTTGACGATGGCCTCGTAGATCTTCGCGCGGCCATAGACGTCGTCGGACTTGGCGGTGAGCAGCTCCTGGAGGACGTAGGCGGCGCCGTAAGCTTCGAGCGCCCAGACCTCCATTTCGCCGAAGCGCTGGCCGCCGAACTGCGCCTTACCGCCCAGCGGTTGCTGGGTGATCAGCGAGTACGGTCCAATACTCCGGGCGTGGATCTTGTCATCGACCAGGTGCGACAGCTTCAGCATATAGATACAGCCGACCGTCACCGGCTGGTCAAACGGCTGACCGGTCATGCCGTCCACCAACTGCACCTTACCCGAACTGGGCAGGCCCGCTTCCTTCAACTGGGTCTTGATGTTGGACTCGGTGGCGCCGTCAAACACCGGGGTGGCAAAGTGGCGCTTCAGCGTCAGACCCGCCCACCCGAGATGGGTTTCCAGAATCTGCCCCACGTTCATACGGGACGGTACACCGAGCGGATTCAGAATAATCTCGACCGGCTGCCCCGAAGGCAGATACGGCATGTCCTCTTCGGGCACAATCCGCGAGATGACACCCTTATTGCCGTGGCGGCCGGCCATCTTGTCGCCGACCGAGAGCTTGCGCTTCATGGCCACGTAGACTTTGACAGTCCGAATGACGCCCGGCGGCAGCTCATCGCCCTTCTTGAGCTTGGCGGCCTTCTCCTCGGTGATCTTCTCAAGCACCGCGATCTGGCGCGAGGTCATCTCCTCGATCTCGTCGATGGCCTCGTTAAGCCGCGGATCGCGGTCCTTGAGGCGCATGCGCTTGAGATCGCGGCCGCGAATCTTTTCAATCAGATCGCGGGTGAGAACCGTGTCTTTGGCCAGCAGCTTCTTGTTCGTCTTCTCATCGTGCAGGTCGGCAAGCACCACCTGGCCGTCAAACATCTTCGCCAGGCGTTTGGCGCGCTCGTCCGAGAGAATGCGCTTTTCATCGTCCAGGTTGCGGTGGAGCCGCGCAATGTGCTCTTCGAGAATCTGCTTGGACCGCTCGTCGAGTTCCGTACCCTTGCGGCTGAAGATCTTACAATCCACCACCACGCCCTCAATGCCCGGCGGGCAGTAGAACGAGGCATCCTTCACGTCGCCGGCCTTCTCGCCGAAGATGGCCCGGAGCAGCTTCTCTTCCGGGGTCAACTGCGTCTCGCCCTTCGGCGTCACCTTCCCGATGAGAATGTCGCCCGACTTCACGGAAGCGCCGATGCGGATCACTCCCGATTCGTCCAGGTTCCGCAGCGCGGACTCGGGCACGTTCGGAATATCGCGCGTGATCTCTTCGGGGCCAAGCTTGGTGTCGCGGGCCTCGATCTCGAACTCCTCGATGTGGATCGAGGTGTAGTAATCCTCTTTCACCAGCTTTTCACTGATGATAATGGCGTCTTCGAAGTTGTAACCGCGCCAGGGCATGAACGCCACGAGCACGTTGCGGCCCAGCGCCAACTCGCCCTGATCGGTACAAGGGCCGTCGGCCAGCACATCACCCTTCTTCACGCGCATACCGGCCTTGACGATCGGCTTCTGCGTGATACAGGTGTTCTGGTTCGAGCGCTTGAACTTGGTGAGCGTGTAGATGTCGGCGCCCACCTCGCGCGACATCTGCCCTTCGTGGGCGGCCGAGCCGTCCACGCGGACAATCACGCGCTCGGAGTCGACCGAGTCGACGATTCCGGAACGCTTACAGATGATCACGGCGCCGGAGTCGCGCGCGGTAACCTTCTCCATGCCGGTGCCCACGTAAGGGGCGTCGGCGCGGAGCAGCGGAACGGCCTGCCGCTGCATGTTCGAACCCATCAGCGCGCGGTTGGCGTCGTCATTCTCAAGAAACGGGATCAGCGAGGCCGCCACGGAGACGAGCTGCTTCGGGCTGACGTCCATGTACTGGATCTGGTCCCGGTGCAGCAGCGCGAAGTTGCCGGCCTGCCGGGCGTTGACGAGTTCATCGACAATCTGCCCGTTCTCATCGAGGCTGATGTTGGCCTGCGCGACGATGTACTTGTCCTCTTCCCACGCCGACAGATAGTCGCAGTGGGCTTCGAGTTCGGCCGGCTGTTTTTCGGCGCCGAGGGCGCTGTTCAACGCCTCGGCTTCGGTACGCAGCAGGACCTGGCCGACCTTGAGGTCGGTTCCGCCCGGGTTGAGCACCTTCACTTCGTCGACCACCGTACAATCGACGACACGCCGATACGGGCTTTCAATAAACCCGTACTCGTTGATGCGCGCAAAACACGACAGCGAGGAGATCAGACCGATGTTCGGACCTTCCGGGGTCTCAATCGGGCAGATCCGGCCGTAGTGGGTCGGGTGCACGTCGCGCACCTCGAACCCGGCCCGCTCGCGCGACAGACCGCCCGGTCCGAGCGCCGAAAGGCGCCGTTTGTGGGTGATCTCCGACAGCGGATTGGTCTGGTCCATGAACTGCGACAGCTGCGAGGAGCCGAAGAACTCGCGGATGGCCGCCATGACGGGCTTGGCGTTCACCAGGTCGTGCGGCATGGCCGTGGCGATCTCCTGGAAGACGCTCATCTTCTCTTTGATCGCGCGCTCCATGCGCACGAGGCCAATGCGGAACTGGTTTTCGAGCAGTTCGCCCACGGCGCGCACGCGGCGGTTGCCGAGATGGTCGATGTCATCCACCACGCCGATGCCCTTGCGGAGCCGGAACAGGTACTGAATGGTGTCAACGAAGTCTTTGTGGTCGAGCGTACGTTTGTCGAGCGGGGTGGCCGCCGAGTTGTCATACAGCTTGATGTTGAACTTCATGCGGCCGACGCGCGAGAAATCGTACTTGCGCGGGTCGAAGAACATGCCGTTGAACAGCTGCGTGGCCGTATCGAGAGTGGGCGGGTCGCCCGGCCGCAGCTTGCGATAGATCTCAAGCAACGCTTCGGCCTGCAACTTGACCGAGTCCTTCTCGAGCGTGCGGGAGAGCACGTTGCCGGCTTCGTCGCGCTCCGGGAAAAAGATCTCGAACGACTCGATGCCGGCGTCGATCAACCGGCCGATCGAGGCCGGAGTCAACTCTTTGTTGGCTTCGAGGACGATCTCACCCGTCGACATGTCGATGACATCGGCGAGGGCGTAGGCCCCTTCGAGGTCGTTCGCGGCGACCTCAAACTGCTCCACTTTGGATTTGGCCAGTTCGCCGAGGACCCGGTTGGTGATCTTCTTTCCGGCCGCAATGACGGTGTCGCCGTTCTTGGCCGTGACCGCATAGGAGAGCTTGATGTCCTTGAGCGCGTTGCGACCCGGCTGACCCTGCGGGGGAAGCTGCCAGAACAGCTTGTTGTCCTTGCCAATGCTGATGCGGGTGGCGGTATCGGTGTAGAAGGTCCGGAGAATCTGCTCGTCCGTCTTGAGCCCCATGGCGCGGAGGAAAACCGTGCCATAGAACTTCCGTTTCCGGTCGATACGAACGTAGAGAAGATTCTTGTTATCGTATTCGAACTCAACCCAGGAGCCGCGATAGGGGATGATTTTGCCGAGGAAGTAACCCTGGGTCTGCACCCGCTCGAAGAAAACACCGGGCGAACGATGGAGCTGGGAGACGATGACGCGCTCGGTACCGTTGATGATGAAGGTGCCGTTGTCGGTCATCAGCGGGATTTCGCCGAAGAACACCTCCTGCTCTTTGATATCGCGAACCGACTTGTTGCCCGAGTCGGGGTCTTTGTCGAAGACGGTGAGGCGGATAGTAACCTTGAGCGGGGCGGCATAGGTCATCGAGCGCTCTTCGCACTCGGGCACTTCGTATTTCAGCTGGAGGCCGACCGGGTCGCCGCAACGGTTACAGAAGGTGACGACGTTTTTATTGAAGGTGCCGCACTTGTCGCAGTGGATGTCGCCAGGGTGAAAGGGGTCGGTTTTGATGATCGAACCGCAGGAGCGGCAGGTGGACCGGAGATTATGAAGGCCCTTGAGGTTGCCACACTTGCACTCCCAGTTGCCGATGGAATAGTCGACAAAATCGAGCTGGGACAAACCGCGGAAGTCCGAGATGGGAAAAACACTGGCGAAGACGGATTGAAGGCCGGAGTCATCGCGTTCGGCCGGGAGGAGGTCCATTTGCAGGAACCGCTCATAGCTTTGTTTCTGGACTTCGATGAGATTCGGGATGGGAACCGAGGTCTTGATCTTGGAAAAGTCCACGCGTTGGCGCTGGGTAACGTTCGCAGGGCTACTCATATTTCACTCCTAAAGGGCATGCGCAAGAAAAACAAGCGGCAAAGCGTCGGGGGCTAGGGCCGCAAGGGAAAGCAGGATGAGTCGGGGATGAACGAGAACGAATACGGGCGTGACAGCGCGTGGGGGGTGCGCTTGGGGAAAGGCAGGATGGTGCTGGTGCAGTCGTGGAGACGACCGCGAAAAGAGCAGCGAAAGGAAGGATTCACAGATTGGATGTCCCGGCCCGACTCCGGCTTATAGAGGAATATAACAGAGAAGTGAATGGCCCGTCAAATGCAGGACGACGCCGCACTGGACGACGGCCCACAGGACGGCGGCGCAGGACCATGGTGCATGGGAGGAGCGGGAATCCG
>Ga0255307_1000101_pt1 | contig 9088 bp, 16 predicted proteins | sample MistaT_17_FD_186099 | JGI IMG/M metagenome (GOLD analysis project Ga0255307, IMG submission 186099) | Metatranscriptome of freshwater microbial communities from Mississippi River, Louisiana, United States - Miss_Law_RepC_8d (Metagenome... | ecosystem: Environmental > Aquatic > Freshwater > River ... | reverse complement strand
GGCGAGAGTTCCGCCTAGATTTCTGCCTATTCGGATGTGTCGTGGGTTCCTCCTCGGCGCGGACGACAGGCCCAAGACTGGCTCGAATGCTCCTGGCTGCGCGTTGCGGCTTGGCATTGGATCCAAGTTGGGAATATTTGAAATGATCCAAACTGAATCCCGGCTCGAAGTCGCCGACAACACGGGTGCGAAGTCCGTTCTTTGCATCAAGGTGCTCGGTGGCTCCAAGCGTCGCTACGCCAGTGTGGGCGACATCATCAAGGTGACCGTCAAGGACGCCGCTCCGCGTGGTCGCGTCAAGAAGGGCGACATCTACGACGCAGTGGTCGTTCGCACCGCCAAGGGCATCCGCCGCGCCGACGGTTCCCTGGTCAAGTTCGACGGCAATGCCGCCGTGCTGCTCAATAACAAGGGTGAGCCGATCGGCACCCGCATCTTCGGGCCCGTGACCCGTGAGCTGCGCACCGAGAAGTTCATGAAGATCGTCTCGCTGGCTCCTGAAGTTCTGTAAGAGGACGCGCACATGAACAAGATTCGCAAAGGCGACGAGGTCATCGTCCTCGCCGGTCGTGACAAGGGCAAGCGCGGTCGCGTGGTGCTGCGTCAGGACGAGGACCACGTGGTCGTCGAGGGCATCAACCTGGTCAAGAAGCACGTCAAGCCGAACCCCATGAAGGGCACCACCGGCGGCATCGTGGAAAAGTCCATGCCCATTCACCAGTCCAACGTGGCCATCTTCAACCCCGCCAGCGGCAAGGCCGATCGCGTGGGCATCAAGGTCGAGGGTGACAAGCGCGTGCGCGTGTTCAAGTCCTCCGGCGACGTGATCAAGGCCTGAGGGGATTTCACATGGCACGATTCAAGCAACACTACCTCGATAAGGTCGTCCCCGAGCTGACCGAGAAGTTCGGCTACAAGTCGCCGATGGAGGTGCCCCGCATCACCAAGATCACCCTGAACATGGGTGTCTCGGAAGCGGTGGCCGACAAGAAGGTGATGGACAACGCCGTCGGCGACCTGACCAAGATCTCTGGCCAGAAGCCCGTGGTGACCAAGGCCAAGAAGCCTATCGCCGGCTTCAAGATCCGCGAAGGCCAAGCCATCGGCACCATGGTGACGCTGCGCGGCCAGCGCATGTACGAATTCCTGGACCGCTTCGTCACCGTTGCGCTGCCCCGCGTGCGTGACTTCCGCGGCATCTCCGGCCGGGCTTTCGACGGCCGCGGCAACTACAACATCGGCGTGAAAGAGCAGATCATCTTCCCCGAGATCGAGTACGACAAGGTGGATGCCCTGCGCGGTCTGAACATCAGCATCACGACCACGGCCAAGACCGACGAAGAGTGCAAGGCGCTGCTCGCGGGCTTCCGTTTCCCGTTCAAGAATTGAAGGTGCATCGTGGCTAAAAAAGCTTTGATCGAGCGCGAGCTCAAGCGAGAAAAACTGGTCGCCAAGTTCGCGAAGAAGTACGCCGAACTGAAGGCCATCGCCGACGATGCTCAAAAGAGCGACGAGGAGCGCGCCGTGGCCCGCCATGCGCTGCAGCAGCTGCCCCGTAACGCCAACCCCACCCGTCTTCGCAACCGTTGCGAAATCACCGGCCGTCCGCGCGGCACCTTCCGCCAGTTCGGCCTGGGCCGCGCCAAGGTCCGCGAAATGGCCTTCACCGGTGACATCCCCGGTGTGACCAAGGCCAGCTGGTAAGCCAGGCAGGAGAGACAGAACATGAGCATGAGTGATCCCATCGCCGACCTGCTGACCCGCATCCGCAACGCGCAGATGGTGGCCAAGGCTACGGTGAGCGTTCCCTCCTCCAACCTGAAGGTGGCCATCGCCCAGGTGCTGAAGGACGAGGGCTATATCGACGGCTTCCAGGTCAAGACGGAAGGCGGCAAGAGCGAACTCGAAATCGCGCTGAAGTACTACGCCGGTCGTCCGGTGATCGAGCGCATCGAGCGCGTCAGCCGCCCTGGCCTGCGCATCTACAAGGGCCGCGACGCCATTCCCAAGGTCATGAACGGCCTGGGTGTCGCCATCGTCACCACGCCCAAGGGCGTGATGACCGACCGCAAGGCGCGCGCCACCGGCGTGGGCGGCGAAGTCCTGTGCTACGTCGCCTAAAGGGAGGGAAGAAAAGATGTCCCGAGTAGGAAAGAACCCGGTCGCCGTCCCGCAAGGCGTGGACGTGCAGATCAAGGAAGACCAGATCAGCGTCAAGGGTGCCGGCGGCCAGCTGTCGCTGACCCAGAACGCGCTGGTCAAGGTCGTCCTCCAAGACGGCAAGCTGACCTTCGCCCCCAGCGACGAGTCGCGCGAAGCGAACGCCATGAGCGGCACCATGCGCCAGCTGGTCAACAACATGGTCGTGGGCGTGAGCAAGGGCTTCGAGAAGAAGCTCACCCTGGTCGGCGTGGGCTTCAAGGCCGCGGCACAGGGCAGCAAGCTGAACCTCGCGGTCGGCTTCTCGCACCCCGTCAACAAGGAAATGCCCGCCGGCATCACGGTGGCGACCCCTGTTCCCACGGAAATCGTGATCAAGGGTGCCGACCGTCAGCGTGTGGGTCAGGTGGCCGCTGAGATTCGTGCGATCCGTCCGCCCGAGCCCTACAAGGGCAAGGGCATCCGCTATGCGGACGAGAAGGTCACGATCAAAGAGACCAAGAAGAAGTAAGGGGCAGAACGATGTTGAACAAAAAGGAACAGCGCCTGCGCCGCGCCCGTCAGACCCGCATTCGCATTGCCCAGCAAGGCGTTGCCCGTCTGACCGTCAACCGCACCAACCTGCACATCTACGCCGCGGTCATTTCCGACGACGGCAGCAAGGTCCTGGCGTCCGCCTCCACGGCCCAGGCCGATGTGCGCCAGCAGCTCGGCGCCGCGGGCAAGGGTGGCAACGCCGCCGCGGCCCAGATCGTGGGCAAACTCATCGCCGAGAAGGCCAAGGCCGCCGGTGTCGAGAAGGTCGCCTTCGACCGCTCCGGCTTCGCCTACCACGGCCGCGTGAAGGCCCTGGCCGATGCCGCCCGTGAAGCGGGCCTGCAGTTCTAACGGACACGGATACACAAGATGGCAAAAATGCATGCGAAGCCCCAGGGCGACGGTCCGGAAGACGGCCTGCGGGAGAAGATGATCGCGGTCAACCGCGTCACCAAGGTCGTCAAGGGCGGCCGTATCCTCGGTTTCGCCGCGCTCACCGTGGTGGGCGATGGCGATGGCCGCGTCGGCATGGGCAAGGGCAAGTCCAAGGAAGTGCCCGCTGCTGTGCAGAAGGCAATGGAAGAGGCCCGCCGCAATATGAGCAAGGTTTCGCTCAAGAGCGGCACCATCCACCACAACGTGTTCGGCCACCACGGTGCCGCCCGCGTCATGCTGGCACCCGCCCCCAAGGGGACGGGCATCATCGCCGGCGGCCCGATGCGCGCCGTGTTCGAAGTGATGGGCATCACCGACATCGTGGCCAAGAGCCACGGTTCGACCAACCCGTACAACATGGTCCGCGCCACCTTCGACGCGCTGAACAACCTCTCGACCCCGGGTGAAATCGCTGCCAAGCGCGGTCTCTCGGTCGAGGCGCTGTTCGCCGCCTGATTGGAGCTCTGACATGGCAAACGAACAAACCATCAAGATCCAGCTGGTTCGCAGCCCGATCGGCACCAAGGAGTCGCATCGCGCGACCGTCCGCGGCCTGGGCCTGCGCAAGCTCAACAGCGTGAGCGAACTGAAGGACACCCCTGAAGTGCGCGGCATGATCAACAAGATCAGCTACCTGGTGAAGGTGCTCTGACATGGAACTCAATAACCTCAAGTCCGCTCCCGGCGCCCGCAAGGCACGCCGTCGCGTGGGCCGTGGCATCGGCTCCGGCCTGGGCAAGACGGCCGGTCGCGGTCACAAGGGCCAGAAGTCGCGTTCGGGCGGCTACCACAAGGTCGGCTTCGAAGGCGGTCAGATGCCGATGCAGCGCCGCCTGCCCAAGCGCGGTTTCAAGTCGCAGCAGCTGAAGTTCAACGCCGAGATCTCCCTGGCCATCCTGGAAAAGCTGGGCGCCGTGGAAGTCGATCTGCTGTCGCTCAAGGAAGCGGGTCTCGTGCCCGCCCTGGCCAAAGTGGTCAAGGTCATCAAGTCTGGCGAACTCACCCGTGCGGTCAAGCTGACCGGCATCGGTGCCACCGCTGGCGCGAAGGCCGCGATCGAGGCTGCCGGCGGCAGCCTGGCCGAGTGATCCGCAAAGAGGTAGCTACACGTGGCCACTAGCGCAGCCCAGATCGCGAAGACCGGCAAGTTCGGCGACCTGCGTCGCCGGCTGGTCTTCCTGCTGCTCGCGCTGGTCGTCTACCGCATCGGCGCGCACATCCCGGTGCCGGGGATCGACCCGACGCAGCTGCAGGCCCTGTTCCAGGGTCAGCAGGGCGGCATCCTGAACCTGTTCAACATGTTCTCGGGCGGTGCGCTCTCGCGCTTCGCGGTGTTCGCCCTCGGGATCATGCCGTACATCTCGGCCTCGATCATCATGCAGCTGCTCACCTACGTCGTCCCGACGCTGGAGCAGCTGAAGAAAGAGGGCGAGGCGGGACGTCGCAAGATCACCCAATACACCCGTTACGGGACGTTGGGCCTGGCGATCTTCCAGTCGCTGTCGATCGCGATCGCGCTGGAAGCCTCGGCCGGACTGGTGATCAATCCGGGCTTCGGCTTTCGCATGACCACGGTGGTCAGCCTCACGGCGGGCACCATGTTCCTGATGTGGCTGGGTGAGCAGATCACCGAGCGCGGCCTGGGCAACGGCATCTCCATCCTGATCTTCGCGAGCATCGCGGCCGGCCTGCCGGCAGCTATCGCGGGTCTGCTGGAGTTGGTGCGTACCGGCGCCATGAGCATCATCGTGTCGATGCTGATCGTGGCGGTGGTGGCCCTGGTGACCTGGTTCGTGGTGTTCGTCGAGCGCGGCCAACGCAAGATCCTCGTCAACTATGCGCGGCGCCAGGTCGGCAACAAGGTGTATGGAGGCCAGTCCTCGCACCTGCCCCTGAAGCTGAACATGGCTGGCGTGATTCCGCCGATCTTCGCCTCGTCCATCATCCTGCTGCCGGCGACGGTGGTGGGTTGGTTCTCGGCGGGCGAGTCCATGCGCTGGCTGCGTGACATCGCCGCCACGCTGTCGCCGGGTCAGCCGATCTACGTGATGCTCTACGCGGCGGCGATCGTCTTCTTCTGCTTCTTCTACACCGCGCTGGTGTTCAACAGCCGAGAGACCGCCGACAACCTGAAGAAGAGTGGTGCGTTCATTCCGGGCATTCGTCCGGGTGACCAGACCGCTCGCTACATCGACAAGATCCTGGTTCGTCTGACGCTGGCCGGAGCGGTGTACATCACCCTCGTGTGCCTGCTGCCCGAGTTCCTGATCCTTCGCTACAACGTGCCCTTCTATTTCGGTGGCACGTCCTTGCTGATCATCGTGGTCGTGACCATGGACTTCATGGCACAGGTACAGAACTACCTGATGTCGCAGCAGTACGAGTCGCTGCTGAAGAAGGCCAACTTCAAGACCTCGCTGTGAGGCTGATTGGAACCCGCCGCACGCGTCTCGGCGCGTGAAGCAGGACAACGGACATATGGTGTCGGGCCATGTATCCGGATCGATGCGAACGCTGGCGTTCGCATCCTCCCCGGCGATAGCGCCGGCGTCGTATCGACGCTCGCTGTCACGGGCCCGCATCGTGTTTCGCGCCGGGTAGGCGCGACGGTATTTAGGAGAAAAGTCAAATGAGAGTTTCGGCTTCCGTCAAGAAGATCTGCCGCAACTGCAAGATCATCCGCCGCAAGGGCGTTGTCCGCGTGATCTGCACCGATCCGCGCCACAAGCAGCGCCAGGGCTGAGCCCACAGTTTCAGGAAAGACGCACATGGCACGTATCGCTGGCATCAACATTCCGCCGCATCAACACGCCGAGATCGGTCTCACGGCCATCTTTGGCATCGGCCGCACGCGCGCCCGCAAGATCTGCGAGGCCTGCGGCATTGCGTATTCGAAGAAGGTCAAGGACCTGACGGACGCCGACCTCGAGAAGATCCGCGACCAGATCGCCCAGTTCACCATCGAGGGTGACCTGCGCCGCGAGACGACCATGAACATCAAGCGGCTGATGGACATCGGCTGCTACCGCGGTTTCCGTCATCGTCGCGGTCTGCCGATGCGCGGTCAGCGCACGCGTACCAACGCCCGCACCCGCAAGGGCCCGCGCAAGGCCGCCCAGGCTCTGAAGAAATAATCGGGAAAGAGATAGAACATGGCCAAGTCTCCCGCCAGCAACGCCGCCCAGCGCGTGCGTAAGAAGGTTCGCAAGAACGTGTCCGATGGCATCGCGCACATTCACGCTTCCTTCAACAACACCATCATCACCATCACCGACCGCCAGGGCAACGCGCTGTCCTGGGCTTCGTCGGGTGGCCAGGGCTTCAAGGGCTCGCGCAAGTCCACGCCCTTCGCCGCGCAGGTCGCCTCCGAAGTGGCTGGCCGCGCTGCGATCGAGCAGGGCATCAAGAACCTGGACGTCGAGATCAAGGGCCCCGGCCCGGGTCGCGAATCGTCCGTGCGTGCCCTGGGCGCGCTGGGCATCCGCATCAACTCGATCGCCGACGTGACCCCGGTGCCGCACAACGGCTGCCGTCCCCAGAAGCGTCGTCGCATCTGATCGCACGCCCCGACGGGGCGTCGATCCGCATCGTTTTTTCAACCAAGCCCACCGCCGGCATCTCAGGATGACCGGCTCCCGCGGCAAGCGGCCGCGGCAGCACCAGCAACAAGGACACGACAGTGGCACGTTATCTCGGCCCCAAGGCCAAACTTTCCCGCCGCGAAGGCACGGACCTGTTCCTCAAGAGCGCCCGCCGCTCGATCAGCGACAAGGCCAAGTTCGACTCCAAGCCCGGCCAGCACGGCCGCACCTCGGGCCAGCGCACCTCCGACTTCGGCCTGCAGCTGCGTGAGAAGCAGAAGGTCAAGCGCATGTACGGCGTGCTGGAAAAGCAGTTCCGCCGCTACTTCGAGGAAGCCTCGCGCCGCAAAGGCAACTCCGGCGCCAACCTGCTGTCCCTGCTCGAATCGCGCCTGGACAACGTGGTCTACCGCATGGGCTTCGGCTCGACCCGCGCCGAAGCGCGCCAGCTGGTCTCGCACAAGGCCATCACGGTCAACGGCCAGCCGGTGAACATCCCCTCCTACTTGGTCAAGGCGGGTGACGTCATCGCCGTGCGCGAAAAGTCCAAGAAGCAGAACCGCGTGGTCGAGGCGCTGCAACTGGCCCACCAAGTCGGTATCCCGGCCTGGGTGGACGTCAACGCCGACAAGGCCGAAGGTACCTTCAAGAAGGTGCCCGACCGCGACGAGTTCGGCGCGGACATCAACGAATCGCTGATCGTCGAACTGTATTCGCGCTAATCCACACAGCGTTCACTCCCGGCGTTTTTCGTTCCTGACCGCGGGGCACCGCGGCCGGGTGCTTCACCAGCCTTACCGGTGTAACGAGCCGGGGGTATTGAGAGGAAGTCCTGCATGCAAACCAATTTGCTGAAACCCAAATCCATCAACGTGGACCAGCTCGGTGCCAACCGTGCCAAGGTCACGCTGGAGCCGTTCGAGCGCGGCTACGGCCATACGTTGGGCAACGCGCTGCGCCGCGTCCTGCTGTCCTCGATGGTCGGGTATGCGGCAACCGAAGTCACCATCGCCGGTGTGCTTCACGAGTACTCCTCGATCGATGGCGTCCAGGAAGACGTGGTCGCCATCCTGCTGAACCTCAAGGGCGTGGTGTTCAAGCTCCACAACCGCGACGAGGTGACGCTGTCGCTGCGCAAGGATGGCGAAGGCCCGGTCACGGCCGCCGACATCCAGACTCCGCACGACGTCGAGATCATCAACCCCGACCATGTCATCGCCCACCTGTCGCAAGGCGGCAAGATCGACATGCAGATCAAGGTCGAAAAGGGCCGCGGCTATGTGCCGGGCACCATGCGCCGCTATGCGGACGAGCCGACCAAGTCCATCGGCCGCATCGTGCTGGACGCCTCGTTCTCCCCGGTCAAGCGCGTGAGCTACACCGTCGAGAGCGCCCGCGTCGAGCAGCGCACCGACCTGGACAAGCTGGTGGTCGAGATCGAGACCAATGGCGCCATCACCGCCGAAGACGCGGTGCGTGCCTCGGCCAAGATCCTGGTCGAGCAGCTGGCCGTCTTCGCCCAGCTGGAAGGCAGCGAACTGGCCGCCTTCGATCAGCCGGTGCAGCGCAGCTCGCAGCAGTTCGACCCGATCCTGCTGCGTCCGGTCGACGAGCTCGAACTCACGGTGCGCTCGGCCAACTGCCTGAAGGCCGAAAACATCTACTACATCGGTGACCTGATCCAGCGCACCGAGAACGAGCTGCTCAAGACCCCCAACCTGGGTCGCAAGTCGCTCAACGAGATCAAGGAAGTGCTGGCCTCTCGCGGCCTCACCCTCGGCATGAAGCTGGAGAGCTGGCCGCCCGCCGGTCTCGACAAGCGATAATCGCCGCCCACATTGGTGAACTGGCAGTACCTGATACGGCTGCCTTTTATTCATAAGGAAAGGAAACCACCATGCGCCACCGTCACGGTCTTCGTAAACTCAATCGCACCAGCGAGCACCGCCAAGCGATGCTGCGCAACATGATGATCTCGCTGCTCGAGCACGAAGTCATCAAGACCACGGTCCCCAAGGCCAAGGAACTGCGCCGCGTCGTCGAGCCGATGATCACCCTGGCCAAGGAATCGACCCTGTCCAACCGCCGCCTGGCCTTCGATCGCCTGCGCAACCGCGACATCGTCTCCAAGCTGTTCAACGACCTGGGCCCGCGTTTCAAGGCGCGCCCGGGCGGCTACACCCGCATCCTGAAGATGGGCTTCCGCGCGGGCGACAACGCCCCCATGGCCCTGGTCGAGCTGGTGGACCGTCCTGAGGTTTCCGAAGAGCAAGCGCCGGCCGCGGAATAATCGCTTGGTTTTGGTATATAATTTATTTCTCTGACGCGCGGTGGAGCAGCCTGGTAGCTCGTTGGGCTCATAACCCAAAGGCCGC
>Ga0255307_1000094_pt1 | contig 9326 bp, 2 predicted proteins | sample MistaT_17_FD_186099 | JGI IMG/M metagenome (GOLD analysis project Ga0255307, IMG submission 186099) | Metatranscriptome of freshwater microbial communities from Mississippi River, Louisiana, United States - Miss_Law_RepC_8d (Metagenome... | ecosystem: Environmental > Aquatic > Freshwater > River ... | reverse complement strand
TTTCATTTGTCAAACTGTCAGATGATTAACGTACAACCGTAAACATCTGTGTTGCATTCACGCCAGCGCCTTCGATTCGTACCATGTATGAACCGGCGGCCACTGCGTTGCCATTGCTATCGTTACCGTCCCAGCTTGCACTGAATGTGCCTGCTGCTACGTTTTCGTTGGCAATTTCAGCGACAAGCTTTCCAAACGAATCGAAAACGCGTGCACTTATTGAACCCGCCTCGACTACGTTTACAGCCACTGACATCGCGCCTGCAACTGGATTCGGATAGATAGAAATGACATTGTTGTCAGTTTCAATCATGTTAAGCTTGTGGCCAGTTACCGCTGCATCATTGAAACGTACATCTGTAATGTTTGCGATGCCAGCTTCCTTGATTGTGAGGTAGGCTACTGGCTGACCCGCTTCGAATGTTCCGTTACCTGCGATTGCTACGACGTCTGTCGTTGCATCTACAAGAACATTTGTATTGCCAGCCTTAACGATGTCTACGATCTCTGCATCAGAAGTAAAACGAACACCAATAGCGCCCTTGTGCGCACCATTGAGGTATACCGGAACGCGCACAAGACCTGAACCAACCGATGTTGGTGTTCCGAACTTGATATTCGATGCTTCTGCTACTTCTACTACCTTTCCAAAGTCTGGTCCGAGTGTATCGTTGTCATAGATCCATGGCAGATAAGGCAAACGACCAGAGATATAGCGCATGATGAGACCAGCGTCATACTCATTGCACTCATAGTAAATCTGGTTGAGTGAGCTCACGTCTGGAGCCTTACCGTCTACACCGTAAAGACCATCACCTTCATACATCACGCGAACAACCTGTTTGCCAGTTGTAGGACCAACGCCCTGACCTGGGAAGAATTGCTCAACGTCGATGGTGCGGCGCCAGATAACAATGTTGCCGCCTACAAGCGAGTCGCCTGAGAAGTCTCTCTTCAGCTTTGTGAAGTAGTAGCGTCCACTGTGATTAACGTCACCGAGGTAAGCTTGACGCTTCCAAACAGAGTCGAGTGGAACTCGTGTCACCATAGAGCGCATGATGACGCGGGCATCGTTGACGGTTACTCGACGGTTTTGCGGAAGTCCACCATGACGCTCGTTCTCCGCACCAGAGGTATCGGCATCGCCGTAACCCCAGTCGCTGAACGTTAGATAGATGATCGATTCAAAACGGATACGTGCATCTGAACGACCGCCTGATGGCTGCCATACTGATGTTGAATCCGTACGAGTATTAGAACCTGCATTTGGCTGCCAGATCAATCCGTTCCAGAAATCTGAAAGGAATCCTGGGAAGCCGCCGTCACCCTTGATACCTACGGTAGCGCCACGTGTTACAACTGTTGTGTTGTTCGTGTATGGATTGCCACCAACTTGACCATATGCGAATTCAACTTCACCTTGGTTGTTGTTAGCTTTACCACCTAAGTACAGACGAGCCTGGAAGTTGCCCACGCTTGAGTTGATGTTCTGTGCATTGATGTTCAGATTCTTCCACTGAACTACAACACAACGACGAACAGGCTTGATTGTATCGCAATTTTCATCACGGTCAACATCAACAACCCAAGAAATTTGAGATGGCATATAGCCTTGTGCAATATCACCAGCTACACGATAACGGTGGTCGCCCCAATAAGGAGAAACAACGTTGTCTGGGTATGACGACGAATTGATGAACAATCCAATCGACTGCTTGGCTGGTACGAGCTTTGTGTTGTCGAAGGTCAGAAAACCATTGACACTCACGTAAACGCCTGTGTAAAGACGTCCGTTGTAGTTGTACGTTTCCCCGTTTGGAAACTGGATGTATGCGTAACCATCATCAAGATCGTTAACATACGTTGGAGGCAGAGTGAACTGCGACGGCGGGATGACTGTCTTGTTCAAACTTGATACAGGGCAGGCATCGATATCCCGATATGGGAGACCGACTACGAGCTTTGGCTGGCGGAACTGGTTAAAGATCTGCTGTGCCACGCCCTCTACTGCACCGATCGCGAATGAACAGAGTACAATCGCCGTGGCAATCAATACCTGTTTCTTCATAAATACTCCAAAGTTTTTCAGTGTTTTATAATCGGTTTAAAGAAGGGCCGGTCCGAGAACCGGCCCTGTAGATAAGCGTTAGCGTACGAATACGATCTGCTGTGATGTCGTCGTAGTTCCGTCCGAAACACGTACCGTATAGATACCGTTCGGCAGCACAACACCGTTGGCAGAGCCATTCCATTCAACCGAGTAGGCACCTGCATTGTAGACATCGTTTGCAAGCGTTGCGACGCGGTTACCAATTGCATCATAGATGTCTACAGAGACACGTGATGTCGTTGGAACAGTGAAGCTTACAGCTGTGGATGTTGTAAATGGATTTGGTGCTGTTCCAGTGATAGCGAGCGTCGTAGGTGCCTCTTCGCCGTTTTCAACATCAGTTGTGAAGTCGTACACAATGATGAAGCCTTCGATTGCTGTCGATGTGATAACAAGAGTATCACACTCACCACCAACGCGATGCTGTACAGAAGCTATTGAGCGACCTTCGCCAGTCTTCATATTGTAAGCAAACAGTGCGCCGTTTGACTGGTCATCACGGATGTAGTACGAACCTGGGTTCGATGCATCACGTGCTGGAATCTGATTGCGGCACCATGAAAGCTTGACTGGATAGTAGGAAGAACTAACACCGTTTTCTCCACCTGCTTGGAAACGACCTTGGTAGATCGACTCGCCAGGTGTGTTTGAGAATGGGTGAATGTTGCGAATGATACCGTTGCGTGTTGGGATCGTCCAACGTGCATCGAATACATCTTGGAACGGTACTGGTGGAAGTTCGTACTCACAATAGTTAGAATCCAGACGTCCGAATGTTGCTGGTTCGTCACCACGTGTTGCGATCTCTGTACCACTTACACCGAATGTAAGTGACTGCCAACCGCCAATTGCATTCTCGATGCGTACATCTGCAGAGAAGCGAGTCTGTGCCGATACCGCTACCGAATATGTCAACGTATCCTTTTCGCCTTGACGGTCCGTTACTTCGATGCGAACCTTGATGCGACCATTTTCGATCGTACCCTGGAGATTCGAAGTGCTTACCGTTACTTCTTGTGTATCAGCAATTGGGCTTGAAAGCTTCGCAGGAGCGAATGTCCACGCGCCTGCTGGCTCGATAACTGTGAACGTAAGTTCTTCGTTACCAGCTTGCTTGCGCGCAAGATCGATGTCTGTGACACGGATCTTGTCTGTGTACTCACGACCAGCTTCTACGCAGCGGATGATTGGCGACTGGAGAAGATTTGGCTTGTGGTTGATTGCACGAACATTCAAGGTGTATGTCTTGATATCGCGAAGACCACCAGCATCTGTTACAAGAACAGTCACGTTGACAACCGTATCAGAGTATGGAAGATCCGTAACTGTTGGCTTGCCATAAAGCAGACCACTTGTTGGATTGATCTTCAACCACTTTGGTGTTGACTTGCGTGAGGCGTCGAATACGATTTGACCAGCTTCTGTGAAGTAAGGGTCAACCGCCACACTATCACGCTGCTCATCGATATAGATGAGTTCGTAGTTCTGAACCTGACCAAAGTTAGGATCATAAACCTTGATGCGGCGTGCTGAATCTGTTAGCTGAACGTTATAGTCTGTGTCTTCGATTGCATCCTCAAGGTTTGCATCGAGAAGACGCGGTTGAACGTTAACAAACAGACGACGTGTGAGCGTGTTGATGCCACCATGGCCATCGTTTACGAGAACCGACATAACCGTATCAACGTTCATATCACCATTGATTGGGTTACCTGGGTCGTAGTCATTTACAGGCTTCAGAAGGTCACGAGCAAGTAGGCCTTCGATACGGATATCGATCTGTCCCTTTGTAGTGAAATCTTCACCAAATGGGCTGACTTGGCTTGGCTCAGCATACTTACGCATGAAACGTGTAGCCATCCAGCTTGGACGGGCCTGAACAATGTCATCGAGAGATGTCTCACCTGGGGTCTCACGAACAGAAGTGGACACGAAACCGTAGGCTGTCTTTCCATAACGGAAGTCCCATGCTCCGTACTTCTTAACAACCGCACGATTGGCATCAACCGCTGCCGCATCTTCGAACTCATCATCTGTATTGATGTCCGCGCGGAAGCGCAGTGAGTCTGTCAGGTTGGCAACAAAGTGGATGTTCAACGAGTCGTTGTAATTGTTCGCTGGGTTGTTGTACTCTTCGTTGAGAATGTTGTTCGGGTTTGTACGTGTATCTACAAACTTGCGACCAACACGTGACGTTGTTGTTGTCAGACGAAGGGTATCGCGGTATGTGCCAGTCGCTGCATCATATGCTTCTGGATCCGTTGTTGTTGGATCAAGCACAACTGTGATGTCGCCACGGAGCATGTTCTGATATGTAAATGCTGCATTACCAGTTGCGTTGTGACGCCAGATAAAGCGTGGCATTGAGTCAACAACGTGAATGCGGAACTGGTATGATGTAGAGTCCAACCAACCAAAGTTCACGGTGTCCTGCTGGAGATAGCGGGCATTCGTGTTCGATGGTGTCTGCTGATCCTTTGGAAGTGACTCGTTGTCATACTGTTCAGCATGGAAGTACGATGGGTAGATATAGATCCAACGAGCGATATCGCTCTCCGACCAGTTGTTCTTGCGGAGTGAATCGACAAGCTCAACCGATGGTGGGAAGTTCTTCGCAACAACTTCAACCAATTCTCCACCAGGTACGATGTAAGGATTGATTGGACGGCCACGGAACATGCGGTAACCGCGTGCACCCCAGCTTGGGTTGTTGTTGGTTCCGTTCGCACGAATCAGTGTGTCGCGCAACCAGTAACGAAGACCGCTGTTGCCCGTCTTGATGTCCCAGTAATAAGCAAGTTCAGCATTGAAGCTTGCATCTCTTACTACACGTGGATCATAGAACTTGTTGATATCTACTGCTGTGATTGAGAAGATCGAATCACGCTCATACAAGTCACGTCCAGGGATTGGCTGGTTCGTGATGTCCGCTGGATAGCTTGGTGGTTCGTTGAACCAGCTACCATTACCACCACCACGAGGAGACTGAGCTGCTGTGATAGGTGTGTACAGACGATTCTCTGTGACAAAAACGCGGTTACGATACTCTGGGTGTAGCAGTGGTGATGTTGGCAGTGTGTCGGCCGCACCAGTAAATACTGGTGGGTTTGTGTTGTTGCCAACTGTAAAGGTAAGTCCACCAAGAAGGGCTGGAACTACACCGTCTGACCACAGTACGTTACGCGAAACAACTGTGACTTGGTCACCATCACGCACTGGAAGTGCGCGGTAACGCTCACCTGCATAGTATGTTTCACTGCCACCATTTGAAGTTGGAAGTGCTGGGCGGTTACCCATGCGGAAGTTTGCACCGCCGAGTTCGCCAAGTTGTGTTGAACCTTCCCAACGACGACCCTGCAGTGCTGATGAATCTTCAGCGATTGCGTTGTCCTCGAGGAAAGAAAGAAGCGTTGCGCCTGTACCGTATGTAGCAAGACCTTCGTATGCACGACGGATGTTAGGATCGCCTCCATTTGATGAGTCAGGAACAAGTTCTACACGTGCACGGAAGATAGAATCTGTCAGTCCGCGCTGCTTCATGTTAACACGGATGAAATCACCCGTGCGCTCATTGATAACGAAGAACACCGACTCATTGATCGAACGGGCATCGTTGTTGCTGATTTCTGCCGAACCACTATAATCGATGCGTGACTCAAGGAACAGCGGATAACCGATTGGGTGGTTACCGACAAATTCTGTCTGTACCGCAGCGATGTCTGCATGAACGTCAGCATCGTATGGGTTACGTGTCATACGCTTAACATACTTCAGGTATGAAGGCTGTGTTGCGTCTGTATAGATATCCATTGTTGGTGGGATACCAACTGCAAAGTCTTCGATTGGAGACATACGACGATTTGAATAATCAGCCGTCTTGATGTCTGTGCCCTTGTCGAAGATGTCATAGATACGACCAGCAAGAAGAAGTGTATCAGGGATAACACCGATTGCTACTGGAGTATAAGTGTAGCGCCAATCAGATTCGAATGGGCCTTGCTCAGTAGCATTTGTAGAACCTGTACGGACAAAACGCATGTGCGTCTTACCATTACCGGCGATAAAGAATGTTTCCTGTACACGACCAAATGAAGACGTGTTAGGTGTCTGCGGAAGGATCGTGTTGACGTTAGCTTCTGTGCGGCCCCAATAGTTGCCGCGAAGTGTGTCTACACCACCAAAGCCGATACCAGTTGTTCCTGCAAGAACACCCTTGGTGTCTTGTGCATCTGGTAGACGGATGATAAAGCGTGCGTCGTTATCGTAGATCGAGTTCGATGCATAGCTGTATGTTGACCATGGAAGTGGGCCTGTAACTTCACCGAACAGTACCGCTCCGGCAAGGTCACTTGAAGCTGCGTTTGCTGCACCAACAAGTGGCCCGTCAACAACATCTTGTGTACGACCGAGGGTTGATGTTGCCTTGTTGCCTGTGATCAAACAGCGCGCCATAGCGAGCTTTAGATCGTAATTGTCCGAGTACATACCAGCACCGCTGAAAGCAACGTTGTTCTGCATACGAACACGGTCGAATGAGAATGTGTCTACACGAACACGGATGCTGTCGAGGATGTAAAGCGCACCACCAAGACCTGTACCGTTTTCACGGAGTGTTGTACCTGGATGTGTGATCTTGATATCGCCACGCTGTGTTGTACCTGAACCTTGACGGCCAGGGTTAGCATATGCTTCGTTGTCGTAGAAACGTGTAAGCATGCGCTCGTCTGCACGAGGCTGCTCTGTTTGGAACGTGAATACGTCATTACGTGGAGCGTATGATACGGCTGTACCATTTGCATCATATGTAATGTTGTCCATGTCCGTAACCATGAAACGCTTGCGTGTAAGTGTATCTGGTGTTACAACCGCGATAGCACCACCGTTACCGTTCCATACCTTGTTAGAGCGAAACTCAACACCCTTAACTACGTTGAGGTCGGCGTTGATCGTGTAAAGAGCACCACCACCGCGAACTTGATCTGCGATGTTTGCAGCTACCTGACCGACGCGGTTATTAAGGAAGTGTCCACGAACAAAACGCAGTGTGCGGCGACCAATTGGCAGATTCTGTGGAATCTGTACGCTGATAGCACCACCTGAGAAGTTTGCTGTGTTGTTTTGGAATTCTACACCATAGTTGGTTCCGTAGATCCAGAGTGGACCAGATGTACCACCAGCGCCGTACATGTACATGTTGCGGGCTGTGTATACGGCACCACCGTCGATCGATGCACGGTTGTCACGGAACTTGATATTGAAACCATAGTTGCGTGCATTGATGATTCCGTCTGAACCACCAATCCATGGTGATACTGAATTGTCGTTCGTACCATTTTCAACAAAGATGGCTCCACCACGACCTGACGAGTTGCCAATGAAGTGTGTTGGTGGATTATTGTCCAGGTTGCCACGAACTTGGATCTGCCATGCTCCTGTTGAGGCATAGATGGCACCACCCTTAGAGAAGTTACCAACCGATGCCGCACCTGAAGATGCGAGTGTCGTTATATATGGTGTCTCTGTGCGGTTCGTTGTGTAACGGCCAGCAAAGATTACGCTAGTCTGATTGCCAACATAGATGGCACCACCACGCGCACCTTGCGATACGGCATTTCCATTTGGTGTAGATGACTGACGGTTCAACACATAATTGCTGTTGAACTCCATCGTATCCTTGCCTTGGAAATCGTTTACACCGATACCAACAACCATTGGTGTGCGGCCTGAAACGTAAATGGCACCACCAAATGCTTCGTTCTTCTGTGAACGGTTCGTGTTAGCAAACACTGTTGCTGCACGATCTGCATCTGTGACTACACGAATACCGCCAACGCGCACTGTATCTACGTCTGAAAGAAGTACGTAGTTACCTGTGAAACGTGACTGACGGATACGGCCCAGATAGAGGGCCAAACGTGCGTCGTCGTGTGCCTGACGATTAACATCGGTCATTGTCTCAGCTGCTGCATCATAGATGTAGTCTGTAATCTTGAGACCTGAATTGATTGGATCGCCAGTTACTGGACTTGTCATGAACGGGTTGACCGTTGCTGGATACGTCGGAAGGGCAGCTGTTGATGAGCTTGGATAGAGCTGAAGTGCCGTTCCTGAATATGTATCTGCTGGTGCCTGAAGGATTTGGATGGCACCACCACGGTAACGTGACATGTTGTTGCGGAAGTTACATCCAACAATCCACGTGCGTGACGAGAACGTTGTGATTGCACCACCACCACCGTTTGTTGCATCTAGAAGACCGGCATTTGCTGTCTCAGCTTGAGCGGCCGTAAAGATCTGACCGTTGCTGTTAGCAAGGTAAACCGGACGATTGTCTACTGTTGTGTCCTTACGGAAATTCACAAAGTCGACATCACGGAAGAAGGCAGCACCTGCGCCCGGAAGGACGACGATGTGACCCCATTCGCGTGAGAATGTGTTTACGTCACCAGCCTTGAACGTGATACGTCCAGGTGTAACGTTGATACCAGCACCCGTCGGGCGGAACCATGCGTTCAAGCGGATGGCCGATATGACCGATCCAAGCTCAAGGCGGGCTGCCTTATACATGATCGCCGCGGCAGGTGTCAAACCTTGGAGGTTGACATTCGTGCCGAGATTCACGTTAAAGATCGTCGAATACTTCGATGGGTGAATCGTTGGTTCTGTTGAGATCGTCGATGTGACGACTCCCGCAGCACCGAAATATGACAAGTCGTCATATCCAGTGTACGGTGGAACCAGCGGATTCACTGCAGTAGCATTGTACGTCGCAGACGCACGACCATCAGCAATGATTCGACCACCTGTTGAGTCAACCAAACGACCGTTTGGCATAAACTCAACTGTTGTTCCGGGCTCGATCAGAAGCGTTCCACCAATGGTGTACGTGCCACTAATACGATATACGGTGTCACGTACGAATACGCGAACCGCACCCGGAGGAAGACTACCACGGACCTCAACATAAGCCGCCTGGGCTACGTTAAACGCCGCGGTTAGCACAAGCAGCAAGCTGCTCAGACGAAACCAACGTTGCATACAACCTCCAGTTGTAAAAACCTTATACTTTAATTTTTTCACGTTTTTCATTTACTCTAAATAGGAAAATGGCGAAACCGCCCGATTTTGCTAATCAATTGCCGTGCCAAGACGCGCCAAGCCCGATTTTGCGGATGCGGCCACCTCTGACATTTCGAATCGTTTTACAATAATTCGG
>Ga0255307_1000091_pt1 | contig 9534 bp, 18 predicted proteins | sample MistaT_17_FD_186099 | JGI IMG/M metagenome (GOLD analysis project Ga0255307, IMG submission 186099) | Metatranscriptome of freshwater microbial communities from Mississippi River, Louisiana, United States - Miss_Law_RepC_8d (Metagenome... | ecosystem: Environmental > Aquatic > Freshwater > River ... | reverse complement strand
GTCAAAAGGCGAAGATTTCTGCCCACCGAAGCTGGCAGATGTGGCCCCGGCGCCATGCCGGATGCTCCATCAGCATGGCGACGACGGGCCCAAGACTGATCGCTCCCGGCCGTGGTGGCTGGGGGGATTCAAGTTGGGACTTAAATCAAATGATTCAAACGCAATCTCGACTCGATGTTGCTGACAACACGGGTGCGAAGTCCGTGATGTGCATCAAGGTGCTGGGTGGCTCCAAGCGCCGCTACGCCAGCGTGGGCGATGTCATCAAGGTCAGCATCAAGGAAGCAGCACCGCGTGGCCGCGTCAAGAAGGGCGAGGTCTACAACGCTGTGGTGGTTCGCACCGCCAAGGGCATCCGTCGTCAAGACGGCGCTCTCATCAAATTCGACGGCAATGCCGCCGTGTTGCTCAACGCCAAGCTGGAGCCCATCGGCACCCGCATCTTCGGCCCGGTCACGCGTGAACTGCGTACCGAGAAGTTCATGAAGATCGTGTCCCTGGCCCCCGAGGTTCTCTGAGGAATCATCATGAACAAGATTCGTAAAGGCGATGAAGTCATCGTGATCGCCGGCCGCGACAAAGGCAAGCGTGGCAAGGTGGTGCTGCGCGCCACCGAAGACCGTGTGGTCGTCGAGGGCGTCAACATCGTCAAGAAGCACGCCAAGCCCAACCCCATGAAGGGCGTGACCGGTGGCATCGTCGAGAAGACCATGCCCATCCACCAGTCCAACGTGGCCATCTTCAATGCCGCGACCGGCAAGGCAGATCGCGTGGGCGTCAAGGTGCTGGCTGACGGCAAGAAAGTGCGCGTCTACAAGTCCAGCGGCGAAGAAATCAAGGTGGCATGACCATGGCACGCTTTCAAGACATCTATCGCGACAAGGTCGCGCCCGAGCTGACCCAGAAGTTCGGTTACAAGTCCCCGATGGAGGTGCCCCGCATCACCAAGATCACCCTGAACATGGGTGTGAGCGAGGCTGTGGCTGACAAAAAGGTCATGGACAACGCCGTGGGTGACCTGACCAAGATTGCTGGTCAAAAGCCGGTCGTGACCAAGGCCAAGAAGGCCATCGCGGGTTTCAAGATCCGCGAGCAGCAGCCCATCGGCTGTATGGTCACCCTGCGTGGCGCCCGCATGTACGAATTCCTGGACCGTTTCGTCACCGTGGCCCTGCCCCGCGTGCGCGACTTCCGTGGTATCTCGGGCAAGGCATTTGACGGCCGTGGCAACTACAACATCGGCGTCAAAGAACAGATCATCTTCCCCGAGATCGAGTACGACAAGGTCGATGCCCTGCGCGGCCTGAACATCAGCATCACGACAACCGCCAAGACCGACGAAGAGTGCAAGGCTCTGCTGGCTGGTTTCCGTTTCCCGTTCAAGAACTGAGGTGGCGCGTGGCTAAACAAGCACTACTCCAACGTGAACTCAAGCGCGAGAAGCTCGCCGCCAAGTTCGCCAAGAAATACGCCGAACTGAAGGCGACCGCCAACGACGCCAAGCAAAGCGACGAAGCCCGCGACGCTGCCCGTCTGGCTCTGCAGAAGCTGCCCCGCAACGCCAACCCGACCCGCCAGCGCAACCGCTGCGAGATCACCGGTCGTCCGCGTGGCACGTTCAACTATTTCGGCCTGGCCCGCGCCAAGGTCCGCGAATTGGCTTTCGCCGGTGAAATCCCCGGCGTGACCAAGGCCAGCTGGTAAGCCCTAGGAGAACCACAAATGAGCATGAGTGATCCTATCGCTGACATGTTGACCCGCATCCGCAACGCGCAGATGGTCGAGAAGGCCACCGTGTCGATGCCGGCTTCCAAGCTGAAGGCTGCCATTGCCCAGGTCCTGAAGGACGAGGGCTACATCGATGGCTTCAAGGTCGTGAACGACGCTGGCAAGAACCAGCTGGAGATCGCCCTGAAGTACTACGCCGGCCGTCCGGTGATCGAGCGCATCGAGCGCGTGAGCAAGCCTGGCCTGCGCATCTATCGCGGCCGCGATGCCCTGCCCCAGGTCATGAACGGTCTGGGTGTGGCCATCGTCACGACGCCCAAGGGTGTGATGACTGATCGCAAGGCGCGCGCCACCGGTGTCGGCGGCGAAGTGCTGTGCTACGTCGCCTGATGCGGGCATTGAGGAGAAACTGAAATGTCACGTATTGGTAAGCTGCCGGTCGTCGTCCCCGCCGGGGTCGAGGTGGCCGTCAAGGAAGACCAGATCAGCGTCAAGGGTGCCCTCGGTGCCCTGACCCTGGCCCAGAACGCCCTGGTCAAGATCGACAACAACAGTGGCTCGCTGTCGTTCACCCCGGTGAACGATTCCCGCGAAGCCAACGCCATGTCCGGCACCATGCGTCAGCTGGTGAACAACATGGTCAACGGCGTCAGCAAGGGCTTCGAGAAGAAGCTGTCCCTGATCGGTGTGGGTTACAAAGCCCAAGCCCAGGGTGCCAAGCTGAACCTGAGCGTCGGTTACTCGCATCCGGTCGAGATCGAAATGCCTGCAGGCATCAAGGTCGAGACCCCGACGCCGACCGAAATCCTCATCAAGGGCGCTGACCGTCAGCGCGTGGGCCAGATCGCTTCCGAAGTGCGCGCCGTGCGCCCGCCCGAGCCTTACAAGGGCAAGGGCATCCGCTATGCGGATGAGAAGGTCGTGATCAAGGAAACCAAGAAGAAATAAGGACCAGGATCATGTTGACCAAGAAAGAGCAACGCCTGCGTCGCGCCCGTCAGACGCGCATCCGCATTGCACAGCAAGGCGCCGTCCGTCTGACCGTGAACCGCACCAACCTGCACATCTACGCCAACGTCATCTCCGGCGACGGCACCCGCGTGCTGGCCTCTGCTTCTACCGCAGAAGCCGAAGTGCGTGCCCAGCTGGGCGCAGCCGGCAAGGGTGGCAACACCGCCGCCGCTGCCCTGATCGGCAAGCGCATTGCTGAGAAGGCCAAGGCCGCTGGCATCGAGAAGGTTGCCTTCGACCGCGCCGGTTTCGCCTATCACGGCCGTGTCAAGGCCCTCGCCGATGCGGCTCGTGAAGCCGGTCTGCAGTTCTGATCAGACGGGATACACAAAATGGCTAAATTTCAGGCAAACGTAAAGAACGAAGGCAACGACGACGGCCTGCGCGAGAAGATGATCGCGATCAACCGTGTGACCAAGGTGGTCAAGGGTGGTCGCATTCTCGGTTTCGCTGCGCTGACCGTGGTCGGTGACGGCGATGGCCGTGTCGGCATGGGCAAGGGCAAGGCCCGCGAAGTGCCGGTGGCCGTTCAGAAGGCCATGGAGCAGGCCCGTCGCAACATGATCAAGGTGTCGCTCAAGGGCGGTTCCATCCATCATGAGGTGCACGGTGAGCACGGCGCCGCCAGCGTGATGATGCTGCCGGCTGCCAAGGGTACTGGCATCATCGCCGGCGGCCCGATGCGCGCCGTCTTCGAAGTGCTGGGCATTACCGACGTCGTCGCCAAGAGCCACGGCTCGAGCAACCCCTACAACCTGGTGCGTGCCACGATGGACGCGCTGAAGAACTCGACCACTCCCTCGGAGATCGCTGCCAAGCGTGGCAAGTCGGTTGAAGAGATCCTGGGTTGATTGGAGCGATCATGACCACCCAAAACACCGTCAAGATCCAGCTGGTTCGCAGCCCCATCGGTTGCAAGCAGTCGCACCGTGACACGGTTCGCGGCCTGGGCCTGCGCAAGCTCAATAGCGTGAGCGAGCTGCAGGACACGCCCGCCGTGCGCGGCATGATCAACAAGATCAGCTACCTGGTCAAGGTGCTGTAAGCACAGCACCTGAAAAGGACTCATAAGTCATGGAACTCAATACCATTCAACCCGCAGCGGGTGCCAAGCACGCCAAGCGCCGCGTTGGTCGCGGTATCGGCTCTGGCCTGGGCAAGACCGCCGGTCGCGGTCACAAGGGTCAGAAGTCCCGCTCTGGTGGTTACCACAAGGTCGGCTTCGAGGGCGGTCAGATGCCCCTGCAGCGCCGTCTGCCCAAGCGCGGCTTCAAGTCTGCCAAGCTTCAGTTCAATGCCGAAGTGACCCTGTCCGATCTGAACGATCTGAACGTCGCTGAAGTGGATGTGCTGGTGCTCAAGCAGGCCGGTCTCGTCGGTCAGCTGGCCAAGCGCGTGAAGGTCATCAAGACCGGTGAAATCACGCGTGCCGTCACGCTCAAGGACATCACGGCCACGGCTGGCGCCAAGGCTGCGATCGAGGCTGCCGGCGGCGCTGTCGCCGCCTGATCCCGGGCAAACGACAAAGGCACTCTGTGGCAACCGGATCCACGACTCTGGCCAAGACAGGCAAGTACGGCGACCTGCGTCGCCGTCTGGTCTTCCTGCTGCTGGCGCTCGTCGTCTACCGCATCGGGGCTCACATCCCGGTGCCGGGGATCGACCCGGCCCAGCTCGAGCAGCTCTTCAAGGGGCAGCAGGGCGGCATCCTGAGCCTGTTCAACATGTTCTCGGGTGGCGCTCTCTCGCGCTTCACGGTGTTCGCGCTGGGGATCATGCCGTACATCTCGGCATCGATCATCATGCAGCTGATGACCTACGTGGTTCCGGCATTCGAACAGCTCAAGAAGGAAGGCGAGGCCGGGCGTCGCAAGATCACGTCCTACACCCGCTACGGCACGCTCGGTCTGGCGATCTTCCAGGCCATGGGCATTGCCCTGGCCCTGGAGGGTCAGGCAGGTCTGGTGGTCGATCCTGGCATGGCGTTCCGCCTGACGGCGGTGGTCAGCCTGGTGGCCGGCACCATGTTCCTGATGTGGCTGGGTGAGCAGATCACCGAGCGTGGTCTGGGCAATGGCATCTCGATCCTGATCTTCGCCGGTATTGCCGCGGGCTTGCCCAGCGCCATCGGCGGCCTTCTGGAGCTGGTCCGTACCGGTGCCATGAACATCCTGGCGTCCATCTTCATCATCGCGCTGGTGGTGCTGGTGACCTGGTTTGTGGTCTATGTCGAACGCGGTCAGCGCAAGATTCTGGTGAATTACGCACGCCGTCAGGTGGGCAACAAGGTGTACGGCGGTCAGTCGTCCCACCTGCCGCTCAAGCTGAACATGGCTGGCGTGATCCCGCCGATCTTCGCTTCGTCCATCATCCTGCTGCCGACCACCATCGTCAGCTGGGTCAGCACGGGTGACTCCACCCGCTGGCTGAGGGACATCGCTTCGGCCCTGTCGCCGGGGCAGCCGATCTACGTTGCCCTGTACGCGGCTTCCATCGTTTTCTTCTGCTTCTTCTACACGGCCCTCGTGTTCAACAGTCGCGAGACTGCCGACAACCTGAAGAAGAGCGGCGCTTTCATCCCGGGTATCCGCCCAGGTGATCAGACGGCGCGCTACATCGACAAGATCCTGCTGCGCCTGACGATGGCCGGTGCGATCTACATCACCGCAGTCTGTCTGCTGCCCGAGTTCCTGATCCTCAAGTACAACGTCCCCTTTTATTTCGGTGGCACCTCGCTGCTGATCATCGTGGTGGTGACGATGGACTTCATGGCCCAGGTGCAAAATTACATGATGTCTCAGCAGTACGAGTCGCTGCTGAAGAAGGCGAACTTCAAAACATCCCTCGGCGGCTGAGTTATGGCCAAGGACGACGTCATTGAGATGCAGGGTGAGGTGATTGAAAACCTCCCCAATGCTACCTTCAGGGTCAAGCTCGAGAACGGGCATGTGGTCCTGGGGCACATTTCCGGCAAGATGCGTATGCACTACATCCGCATCCTGCCTGGTGACAAGGTCAAAGTGGAGCTCACGCCCTATGACCTGACGCGTGCGCGGATCGTTTTCCGCGCCAAGTGACAGGTCAGCTGTCGTACGAATCTGGAAATTTAGGAGAAGACAATGAGAGTTTCGGCTTCCGTCAAGAAAATGTGCCGCAACTGCAAGATCATCAAGCGTCACGGTGTTGTGCGTGTGATCTGCACCGACCCGCGTCACAAGCAGCGCCAAGGCTGATTGGAATTCAGAGGACCAACATGGCACGTATTGCAGGTATCAACATTCCGCCGCACAAGCACGCCGAGATCGGCCTGACTGCGATCTTTGGCATCGGCCGCACCCGCGCCCGCAAGATCTGCGAGGCCTGCGGCCTCGACTACAGCAAGAAGATCAAGGATCTGACCGACGCTGAACTCGAGAAGGTGCGTGACCAAGTCGGCCAGTTCACCATCGAAGGTGACCTGCGTCGCGAAACCACGATGAACATCAAGCGACTGATGGACATCGGCTGCTACCGCGGTTTCCGTCACCGCCGTGGCCTGCCGGTTCGTGGTCAGCGCACCAAGACCAATGCACGCACTCGCAAGGGTCCGCGCAAGGCAGCCCAGTCGCTGAAGAAATAATCGGTTTGAAGGATTTCCATGGCTAAGCAACAATCCAGCGCCGCCGCCCGTGTTCGCAAGAAGGTCCGCAAGAACATTGCGGATGGCATTGCCCACGTGCACGCCTCGTTCAACAACACCATCATCACCATCACCGACCGTCAGGGCAACGCTCTGTCGTGGGCGTCTTCCGGTGGTCAGGGCTTCAAGGGCTCGCGCAAGTCGACCCCTTTCGCGGCCCAGGTGGCTTCCGAGGTGGCCGGCCGTGCCGCCATTGAACAGGGCATCAAGAACCTGGACGTCGAGATCAAGGGTCCCGGCCCGGGTCGTGAGTCTTCCGTGCGTGCCCTAGGCGCGCTCGGTATCCGCATCACGTCCATCTCCGACGTGACGCCGGTGCCGCACAACGGTTGCCGTCCGCAGAAGCGTCGCCGTATCTGATGCGTGCCTCCGCTTGCCGGGTTTGACCGGCGCGCGGTACAATTCAAAGCTTTTTTGAGCGCCACCGCAGTCAAGCTGCGGTGGCATTTTTGCTAAGCCCACCGCCGCCGGTCAACGGACGGCTCCCGCGATGGTGTCCAGTTGGGCGCCGGTTGCGGCAGATATTTCAAGGAAACCAACGTGGCACGTTACCTCGGCCCCAAGGCCAAACTCTCCCGCCGTGAAGGCACCGACCTGCTGCTCAAGAGCGCTCGCCGTTCGATCAGCGACAAGGCCAAGTTCGACTCCAAGCCCGGCCAGCATGGCCGTACCTCGGGTCAGCGTACCTCCGACTTCGGCCTGCAACTGCGTGAAAAGCAGAAGGTCAAGCGCATGTACGGCGTCCTCGAGCGCCAGTTCCGCCGCTATTTCGCCGAAGCGGACCGCCGCCGTGGCAACACCGGTGCCAACCTGCTGTTCCTGCTGGAATCGCGCCTGGACAACGTCGTGTTCCGCATGGGTTTTGCTTCCACCCGCGCTGAAGCCCGCCAGATGGTTTCCCACAAGGCCATCACGGTGAACGGCAATGCCGTGAACATCCCCTCGTACTCGGTCAAGGCCGGCGACGTGATCGCCGTGCGCGAGAAGTCCAAGAAGCAGGCCCGCGTGATCGAGGCCCTGGAACTGGCCAAGCAGATCGGCTTCCCCGCCTGGGTGGAAGTGTCTGCCGACAAGGCTGAAGGCGTCTTCAAGAAGACCCCTGATCGCGACGAATTCGGTTCGGACATCAACGAATCGCTGATCGTCGAAATGTACTCGCGTTAATTTCGTTCCCGGTGCGCGCCGGTGGCGCCTCCGGGCCATGCTCCGTCTGCCTTATCGGTGTAACGAGCCGAGGGAACTGAAGGAAGTCTGAATGCTGAACAATCTGCTCAAGCCCAAAACCATCAACGTCGAGCACCTCTCGGCCAACCGTGCCAAGGTTACTCTGGAACCGTTCGAGCGCGGCTACGGCCACACCCTGGGCAACGCGCTGCGTCGCGTGCTGCTCTCGTCGATGGTCGGGCATGCGCCCACCGAGGTGACGATTGCTGGCGTCGTGCACGAGTACTCTTCCATTGACGGCGTCCAGGAGGACGTGGTCAACATGCTGCTGAACCTCAAGGGCGTGGTGTTCAAGCTCCACAACCGTGACGAGGTGACCCTGAGCCTGCGCAAGGATGGCGAAGGGATCGTGACCGCCGCTGACATCCAGACGCCTCACGACGTCGAGATCGTCAACCCCGGCCATGTGATTGCCACGCTGTCGGCGGGTGCCAAGCTGGACATGCAGATCAAGGTGGAAAAGGGTCGCGGTTATGTGCCGGGCAACCTGCGCCGCAACGACGACGCCTCGCGTTCGCTGGGTCGCATCGTGCTCGACGCCTCCTTCTCGCCGGTGCGGCGCGTGAGCTACACGGTCGAAAGCGCCCGTGTGGAGCAGCGCACCGATCTGGACAAACTGGTCCTCGAAATCGAGACCAACGGCTCCATCGGTCCCGAGGAAGCCGTTCGTGCCTCCGCCAAGATCCTGGTCGAGCAACTCGCGGTGTTTGCGCAACTCGAAGGTGCCGAACTCAACTTCGACGCCGCTCCGCAGCGCAGCTCGCAGCAGTTCGACCCGATCCTGCTGCGCCCGGTCGACGAGCTCGAACTCACGGTGCGTTCGGCCAACTGCCTCAAGGCCGAGAACATCTACTACATCGGTGACCTGATCCAGCGCACCGAGAACGAGCTGCTCAAGACCCCGAACCTGGGTCGCAAGTCGCTCAACGAAATCAAGGAAGTGCTGGCCTCGCGTGGTCTCACGCTCGGCATGAAGCTCGAGAACTGGCCGCCGGCTGGTCTGGACAAGCACTGATCACCAAGACCCCGTCAATCGTCTGACGACCCCTCCCAGTACCTGATCCGGCTGGGAGCAAAACACTGAAAGGAAATTACCATGCGTCACGGACACGGACTGCGCAAACTCAACCGCACCAGCGAGCACCGCCTGGCGATGCTGCGCAACATGATGAACTCGCTGCTGACGCACGAAGTCATCAAGACCACCCTGCCCAAGGCCAAGGAACTGCGCCGTGTGGTCGAGCCCATGATCACCCTGGCCAAGGAGCCGACCGTCGCCAATCGCCGTCTGGCGTTTGACCGCCTGCGCGACCGCGACGTGGTGGTCAAGCTGTTCGACGAACTGGGCCCGCGCTTCAAGGCCCGTCCCGGTGGCTACACCCGCATCCTGAAGATGGGTTTCCGCGTGGGCGACAATGCCCCGATGGCCCTCGTGGAACTGGTCGACCGCGCACCTGAAGCTGCCCCGGCAGCCGACGGCGAAAAAGCATGATATAATTCAAGGCTTGACGCGGAGTGGAGCAGCCTGGTAGCTCGTTGGGCTCATAACCCAAAGGTCGCAAGTTCAAATCTTGCCTCCGCAACCAACAAAATCAAGCACTTAGCTTGTCTTAGAACCCGCCGAAAGGCGGGTTTTTTGTTTCTGTGTCGAGGTTTGTGACGAGGTCTGTGCCGTCACAAGATACCCGTTTTGGTTTGTGACCTTTGGGCAGATGGATACAGGTCGCAGATCCAGTGACCGTTGGGCATCTCTTTTTGCGCTGAAGCTGTGTCGACCCTACCCCGTCACAAGGGTAATGGAGGCCATGACGTTCCTAAGCCCTGACCACCGGCACATCCTCCAGCCGCGTCGTGTACTGCGGCGTGCGCCTCTCCTGCTTCATGCCCCATGC
>Ga0255307_1000090_pt1 | contig 9640 bp, 1 predicted proteins | sample MistaT_17_FD_186099 | JGI IMG/M metagenome (GOLD analysis project Ga0255307, IMG submission 186099) | Metatranscriptome of freshwater microbial communities from Mississippi River, Louisiana, United States - Miss_Law_RepC_8d (Metagenome... | ecosystem: Environmental > Aquatic > Freshwater > River ... | reverse complement strand
GCAGATTATATAAACGACATCCCGCGGCGAAGCCGGCCGTACAGGGTGATAGTCGCCTGGTCCGTAGAAAGCCAAAATCAAAAAAAAAAATAGAGACCCATATCTCAGTGCATATGAATTGATTTGATTTGATGATACTGACTTACCACTACTATTGAATACTTAAAATAAACAAAATAAACTTGCTCAAATATTTTCGTGAGAGAGCTCTCACGTGGGGCTTGACTGATAAAACAGTTATCCCTCCTTTCGCTCGACCAACGACGCGGGGACGAGTTTTTGATTTGCAGTGAACACCGGAGTGAGGTCGGCGGTGTTCATTCCTATGTAAGCAAGCTGCGCATCGTCAAGCATTGAGACGTAGACGTTGCAATCAATCTCAGGGGAAACACTAGGCATAGTCTGCAATCTAGTCAGAAGCCGGATTGACACCTCACCCATAGAAAACCGCGCAGAAGAGGTCACCTCGAAAGGATTAGACGGCTCCGGCGGGCCTGCTGGAACTTCTAACCACTGTGTGGGTGCCCTCCACGGGATCACAACCTCAAAGGTGTTTTGCCCAGCTCCTACTTCAAGCACTTCTGCGTTCTGAGCAAGAATGTTCTCCATGCCTACAGTGCTTGAAGCCCCTCCATAATGGGTCGCAACGACCAAACGTAAAGTGTGCACAGAAGTGGCAATCACTTCGATAATGATCTTAAAACCGCCTCTCCAAAACTTGAAAGGCGCAGCGATATATCCCATAAGGGTCTCGTCAACCATCGAGTTAAGTGGAGCATTAAATAATTTCATGGTGGGCGTCAGAGGCAAAACCATGTACACTTCACCTTCGATATCGGATTCTTTTATCGTAAACGAATTCAGAAATGACTGCTTTTTTAACAAGTAGCTAAGCGTGCACTCGGGAATCGTTGAAGCAACATCCTTTGCATCAACAAGAGACTGCTGACCGGGGTGCATATCCATGACATTCATATAATGAACGTTGGTGGAATGATTGAGCATCGGAGCAGCTCTCTGAAACACAGGAGTATAATTAGCTCCGACATTGGGGGCATCCAAACCATACTCGGCAACTGCTCCGACTCTGGAAACCGCATCGGTGACGTCATTCAATACACCTGAGACATTCTTCGCTATTGACATCGTGGCTCCGTGTCGTATAAACGAAACGTATCCTTCGGCAGGTGGTGGCCGCAGCATCTGGAAGTCACTGTTCCTGAAGCGCGAATAAACGTTGACAGTGCAGTAATTCACACTCCCGGCAGCAACCCGCAGTTTGTTGAAAACGACAATCGACACAGTGCCAAGCAGCGCAAACGGATCTCCAGTTTCTCCGTCCGTATTTAAATAATTCTTGTAATGCGCATAAGGGATGAGCATCGTCACTTCAGTCGTGTTTCCCGCCATAATTGTGACATTTGGGGCGACGCTCATTGAAACCAACGAGGGCAACTGCAAATAAGAAGCACGCGCTGGGTCGCAAAAGGGAGCAAGTACAACGATCAACTTACCACAGACGAAGCCGGTCGATTGCACCTGAACTTTAATCTCTACATCACCATTCCAATAACAGAACTTCTGGAAAGGGGTCTCCGATGTCGAACCGATGCACTGATAAGGCACACTGCGAGTATCAAGAATCGTGCCTTGAACTTGTGAGTCATCCCATTGGAAACTCCTTAGAAGTTGGTACCTATCGACGAAGCTATTAAAAGTATACTTCTCTTCACCCATCTGCTTCCTCGCAACGCGCGGTTTTCTGTCCGTTGGCACAACAGGAGCATCATTCACGTTCGTGAAGCCAATTCCGTGGTCGCCTGAGTCCATATGTTTGACGAAAGCGTATTCCTCCTTCAGATCCAAATCTGACTTAAACGGAAAGATCTGAGTGTCGTAGAAGGCCTTAGCATAACCAGGTGTGGTGTCCCAGACAAAATAGCTGCCTCCGAGGTACGCCGCCGCGCTATTTGTTCTAGGTGTAATGAATGACACTGCCAGTGAATGTTCGTAACCCGACTGGGCCGTAGGTATAACAATTTCAGTCGTTGGAATACCAGTACCATTCAAAGCTCCTCTAACGGTGGCATTAGCGTAAGATAGATACGTAAGATACCAACCGGATGCCATCTCCGTGGTGCCGACGAGATACGCAGTTCCTCTCACGACGGCGGATTTAGGATCGATGTTGAAGTTGCCAGCGCCAGTCGTCGGCCCTCCAGGCCTCACCTCAATCTCGAGACTTCGCGCGGTGCAATTTTTCATGTCGCACGCAACTTCCTTCACGGCGCCTGGATCATACCTTCTATTGACAGGTGCGACCGTAACCACGCCTAAGGAAACAAGCTGAGCATCGGTGAATAGCTCAGTCCTGTAGTTGACACTCTTGATAAGAAGGCCGTCACTAACAACTACCGACTGTTCCTTATAGTTCTGGATGACACTGGACTGACTGAACGGGAAAGCTGGTGCGCCCACAATGTTTTTCAAGGTCAAGTACTCTGGCAAAGTAATATCGTAATTCCTATTGTGAGGATAATACGAGCCACTGACTCTAATAGAAGGAACAAAAAACAGAAAATGCGTAGAATAATTGTCCCCAGCAGCGGCATAGATCGACAGCGCGGGCCTACTATCTACTGGAGTGTCGATGACGAAAGAGGCACTGGTGGTCTGTCGATACTTTTCTTCACCTTCCAATTTAGGCAATATGTTGAATTTGTAAGGAATTGTAGACGGGAATTGCAGCATAGCCCAATCACCCTTCATACTAGTTGAGTCAAATGGACACATAGCACTGATGCCATTAGCAATCACCTTCGGAACCACTGCACTGTTAGCAAGTCTCTCAGTTGCATCAGTCCTGATAAGAAGATCACCATTACACTTAATGGCTAACCTTAGATCACCACTCCAAGCTGCAAATGGTCCAGCGAACCAGGCAAGAGTGCCAGCCATAGGCCTCAGATCAGTAGAAACCGAAGTCCTAGTGATATAAGCCGCAGAAACGCTCTCAGTGTAAGAAGCACCAGAGGTGACGGGTGGACTGTAATACATCAGGGTGAATCGCTTCGCAGGCTCGAGAACTGTACTCTCGGTCGGCTTGTAAGTTACTTGGGCGTCAGGCTTCTTCTCAGAACCGGCCTCAACCCTCACTTGAGCTTTATCAAACTCAGCATTGGTTAACTCGGGTGACTTCAACATCTGAGGAATGAACGAGTAATCGTCGCTCGTGTAATCTTCCGACAATAACTCTTTAGCAAGAAATCTCTGCTCACAAAACGAGTAGTCCAGCAAAATAGGTTGCCTAAAATTTGGGGTGTTCTGAAACGCTCTAGCATATCTTTCTCGATAACGTTCGAATCTTTCCTTCCCAGAGGTCCACGCAAGAGAGATGGCCGTATTTGCGTTATCAATAATCGCGATGCGTGGGTCACCATCTGCCGCCTTATTCGATACATACTGGACACATTTATCAAGTGGACCCTCATCAATGCATGCCATGTACATGATACCTGCATACTCATCAGTCAAGCGGGTAGTGCAAGCCAAGAAACTGCACTCTGTTACGTCTCTATCAGGAGGGAAAACTGCCGCTTTCTTTGCGTCTGTGTACTTGTAGCCAAAGTTATCAAAAAGAAACTTAGAAACATTTGCGCCGGAAAACCAATCAATGCAAGAAGCTCTAGTGACGAAATTATCGTCGCCGGCAAGTGACATTCTAACAAAATGCAAGAAACAATAAACATTGGCCTTCAATGGGTCATATTGTTCGGCAAGACCAAAATAGGCCACTCCAAGTAGGATGCCACTACAGAAAGAGCATATGAACGCTGTCAGCCAGTTCCCACTGGGGTTACCGAACTTTGCTCTAAAAAGATCAGAACCAAGAACGAAGTAATAATGGCATAAACTGGCCAAATAACTCGCCCTCTGTCTCTTTTCTTCATCCGTTGGAGTCTCGCCATAATAGGCATAGATCCTGTTCGTAAAGCGATAGAGCTCGTCATAAATTTCGCCCTTTATAATGTTCTCCTGACCGCCAATGTCCCCGTCAAACGCTTTATAGCCAATCTCTCGGTGCCACTTTATAAAGTCATCCCAGTCGCTTGAAAAAACATTCATGCCACACTTGAACGGGATGCGATCGAAGTGTTTTTTAAAGAGACCGACCATTGCTCCGAAGTACATCTTTCCACAAAGGTTGGCTTCAATGGGGGCACACTTTATACCTCTTGTTTTCTTAACAACTCCGTCTTCATTGCACTTGAGAGTCTCATCCTTCATGCAAAGCTGATTGACATAGAATGGCACAACTCCGTCGCTAAAGGCATTATGGAGTGTGGCAACGCGCTGAGCACAATCAGGGTCGGAGATGAACCAGTCGCCATCGGCGTTCTGTTGCATGATACCGTGCTTACCCTTCACCCCATGCTTCCTACTAAGGGTCGATGGGAGTCCAGGAGACCCTGCCGTGGGGTACCTGTCCACAAGGCGCCCATCGCCATTAAGAGCTTCTTTCAATGTCAAAACACGAATGTGAGTTTCCTCACAGACGGGTATGACAGAAGTTACACTCTCAAACAATGCGTCGCCCGCTAACTTCACCCACTTTTCCGGCATAACGGCAAGGGAAGCATCCGCACGGTTTGCGATCTGAGCTAGGACATCAAAAGGGCCCAGACTCGTTCTAGCGTCAGTGGGGTCTCCCATAATGGACGGCTCGTAAATGACGTCCTTCTCAAGATGGTTGTATATGAGTGATCTCACATACTTTGTTTTTGATGAGACACCGGGCGGCGCCCACGTCAATTTACCGAGATGTGTATATGAATCATTGAGCTTAACTCTGGGCTCGCATGGAACCACATCCGAAACTGCGCAATGCTTAGTAATCGGATAATGTTTTCTATCCAATTCAGCTAAACACTCGTGAACCTCATCAATCGTCACAACCGCCGACGTGGATTCACTTGAGAGAGGGCGCGATCTAATCCCGACATGTATAGATAAGATCTTGTACTGCCCGTCGACCTTGCCTATAACTGGGAAACCGCAATCGCCGTGACTGCATTGGTAATCAGAGAGAATAGATATGGGCAGATAAACGTCAGGTTTTTTAGAGCCGTCAACACTCGAATACTGCAAAAAGGCATGAGGGAGGTTTCTGACAGTACCGACAATGCCCTTGGAAACCCCGTCAAACCTGACCATCTTAATATCGCGGAACTCAGCTCTATGAACAAACTTCTTCGCAGGTATATGAAAGTCAGTCATGTTTTTCTTTGGCGGGACCTTCGAACCACAGCTATAGTAAAGCCAGTCAGAAAGTAATCCCTGTTCATTCTCGCAGGGCAATATAAAATCCCAAGAAAAACTCATCTTGTACTCAGTCAACTTGTCTCCATCTCCCCTAACTGTCAAGGTAAAGGGAGTCCCGTCTGGTATCCAACGGTCCGACGTCGCACTCGTCCTGAAAAAGTGGGTCACTGTCCTAAAAACATTACCTTGCACGAAAAAGCAACCAACTTTAGCTCCTGCCCTCTCGATGTATCCACAATTTTCTGCTATTTTGCGAATAACTCCTTCATCAGTCGCAGTGTCTTGGTTATGTCTAACAATAGGTTGATAGCGTGGCCTTGCTAAAACGTTGGGCCTCCTCTTCTCATGATTAGCACTGTATTTGGTTGCCATATGACTCTCATGACTCGACTCAGTAAAAAACTTAAAAGCATTAAGACACATAGCAACCGTCGTCGCAGTAGCTGTAATTGCTGCCAAGACCTTAAATGGATGTCCTGCAATCAGTTGCATGACTTCAAGAGCCCCAGACACCATTGCTTTCTTAAACCTCTCAGTATAGTCCTTCAAGGAACTAGGGCGAACATAGACCGTTGTTGCTCTCTCACTGAGAAACATCCCGGCTCTAATGGCTAAATCATCATCCACCAAAGCACCTCCCGTGAACTCATCCTGGAAGGCGTAGAATTCAGAAGGATTGCAAGTATCACGGGCCTGAGAGGGGTTTGATTTGGCCTCCGCGACCCTCCTGCGAGCTTTCGGCCCAAGTTTATTGCCACCGGAAGTTCGCAGTGGCTTGAAGGGCGATGGTCTGTATACGACAGTGTTAAGATACTGCTCAGTACTATGCTCAATCATTGCAGACTTCTCATCTGAAGAGGGCCACTCCAATCCGTAACCGTCATCCAACTTCTGATCATTGGTGGAATCACGAGAACTCGAAGCCAAGGAAGCAGGCTTCATCTCGTCCTGTCTTGGCGTCGCAAGCATATGCGTGATGAAAACCTCACGGACGACGTCAGCGGATTCAGCATCCTCAACAATCCGATTAGCTTCTTTTTTAAATTCCTTATACTCCTTTGACTCAGCAGGGGTTGGCTGGACTTCTTCAGCCAGCGTATGCAAGAGCTGGGCATCGTCAGCCTTCTTAACGATCAAGGCTTCAAGTACGGTTATAAGTTCAGAAAAAGTCCTGTCCCGAGTTGACAAATCGTACAAGCCGGCTGCTTCACTCCTACTGCTAAACTTCGTATGAAGACGAAAGTTCACATGAGGAAAATTAGACGAGTCAGCGAGCGGCAAATTCCTAAGCTTTGCAGTATTAAGGAGCCCGTTAGGATCCTTAAACTCATCCTTCAACGTCATAGTACAATAAAGGAATCTCCGCATGAAAGCTTTGTTCGACTCCAAAAATTTCTGAGGCGAGTTCATGTTCCTATTCGTCGTCAATACGACAAGATTCGACTTGCAAAACACGGCACCCTTATCAGCGAATGGCGTATCGAGGGCCATCTCCCCAGGACTTATGATCCTTAACAGATCTGCCGCAAGCTGTGCCTCTCTATCATCGTTCTTGACGGCACCATAATCGTCGATCACGACGACAGGGTGCTCAGAATAACCAGACCAAAATTTCTCGCCTATGTTCTTGTAATAAACCCTTGCAGCCCTCGGAATGTCGGGGTTCAACTTGGCAGCGAGCACTTCAATCAATGCAGTTTTTCCTATACCCGGAGGTCCTTCAAGTATTAAACCCACGGGTTCGGGTCTCCCACTACCCCTATCAACGCACGCCTGCGCTCTAGCAATGTGATCTTTAGTCTCAGTGAGCATGGCCCTCAGAATAGAAATCTGCGTGGCGTTCCAGCCGTGTTTGTTCAACGTTACGTCCCGAGTGAGCATAGTGTGGGACGTAAGAAGAATTTTGCACAACTGCACGTCGTTGAGAAAAGCGCTGGGGTTCTTTCTGAGTGAGAGAATCGACTCGCGCATGACCACAATGACCTGTTTCATCTGGTCATCACAATCAAAACTACCGATCCCCGTCATATCCCAGAGAAAAGCCTGCAGACTCAGGGGGAGAGTCTCAATGAGCCAAAGGAGGCCAGAACGGGCGACCTTAAGCCCAGCGACCACCCCGCGAGCCGAAGAAATCGCTCTTAGTAGATGTGTAGTGCTTAGTGGCGAGGTCGCTGATATGATAGTACAAAACAAAGTAGCTATCATTGCCGTGCACCCGTCAGAACCAGCGGCATGGAGAATAAACTCTCCTTCTCCGGGTGCACCATCTTCCGACGCATCTCCTCCCGACCTGAAATGTGACAAAATGCTCTCATAAATCCTTATGAAACCGGAGAAAAGGTCATCGCCAGCATGCTTGAGGGTTTCTGGGAAGGTCTTCATCATCTCAAACAGAGCCAAGCTGCTAGAAATAATGAAATTTGCGACAAAATTAGCAGTGTGCTTGATCAAAACAGCAACTACTATGGCGACGAACAGAAATAAAAAGCCATCTGATCCCAAAGCATCTTTGAGTTTTGTAGCCACACCGCGCACAGTCTCAACGAATCCGTCCTGCATACCCTTGTAGAACTCACCTCCCCAACCTTGAAACAAGGAGTTGAAATAATTACCGACTGTGGTGACTAATTCCGTGATCAAGCTATAAATTTTCGCTCCTGTATCCTTGATAGCGCTACCAGCCGCCCTAAAAGCGCTGGTCACGCCTTCAACTGCGCCCGTGGCCAACGTTGAAGCCATTTGTGATGTCGAGAACATGTGTCTTATAAAACTTGAAGACCCATCCTTACCAACGCAAAAATCACAACACGTGTAAGGGGCGTCGAGATACGTGACAGGGTTGCCACATGCACACGCAAAAGGATAACCAGCAAGAGCTCCCAACATCTGCATAAATTGGTAATCAACGCCGATGCTGGGTCTATCCAGGATGCGAGCCACTGTCCTAGCCAAATCCCAAGGATTTAAATCCTGATGTTCTATAGCATCTTTGCATACACAACCCGCGTTGTAACGCGCACAAAGCATATGTGTTGATTCTAACAAAGCCCGGTGGCCAAGCTTCCCGCAACCGCAAACCAACACTGGAGTGAGTTTAACCCCTAATAAATGCAAGCAAGAGGCAACCCCGGATCCATATTTTTTGTCGATCTCTGCAGGGATGTCAATCACATGCTTTGCCGGTAAACTAGGCAAGATGTCCAAAAAACTCTTGCCTATGGTTGCATCAACACGCAAATCTCTAAGACGTTCGCAAACGCCGTTCGCGAAACTCTCATCGCAAACAACGCCAAACATCTTGACGCAACCAGATTCAACCCCACTGACGCTTCCGTCCCCATGGGGCAAATCAGACTCAAGAACAACTTTAGATTCAACCCCACTGACGCTACCGTCCCCATGGGGCAAATCAGACTCAACAACAACAACTTTCTGAGCTTCAGATTGAAGCTCGGGATTCTTAGAGGAGCCACCTCTATTCAGATCGTTCGACATCGGATTGCTCATCATACAGAGCAATCTATCTTAAACTCCGGAATCTCACCGGCCTAGTGAAAGCCGCAATCGCCTCCCTGTGAACATCTCTGGAGACCCAAGGTCAGTCCGTCAATATTCGGCAATTACGCAAACACACTTGCGATAGTAAAGAGCCCCCATACTCAGTATTCGGGATAACGTCATAATATTTCTCGCTCTTTACAGTGGTTCCCACCATATTTTTATTCATCGAAATACGTATCTAAACGCAATATCAAAATTTAATGGAACCTCCTAATAATCCGACTCATATGCGCATCGCAAAACGCCTCCTTTCTGAGAGCCCTCTTTCAAAGTCCCCACCGTGAATCACCCGGATACATCACGAACACCAGCCGTGATGAGTTAAATAGCACATGAATTTAACCCTCTAGATCCGAAGCAGCCAATGAATACTGCCACGCGTGTCGCATGACCCCACGCAATGATACTACGTAAAGCACTTTTCAGAAAAAAGTTTAATTAATCGGCTGAAAACCTCCGCATAGCATTGGTAACGTAAAATTGTAACACCCTCTCTAAGACTTGGAACTACCCAACGTCCCGTGGTGTGGTGACCTATCACTCGGCTAAAGCTTACGCCCCATCCTAATACGCAACTAATGCTAAAACGGTGTATACAATGTTAAATACTGTATGAATTGATGTGAAAATATGAGGTGGTATCGAAACCACCCACCTAAATCATTTGGAACTTATGTACCGAAACACAAGCCCATCAATAGGTGATAAAATATCCATGTGAGTACCAGAACTCACATGGATATTTTATCACCTATTG
>Ga0255307_1000087_pt1 | contig 9744 bp, 9 predicted proteins | sample MistaT_17_FD_186099 | JGI IMG/M metagenome (GOLD analysis project Ga0255307, IMG submission 186099) | Metatranscriptome of freshwater microbial communities from Mississippi River, Louisiana, United States - Miss_Law_RepC_8d (Metagenome... | ecosystem: Environmental > Aquatic > Freshwater > River ... | reverse complement strand
GTCCGGATCAATCGGGAACGCGGCACGACCATTCTGGTCGTGGAACAGAACGCCAATATGGCGCTCAACGCCGCCGACTATGGGTACGTAATCGAAAACGGACGCATCGTCATGGAGGACACCTGTGACCGTCTGCGGGAGAAAGAGGACATCAAAGAGTTTTACCTTGGCATGAAAGCCGAAGGCGTTCGAGCCGATCGCCGCTGGAAGAAAAGAAAAACCTGGCGTTGACAGTGAATCCCTGCAGGAACTCAAAGGAACAGTAACATGAGCAATCTCTGGGAATTGACCAAGATAAAGCCAGAAACAGACATTGTGGTGCCTGGCGAAACCATGCCGGCCATTTTCTGGAACGCCGCAAAAAAAAGAGGGCCGAACACATGGTTGCGCCAGAAGAAATTCGGGATATGGCAGACCTGGACCTGGAATCAAGCCGCGCAGGTCGTCAAGGATATTGCCAACGGATTGATTGCGCTGGGCTTTAATCCGCAGGAAACCGCTTCGGTCCTTTCCAATACGAAAGCAGAATGGGTTTTTGTGGATCTCGCGATTCTGAGTGCCGGAGGTGTTTCTAACGGGATTTATCCGACCGATTCGTCCGACCAAGTCCAGTACCTTTGCGAAGATTCCACGACCACCATTCTTTTCGTGGAAGATGATGAGCAGCTCGACAAGGCGCTTGATGCCCGGCAGCGTCTCCCTCATCTCAGGAAAATTGTTGTGGAAGATCTCGAAGGTCTGAGAGGTTTTGAAGACCCGCAGGTAATCAGCCTGGAGGAACTTCAAAAAATCGGGCGGAATTATGGGTCAAAGAATCCGGACGCTCTGGATGCACGGCTCAGAGGTATCAATCCGGAAGATCTGGCGATTCTAATTTACACATCAGGCACCACCGGCAAGCCAAAGGGGGGCATGCACAACCATCGGGGAATCATCAGTGCAATGCATGGGTTGAACACCCTGTACCCCCAATACGAGAACGATGAGCGCATGTGCTTTTTGCCCTTATGCCACGTTGCAGAGCGCTTCTGGGGCGAGTATTTTGCGGTTTATACGGGAACGATATTGAATTTCGTAGAAAATCCAGAAACCGTTCCGGAGAATATGCAAGAAATTGCACCAACGGTCATGACGGCAGTGCCCAGAATATGGGAGAAATTCTATTCATCCATTACGATTGCGATCAAAGATGCCACCCGTCTGCAGCAGCAGGCCTATCAATGGTCGATTGGTACCGGTTACAAGGTGGCTGACCTTGTCCTGGTCGGCAAGCCTGTGCCTTCTTCGCTCAAGGCCAAGTTCCGGATTGCACGGATTCTCACTCTGGATAATATCCGCCGATTCATAGGTATTCACCGAGCAAGATACCTGAATACCGGCGCAGCGCCAATTTCTCCGGAGCTCATCCGCTGGTATCTGGCTCTGGGCATCCCCATGCTGGAAGTGTGGGGCATGACAGAAACGGGAGCCGCCATGACAGCCATGCCCGCTGACGGAATCAGGCCCGGAACGATTGGCCGGGCGGCCAGGTATGCGCAGGTACGGCTGGATCCTGAAACAAAAGAGCTTCAGGTGCGGGCAGATTCTGTGTTCATGGGTTACCTGAACCTGCCTGAAAAAACGGCCGAGGTCTTTGATGAAGGGCGCTGGCTTAAAACCGGTGACGTCGGTGCAGTGGACGAAGATGGCTATTTCAAGATCATCGATCGGATGAAAGACATCATCATCACGGCCGGCGGAAAAAATATTACGCCGAGTGAACTTGAAAATGAATTGAAATTCTCCCCATACATCATTGATGCCGTCGTGATTGGAGATCGCAGACCGTTTTTGACTTGCATCATCATGATTGATCAGGAGAACGTTGAGAAATTTGCTCAAGACAATAACGTGCCGTTCAGCAACTATGCGTCCTTGACTAAGGCCCAGGAAATCAAGGAATTGATTGAAGAAGAAGTGGAGAAGGTCAACAAGAAGTTCGCGCGCGTTGAACAGATCAAGAAATTCTGGTTGCTTGACGTGCAACTCAGCGCCGAAGACGAGGAACTGACACCCACCATGAAGCTGAAGCGAAATCTCGTAGAGAAGAAATATGCGGCTCAGATTGAGGCCATGTATTTCAAATGATTTTATTTAACCCGAAGGAGATGTTGAAATGAAATATTCTGTTCTTGCGATGGCGACTGCTGCCTATTTTGTGACTGGGGGCGTTGCACTTGCGCAAACTCAGGGCGTGACAAAGGATGAAGTCGTAATAGGTTCGCTCGCCGATCTTTCCGGGCCGCTGTCTGGCCCCGGAAAGCAAATTCGAAATGGCATGCTCCTACGCATGGAAGAGGTCAACGAGGGAGGCGGAATTCACGGCCGCAAGCTCGTTATTAAGTTCGAAGACACTGCCTACGATCCGCGTAAAGCCGTGCTGGGTGCCCAGAAGCTGGTCAACAGCGACAAGGTGTTTGCTATCGCGGGCTCACCTGGTACGGTGGTTAATACGGCGGCGTTTCCAGTGATGTTCCCTAAGAACGTCATCAGCTTCATGCCCATCACAGGCGCCCGCGAAATGTACGAGCCGGCCAACAAGCTCAAATTTGCATTCCTTTCGACTTACTACGACCAGGTCAAGCTGTCGCTGCCTGACTTGGTCAAGGAGAAAAATCTCAAACGCGTTTGCGCCTTGGTGCAAGACGACGATTTGGGGCTGGAAGTGCGGCGTGGTGCAACCGATGGCCTGGCCACCATCGGCATGAAGCTGGAAGAAACGACCACCTACAAGCGCGGTGCCACCGAGTTCACCACCCAGATGCAAAGGCTGGCATCGTCCAAGTGCGATACCGTGGTGCTGGGGGCCATCATCCGCGAGACGATCGGTGCCATGGCGGCTGCGAGTCGGTTGTCGTTCAACCCCGTCTTCTTCGGCTCTACCGCGTCCTACAGCGAGTTGATTCCGAAGCTGGGCGGCAACGCAGTCAATGGACTGTACGCCACCATGACGGTTGAAGTGCCTTACCTGGATGCCCCCAGCGCGCCAGTGAAGGCATGGGCAGAGAAGTACAAGACACGCTTCAACGAAGACCCAGGCCTGTACTCAGTGTACGGCTACGAGCTGCTGGACATCTTTGTGGAAGGCGCAAAGAAAGCAGGCGCGGACCTGACCACAGACTCCTTCATCGCTGCCATGGAGAGCTTCAAGCGCGAACCGGATATGTTCGGCTCGCCCGTCATGACCTGGTCTTCTGAAATGCGGCTGGGTAACGCGAAGGCGCGTCTGTCTCAAATTCAGGATGGCCGCTGGAAGGTCGTGTCTGACTACAAATAAACCCGCGTAACCAGGCCCTCTCACTGATCTGTGCGCAGGTCAGTGAGTCCATAAATATCAATTGATCGAGGTGTGTGATGAGTAGAGATGTATTTGTCGTTGGTGCAGGCATGATTCCGTTCAAGAAGCCCGGCGCTGGTGATACGTATTCCGTGATGGCCGCGACAGCCATCAGAGAAGCGCTGAGCGACGCGAAGCTCTCCTACGACCAGATCGAGCACGCTTACGCCGGTTATGCATATGGCGACACATGCTCGGGCCAGCGTGCCATTTACGACGTGGGTGCCACGGCGATCCCTGTCTTCAACGTCAACAACGCGTGTGCAACCGGCTCTTCTGCGCTCTATCTGGCTCGCCAGGCGGTCGCAAGTGGCCAGGTCGAATGCGCTTTGGCGGTCGGCTTTGAGCAAATGAATCCCGGTGCGCTCGGCACGATGTTTGATGATCGTCCGTCGGTCTACGATCATTTCGACACCTGCATCGAGAGCAAACTCGACGTGACCAACATTCCGTTGGCCATGAGATTGTTCGGCTCGGCAGGGCTCGAGCACATGAAGCGCTTCGGCACGAAGCTCGAAACCTTCGCCAAGATCAGGGCCAAGGCGAGCCGTCATGCCTCGAACAACCCGCTGGCACTGTTCAAGAAAGTGGTGACTGAAGAAGAAGTCATGGCTTCTCCCGTTCTGTGGCCTGGCGTCATGACACGCCTGATGGCATGCCCTCCCACGTGCGGCGCAGCAGCGGCCATCGTCACGTCCGCATTTTGCCAAGCGCCACAACCTGCGCTCCGAAGTCAAAATTGCAGCCCAGGCCATTACCACAGACAGTGCCTCTACGTTTGATAACAATGACTTGCGGGGCGTCGCCGGTTACTACATGGCGCAGACGGCTGCCAAAAAAGTGTACGAAGCCGCTGGCATCGGTCCCGAGGACATCGATGTGATCGAATTGCATGACTGTTTCGCGCAGAACGAACTCTTGACCTATGAGTCGCTGGGTCTGTGCGCCGAGGGCGAAGCCGAGAAACTGGTCCTCGATGGAGACAACACCTATGGCGGCAAGTATGTGACCAACCCGTCGGGGGGCCTGTTGTCCAAGGGGCATCCAATTGGCGCCACGGGGCTGGCGCAGTGCTTCGAGCTCGTCAACCAGCTGCGTGGCGAGGCCGAGGCCCGTCAGGTGCCCAATGCCCGACTGGCATTGCAGCACAACATCGGTATCGGTGGCGCTTGCGTCGTCACACTGTACGAGCGGGTTTGACTGTCAAACGGACGTCGCCCTGATGATTGAAATCCTTGCGAAGAACATATGATTGTCTACAAAACTGTCAATGACCTGGAAAATCTGGTGGGCCAGGAAATCGGCGTCAGCGATTGGGTACTGATTGAGCAGAACAGGATCAATCAGTTTGCTGAAAGCACCGGTGATTTCCAGTGGATTCACGTTGATCCGGAGAAGGCCAAATCCGGCCCATTTGGAACGACCATTGCCCACGGTTTTCTCACGCTGAGCTTGCTGCCTTCTCTGATGAACGGTGCTTTTCAAATCGAGAAATTTTCCGCCGCACTCAATTATGGACTGGACAAGGTGCGCTTTCCTTCTCCCGTGCCGGTCGGAAGCAGGCTGCGGGGCAAGTTTCAGCTCGCCTCATGGGAAAAAATCGAAGGCAACGGCGCTCAGCTCAAGTTAAACATGACGATTGAATGCGAGGGATCCAGTAAACCCGCCTGTATCGCAGAGCCTATTGTCCGTTTCTACAATTAATCAGAAGTTTCGGAGATTATCATGACCGTTAGTTTCAAGGACCGTGTGGTCATCGTCACGGGAGCAGGCGCGGGGCTGGGTCGCCAGCACGCACTGGAGTTTGCTGCTCGCGGTGCGAAGGTCGTCGTCAACGATTTCGGGGGAAATCGGGATGGTACAGGTGGATCTTCAGAAGCTGCCATGGGCGTGGTAGAGGAAATCAGACAAGCCGGCGGCATCGCCATGGCCAACGGTGCCAACGTGGCGGATTTCGAGCAGGTACAGGAACTCGTTGCACAAGCGGTGAGCGAGTTTGGGGCTGTTCATGTTCTGGTCAACAACGCCGGCATCTTGCGTGACAAATCATTCACCAAGTTGGAAATGGGTGATTTCAACGCCGTGATGGATGTCCACCTGGGCGGCTCGGTCCACTGCACGAAGGCAGTGTGGAACCTCATGCGCGAACAGAACTACGGGCGCATCGTGATGACGACCTCTGCAGCCGGAATCTATGGAAACTTCGGGCAGGCCAACTATGGCTCGGCCAAGATGGGCCTGATCGGTCTCATGCATGTATTGCATCAGGAAGGTGCAAAGAACAACATCCGCATCAATACGGTCGCACCCATGGCGGCCACCCGCATGACCATGGATTTATTGCCTCCTGCAGTGCAAGAGGCGCTCAAACCCGAACGCGTGACGCCGGCTGTGCTTTACCTGGCCAGTGAAAATGCGCCCTCGAAAATGATCCTGTCTGCTGGTGGCGGTGCATTTGCCGCCGCGCGCGTTGTTGAGGCCGAACCCGTTCACATTGCGGATGAAAATCTGACGCCAGAATATATCGCCGAGCATATTGACCGTATTGCAGACTGGAGTGGAGCCAAGCCCTACGAAAACGCAGACGAAGAGATCAAGAAGTTCGTGGATCTCATTCTTGCACAAAAATAATATTGCTTTAGAGAAAAACTCTGCCGCTGTGAACACCCGGAGTACGTGATGGATTTTAAGCCCGACCCATACTTGAAGACGTTTAGAGACGAGGTTCGCCAATTCTTGAGTGAGAAACTCGATCCTGCGCTGACTTCCAGTTTTCAGGATTTTCGTTCGGATCGTGAGTCACTCGTGGCGTGGCAGAAAATTCTCCATGCGAATGGATGGGGAGGGCCATACTGGCCCAAGCATCATGGTGGTACGGGCTGGACCGCCCATCAGCAGCAGATTTTTGATGAAGAGTGCAATAAGGCTGGAGCGCCTTCGCTCGATATATTCGGACACAAGCTCCTGGGGCCTGCGGTCAATGAGTTTGGCGACGACCGCCAGAAGCAGGAGCATTGTGCGAAGATCCTCAGCGGCGATCGCCTTTGGTGCCAGGGTTTTTCAGAGCCCGGTTCTGGCTCTGACCTGGCTTCCCTACGCACATCCGCCGAACTCAAGGGCCAGCATTATCTTGTCAATGGGCAGAAAATCTGGACCAGCTACGCGCACGAAGCAGACTGGATCTTCCTGCTCGTCCGTACCAACCCTGAAGCAAAAAAACAGGCAGGCATCAGCTTTCTCCTGCTGGACATGAAGACGCCAGGGATCAGCGTGCGTCCGATCATCAGCATCGACCAACGTCACCATCTGAACGAGGTTTTCTTCGACAAAGTGCAGGCCCCTGTGGAGGACCGGGTAGGAAACGAGGGCGATGGCTGGAACATCACCAAGTTCCTGCTCAACAACGAACATGCAACCACGGCGGAGTTGCCGACCTTGCAGGCTTACTTCAGGCACTTGAAGTCCATCGGCAAAAAACTATCGTATGCGGGCCGTCCTTTGGCGGAGCACTCCACCTTCAGGCTGCGCATGGCCAGGTTTGAAGCTGAGATCAGTGCCATTACCATGATGGTGGCGCGTGTCGCGTCGCTTGACCAGGCGGGCGATCACAGCCCGGCTGCCCAGTCCCTCGGGTCGCTGCTCAAGATTCGTGGCACTGAGCTGATGCAGTCCATGAGTCAGTTCATTGTCGAATCGCTGGGCGAATATGGCGCAGTTTCGTATGTCAGCCCGGCTGAAACGTCTGCAAAAGATGCTCTTCCGCTTGCGGATGATTTTGGCGAGTTTGCCGCCAACGCATTCTTCAGGCGTGCCGCCACCATTTACGGCGGGAGCAGTGAAGTACAGCGCGGAATCGTCTCCAAGATGAGTTTTCAGTTTTGAGTTCTAGTTTTGAATCAGCGGGAGCCTGGACATGGATTTCAGTCTGAACGAAGTACAGCAGATGCTTCAGGACAGCGTGCGTCGATTTGTCGAAAAGACGTATAGCTTCGAAAAACGAGGTGCTTTGCTCCAGAGTGGATCGGCAGAGTCCGCCGAAAACTGGCGTACCGTCGCAGACAACGGCTGGGTCGGCGTTGCGATCCCTGAGTCCGAAGGCGGCTTCGGAGGTTCAGTCGTCGAAACCGCGCTGGTAGCCAGAGAGTTTGGAAGAGGGCTGGTACTGGAGCCCTACCTGGGTTGCGCCGTGCTGGGACTGCAAACCCTTTACGCTTGTCCAAGTTCCAAGGTGAGGGAAGAACTGCTGCCGCAACTGATAGAAGGCTCGCGAAAACTGGCCTTGGCCTACGCAGAGTCCGAATCCTACGGCATGCCGCTGCCCCCCACGTTAACGGCAACTCAGGTGGCCGGAGGCTTCCAGCTCAATGGCAGCAAGCGCCTCGTTCTGGGCGGCGCGCAGGCAGACCTGTTCATTGTCTCGGCAGCAGTATCAGGAAGAGAAGAGGGGGGCGACACGGCTCTCTTTCTCGTGTCTGCCGACGTGCCGGGCCTTCACCGAAAAACGTGGCCACTGCATGACGGAAGCTCGGCGGCAGAGCTGCAACTCAAAGACGTGTTCGTCTCTGATGACCGGCTTCTTTCCGGGCCAGCCGAAGGCGCACGAGCTCTGCTTGACGGGCTGGCGCACGGCACGGTCGCCGTGTGCGCCGAACTGATCGGTGCCATGGAAAAGTCCATAGAGATCACCGCAGGTTATTTAAAGGTGAGAAAACAGTTCGGCATGACGCTGAGTTCATTCCAGGCTCTCCAGCACCGAATGGCTGACATGGCTTCGGATCTGGAGCTTTCACGTTCAATGCTGCATGCTCTTCTTGCAGCCATGGAAGACACGGACTCATCGGAACGCCGACGCATGGTATCGCAGGCCAAGTCGTTGATTGGCCGCTCTGCCAAGACGGTTTGCGGCCAGGCCATTCAATTGCACGGCGGCATTGGCATGACCGAAGAATACTCGGTCGGCCACTATTTCAAACGTGCTGTCGTCGCGGACCTCTGTCTGGGCAGCAGCGATCGTCATGAGGCGTACTGCGCCGACACGCTCCAGTTCTAGGCGCATCGGACGGCTGTCAAACCGATATCTTTACTGGAGTAAGCCATATGAATGGCCACATGAACGAGCAAATGACCACAGAAAAGCCCCCGGTGTTGATCGAATCTCTGGAAAATGCAGTTCTCACACTCACCATGAACCGGCCTGAGCGGCTCAATGCATTGACCCCACCGCTCCTGATGTCGCTGTTGCAGGCACTGCGCAAGGCGTCGCTCAACCCTCAAGTGCGCGCGGTCGTCCTGACGGGGGCAGGGCGGGCATTTTGCGCCGGTGGCGATGTCAAGGAAATGGCAGCCGCTGGCGTAAGTGTGCAAACCCTGGAGGAGCGTGCAGCACATTTGCGAGAGGCCATGGACTCTGCGCGCTTGTTGCGCGAAATGCCCAAGCCAACCATTGCGCTGGCCAGAGGACCAGTGATGGGCGCAGGTTTTTCGCTAGCCCTTGCCTGCGATATCCTGGTGGTCTCAGATAGCGTCAAGATCAGCACATCGTTCATCTCGGTCGGTTTGTCGAGTGACTACGGCGGGAACTGGCTGCTCGCTCAGCGGGTCGGAGCCCGGGCGCGCTGGCTCTCCATGCTGTCGCCAGTACTCAGCGCAGAGGAAGCTGCGCGCGCAGGCATCGCCGACATGGTCGTCCCAGACGCAGAGCTGGAAACCGAGGGAAATCGCCTTGCCAGTCAACTTGCCAGTGCACCTACGCTCGCCATCGGCCACATCAAGGCCAACCTGAATGCCGTGGAAAGCGGGGTGACCCTCGGGCGAGCCATGGACGACGAGGCACTGAGACAAATGCGCTGCGTGATGACTGAAGACCACCGTGAAGCAGCTGCCGCATTTGTAGAAAAGCGCGCGCCGAGGTTTGCCGGGCGCTAGGACCTGAGGTTGCCCCTGAAAAGTGGAGTTCTTGGTCTTGTTGAAAATATCTGTTGACGCCGACCGAAAACTGACCATCTGAAGGCGGGAGTGCCGCTTCAAAATTGACCAGGGTGTATCACGCGACTGCTGAATTTTTTGGCAGGAGCAAAAGAGGTAATCACCATGGACATGATTGGCAAGGTCAGGCGCATGAAGATGCGCGACGGGGTCTCGATCAGCGAGATCTCGAGGAAGACGGGTTTGTCGAGGAACACCGTCAAGAAGTGGCTGAAGGCGCCGGCGGCGATTGAGCCGCGGTATGAGCGGGCGCAGAAGATGGGCAAGCTCTCGGCGTTTGAGGCGACGCTGGTGGCGGCGCTCAAGACGGATGCCCACCGAGTTCGGGACCAGCGGCGCACGGCGCGGGCGCTGTTTGTGCAGATCCAGGCCCAAGGCTACCG
>Ga0255307_1000077_pt1 | contig 10259 bp, 10 predicted proteins | sample MistaT_17_FD_186099 | JGI IMG/M metagenome (GOLD analysis project Ga0255307, IMG submission 186099) | Metatranscriptome of freshwater microbial communities from Mississippi River, Louisiana, United States - Miss_Law_RepC_8d (Metagenome... | ecosystem: Environmental > Aquatic > Freshwater > River... | reverse complement strand
TGTCAATCCGCGCAACGCGGCCGCGGGTGCCGTGCGCCAGCTCGACTCCCGAATTGCCGCAGACCGTCCTTTGTGCTTCTTCGCCTATGGCCTGGGGCAAGTCACACCCGCAGCCCATCAGCCGCTGCCCTGGCAAACGCAGCACGAAATGCTGATGCAGCTCAAAGCCTGGGGATTCCCGGTGGCCGAGCAGACTGCCGTGGTCCACGGTGCCAATGGCTTGGTGGCGTTCCATCGCGACATGGCAGCGCAACGCGACAACCTGCCGTATGACATCGATGGCGTGGTCTACAAGGTCGATGACCTGGCCCTGCAACAGCAGCTGGGCTTCGTGACCCGCGAGCCCCGTTGGGCTGTGGCCCACAAATACCCGGCTCAGGAGGAAATGACCCGGGTGCTGGCCATTGACGTGCAGGTGGGGCGCACCGGCAAGCTCACGCCGGTGGCCAAGCTCGCGCCGGTGTTTGTGGGCGGCGTGACGGTCACCAATGCCACGCTGCGCAACGAAGACGAAGCCCGTCGCAAGGATGTGCGCGTGGGCGACACCGTGATCGTGCGACGCGCCGGCGATGTGATCCCGGAGGTGGTTTCGGTGGTGCTTGACAAGCGCCTGCATGAATCGCAGCTGTTTTCCATGCCGCGGCATTGCCCCGTCTGTGGCAGTGAAGCCGAACGGGAAGAGGGCGAAGCCGATTACCGCTGCAGCGGTGGTCTGTACTGCCCGGCGCAGCGCAAACAGGCCATCCTGCACTATGCACAGCGCCGCGCGCTGGACATTGAAGGCCTGGGTGACAAGCTGGTCGATCAGCTGGTGGATGGTGGCCTGGTGAGCAATCTGGCTGATCTGTATCGGCTGCAGCTGGATGCACTGGCCGGCATGGACCGCATGGCAGAGAAGTCAGCGCAAAACCTGCTGGATGCGCTGGCCAAATCCAGGCAGACCACCTTGCCGCGTTTTCTTTTTGGGCTGGGCATCCGCCATGTGGGCGAAGCCACCGCCAAGGAGTTGGCGCGGCATTTTGGGCAGCTGGACGCCATCATGGCTGCCAGTGAAGACGCACTGCTGCAGGTGGCCGATATTGGCCCCATCGTGGCCCACAGCATCCACACCTTCTTTGCCCAGGCGCACAACCGTGAGGTGGTGCAAGCCCTGCGCGATGCCGGCGTGCACTGGACAGAAGGAGACGCCCTGGCACCGACCGAGATGCCCTTGGCAGGCCTGACCGTGGTGCTGACGGGCACACTCAGCAGCATGGGCCGCGATGAAGCCAAGGACAAGCTGGAAGCCTTGGGCGCCAAAGTCGCAGGTTCGGTGAGCAAGAAAACCAGCTATGTGGTCGCTGGAGCGGAAGCCGGCAGCAAGCTGGAGAAGGCGCAGGCACTGGGCGTGCCGGTGCTCGATGAGCATGGGCTGCAACAATTGCTATCCGGAGAGCGGCCATGAGCGTGCGCGAGATCCTCCGGATGGGCGATCCCCGCCTGTTGCGTGTGGCCCGGAAGGTGAGCGCCTTTGACACGCCCGAACTGGATGCGCTGGTCAGCGACCTGCGCGAGACCATGGCGGCCGTGAATGGCGCAGGGTTGGCGGCCCCCCAGATCGGGGTGGACCTTCAGGTGGTGATCTTCGGTGGGACGGCGCACAACCCGCGTTATCCGGACCGCCCGCTCGTACCTCCCACTGTCCTCATCAATCCGGTGATCGATCCACTCGGCCCCGAAGAAGAAGAGGATTGGGAAGGTTGCCTTTCCGTCCCCGGCCTGCGCGGTGTGGTGCCGCGCTTTTCACGGATCCGCTACAGCGGCTGGGATGAAAAAGGTCGGCCCATCGATCGCACGGCGGAGGGTTTCCATGCCCGGGTGGTGCAACACGAGTGTGACCACCTGCAGGGCAAGCTGTACCCCATGCGCGTGCGCGATTTCAGCCGCTTCGGCTTCACCGAGGTGCTGTTTCCAGGCATCGGTGCCGCTGAAGACGATTGAAGTCTCACAGCCGGGCCAGCCGCTGCAGGGCCAGCTTCAGCGTTTCATCCTTCTTGGCAAAGCAAAAGCGGATCACCTGCTGGTCAAAACCATCGCCGTAGAAGGCCGACAGGGGAATGGCCGCCACGCCAATCTCGGTGGTGAGCCATTTGCAGAACTCGGCTTCGCCCAGGTCTTTTTCAGGCACCGAGAGACCGGAAATGTCGACACACTGGAAGTAGGTGCCTTCACCGGGCAGCAAGCGAAAGCGTGTGCTGGCCAGGCCTTCGCGGAACAGGTCGCGCTTGTGCTGGTAGAAGGCCGGCAGTTCCAGGTAGGGCCTGGGGTCGGCCATGTAGCGGGCCAGGCCGTGCTGCATCGGCGTGTTCACCGTGAACACATTGAACTGGTGAATTTTGCGGAACTCGGCGCTCATGGACGCCGGTGCGGCCACGGTACCGATCTTCCAGCCGGTCACGTGGTAGGTCTTGCCGAAGCTGGAGACGATGAACGCACGTGCCGCGAGCCCGTCAAACTGGGCAGCACTCCAGTGGCGGTTGGGTGCATAGACCATGTGTTCATAGACTTCATCTGAAATCAGAAGCACATCGGTGGGGTCCAGTATGTCCTGCAGCCGCAGCATTTCTTCGCGTGTCCAGACCATGCCACTGGGGTTGTGCGGTGAATTGATCAGGATGGCACGCGTCCTGGGAGTGATGGCGGCCTGGATCTTGTCAAAGTCGGGGCGGAAGGTGCCCGGTGTCAGTGGCACGCGCACCACCACGCCGCCAGCCAGTTCGATGTTCGGCACGTAGCTGTCGTAGCAAGGCTCCAGGACGATGACCTCATCACCTGGATGCACGATGGCCAGGATGACGGTCAGAATGGCCTGCGTGGCACCGGCCGTCACCGTGATCTCGCTGACGGGATCGTAGTGGCGACCATAGAGGGCTTGGATCTTGGCCGACATGGCTTCGCGCAAGGGGGCAACGCCCGTCATGGGGGGATATTGGTTGAGCCCTTCATTCATGGCCTGAGTGACCATTTCCAGCAACTTGGGGTCGCAGCCGAAATCCGGAAAGCCCTGACCGAGGTTGACCGCACCGGTTTCGGTGGCGAGTGCAGACATCACGGTGAAAATGGTGGTGCCCATGTTGGGCGTTTTGGACGGGAATGCGGGAGTACGCGGGTTCATGCGGTTCAAAGTTCGTAATCGTTGACATGGCCAGTCATGGCCTTGGCCACCAGACTGGCCGTGAGGCGGTCGCTCAGAAGCTCCGCAAACTGGAAGACGAAGTGTCGCAGATAGGCCCCCCGCTTGAATGCCACCCGGGCGACGTTCATGCCCAGCAGTCCACCCAGGGGACGAACGATCAAATCCTGCACCGGGTCGTCCTTGACGGCCATTTCTGCGACGATGCCGACACCCAGGCCTAGACGGACATAGGTCTTGATCACATCCGAGTCAATGGCCTCCAGCGCGATCCGGGGGTACAGTTTGCGCGCTGCAAAGGCATTGTCGATGCGTGTGCGTCCAGTAAAGGAGGGGTGATAGGTGATGAGCGGGTACTCGGCTATGTCTTCCAGCGCCAAGCGTGATTTGCCGGCCAGCGGATGGCCCTGGGGCAGCACCAGCACATGTTGCCACTCATAACAGGGCAGGGTGACCAGGTCTTCATAAGCCGACAGCGATTCGGTAGCGATACCGATTTCAGCCACGTCCTGCAGCAGCATCTGGGCCACCTGATCTGGCGCGCCCTGATGCAGGCTGATGTTGACCTTGGGGTATTTTTCGCGCAACCGGGCCACAGGAACTGGCAGCACATAGCGTGCCTGGGTGTGGGTGGTGGCGATCGACAGGGTGCCGCTGTCCTGGGCGCTGTACTGGTCACCGATCTTGCGCAGGTTACCGACTTCCCGCAGGATCACTTCAATGCATTTCAGCACATGCTGACCAGGCTCGGTGATGCGTTTGAGCCGTTTGCCGTGTCGGGCAAAAATCTCGATGCCCAGCTCTTCTTCCAGCTCGATGATGGCTTTGGACACACCCGGCTGTGAGGTGTGCAGCGCCTTGGCAGCCTCGGTGAGGTTCAGGTTGCGGCGTGCAGCTTCCTGAACAAATCGAAATTGGTGCAGGTTCATATTCAAATTGCCATAATGGGCAATCGAATTATGCCTTGGGGTTTTATGGTCTGGCTGCGGATTGCAGGGAAAGTTGCGCCAAACAGCGGGTGAGCTCAGGCATTTCACCAGCGGCCGGCAGGAGCTCCAGAAGCAGATCGGGGTGGGACTGACGCAGTTGACCGATCAGCTGCGGCAAGTCCTCACGCGCATGACGGCCCATGCCCAGAAACAAGGGCATCACCCGCACACAGCGGTGCCCGGACTGCACCAGCGCATCCACAGCCTCGGGCAAAGAAGGCGACATCAACTCAAGGAAAGCGCAATGCACAGCCATATTGGGCTCAATGCGCTGTATTTCGGCGGCCACGGCATCGATTGGCGCGCGCCAGAGGGGATCACGAGAGCCGTGAGCAAACAAGACAATGGCGGTTACTGAAGGAGTCATCGTCGCAGCACCATCCATCCGAAGGCGCCCAATGAAATGAGGGTGTAAAGCAAGGAGGGCGCAGCAGAGGTGATCCAGGGTTCCCAGTTGCGCAGGTTGCCGATGTGGCTGAACACGTTGTTGAGCAGGTAGAAGCTGATGCCGGCCATCACGCCACCGAAAACATGGCCAGCGATTTGACCCGAGCGGAAATGCAGGTAGGCAAAGGGCAACGCCAGCGTCAGCATGACAAAGCAGCTCAGGGGATAGAACACCTTGCGCCACAGTTCGATTTCATACTGCTGTGCATTCTGGTTGTTCAGGCTGAGGTGTCGGGTGTAGAGGGCCAGATCCCAAATCTTCATTCTTTGGGCTTTGACCAAAGCCGCTCCCACCATGTCCCGGGTGATTTCGGTGGGCCATGTCAGCTGGTCCAGATGTTGTTTTTGCATGGAAACAGCCTGATCGCTGAGACGGATGTCCATGACATCCACATCCTTGAGCAGCCAGGCTGAAGCAATGAACTCTGCCCGTTTGGCCTGAATGCGGCCTTGCAGTGCACCGACAGCATCGAAACGCTGGATGTGGACATTGAGCAGTTGCTCTTCCTTGTCCATGGCCCGGACATTGATGGCAAATTGCTGCTCGCCTTGTTTCTCTTTAAGCCATGCCCCCGTTTGCCCGACCGTCAGGTCACCACTGAAGCGTGCTTTGAGCAAAAGACCCTGCTGCTCTGCCCAAGGTGAAGCGTAGTCACCCAACAGCAAAGTCAAGATGACGAAAATCCAACCCATTTTGAGCAGCATGCCGAGTGCCCGTCCGGGTCCAAGGCCACCGGACCGCAAAATGGTGAATTCCGAACTCTGTGCCAAACGCGCCATCACGAAAATCGTGCCAATCAGGACCGAAATCGGAACCAAATCATAGAGATGGCCGGGGATCTTGGTGGCAATGGTCAAGAAGGCATGCTGGATCCGGTAGCCTTGCCCGGCCAGTTTGGTCAGGTTCTGCAACTCCTCCACCAGATCAAAAAAAAGGAACAGCGCAAGAAAGCCAAGGGCCACAAAACCCACAGCCTGGAAAATTTCTCGGTAGAGCAGGCGCCGTACGGTTTTCATGCTGTTGCGTCCTGATGGCGGCGGGTCAATAGATCACGCCAGGACCATTGACGATGGCGCAGCCCAAGCCACGTCAAGGTGCCCAGGGTGGCCAGGCCATGCAAGCCAAGCATCCATTGGACAATGCCCAGACGTCCATGAGCGATCCAGTTCTGCCCAATGTTGACCATGTTGTAATAAACAAAAAAATACCAGCAAGGCCAGTGCGAACTGATAGCTGCGCCCTCGCCTGGGATTGACGGCAGACAAGGGCAGGGCCAACAAGGTGAAGTTGAGGGCGCAAAAGCCCAGGCCCAACCGCCACGACAACTCACCCATGTGGACCGGTGTGGGTTGCTCCAGAAGCGTCAAGGTAGCCACCTGGCGACTGGCTTTGAGGCCCGTGTCGCTCATTTTCGATTCACCGATCAGCAAGTCGTAATGCTCAAAGCGTGTCCACCGGGTTTCTGCAGACGATTCTTGCTGAACCCATTGCTCACCGCGCTCGAGCACCAGCATGCGGTCACTGCCGCGCCATTCAATGCGCCCCTGTCGCGCTGTGGTGGTGGTCTCGACCCCGTTTTCATTGGTGGCGATGAAAACATTGGTCCCTGTATTCTGGTCAGGCGTGTCCTTGTCTATGAAAAACACCCGCTTGCCACCAGAGGACTCCTGAAACCGGCCGGGCGCGACCCGTTCCACATCGTTGCGCTTGTCATAGCGTTCCTGCAAATCCTGAATTTGCTGGTTGCTCCACGGCCAGGCAAAAAGCGCCAGAAGACAGATGGCCAGCAAAATGGGCCATGCAAAGCGCAGCAGGACCGGCACGAAGGTCAGGATGCTGCGACCGCTGCTCAACCAGATGACCATTTCACTGTCACCGTACATGCGTGAGAGGGTGGCAATCACGGAGATGAACAGGCTCAGCGCCAGCACCGTGGTTAGCTGGCTGATCATGCTGAAACCCATGATCAGCATGACCTCAGAGGGGTTGATGGCTCCCCGGCTGGCTTGACCCAGGGTACGGATCAGCATGATGGTCATGACGATGGTCAGGATCACCACCGCCGTGGCCATAAAGTTCCGGGCCAGGTCTTTGCGCAGTGAAGAATCGAATAACATTGAATGCGTAAAGGATGATGCCGACGATGAAATTTGAAATCCGCCAAACCAGTCTGGACCAGGCCACGCGTGCCCAACAAGAGGCTTTGCTGGTCCTGTGGCCGAAGGCTTCGCATGCCACCGGCATGCTGGCCGATTGGATCCAGAAGGCGCAACGCCAAGGTGATTTCAAGGACACCGCAGGCTCTGTCCTGCAATCTTACGGCATGGCCGGCATCAAAGCTCGCCATTTGGTGGTGGCTGCATGCGACAAAGGCGATGCCAAGGACATCCGCAAGGCGGTGCGTGCAGCATGCGCAGTGCTCAAATCGGCGCCAATCCAATCCCTTCACATCCAGTGGGCTGGAGATGAACTTTCTGAGCAGGCGATCAAGGCACTGCTCAGTGAGTTGGCAGATGCCAGCTACGTCTTTACCAGCACACTCTCCAAACCCCAGCCCAGAAAACTCCAGCAGGTCATGCTGGGACTGACCCTGGTCACGGCAACGCATCGGACGGCTCTGGGCCAGGCCCAGGCACTGGTGCGTGGCACGGAATTGGCCAAGGAATGGGCCAACCGGCCTTCCAATCACGCCACCCCCAGACACCTGGCCCAGGCGGCCAAGGCTTTGGGCAAGCACCCGGGCATCCAGTGCAAAGTGCTGGGCCCCCGTGAGGTGGAGCGCCTGGGCATGGGCTCGTTTCTGTCGGTGGCCCGCGGTGCGGCCGAGCCCTTGCGTTTCATCGTGCTGGAATACAAATCCCGCCAGACAAAAGAGGCCCCAGTGGTTCTCGTGGGCAAAGGCATCACATTCGACACTGGTGGCATTTCCATGAAGCCGGCGGCTGAAATGGACGAGATGAAGTTCGACATGAGCGGCGCGGCCAGTGTGCTGGGCGTATTCGAAGCACTGGCCCATTTGCAGCCCGACATCCATGTGGTGGGGCTGATCCCTGCCACTGAAAACATGCCCGATGGCCAGGCGATCAAGCCAGGTGATGTGGTGACCAGCATGAGTGGGCAAACCATCGAAATCCTCAACACCGACGCCGAAGGCCGACTCGTCCTGTGTGACGCTCTGACCTATGCCGAACGCTTCAAGCCCCGTGCCGTGATCGACATCGCCACCCTCACAGGAGCCTGCGTGATCGCCTTGGGTGCAGTGCGCAGCGGCCTGTTCACCGCCAACGACGAGCTGGCCACGGCCTTGAGCCGTGCAGGGGACATTTCTGGCGATCTGTGCTGGCGCATGCCGCTTGATGAAGAATATGCAGAGGGGCTCAAGAGCCGGTTTGCCGATGTGGCCAACGTGGCCGGTCGTGCCGCAGGATCGGTGACGGCTGCCAAATTCCTGGAACGCTTTGCCGCCAAATTTCCCTGGGCCCACCTGGACATCGCCGGCACTGCCTGGCGCAGCGGTGCTGTCAAAGGCGCCACTGGGCGCCCGGTGGGATTGTTGCTGGAATACCTGCTCAACCTGGAGCAACCGCAGCCCAAAGTCCGCCGCAAATCAAACAAGACCTGAGCTTCATGTCCCGCATCGAGTTCCACTTCAATGCACCGGCCTTGGTGCCTTATGCATGCCGATTGCTGCGCAAGGTGCACGGGCGGGGTTTTCGCGCACAGGTGGTGGGTCACCGGACCACGCTGACGCAGCTGGATCAGGCACTCTGGACTTTTTCATCGCTGGATTTTCTGCCCCATTGCGGTGCAGATGCTGCGCCTTCCATGCGCCGCGTGTCCTCTGTGCTGTTGACCGAACAGCCCTGTGAGGACTGGGATCGACTGATCCTCATCAATCTGGGGGAGTCGGTACCCGCCAATTTCGAGGGGTTCGAGCGCATCATCGACGTGGTCAGCATCGATGAATTGCATCGCGCCCAAGGCCGTGAACGCTGGAAAGCGTACAGCCGCATGGGACATGAACTGATCCGACACGATCTCGCACGCCCGGAAAGCCCATGACAACGAACACCCCATCTGCATTACCCGAAAACATTCCCGAGCTGGATTTGTCCAACCGGATTCTGGAGGTGCCCGAACGGATTGCCGTTGCCCTCGATGCACGCAGCCTTGAAAAAACCATGCTGGCGGAAATGGTGTCCCGCTGGCTTGAGGAATTGCGCCCCGAGATGGAGCGGATGGCCCAGGACATTGTGCAGCGCAGCGCCGAAGCCTATTGGCGGCAACATGCCTGCGATCCCACCCGACGCTGACTGACAGCGTGAGGGATTTACCGGTACTTCCCCTCAAGCCCTTTGCTGAATTTTCGGCTATCTTCGATGCTTGCCTGATCCGGGCAAGATTGTTTTAACGGAGTGTTCATGCAAACCCCATTCAAGCTCAGTCTGATTACTGCTTTGACCTTGGCCAGCGGCCTTGTTTCTGCACAGCAAGTTGTCAAGATCGGCCATGTCGGCCCCCTCAGTGGCGCCATTGCCCACCTGGGCAAAGACAACGAAAACGGCGCCCGCCTGGCCATTGAGGAGCTCAATGCCAAGGGCGTCAAGATCGGAGGCAAGGCGGTCAAGTTCGAACTGGTGGCAGAAGACGACGCCGCCGATCCCAAGCAGGGCACGGCAGCAGCACAGAAACTGGTGGACTCCAAAGTCAATGGCGTGATCGGCCACTTGAATTCGGGCACCACGATTCCTGCCTCCAAGATCTACAGCGACGCAGGCATCCCCCAGATTTCACCCTCTGCCACCAACCCCAAGTACACCCGCAACGGCTTCAAAACCGCTTTCCGCGTGGTGGCCGATGACGTGCATCTGGGCGGCACGTTGGGCCGCTACGCTGTCAACACCCTCAAAGGCAAGTCGATCGCCGTGATCGATGACCGCACCGCATACGGCCAGGGTGTCGCCGATGAATTCAAGAAGGCTGCGATTGCTGCCGGCGGCAAGGTGGTGGGGCACGAGTTCACCACCGACAAGGCTTCCGACTTCATGGCCATCCTGACCACGCTCAAGGCCAAGAATCCCGATGTGGTGTTTTTTGGCGGCATGGATGCTGTGGGCGGCCCCATGCTGCGCCAGATGAAGTCGCTGGGCATCAATGCCAAATTCATGGGCGGTGACGGCATCTGCACCACCGAACTGGTCAAGCTCGCAGGCGATGCCATGGCCGACGGCCAGGTGGTCTGTGCGGAAGCCGGTGGCGTGGACGGCAACCTCAAGAAGGGCATGGACGACTTTGGTGTCCGTTACAAGAAGCGCTTCAACGATGACGTGAAGCTCTACGCACCCTATGTGTACGACGCTGTGAACACGATGGTGGACGCCATGGTGCGTGCAGGTTCTGCCGACCCGGCCAAGTACCTGCCGGCTCTGGCACAAGCCAACTACAAGGGCATCACCGGCACGATCGCCTTCGACCAGAAAGGCGACATCAAGAACGGTGCCCTGACGCTCTACACCTACAAAGGTGGCAAGCGCGACCAGATCGCCGTGGTGCGCTGAGCTGGCCTTGGTCCGAAAAAAACCGCCTTCGGGCGGTTTTTTCATGCGCCGGCCAGCACCGCGGGCAACAAAAAAGCGCCCGAAGGCGCTTT
>Ga0255307_1000056_pt1 | contig 11463 bp, 10 predicted proteins | sample MistaT_17_FD_186099 | JGI IMG/M metagenome (GOLD analysis project Ga0255307, IMG submission 186099) | Metatranscriptome of freshwater microbial communities from Mississippi River, Louisiana, United States - Miss_Law_RepC_8d (Metagenome... | ecosystem: Environmental > Aquatic > Freshwater > River... | reverse complement strand
GTCGAAGAGCACCGGATGGGTCGTGTCGAAGGGGCGGCCATCGGCGTCGAAGGCCGTGATTCGGCACTGGAGGATCCCCTCCAGGAGTTTGACCGCATCGCGGCGGGCCTCCCGGGTCTCGCCGGCGGGATAGGCGGGGATCCACAGGCGACCCGACACCAGGTTGGTGCGCATGGCCGGGGTGCCGCTCAACCGGTAGGGCGGCGGCGAAACGAGGCCCGCCGCCCGGACCCCCAGGCGACCCTGCCCATCGAGCACCTGCACGAGGTTGCTGTTCGGGAGGGCCTCGTCGTACAGGTAGAGGGAACCCAACCCCGCCACCGGCGTGCTGATCACGGGGCCGGCGTCGAGCGTGCCGATGAACAGACCGGCCACATGCCACAGGCCGCCGCCGGCCGGATACGTGAAGAACAGTTCGTCGAATCGCAGCGGTTGGGTGCGGTTGGCCTGCGCGGCCTCGCCGGGGAAGACCAGTTCGTATCCGGTGGCGTTGGCCGGGCGGACCACCATATGGAGCGCATCCTGCGCCTGCGGGGAGGCCGCCCTCTCGACGCTGCGCACCATCAGGTCGAGGGCCGATCGCCCGCCTTCGGACAGGTCGGCCTGGTTCAGACTCTGACGGAAGGCCTTCTGGGTCTGGTCGAACATCGCATACAGCGCGAGGATGATGACCGTGAGCAGGCCCACGGAGATCATCAACTCCAGGAGCGAGAAGGCCCCGGCACGAGACCGGGTTCTCCGGGAGTGGGGAACCGGCATGGCGCCCGCCTGATCAGGGAGAGGGTTCATGGGATCACAGGGCGCCCGGCGGGAACCGGTAGAAATGCACGACGCCGGGCCCGGGATTGGCCGGGGCCGGGTTGAAGGGATAGACGATCTCCCCGAAATAGTCCGGATTCTGGGGCACGTTGCCGCGCAGCGGGGTGGGCTGGCCCAGCACCTCGGTGCGGAATTCGCGGCGATTGAACCCCAACCGGTACTGCTCGGGATCGTTGCCGGTGCGCTGCAGCGGCCATTCGAGGATCATCCGCACCTCGGAGACACCACCGGCCATGGCGTCGCCGGCACCCGGCGTGACCCCGGGCACCACCACCGGCTGGCGGGTCACCGTCTCGAGGGTGACCCGGTAGCGGAAGGCGAAGTCGATGCGGGTGTCGTTGGCGCCGGTACGCCTCTCCCCCCTTCGGATGACGGGGTGCTCGGCCATCGAGCCGCTCATCGATCGCATCTCGAGGCGGACGATGTTGGTCACCGTCACGGGGTTGCCACGGCTCACCGTCGAGGGCTCGAAGGTGTACTTCGGACGACTGAGCAATCCCATGATCTGGAAGGCGTCGGCCAGCGGATCGGAGCCGGCCGGGGTCCCCTGCACCATCGGACCGTGGAAGTGATTGGTCCGGGAAGGGGCGCGATCGCGGTACTGGCGGATGAGGGTCACCCGGTCGGCGTAATTGAGCAGGTCCTGCAGTCGGGTCTGGCCCCCGCGCAGGGCGTTGAGCAGCAGCTCGGCATCCTGGGTGAGCAGGGATTCCTCGCGGTTCTGCTTCTGGACGTTCAGGCCGGCCGGAAGGACGCCGATGATGGCCACCATCGCGATCGCCACCACCGCGATGCACAGGGCGATCTCGACCATGGTGAACGCGGCAGCAGGCCCATGAGGGCGCACGGGGGCGACGCCGGACCCGTCGACGCGCGGGGCGTCGGGCCGACGCGTCGAGGGGCTCCACCGATGGGGTTGGCCGGGGATTCTCATCAGCGAAGGACGGGTTTGAGGATGCGGGACCGGCCGGTGAGGCTGGAGACGATCACCCGGTTGTTGGTGGCGTTGTCGCGAGGGGTCTCGATGGCGTCGGGCACGACGTTGGGGTCGATCTGACCGGACGCGGTCCGGGCGATGAAGACGCTGCCCTGGCCCACGCCCAGGGCGAATTCCGACAGGGGAGGCAATCGCAGCTCGGGGCGTCCGTTCAGCGCCCAGTACCGGTTCATCTCGTCGATGGCCAACCGACCGTCCGGGCCGAAGGCCACGAAGCGCATGGGGATGGCGGGCAGGGTGTCGCCCGGGAACTCCGCCAGCGGAAAGCGGAAGGGGCGCTGCGGCAGTTCGTGGATCGCGAGATCGAGCCGATCGGTCGGGGCCATCGGGGCCGGGAAGAACAGGCGCGGCGACAGGATGACGCCCTCGGGGAGGGTCTGCCATCCGGGACCCAGGTAGCGGGTGTGGTTGCGACCGGGCTGGGCGCCGACCTCGCGCTCCACCAGCAGCGCGTAGGAATGGAACACACCCAGAGCGATGTTGGTGAAGCTGCGCAGGGCCTGGTCCCGGAAATTCTGGGGAGCCAGCCGGCGCTCGACGATCATGGACTCGATCTGGGCATCGAGGGCGAGGCGGGATTGCCAGACGTTCGTGGGAGCGAAGACGACGTAGACGGTGGTCCGCAGGCGCAGGGCCTCCTGGCGGGCGCGGTTGAGGTCGTCGGTGAGCTGGCGGTGACCGCTGGCCAGGGTCTTGCCCTGCACCATGCCCCGGATGGCCGGGGCGGTGATGCCGGCCAGGAGGCCGATGACCGCCACCACCACGAGGAGCTCGAGGAGGGTGAAGGCCCCGACCCGCCGAAGGGGGGCGGCGGGATCCGGGCACCCGGGTATTCCTTGGAGCTTCATGGAGAGGGGGCTTGCCTGGAAGGGCGTTGCCGGTCGGACCCGATCACTTCCAGCTGTAGATGTTGTCGCGGTTGTTCGGATGGTCCTGATCGGCCGTGAAGTCGGCCTTGCCGTCGGGCCCCAGGGACATCACCAGGGTGTTGCCAGGGATGAAACGCGGCTGGGCCGGGCGACCCGGTGCGACCAGCGGGAAGGGGCTCAGGACCCGGCTGTCGTAGTCGAGGTCGAGGACGATGACGTAGGGATGTCCCCACGGATCGCGGTAGACCCCGAGGTCGTCCATGCCGTTGGGCTGATTCCGCCCGACCGTCTTGGCGGCGAGGTACACCGTCCGCTTGGGGTTCTGGTTGTTGTTGAGGTTGACCGCGTCGGCCGCACCGGCCTGGACATCCGGGACGGCCTGCGCGGTGAGGATGGCCATCACCTCGGAATTGTTGGCGTCGCGGCCGCTGTTGCCCTGATCACGCACCTGCTGGTAGCCGATCTTGGCGGCCACGGTGGGCGTGGGAAGGACGCCCTTGGCATCGGGCGTGTTGGCGTTGCCGAAGATCCAGTCGGGGGCCGTCGCCGGGCGGTTGGGCAGACCGTGGGCATCGCGGGTCCGCTTGGTGGCCGGCAGACGGGAATAGTCGGCCTGGTAGGCGTTGATCGCACCGACGATGCCGGTGACCTCGACCTTGGCCTTGGCCGACTTGGCCTTGGTGGTGGCCGAGGCGATGGCCGGCAGCAGCATGGCCGCCAGGATGCCGATGATGGCGATGACGACGAGGAGCTCGATCAGCGTGAAGGCGCTGCGGCGGGGGGCGATCGTACGGGTCTTCATGGGTTCTCTGTCGTGCGGTTGAAAAGGGGATTCCGGGTTCGGTGTGCCTCGCGGGCGGGGCGGTCGGTGGACCGGGGTCAGTTGGCTTCCTTCCAGTTGCCGATGACCTTCACCCGGTCACGGCCGACGGGGATCTCGGCCCACAGGTCGAAACTTCCGGGATTGTTGGTCGGGTTGGTGGAGACGTAGCGCCACGGATTGAGACCCTTGTTGGAGGGCACCGGGTGATCGGTGCGGTTGTTGGGCCAGAAGAGGCCGTTGGCCCGCTTCCCGGAGGCGTCGGAGGAGAACCCCACGGCCAGCACCTCGATGTCGGCGTAACCGGCATCGGCACGGTTGCGGAAGACCTCGGCGTACTGGCCCTCCTTGAAGTCGGTGACGAAGAGCCGGTTGCGCAGCTCGTGCGGCTTGGCGTTCAGGATGCCCTCGCGGCCGAACCAGGTCTGCAGCTCGGCGGAGCGGATGCCATCACCGTCGTCGGCGTCGGCGCGCGGGACGAAGAAACCATCGGCGCTGGTGGCGTTGGTCAGGTAGACCCCGGACAGCTCGTAGAACAGGGGATTGAGCGCCGGGTTGGAGAGGGTCTGGAAGCCCTGCCCGGCCACGGCGACCCGACGGATGCCGTCGGGCGGATAGACGCCGAAGCGGGACTTGTAGGCCTCGATCAGCGTGACCAGCTGCTGGAGTTCGGCGCGGACCCGGGCCTCCTTCATCTTGGTGGCGGCCGCCGGGGCGAGGCCCACGACCATTCCCGCCAGGATGCCGATGATGGACATCACCACCAGCAACTCGAGCAGGGTGAACGCAGCCCGCCGCCGGACCGGGGTCGGCATGCGCTGGAACGATGGACTGCGGGGTCTCATGGGTACTCGCGGGAACGGCGACTTTCCCGAAGGATCACCGGTCCTTCAATTCCTTTTCCATGCGCTCGCTCAACCATTGCTTGATCATGCTCTGGTAGTTGAGGAACCGGGACCGTGCCAGGCGCTTGATCCGGCTGAGCATGCGGGGATCCATCCGCAGGGTGATGGTGACCGATTCGGACTGCTCCGAACCCGCGGTCGCCGAGAGCTCCATGAGGCGCGGATCGACCTGGTTCTCCGCCCAGAAATCGGCCTCGGCCTGCTCGCTGTCGAAGAGCGGGACATCGTCCCACGACTGGATGGTCTGGAGATTCATGGACTCTGGCCAAGAAAAGGGCGACGGGGCGGGCCCGGCCGGAACGATTCCGTTGGGAGGACAGGGATGGCGTGGCGGATTCTTTCGCAAGACGAGGCGAGAGCGAGGCGCGGGCCGATGGAAGGCCCGTAACGAGCGAACAACGAAGCTCTTGCGGAAGAAGACGCAGCCGGCACGACCGATCCAACCGAATCGTTCCGGCTAGGCCGAGAGCGCCTGACCCAACCGGCGCTGGTAGAAGTAGGCCTCGGACTCGGAGAACGGCCGGGACAGGATGACGCGGATGACCTTGCCGTTGGTCCGGTAAACGCTGAACACCCCCTGCCCCGCGGCCGACCTGCCCAGATTGAAGAAACGGGCCTGGACCCCGAAGCGCGACGAGTCGGGCAGCAACCGGATGGCGAACGGGTCCTCGAACGATTCCTCGATCCCGGGAATGGAGATCGAGCCGTCGAGTTCGAAGGGCAGGTTGTTCCAGTCGAACTCCATTCAGTCCATCCAAGTATGGCCGATGCGCATTCAATGTAACTACTTTGTATTTACACCAACACATCCGCCTGGTCAAGCGGTGCCTAAAAAAGGCCATCGGCATCCGCCGATGGCCTTGTTCGAAGGCGTTCAGTTGTCTCCGCCGCCGCCGGCGTCGCCGCCGAGGGTTTCCATCAGCTTGATGAGCGGCAGGAACATCGCGATGACGATGGAACCGACGACGACCGCCAAGAACACGATCATGATCGGCTCGAGGAGGGAGGTCATGGCCGAGACGGCGTTGTCGACCTCCTCGTCGTAGTTGTCGGAGATCTTCAGGAGCATCTCGGGCAGCGCACCGGTCTGCTCACCGACGTCCACCATCGAGACGACCATCGGCGGGAACACTCCGGACTTCTCGAGCGGGGCGGTGATCGTCTCGCCCTCCTTGACCGATTCGTGGATGTCGAGCACCGCCTTGGCCACCACCACATTGCCGGCCGTCTCGCGGACGATGTTCAGGGCCTGGAGGATGGGCACGCCCGATTGGACCAGCGTGCCGAGGGTACGCGTGAAGCGGGCGATGGCCACCTTGCTGATGACCGGGCCCAGGGCCGGCATGTGCAGCTTGAACTTGTCGAAGTACCAGAGGCCCTTCTTGGTCTTGATGGCCATCTTGAAGGTGATCACGAAGATCACGATGCCCCAGACGACCTGGCCCGGGAACGGCATGCCACCGAAGAACCAGTCGGGGAAGATGACGGTGTTGTCCTTGAGGGTCTCGGAGATCTTCAGCACGAACAGGGTGAACTCCGGCATGCCGGCGTCGCCACCGAGGAGGTCGGCGAAGATCATCTTGAACTTGGGCACCACGACGATCATCAGCAGCGCCACGATGCCCACCGCCACGACCATGACCGCGATGGGATAGAACATGGCCGCGACGACCTTGCCCTTGATCTTCTCGGCCTTTTCCATGAACTCGGCCAGACGCTTGAGGACGACCTCGAGCACGCCGCCCAGTTCGCCCGCCTTCACCATGTTGATGAAGAGCCGGTTGAAGACCTTGGGATGCTGGGCCAGGCCCTCCGAGAAGGTCGATCCGCCCTCGATGGAGAGCGACAGGTCGCCCAGGATCTTCTTGAGCACCGGATTGCGCTCCTGCTTCTCGAGCACCCGAAGACCGCGGAGCAGCGGCAGGCCCGCCTCGACCAGCGTGGCCAGCTGACGGGTGAAGGTGGTGAGCACCTTGGCCTTCACCTTGCCGCCGAAGCCGGGGATCTTGATGTTGATCTGGCCGGCCTTCTTCTTGCCCTTGGCCGCCGGGGCCGCGGCCTTGCCCCCCTTGCCGTCGGACTTCGGCGCGGCGACCTCGGTCACCTTGGTCGGCAGGAAGCCCATCTCCTTCAGGCGGTTGAGCGCCTCGGTCTGGCTTCCCACCTCGAGGACACCCTTGGTCTCCTTGCCACTGCTGTCCATGGCGACGTAGTTGAATTTGGCCATATCGGTCTCCTGGGGGATCGGGGTCGAGGGGTCTTGGGAAGGCGTCTCCGGACGGGGTGGGGTGCGACGTCGGGTGTTTGGATCAGGTGTACTTGAGGACTTCCTCGACGGTGGTGTCTCCGGCGTAGATACCCCGGAGGCCGTCCTCGCGCAAGGTCACCATGCCCAGCTCGATGGCCTTCTGGCGGACGACCACCGTGGGGGCCCGATCGTTGATGAGGTTGCGGACCGCGTCGGAGACGGCCAGCAGTTCGTAGATTCCCTTTCGCCCGCGGTAACCGGTGTCGTTGCAGTTCGAGCAACCGCGACCGTAGTAGAAGTTCTTGTCGCCGATGTCGTGCGCCGAGAGGTTCAGGTTCTGCAGCTGGGTCTCGCTCGGCTCGAACGGCGTGCGACAGGTGGGGCAGATGCGGCGGACGAGTCGTTGGGCGAGCACCGCCAGCAGCGTGGAGGAGATCAGGAAGGGCTCGACGCCCATGTCGACCATGCGGGTCACCGCGCCGGCGGCGTCGTTGGTGTGGAGCGTGGAGAGCACCAGGTGACCGGTGAGCGAGGCCTGAACGGCGATCTGAGCGGTCTCGAGGTCGCGGATCTCACCCAGCATGATGATGTCGGGATCCTGACGGAGGAAGGCGCGGAGGGCCTTGGCGAAGGTCATCCCAGCACCCTCGTTGACCTGCACCTGCATGATGCCCTCGATGTCGAACTCCACCGGGTCCTCGACCGTGAGCAGCTTGGTGTCGATCTGGTTGATCTGCCGGAGGCAGGAGTAGAGCGTCGTGGTCTTGCCGCAGCCGGTCGGCCCGGTGACCGTGAAGATGCCGTTGGGCTGGTTGATCGTCTCGATGATGAAGTCGAAGCCGTCCTTGGGCAGGCCGAGGGTGTCGAGCTGCAGCTGCACGGCGCCGCGGTCGAGCACGCGTAGCACCACCGACTCGCCGAAGGCGGTCGGCAGCGTGGAGATACGCAGGTCGACCTGCTTCCCGGAGATCACCGTGCTGATGCGCCCGTCCTGCGGGAGCCGTCGCTCGGAGATGTTCAGGTTGGCCATGATCTTCAGGCGCGAGGTCACGGGCGTCGAGAGGTGCCTGGGCGGCGGGGCCATCTCGTAGAGGGCGCCGTCGACGCGGTAGCGGATCTTGAACTCGTCTTCGAAGGGCTCGAAGTGGATGTCGGACGCCCGGTCCTGCACGGCCTGCATGAGCACCAGGTTCACGAACTTCACGACGGGGACGTCGTTGACCGCGTCGTCCATGGAGATGGACATCCCCTTGGGACCCTCGTCCTCCTTGGAGGTTTCGCCGTCGCCGCCCAGCTCCTTGAGGAGGGCCGCGTAGCCGAGGTCGGCCTGGGCCGGGTAGAACTTGTCGACGCAGGCCGTCACGTCGGCCGGGTTGGCGACCACCAGCTGGAGGGTGTGCTTCAGTGAGAAGCCCAGCTCGTCCATCGTCTGGGGGTTGAGCGGGTCGGCCACCGCGATCTGCAGGGTGTCGCCGTAGAGGGCCACGGGGACCACCTGGTACATGCGGGCGGTCTCGTTGGGCACGGCGGCCACCGCCTCCGGCGGGATCGAATCGGGCTCCAGCGTGACGACCATGGTGCCGAGGTGGTCGGCCATGATCTGGAGGATGGAGTCGAGGTCGAGCAGCCCGTAGTCCTGGAGGATCTGGGTGACCGGCTTTCCGCTGCGCTGAACCTCCTGGCCGATCTCCTCGATCTGCAGGTCGTCGAGCAGCCCTCGCTCGCGGATGAGTGCGACGAGTGGGTGGGAGATCGCTTCTGCCATGGGGTGGGGAGGTGGGGTGTGGGGTTACTTGCGGGACTGGGCCTCCGCACGGGCTGCGCGCAGTTCCTCGAGCTTCTGGTGGATGGTGATCGGGTCGAGGGCCTTGGTCACGACATCCTCCTCGGAGATCATGCCCGCCTGCCACTTGTCGAGCAGGAAGCCGTCGAGGGTGACCATGCCGTACTTGGAGCCCGTCTGGATGTCGGACTGGATGCGGAAGGTCTTGTTGTCGCGGATCAGCGCCGCCACCGAGGGGGTGTTGATCATGATCTCGAACACGGCGACCCGGCCCGGCTTGTCGATGCGGGGCACGAGCAGCTGCGAGATCACGCCCTGGAGCACCGTGGAGAGCTGGATGCGGATGGTCTCCTGCTGGTTCTGGGGGAAGGCGTTGACGATACGGTCGATGGTCTTGGCCGCGCCCGTGGTGTGGAGGGTCCCGAACACCAGGTGACCGGTCTCGGCCGCCGTGATCGCCGCCTCCATCGTCTCGAGATCGCGGAGCTCGCCCACCAAGATGATGTCGGGATCCTGACGCAGCGCGCGGCGCAGGGCCTCGGCGAAGGTGGGCACGTCGACGTTGACCTCCCGCTGGGTCACCACCGCCTTCTTGTGCTTGTGGTAGTACTCGATGGGGTCCTCGATGGTGATGATGTGGGCCTCGTCCTTCTCCTCGTTGAGGATGTTGAGGAGCGACGCCAGAGTCGTCGTCTTGCCCGAGCCGGTGGGACCCACGACGAGCACCAGACCGCGGGGCTTGTTGATGAGGGTTCGGACGCTGCTCGGGATGCCGATCTGCTCCATCGTGAGCAGTTTCGAGGGGATCTGCCGGAGCACGAGGGCGAAGTTGCCCTTCTCCTTGAAGGCGCTGACGCGGAAGCGCGCCAATTCGCCGAAGGCGAACCCGAAGTCGGCGCCGCCCTTCTCGCGGATCTGCTGGATGTGATCCTCGGAGGTGATGGAGCGCATCAGCTCCTCGGTGTCCTCGGGGCGCAGCGGCGGGCCGTCGACGCGTTGGAGGATGCCGTGGATGCGGATGACGGGGGGGATGTTCACCCGGATGTGCAGGTCGGCTCCGCCTTCGGAGACCATCAACTGCAGCAGATCGGACATCTGGTAGGACATGGGTCGGTTCGGAAAGGTTCTGAAACTCGGTTCGTGGCGGTCGGTTCGTCGCGGTCAGCCCGGACGGGAGCAACCGTGCGACGGGGTCGGGTCCGCCGCGATCAACAAAGCAACTCCGGGGCCAGTCATGGTCATGGTGGGTCGCATCAGTGTTCGGACACGGTGGCGCGGACGACCTCGTCGACGGTGGTCACCCCCGCGAGGACCTTGCGCATGCCGTCCTCGCGCAGGGTGCGCATGCCCATCTCGCGGGCGCGGTTGCGCAGCACGTTGGACGGGACCTTGTCGTAGATGAGCTCCCGGGCCTCGTCGTTGATGTTGAAGATCTCGAAGAGTCCGAAACGCCCCTTGCACCCGGTCTTGTTGCACTCGGGACAGCCCTTGCCCTTGCGGGGGGTGGCCGAGGCGACCTGCTCGGGTGTGAACCCGAGGCCCGCGATCTCCTGCTCGCTGAGCGTGTGCGGCGCGGCGCACTTCTTGCAGACCTTGCGGACCAGGCGCTGGGCCATGAGGCAGCGTGCGGATGACGCGACGAGGAACGGTTTCACGCCGATGTCGATGAGACGGGCCACGGCGGAGGGGGCGTCGTTGGTGTGCAGCGTGGAGAAGACCAGGTGACCCGTGAGCGACGCGTTGATGGCGATGGTCGCGGTCTCCATGTCGCGGATTTCCCCCAGCATGATGACGTTCGGCGACTGGCGGAGCATCGAGCGCAGCGCGGCGGCGAAGGTGAAGCCGATGTGCTCGTGCACCTGCACCTGGTTGATGCCGGCCAGCATGTACTCGACCGGGTCCTCGACGGTGATGATCTTGCGGTCGGGCCGGTTGATGTAGTTGAGACAGCTGTAGAGCGTGGTCGTCTTGCCGGAACCGGTGGGCCCGGTGACCAGCAGGATGCCGTCGGGCAGGCTGATCATCCGCTCGAAGGTGGCCTGGTCGTCGGCCATGAACCCCAGCTCGGCCAGACCCAGCCGCAGGCCGGTCTTGTCGAGGATACGCATGACGATCGACTCGCCGTGCGAACAGGGGATGACGTTGACGCGGAGGTCGATGACCTTGCCGCCGACGTTGGTCTGGATGCGGCCGTCCTGCGGGATGCGCTTCTCGGCGATGCTCATCCCCGACGAGATCTTGAGACGGGCGATCACCGGGGCCTGGAGCCGCTTCGGGATGTCCTTCATCTCCGTCATCATGCCGTCGATGCGGTACCGGAGCCGGAAGCGCTTGGCCATGGGCTCCAGATGGATGTCGGAGGCCCGCAGCTTGAAGGCGTCGACGATGATCTGGTTGACCAGCCGGATGATGGGGGCATCGGCGTCCAGGGCCTCGCTGTCGGCCCCCACGTCGCCCTTGAGCTCGCCGACCTCGACCTCGCCCTCGGTGATGTCCTGGATCATCTTGGCGATCTCGGAATCGCCGCGACCGCCGGAACCGGAACTGCCGTAGTACTTGTCGAGGGCCGCCTTGAGATCCTCCTCGCTGGTGACGCGATATTCGAGGGTCTTGCCGAGGGAGACCTGGAGGCCGTCGATGGCCTCGATGTCGGAGGGGTCGGCCAGGGCCACCACCACGGTGCCCTCGTGCGCGGCCACCGGCACGGCGTTGTACTTGCGGGCCACGTGCCGTGGCACCGCGTTGATCACCTCGTCGGAAAGTCGGGTCTCGGACAGATTGACCATCTCGACGCCGAAGTAGGTCGACTTGGCCATGACCACCAGCGACGCCTCGAGGCGGCCGGTCTTGACCAGGGTGTCCACCACGCCCTCGCCGGAGGACTCGGCCTCGGGCCGCACCTCGGCGACGGCCTCATGGGTCGTGAGACCCATGTCGAGCATGGTTTCTAGCAGAAAATCGTCTTTGGCAGCCACGGTGTCCTCAGGATTTTCCGTCGGCCCAGCTCAGGAGAGCACGGGCC
>Ga0255307_1000036_pt1 | contig 12926 bp, 1 predicted proteins | sample MistaT_17_FD_186099 | JGI IMG/M metagenome (GOLD analysis project Ga0255307, IMG submission 186099) | Metatranscriptome of freshwater microbial communities from Mississippi River, Louisiana, United States - Miss_Law_RepC_8d (Metagenome... | ecosystem: Environmental > Aquatic > Freshwater > River ... | reverse complement strand
TACAGTTTCTGTACTTTATTGACAAAGAGCCGGTCACCCTTTGACCGCCTTCGAACTTTATCGAGCATTAGAAAAGCAACTTCAATGGACCCGAGCAAAGCGCTGGTGCCAACGGGCACGGACCCGAGCGACGAACCCACCGCGTCGGCGGAAGACGTCAAGAAGGCGCGCCTGGACGCGCTCCGTGCGGCGCGCGCCGAATTCAACACCGTCACCGTCGGCGGCGCAAAGGCGCCGAAGCCGAAACCTGCGGTGCGGCCGACAACGGACCCGGGGCGTGCGCGGGAGTTGGACGCGGCGCCCGTGTACCGCTTCCAAATCGTCGAAGCGTTCGAGCACGACGTGCCGCGCATGCGCGCCCCCACCGCCGTCACCCAAGCCAAGCTGAAGACCGTCGTCAACACCGAGGAACGTGGCCGCCGTGTCGTCCCGCTGCCGCAGACGTTCATGAAGCCGGCCCCCACGCCTGACTTGGAGAGCCGTGGGCCCGCGGGGCCCGGCGCGACGAGCGGCGAGCTGGTGCTGGCGGGGAGCGGCGGCGGCGTCGGCGCGGGCCGCGAGCTCGTCGACCCGGACGCGGTGCTGATGACGACGATCCAGGCCGCCACCACTGCCAAGCCGCAAACGATGCTCATGGCGCGCGCGACCGTGGCGCCGAACGACGAGCTGGACATCGCCAACTTGCACTCGGCGGAAGACGTCATTTCGTACTTCTCCATTCACGGCGCGAACAAGGCGGTCAAGTTTGTGTACTGCAACCACGCGGAAAAGCAGGGCACCGAGTTCCGCCCGTACGACCTCATCGTCGTGCCTCGCAAGCACGTGCAGTCCGAGCATTACGTCATCAGCGCCAGCGGCGTCGTGCACATTCTCCCACCGAAAGAGGTCGGACGGCCGCCGGAGCCGGCGGAAGTGATCACGCTCAGCGATTGGATGCGCGAGTCGGCCATGTTCAGCATTCTGCGCAAGATCCGCTTCTTTCGAAACTACCTCATCTTCAAGGCGTTCCAGCAGTGGATGAAGAACATCCGGCTGCGCGTCTACTGCGCCACGCGGCGCACGCTCTGCAAGAAGTTCTTCCTGTCCAAGTCGACGTTCGCCAGCACGACGATGGAGCTGTTCCGCATGTCGCACGAACTGAGCAACGACCAGACGAAGCTCTTCTACATTGTGTCCGAGCCCGGCCAGTCCAAGCCCGACTACACGATTGCCGAGTTCACTAAGGACCAGCAGAGCCAGCTGACGAAGGCAGCCTCGTCGTTCAACGCCACGATGAGCAAGATGGAAGAGCGCCTCGTGAAGCTCACGGAGGCGATCCAGCAGCGGGCCAACGTGCCCGACTTGACGACCATGGAGTCGCTGGAGCAGTACTTGCAGGCGAACAGCGTCGCGACGGGGCGCGACAAGAAGGCGGGGAAGAAAATGAAGTCGATGCTGGAGGCGAAGCACGAGCAGCACGAGCGCATGCGCGAGCTGAAGCGCTCGATGGTGGAGCAGTCCATGCTGGACTCGTACATTCGCCTCATCGACAACATCGCCGCCGAGGCCATCTTCAAGAACGCGCTGCTCACCGTGCAAGGCTTCTACGACACCGTGGCCGCCCAGCGACCGGTGGCGGGCGACATCCTCAAGAAGATCGGCTTCAGCGTCGTCCTGGTGGCGACGGAGGAGTCGGTGCACTACACGCCGTCGGAGGACGACATCATCAACGCGTACGACAACATCGTCGCGGAAATGATGACGCACGTGCACGCCGTGCCGCGCCTCGCGCAAGAGCGGCGGCTCAAGTTGTACTTCCACAAGCACCCGAAGATCTGGAACATCAACGTCATGTACGGCTCCGACGCGCGCGTGCTGGACACGAAGAACAAGACGCACGCCATCATCCACGACAACTTCGATCGCGCCGAGGTCAAGCGCCCACTGTACGCCAAGTACACCGAGTGGTACGTCAAGTTCTCGAATTGGAAGGCCAAGAAGGAAGAGTGGGTTCGCCGCACCGACCTCAAGCACACGGACTTCGAGGCCGAGCTCGACGACATCCGCAGTGGCGAGGAGGACAAGAAATCGATCCCGCCGCACGCCGACAGCATCATCCAGGTGTCGTTCCAGCAGCTGCAGACGGAGCTGTCGGAGAAGCTCAATACGTGGAAGGACGACGTCAAGGTGTTCCTCCGTGACACGTCGTTCGCGGGCCTGCGCAAGCTGGAGGACTACTTCAAGGAGAAGGAGAAGGGCCTCAAGGTCTACGAAAAAGAACACAAGGCCGACAAGCCGGACATCAAGAAGTTCGCCGAGTTCGTGCGCGCCGTGCGCGAGGTCGAGGCGGACAAGCACCGCATCGAGCAGGACGTGGAGGAAGCGCAGATGCTGTACACGCTGATCGAGAACTTGCAGACGATGAAGGAGATGGACCCGAATTTCATCGAGGCGAAGCACAAGACGCTCCGCGAGCGCCTCATCGGCGCCGCGAACGCGGAGCAGGCGACCGAGTACGCGCACTTCCAGTTCCAACAGCTGTCGGAGCGCGCGCTGGCGACGATGGCGGCGAAGCGTGAGCAGCACATTTCGGAGCTGGACCAGCAGATCCACAACCTCAACCGTCGCGCGATGGACAACGTCACGATGCTCAACGGCGAGGATCTCATTTCCTTCGACCAGGGCGACCGCAAGCCGCACGACGAGATTCCGGAAGCCACGACGATGGCGCTGCAGCACCTGCAGCAGATCTACGACGACCCGACCTCCGGCGTGGGCGTGAAGTCGCTGATGGCCCAAAAGGAGCAGTTCGACGAGTTCTTCCGCCTCTTCAACGACGACAAGGGCGCGGGGAAGGGCCCGGACTGGACCAACTACAACAAGATGATTAAGGTCTACGAGGCGCGCAGCGAGGTGTGGAACCTGCTCAGCGAGTTCGACGAGAAGCGCCGCGTGTGGTGGTCGACGCCGCTGAAGGAGCTCGATGCGGACGAGGTGGAGAAGGCGGTCAAGGAGTACTTCATCCAGGCCTTCAAGTGCGAGAAGACGTTCAAGTCGAAGGACTTCGACGACGTGCCCGACACGGTCAGCTCCGAGCTGGTACGCGAGATCAAGCAGATGAAGACCGACCGGATTGACACGATCAAGTGCTGCGCCAACAAGGACATGACGAAGGACCACTGGCTGAAGGTGGGCCAGCAGGTGTCCGGCTTCCCGCCGTACAAGGAGGACCTTGCGCTGGCCAACTTGGAGGAGTGCGACATCTGGTCCGTGGCCGAGGTGGTGAAGGAGCAGGCTGAGACTGCCAGCGGCGAGGCCGCGCTGTCGAAGGCGCTCGCAGAGATCAAGGATGTGTGGGAGAACAAGGTGGACTTCTCGACCAAGAAGTATCGCGACGACGGGAAAGAGATCTTCATTCTGGACAAGATTGACGACATCATCCAGCAGCTCGACGACCATCACGTCCAGCTTCAGACCATCACGGCGTCGCGCCACGTCGCCGCCGTGCGTTCCCGCGTGGAGGACTGGATCCAGAAGCTGCGCACGGTCAACGACGTGGTGGACGAGTGGGTGACGATGCAGAAGAACTGGATGTACCTCGAGTTCATCTTCAGCAGCGACGACATCAAGGTGCAGCTCCCCACCGACTCGGAGCGTTTCGAGAAGGTCGACCAGCTGTTCAAGGAGAAGACCACGAAGGCTGCGCGCGACAAGAACGTGCTGATCATCTGCACAGAGCCCGACTTCTTGGCGCAGCTGAAGGCCAACAACGCTGCGATCGATCGCATCCAGAAGAACCTCGAGAACTACCTGGAGACGAAGCGCGACGCGTTTGCCCGCTTCTACTTCCTGTCCAACGACGAGTTGCTGTCGATTCTGTCCGACGTGCGCAACCCGCGCGCGGTGCAGCCACATTTGTCCAAGTGTTTCGACTCCATCGCACTGCTGCGCTTCAACGACGAGAAGGCGTCGGAGATCGGCGGCATGATCTCGGGCGAGGGCGAAGAGGTCCCGTTCCAGACGCCCGTCATGGCGCAGGGCAACGTGGAGCAGTGGCTCGGCCGCGTGGAGGCCACCATGCGCACGTCGCTGCACCAGCACCTGCGCGACACGGTCGAGGCGTATCCGCGCGTGAAGCGCGAGGAGTGGATGCTCGAAGGCTTCCACAAGCGCGAGTCCGAAGGGGCGCCTTTGAAGGGCACGTACGCGGCGCAGTGCATCCAGGCCACCGACATGATCCAGTGGACCGCCGAAGTGGAGCAAGCCATCGGTGACAACAGCGTCAAGGCCTACTTCGAAAGTTACGTGCAGCAGATTCTTCGCACGGTCGCGCAGGTGCGCAAGCCGCTGACGAAGCTGCAGCGCACGCTGGTCTGCACGCTGATCGTCGTGGACGTGCACAACCGCGACATTGTGCGCAAGCTGGTGGACAACGACGTCCGCGACGTGGCTGATTTCGAGTGGTTCCAGCAGCTGCGATACTACTGGGAGAACGACCCGAGCATGGGCCAGCCGAACTGCGGCATCCACCACTGCACCGCGCACCTCTGGTACGGGTACGAGTACATCGGCAACCAGCCGCGCCTCGTCATCACGCCGCTCACGGACCGCGCCTTCCTAACGTGCACGAGCGCCCTGGAGATGAACCTTGGCGCCGCGCCGCAGGGGCCGGCCGGGACGGGCAAGACGGAGTCTGTGAAGGACTTGGGCAAGGCCCTCGCCCGCCAGGTGGTCGTGTTCAACTGCTCCGACGGTATCTCGTACAAGACGATGAGCCGCATGTTCGCCGGTCTGGCGCAGGCCGGTGCGTGGGCATGCTTCGACGAGTTCAACCGTATCGAGCTGGAGGTGCTGTCCGTCATCGCACAGCAGATGCTCGAGATTGTGTCCGCGCTCGGGCAAAAGCTCGAAACGATGGACTTCGACGGACGCAAGATTCGCCTCAGCAAGAACTTCGGTGTATTCATCACCATGAACCCCGGCTACGCTGGGCGCACGGAGCTGCCCGACAACTTGAAGGCCCTGTTCCGCCCGATCTGCATGATGATTCCGGACTACGCCCTCATTGCCGAGATCATGTTCTTCTCCGAAGGTTTCGAGGAGGCTCGCACGCTGGCGCAGAAGATGGTGCAGCTGTACAAGCTGTCGTCGGAGCAGCTCTCCAAGCAGGACCACTACGACTTCGGCATGCGCGCCGTCAAGTCTATTCTCGTCATGGCCGGTGCGCTGAAACGTTCCAACCCGGACGAGGACGAGAACATGTTGCTCATTCGCGCGATGCGTGACGCCAACGTGCCGAAGTTCCTGCGGGACGACACTGTGCTGTTCATGGCGCTCATCAAGGACTTGTTCCCGTCCGTCGAGATCCGCGAGGCGATCAACCGGACGCTGCTCGAGTACATCGAGCGTGACGCCAAGGCGAACAACCTGCAGGTGGTGGATGGTTTCGTGCTCAAGACGCGCCAGCTGTTCGAGACGATGGAGGTGCGTCACGGTGTGATGACCGTCGGCCAGACCATGTGCGCCAAGACTGCCGTCCTCGAGACACTGCAGCGCACGCTGACGGCGATGAAGCTCGACAACAAGGACCCGGAAGGCAACATCCCGCTCGTGAACGTCGTCCACACGCACGTCCTCAACCCGAAGTCTATCACGATGGGCGAGCTGTACGGCGACATCAACCCCACCACACGTGAGTGGACGGACGGTCTGCTGTCCCGCATTGCCCGCGACGTGAAGTCCGACGCCAACACAAAGCCCGACCGGAATTGGATCGTCTTCGACGGCCCCGTCGATGCCATTTGGATCGAGAACATGAACACGGTGCTGGACGACAACAAGATGCTGTGTCTCTTCAACGGCGAGCGCATCAAGTTGCCCGCGACCGCGTCGTTCATGTTCGAGGTGCAGGACCTGCGCGTGGCGTCCCCGGCCACCGTCAGCCGCTGCGGCATGGTGTTCCTCGAGCCGTACTACCTCAACGGCGGCTGGCGGCCCGTGACGCAGAGCATGCTCACCACGCTGGAGGCCAAGTACACGCCGGAGAAGTTCAAGACCAAGCGCGTCCTCGCCGCCTTCGACAAAATCGTGCCGCCGCTGCTGACGTGGTACCGCAAATCGCTGAAGGAGTACATTCCGACGGTGGACGCGCAGCTGGCGACGAGCTGTCTGGAGCTGCTGTCTGGCTTCCTGATGAACGACTTCAACAACCGGCAGCTGGTGGATCTCCACGACGACGTCGACCCCGTCGCGGCCGAGGCCGCCGCGAATGACCCGATGCTCGCCGACTTCCGCCGCCCGGCGATCACGGCGAAGCCCGTGCTGGTGCCGGACAAGGACACGAATTTCGACATGTGGTTCGTGCTGGCCATCATCTGGTCCTTCGGCGGCAACGTCTCCACGAACGACCGCGAGGCGTTCTCCAACTTCCTGAAGCCGCTGCTGCAGAAGGAGTTCCCGTGCTTCCCGAAGGACGACGACCGGAACCTCTTCCAGCTGTGGGTGGACAAGAAGAGCCAGACGTTCATCACTTGGGACCACATCGTGCCGACCTTCTTGTACGACCGTCGCCTTCCGTACTTCGAGCTTTTCGTGCCGACCGCGGAGACCACCGCCACAAAGACGATCCTCACCGTGCTGACAAGCGTGTCCCGCAACGTGCTGGTGACCGGCGCGACGGGCACGGGCAAGTCGATCATCGTGCAGGACCTGCTTGTGTCGCAACTGAAAGGCGACGACCCGCAGTCCAACTGGGAGTATTTCACGACGACCTTCTCCGCGCAGACGCGTTCTATCGACTTGGAGCAGCGTCTCGGCACAAAGCTGCACAAGATCAAGGGCAACCTGGCCGGCGCGAGCCCCGGCAAGCGCGCGATTTTCTTCGTCGACGACGTGAACATGCCGCAGCTGGAGAAGTACGGTGCGTCGCCACCGGTGGAACTGCTGCGCCAGTTCATCTCGCAGCAGGGCTACTACGACCGCAGCAAGCAGCCCGTCACGTTCCGCAACATCCAGGACATCATCTTCATCGCCGCGTGCGGCGTCCCCGGCGGTGGTCGCAACGCGCTGACGGCGCGCCTGACGAGCCGGTTCCACCTGCTGTGCCAGCCGGACGTGAGCCACCAGTCGATGCGGCGCATCTTCACGACGATTCTCGGCGGTTTCCTGCAGCTGTGGCCCGACGACGTGCGAAAGCTGGCGCCGAGCATGGTCCACGCGGCCCGCCTCGTGTACGAGAAGATTTCCCGTGAGAAGCTGCCGACGCCGGCCAAGAGCCACTACCTGTACAACTTGCGCGATTTCGGCAAGGTCTTCCAGGGCATCCTGCAGGTGCAGCCCGACGGCGTCCCGGACAAGGACGGCATGCTGCGGCTGTTCATCCACGAAATCTCGCGCGTGTTCCACGATCGCCTCACGGATGACGCGGACAAGGAGTGGTGGTGGGCCACGCTGGGTGAGACCATGCGTTCTGAGTTCGAGGTGACGTGGAAGCCGCAGTACGAATCGCTGCTGTTCGGTGACTACATGAACCTGGACAAGGAGAAGCGTCAGTACATGGAGGTCCCCGATTTCGTGGCGTTCCAGGACAAGTTGACCGAGTACCAGGAGAGCTACAATGTGGACAACAACAAGGACGCCGAGCTGGTTTTCTTCTCCGATGCCGCGCACCACATCTCCCGCATCTGCCGCATCATCCGTCAGCCGCGCGGCTGCGCCATGCTGGTCGGCGTCGGCGGCAGCGGTCGGCAGAGCCTGACGCGGCTGGCGGCGTACGTATGCGGGCAACCCGTGTTCCAGATCGCCATTACGCGCAACTACGGCATCGACCAGTTCCGCGAGAACTTGAAGGAGGCGCTGCTGGAGGCCGGGTGCTTTAACAAGCCGGTCGTGTTCTTGTTGGCGGACAACCAGATCATTAAAGAGCAATTCTTGGAGGACATCAACAACATCCTGAACACCGGCGAGGTGCCAAACTTGATGCAGCCGGAGGACAACGACAAGATCATCAACTCCGTGCGCAAGTTTGTGCAGGAGGCAAAGAAACCGGAGACGCGCAGCGTGATGCTGGCGCACTTCCTAATGCAGTGTCGCGACAACTTCCACGTGGTGTTGACGATGTCCCCGGTGGGTGACGACTTCCGCCGCCGGCTACGCATGTTCCCGTCGCTGGTGAACTGCACGACGATCGACTGGTTCATGAAGTGGCCGACCGACGCGCTCGAGGGCGTCGCGACGCGGTCGATGGGCAACATCGCCGTGGACGACGCGTACAAGCCGGCACTGGCGAAAATGTGCGTCCGCATCCACCAGGACGTTCAGCAGATGTCGTCGCAGTTCTTCGAGGAGCTCCGTCGGCACAACTACACCACCCCCACCTCGTATCTCGAGCTGCTGAACTCGTACAAGAAGATGGTGTCCGACGAAGCCGCCGTCGTGACGAAGAAGATCAATACGCTGTCGGGTGGTCTGAGCAAGCTGGTGTCGACGCAGCAGACGGTGGACGAGCTGAAGGAGCAGCTGGTGGAGATGCAGCCGAAGCTCGAGCAAGCGTCCAAGGACACGGAACGCATCATGGCCGAAGTCAAGGTGCAGCAGGCTGAAGCCGACGAGATGAAGGCCAAGTGCAAGAAGGAGGAGGACGCCGCTGGCGCGATCCGTGACGAAGCCGAGGGGGTGGCGAAGGAGTGCGAGGAGAAGCTCGAGGAAGCCATGCCCGCGTACCGCGGCGCCCTCGACGCGTTGAAGGCGCTCGACCCCAAGGACATCTCCGAAATCAAGAAGCTGGGCCAGCCGCCGGAGGGCGTGCGCATCGTCATCGAGGCCGTGTGCGTGCTGCTCGGCCAGAAGGACCTGTCTTGGAACAACTGCAAGCTTGTCATCGGCAAGAGCGACTTCCTGAACTCTCTGCGCGAGTACAAGAAGGACGACGTGCCAGAGAAGATCATCCGCACGCTGGAACGCAACTACATCAACAACAAGGAAATGGACTTCACGCCAGAAATGGCGGCCAAGGCGTCCGCCGCGGCGAAGTCGCTCTGCCTGTGGGTGATTGCGATCGACAAGTACACGCTCGTCGCGAAGACCATCGCCCCGAAACGCGAGCAGCTGGCGGAGGCGCGCAAGAAGCTCAAGGCGGCCGAGGACGCGCTCGACGAGGCGCAAGGGACGCTGCGCAAGGTGGAGGAACGCGTCGCCAACCTCAAGCGCGAGATGCAGGCCAACGTGGACAAGAAGAAGCAGCTCGAGGACGACATGAAGCTCGCGGAGTTGCGCCTGTCCCGCGCCGACAAGCTGATGAGCGGTCTGGCGTCGGAGCAGGTGCGCTGGCAAGACAGCGTGGTCAAGCTGAAGCGCGACGTGGTCGAGCTGGTCGGCACGATGATGCTCGCTGCCGGTTGCGTGGCGTACCTCGGCCCGTTCACCGCCCCGTACCGAACGAAGATGATTCGCGAGTGGGCGGCGCAGTGCAAGGAGCTGAAGATTCCCGTGAGCGGCACGGGCTTCTCGCTTGCCGACATTGCCGATCCCGCCGAGGTGCGGCAATGGGCGAAGAAGGGCCTGCCGAGCGACAACTTCTCCGTCGAGAACGGCGTCATCGTCAACACGTCGCAGCGCTGGCCGCTGTGCATCGACCCTCAGGGTCAGGCGAACACGTGGATTCGAGCGAAAGAGCGCGACAACAACCTGTCCATCATCAAGCTCTCGGAGAAGGACTACATGCGCAAGCTGGAGAACGCCGTGAAGATCGGCCTGCCGGTGCTGCTGGAGAACGTAGAGGAGTCGATCGACGCCGTGATTGACCCGATTCTGACGCGCCAGACGTATCAGGTCGGCGCGCGCACGGTGCTGCGCCTCGGCGACAACGAGATTGACTACGACAAGAATTTCCGTTTCTTCATCACGACGAAGCTCCCGAACCCGCACTTCATGCCGGAGCTGCAGATCAAGGTGACGATTGTCAACTTCACGGTGACGCAGAAGGGTCTCGAAGAGCAGCTGCTGGTGGACGTGGTGCGGCACGAGCAGGACGTGCTTGAGCAGCGCGCCGACAAGACGGTCGTGGAGATCGCGGAGGGCAAGGAGCAGCTGAAGGCCATCGAGGCGCGCATCCTCGACCTGCTCGCGTCGTCCACCGGCATGATTCTCGACAACGAGCTTCTCATCAACGCGCTCGGCGACGCCAAGGTGACGTCGACGAACGTGGCGCAGAACCTTGAAATGGCGGAGAAGACGAAGAAGGAGATCGACGGAGTGCGCGACAGGTACCGACCGGTCGCGACGCGCGGCTCGCTGATCTACACGGTCATCAGCCTCATCAGTGGCATCGAGCACATGTATCAGTACTCCCTCGACTTTTTCAAGCGGCTCTTCGGGCAGACGCTCAAGAACACCGAGCCGAGCACCGACATCGAAAAGCGCTGCGCGACGTTGCTGCCGGCGATCACGCGAGACACGTACAACACCGTGTGCCGTGGTCTCTTTGAACGCGACAAACAGCTGTTCTCGTTCATGATGGTGGCGGAGATTTTCCGCGCGTCGGGTGACATCAAGGACAACGAGTGGAGCTACTTCCTGCGCGGCTCCGCTGGGGAGAAGCTGGCGGAGGACGGAGACTGGCCCGAATGGTCGACCGAAGGCGTCTGGAACGACGTGCTGGCGCTGTGCGAGCTGGAGGCGTTCTCGGAGCTGAAGGACGAAATCGCGGCCCACGACGCCGACTGGAAGAAGTGGGCCGCGTCCGACGACGCGTACAAGCAGGTACCCGGGAAGTTCGGGTCCGCGAGCGAGTGGCACCAGCTGCTGGTTGTGCGCGCCTTCCGCGAGGATCTTCTGATTTACGGCATGAACACCGTCATCGGCGCCAAGCTGGGCAAGGTGTTCACCGAGTCGCCGCCCTTCGACCTGGAGGCGTCGTTCCGTGACTCTAGCACCATCGCGCCGATCATCTTCCTGCTCACGGCCGGCTCCGACCCGACGTCGACGTTCACGGAGTTCGCGGAAAAGCAGGGCTTCGGCGACAAGAAGCACATGCTGTCCCTCGGCCAGGACCAAGGCGTCAAGGCGAAGGAGATGATTGAAACGGCGTGCGCGCACGGCGAGTGGGTGTACCTGCAGAACTGCCACGTGTACGCGTCGTGGATGCCGGAGCTTGAGCGGATCCTCGAAGGCATCATGATGCGCGACGTGAAGAAGGAGTTCCGCCTGTGGCTCACGACCATGCCGACCAAGGACTTCCCCGCACTCGTGCTCCAGTCCGGCGTGAAGGTCACCAAGGAGCCGCCGAAGGGTTTGAAGGCCAACCTGAAGGACTCCTTCTTGCAGGAGGTGACGCCCGAGCTGTGGGACAACTGCAAGAACGCCAACGCGTGGAAGCGACTGCTCTTCTCGCTGGCCTTCTTCCACGCCGTGATCCAAGAGCGTCGCAAGTACGGCGCGCTGGGCTGGAACGTGCCCTACGAATGGAACCAGAGCGACTTCTCCGCCAGCATTAAAAGCCTCCACAGCTACCTCTCCGATTACGACCAGGTGCCGTGGCCCGCGCTTCGCTACATGATCGGTGTGATCAACTACGGCGGCCGCGTTACCGACTTCTTGGACGCCCGCTGCGTGCAGAGCCTCCTCGCGAAGTTCTTCCACGAAACCGTGCTGGCGGAGGGCGCCTTCAAGATCACGGCCGACGGGCTGTACCAAATCCCCGCTGATGTGTCCGACATCAACACCGTCAAGAAATACCTGGACGATTTGCCTCCGTACGAAACTCCCGAGCTGTTCGGCCTGCACGCCAACGCCGACATCACGAGCAACCGCAACTCCAGCCGCCGCCAGCTTGACACCATCCTTTCCGTGCAGCCACGCGCCGCCGGCGGCGACGGCGTCAACCCGGACGACAAGGTGTTCGACATTGCGTCGCGCTTCGTCGAGCGTCTGCCGGCGCTGATCGACATGGCCACGGCGAACGAAGAGACGTATCGCGTGACGGACGACGGCACAATGGTCAGCTTGGGCACTGTCTGCATGCAAGAAATCGAAGTCTTTAACCGCATCGCCAGCAACCTCCGCAGCACGCTGCTGATGCTGCAAAAGGCCATCAAGGGTCAAGTTGTCATGGACGCCATCCTGGAGCATATGTACAACTCGTTCCTGATCGGGAAGGTGCCCGACAACTGGCACACGGGATCGTACCTGTCGAAGAAGCCGCTGGCGTCGTGGTTCGACGACACCCTCAACCGCATCGAGTTCCTGCGTGATTGGAACGACAATGGCCCGCCGGCCAGCTTCTGGATCAGCGGGTTCTTCTTCCCGCAGGGTTTCCTGACGGGCGTGCTGCAGACGCACAGCCGTACGTTCAAGATGCCGATTGACGACATCACGTTTAAGTCGAACGTGACACACGCCAACACGTACGACCAGCTGGAGGGGTTGCAAGAGACCGGTGTTTGCATCCATGGCCTCTTCATGGAGGGCGCGCGCTGGAACGCCGAAAAGGGCGCGATCGACGAGTCGCGCCGCGGCGAGCTCTTCACGAACGTGCCCGTGATTTGGTTGGAGCCAGTGCCGCGGTCGGCGGTGCAGCTGAACAACCCGAGCATGTACAACTGCCCCCTCTACAAGACGACCGAGCGCAAGGGCGCGCTGTCCACGACCGGTCTCTCCACCAACTTCGTGCTCTCCATGCAGCTGCCGACCGGCGCCGCAGAGAACGCTCACTGGGTGCAGCGCGGCGTCGCCCTGCTCTGCATGCTGGACAACTAGTCTTGCGAGCAACACCAACGACCACTGTCGTTTCACGAAGTGGTAGTTTTCACCAGTATCGATGTGAGAGAAAGCCCTGGCAACGGGACAATTGTTGAGCCATCAGCAATGTGTGCATACCAAGAAGTGTACTCCAGGTGTACCGTGTTCCGATGACCGTAACGCCACGCTGGCGCCGTGTGAATATGTGGTAG
>Ga0255307_1000034_pt1 | contig 13151 bp, 1 predicted proteins | sample MistaT_17_FD_186099 | JGI IMG/M metagenome (GOLD analysis project Ga0255307, IMG submission 186099) | Metatranscriptome of freshwater microbial communities from Mississippi River, Louisiana, United States - Miss_Law_RepC_8d (Metagenome... | ecosystem: Environmental > Aquatic > Freshwater > River ... | reverse complement strand
TACAGTTTCTGTACTTTATTGAGTGGTCGTCGTCCGCGTCGACCCAAAAACAACCTCGAAGTTTCGACCAGCGTCTTCGCTAGCTGCCGACGGTACTGTAGATACCCGCCGTCGCCACAACACCAGCGAACGTCACAAGCAAGCTCTAGCGAGAAGTGAGGCAGCCCATGGCGTCCCCTCCCGGCAAGGCGCTGATGCCTGCGCCCCCTACGGCGGCCAAGACTGTGCCGCGCAACCCGAACATCGTCGCGTCCGAGGCAAAGGAAGCCTGCGGCGGTGCAAACCCCCTTCTTGCACGCCTGTACAGCAGCAGCGTGGCGGGCGGCCGCCCCGGCGACGGCGTCGGCTCCGGCGTCCCGAACATCCTGTCAACCTCGGCCGCCAAAAACGACCACGTCGCCGTCGCGGAGCAGGCGAAAAGCGCCACGGCCGCGGTTTCCGCGCCCCTCGGCCTCACGGCTACGGCGGGCCTGGCGTCTGCGGGCGGCGCGGCAGGGTCCGTGCCGGGCACTTCGATGGCCGTGTATGCGAAGCCGATGTACAGCGATGCCGACCTCCGCGGCATGTTTTCACGCCACAAGGAAGCCGCCGCCATGGCCGCGTCCATTGGCGGCGCGACGATGACGAAGCGTCGCCAGACGCCGCCCGCTCGTCTGCAGCCGCTCGTGCCGTTCAAAGAGGGCACGCTCGCGACGACCGGCCCTACCGCCAGCGACAAGGCGTTGGCGCTGCCGGCGAAAGCGGCGGAGGCGGAGGACGCCCCGACGGAGCCGTCCGCGGCGCTGCAAGTGGTGGCGCGCTTCCGCAACACGGCGGTGAACACGCCGAAGGAGTTCACGTACCTGATGACGCGGCCGCGCGGCATCCGCGACCTGTACAACCCGTACGATTTGGTGGTAGTGAGCCACAAGGAGGTGGACCCGAAGCGCTACTTCACCATCTCCGCCACCGGCGTCACGAAGTTCGACGACGGCGAGAGCGAGTTCATCGACCTCAAGGCGTGGGAGCGCGAGCACCGCATCTACCACAAGCTCGTCTCGCTCAACGTGTTCAAGTTGTACAAGAAGTGGAAGGGCTTCGGCGTGTGGCGGAAGCTCGTGCGGCGGACGAAGATCCAGAGCTACAAGAGTCACCTCAACGACAACCTGTTCCTGCTGCACCCCGACCTGTCGAAGCCCCTGCGCCTCGTGCGCAGCCACTGCCTCTCCTTCCAGACGGAGACGATGTACGAGATGACCGACGTGTGCCGCACGCTGCAGCAGTACAGCGACGCGCACGAGAAGCAGCAGGACCGCACGCGCAAGATGCTCGACCACGAGCTGAACATCATCAAAGGCATCATCGACCGCGCGTGCAAAGAGGCCATGGCCACCAGCACCGAAGCCCGCGACCGCGAAACCGCGGCCGGCGCGGCTGCAACGGCGGACGCGACGAAGAACAAGCGCGGCGCGAAGCACCGCCTCGGTGTCGAGGCGGGCGCCGGGCGCGAGGCAGCGCAGCAGGCCGGCCACAAGCCGTCTTACATCGAGCTGAGCCAGAAGCGCGCCGTCTGCCGTCGGCTGACGAACTACATCCGCCTTTGCGACTACCTCGTCATCACGTCGCTGAGCACGCTGTGCATGAAGGCCCTCCGCGACGCGCACCTCGACCTCAAGTACCCGCGCGACTACGTGCCCCCGCCGCCGGAACCGGAGAAGGACGACAAGAAGAAGCACCGCGGCGTGGCGCTGGCGGCGGACAAGAAGAAGGAGGACAAGGAGAAGGGCCCGTACCTCGGCATGATCTGGTCCACCGAGCTGTTGTATCTGCCGGCGGATGAGCAGCTGGCCATCGAGCCGAATATGCTCGCGTTCACGCAGCGCGTCGACGACCTCATCAAGGACTTCGTCACCATCGTTAGTGAGGTGCCGCGCCTGGCGCAGATGGAGCTTTTCAAAGTGTACACCGAGTTCGCCATGGTCGACCAGGGCACCGACAATGGCGGTTTCGCGCCGGCCGTGAAGGGCATTGTGGAAGCGGAGCCAGACTTCAAGCCATTGACGGACGGCATGAAGGTGAGCACGTCGAAGGCGTTCAACAAGGTCGAGGAGTTCAAGGACGAGTTCCAGCACTTCGCGGACAAGTTCAAGGAGATGAAGACCATTGGGGAGCACGAGCGCCGCCTGCGCCGCCGCGATCTCGACGAATTCCGCACGTACCTGGCGGACTGCAAGTCCGAGTCCGAGAAGATCGACAGCATGCGCCTGTCCACCGACGTTGCGGTCTTCGCGGTGAAGGCGGAGCAGCTGCAAAAGCAGTTCACACCGCAGCCGGTCACGCTCAAAGAGAAGATCCACAAGGTGCTGCCCGAGATCGCAAAGGAGAAGAACGACCAGATGAACGAGGAGCTGACGGACTACAACGAGTACCTGAACAAGAAGATCAACACAATTGAGGAGTACGTCGAGTACACCGAGTACTACATGAAGCTCATGGATGACATGAAGGAGATCAAGGACAACTTCTCCTACCTTGCCGACCTCATTGAGCTGATGCGACACGAAGGGATGACGCTGTCGGAGGAGGACATGTCATTGTACGACATCGGCACGCGCAAGCAGATGCAGCGCCTCGAGGTGAAGCTACAGCAGATCGAGGACAACCAGGAGTCCGAACGCCGCCGCTGGGCCCACAAGATCACGGACGAGTTCGCGCAGATGCGCGTCGCGATGAGTGACGTGATGGAGAAGGCCAAAGACCCCATGGTCGAGCGCGAGGCGAAGGACCCGGAAGAGATCGACAAGGTGATCGCGTACGTCACCACGCTGCTCGACGAGACGGACAAGATGCTGAAACGGCAGAACGACCTCCTCAAGTTCCAGCGGCTGTTCGAGAAGGACGAGGAGCCGATCGAGGAGCTGAAGGACGTGCTGTGGCGCGACGTGAACGACAAGGCGAAGCTGTGGAACGGTCTCAAGGAGTGGAACCAGCTGACTCAGGAGATCCAGGAAAAGCGTTTCGCGGAGCTGGACGCGGCGAAGGTGAACGAAGACATCAACAAGTTCTTCACGCTGTCCAAGTCGCTCTACCGCACGATGCCGAGCAACGTCGTGGTGATCGGCCTCAAGCAGGACGTCGAGCACTGGAAGAGCATCATGCCCATCGTCACCGCACTGAAGAACAAAAACTTCAAGTCGCACCACAAGGAGGAACTCGACCGCGAGATTGGAAAGATCGAGGACCAGAACAAGGTCGAGCGCGACTACACCGCATCGCCGGACGTGACGCTGGGCATGCTGCTCGAGCACGACATCCTGGACAAGCGGGACGTCATCATTCAGATTTCCGTCTCCGCGACCGAGGAGGAGAAGCTGTCGCAGGCGCTGAAGAAGGTCACCGACGTGTGGGAGGGTGCTGCGGCCATGGAGTTCCAGCTCGCCAATCACAAGGACGCGAAGGACCTCTTCATCCTCAAGTCGCAGTCCGTCGAGGAGATCCAGTCGGCACTCGACGACGCCCTGCTCACCGTGTCGACGCTTGCCGCGTCGAAGTACTGCCAGCGCGAGCTGAAGGTGAAAGTCACTCGCTGGGAGGAGGACCTGCGCACGTCGCAGGACACACTTGGCAAATGGCTCGAGGTGCAGAAGAACTGGATGTACTTGGAGAACGTATTCGGCAGCAACGAGATCCGCACGCAGTGGAAGATGGAATCGAAGCAGTTCGAGGCGATCGACCACGCGTTCAAGAATTTGATGCGCCAAACGTACGAGGTGCCGAACGTGTTCCAGTCGCTCATCAAGAAGGCGCACCAGCTACTCAAAGCGTTGGAGGGGCACCACCAGGGGCTCGAGAGCGTCCTCGGGAAAATCGAAAAGAAGCTTGAGGAGCGCCGCCGGCAGTTCCCCCGCTTCTACTTCCTGTCCAACGACGACTTGCTCGACGTTCTCGCCAAGACGCGCCAGCCAGAGCTGATCATGCCGCACATGCTGAAGATGTTCGACGGTATCAAGGCGCTCACGCTGCTGCCGCCGTCGAACGACATCACGACGCTGCTCTCGATGGAGGGCGAGAAGGTGGAGCTGTCGAACAAGACGATCAAAGCCGGCAAGGGTAAGGTCGAGGAGTGGCTGAAGGACCTTGAACGCGAGATGTTCGTCACGTTGCAGAAGGCCTCCCGCACGGCGGTCGAAGACCTCGAGAATCACGAAGGGAACCGTCTGGGCGGCGACCGCGACCCGTGGATCTTTTGCCACCCGGTGCAGCTGGTTCTCATTGTGTCAGCCATCTTCTGGACGAAGAGCTGCGAACACGCCCTCACCAGCGGCGGCGAGGAAAAAGCAGTCGAGAACATGGGCCGAGAACGCAAGGCCAACGAGGACCGCCTGACCGAGCTGGCCCGTCTGACCGGTGCGAAGTTGAACAAAGTGCGCCGTGCGGTGTTGTCGACGCTGATCACTCTCGACGTGCATGGGCGCGACTTGGTGGACGAAATGTACGAGGCGAAAGTGAAGTCCACCGCCGACTTCGGCTGGTCGAAGCAGCTGCGCTGCTACTGGCAAAAGGACGAGACGGATCCGGTCGCCCCGTGGAAAGTGTTCATCAAGCAGAACAACAGCCGCTTCGTCTACGGGTACGAATACCTCGGCGCGCAGGGCCGTCTCGTCATCACCCCGCTGACGGACCGCATCTACATGACCATCACCGGTGCCTTGAAGATGTACCTCGGCGCCGCGCCCGCCGGTCCTGCTGGCACGGGCAAGACGGAGACCACGAAAGACTTGGCGAAGAACTTGGCGCGGCAGTGCATTGTGTACAACTGCAGCGACGGCGTCACGTACAAGATGATGGAGAAGTTCTTCCTCGGCCTCATCCAAACCGGCGCGTGGACTTGTCTCGACGAGTTTAACCGTATCAACATCGAGGTGCTGTCCGTCATCGCTGCGCAGGTCCACGAGATCCGTGAGGCTCTTTCGAAACAGCAGCAGTCCTTCACGTTCCAGGGCACGAAGGACGTCACCATCCGCGCGACGTACGGTTGCTTCATCACCATGAACCCCGGTTACGCCGGCCGCACGGAGCTCCCCGACAACTTGAAAATTCTGTTCCGTCCTGTGGCCGTCATGACGCCCGACTTCCGCATGATTGCTGAGGTGATTCTGTTCTCGGAGGGTTTCACGAACGCGAAGGACCTGTCGCTCAAGATTACTCAGCTGTACAAGCTCTCGTCCGAGCAGTTGTCACCCCAGGACCACTACGATTTTGGCATGCGTGCCTTGAAGTCTATTCTCGTCATGGCCGGTGACCTGAAGCGCTCGCAGCCCGACGTTCCGGAGGACCATACCCTGATCGTAGCCTGCAACGACTCGAACATCCCCAAGTTCGTCGCCGAGGACGTGCCGCTGTTCAACGGCATCATGCAGGACTTGTTCCCAGGCATCTCGTTCCCCGACCGTGAGTACCCGGAGCTGAAGCCAGCGATGCTCAAGTACATGGAGCACGAGTCGCTGTCGGAGGTAGACGCCTGGATGACCAAGGGCATCCAGTTCTTCGAGACGATGATTGTCCGTCACGGTGTCATGCTCGTCGGTGTGACCGGGACCGGCAAGACGCAGGCCCGCAACTGCATTGCCCAGGCGCTCACGACGATGTCATCGTTCAGCGCGCACCCGATGGCGCGGAAGGTGGGCCAGGACATCATCAACCCGAAGAGTATCTACATGGGTGAGCTATACGGCGCGCTCGACTCCACCGACATGTGGAAGGACGGTCACCTTGCGGTGATCGCGAAGAAGGCGGTGAAGCAGGCGGAGACCATCAACGACCACAGCTGGATCGTATTCGACGGCCCAGTCGACACGCTGTGGATCGAGTCGATGAACTCCGTGCTCGACGACTCGAAGCTCCTCTGCCTGGACAACGGTGACCGGCTGAAGTTCCCCGAGACCATCCACCTGCTGTTCGAGGTTGCCGACTTGGCGGTCGCGTCGCCCGCGACCGTGTCGCGGTGCGGTATGGTGTACATCGACGGCGCCGACATGCCGTGGCGGGCGCTGGTCGAGCGGTGGTCGAAGATCCGCCTGGTGAAGGAGGAGAACGTGCAGCCGCAGAGTGTGGAGTTCATTCTGTCGCTGTTCGACCAGTACATTCCGGACGCGTACCACTGGTACAAGCGCCAAGGCTCCGTCATGATCAACGGCGGACCTCTCAACCTCGTCCAGTCGTGCTGCGACATCTTCAGCGCTCTGATGCGCGAGCACAAGGTGAAGTTTCCGAAGGACGAGCCGGAGGTGCCGCCCGAGGACAACTACTGGGCCGACCGGAACCAGCTTTGCCGCATGCTGCTGGCTTTCGGCATGACTTGGTCCTTCGGTGGCAATGTCGACGCTTCGGCGCAGGAAGACTTCCACAATTTCATCACGGAGAAGATGGACGGCGTCGGCATGCCGTGGGCTCGCGACGCAGACACCGTGTTCGGGATGGTCATTGACTTCGAAACGAAGCGTTTCCAGTCGTGGAAGGTACCGCAGTTCAACTTCAACCGCAGCGTCCCCTTCTTCGAGCTGATTGTGCCGACCATCGACACGCTGCGCTACTCGTACCTGGCCAAGCTGCTCGTCGGATACCGCAAGCCAGTTCTCTTCTCCGGCCACACGGGTGTCGGCAAGAGCGTGATCATGAACGACACTCTCGTCACGCACAAGGAGGACATGAAGCTCATCGTCATCGGCTTCCAGTTCTCCGCGCAAACGACAAGCCCCCGGACGCAGGAGATGATCGAGTCGAAGCTGAAGGCGTCGGCGAACAAGCTGCGCTTGTACCCGTCGGAACCGGATAAGCACGTGATCTTCTTCATCGACGATTTGAACATGCCCGCGCTCGAGACCTTCGGCGCGTCGCCGCCCGTCGAGCTTCTTCGGCAGATGATGTCGAACGGCGGTTTCTTTGACCGCAAGTTCATTGGCTTGTACAAGACCGTAGAGCACGTCACCGTTGTCAGCGCGTGCGGCCCGCCCGACGGTGGTCGTAACCCCACGACGCCGCGCCTGACGTCCATGTACAATCTGATCCAGATCCCGAACTTGAGCGTCGAATCCATGGGCCGCATTTTCAACCAGATCGTCGCGGGTTACTTCAACAGCGACTTCAACGGTCAGAAATTCGTCGGCGAAGTTCGTGACCTGACGCGCCACATGGTGCAGGGCTCCGTCGACATCTTTAACCAGATCCGCCTTGACCTCCGCCCGCGCCCCGCGACAGCGCACTACACGTTCAACTTGCGCGACTTGGCGAAGGTGTTCCAGGGCATCATGCAGGTGAACCCGCCGCAATGCAACACCGCAGCTTTGGCGACGCGGCTGTGGGTGCACGAGAACATGCGCTGCTTCTACGACCGCTTGACGAGCGATACAGACCGCTCCTACTTCACCGAGCAAGTGATGATGGACGTGGTGAAGCGCGAGTTCAACGCTTCGCTGACGCATGCTGAGCTGTTCGAGAAGGATCCCATCATTTGGGGTGACTTTCTCAAGTTCGGTCTCACCGCAGAGGAGCGCCGGTACGAAGAGAACCGTGTGGACACTGGCAGCAGCGTCGCGAAGCTGCGCAAGGTGTTCGAGGACTACCTTGACGACTTCAACACGGTTGTGCAAACGACGGTGGGCGAGGATGCCATGCCGGGCAACAACGTGATGAACCTGGTCTTCTTTAAGGACCACTGCGAGCACTTGGCGCGCATCACGCGTATCGTTCGCCAGCCCCGTGGCAACGCGCTTCTCGTGGGTGTCGGCGGTTCCGGGAAGCAGTCGCTCACGCGTCTCGCAACTCACATCGCGGAATACAAACGCTTCGAGCTGGCGGTGACGAAGGCGTTCGGGATGGACGCGTTCCACGAGCGTCTGCTGGAGATGTACACTGTTGCTGGCGTCGACTGCAAGTCAATCGTGTTCCTTCTCAACGACACGCAGATCGTCAACGAAGGCATGCTTGAGGACATCAACAACATCCTCAACTCCGGAGAGGTGCCGTCCCTGTTCACCCCCGACGAGCGCGACAAGAAGATCACACAGTGCATGGAGGACGCGCAGCGTGCCGGCATTAACCAGCGTGACGAGATCTACCAGTTCTTTATCAACCGCGTTCGTGACAACTTCCACATCGTTCTCGCCATGTCTCCCGTCGGCGACGCGTTCCGGACGCGCTGTCGCCAGTTCCCCTCGCTGACGAACTGCTGCGCCGTCGACTGGTTCGATGAATGGCCGCGCGAAGCGCTTCTGGGCGTAGCGCAGCGCTATTTTGACCCGCACCAGGATCAGCCGCTGGAGCTCAATGAGGCGCAGGAGCCGCTTCGCACGCCGCTGACGGAGATGTGCGTCGAGGTTCACGCATCGGTGGTCTCCGAGTCGAACCGCTTCTGGGAGGAGCTGCGGCGTCGGTACTACATCACTCCGACTTCGTATCTCGAATTCATCGACATGTATCGCGGGATGCTCAAAGAGAAGTCCGAGGAGCTGCAGACTGCCCTCGATCGCCTGCTCAACGGCCAGGCCAAGATGACGGACACGAACTCGAAGATTGCTGTGATGAGCAAGGACATTGAGGTGAAGAAGCCCCAGCTGGAGAAAGCGCAGAAGGAGAACGAGGTCATCAAGGCCGACCTCAGCGTCCGCAAGGAGAAAGCAGCCGAGGTGCAAGCGCGCGTCGCGAAACAGGAGGCGGAGGCCGCGGAGGAGCAAGCCGTCGCTGCCGCGCTCGAGGCCGAGGCGTCGGCTGAGTTGGCACAGGCGACGCCGATTCTCGCTGCAGCTGAGGCGGCGCTGGACAAGGTCACCGGCCAGGACATTTCCTTCGTGAAGACATTGCAGCGTCCGAGCGTCGTGATCGTGAAGACCATCTCCACGATGCTCATCTTCTTCGAGCCCTACAAGTCGGAAATCGACACTTGGAGCGGCGACACAACGTGGAAGGGTGCGTTGCAGTTCCTCACGTACCCGCGTCTGCTGGACAAGATCCGCAACTACGACAAGGACAATATCAAGCCACAGATCGTTGTTCGTGTCGAGAAGGCGCTCAGAGGCGGCGGCCCGGAGTCCAAAGAAGACCCCGAGCTCAACGCCGAGGTGTGCGGTAACGCGTCTGCCGCGTGCAAGGGGTTCGCCCTGTGGATGCACGCGATGGTGAAGTACGCAGAGATCATCAAGGTCGTCAAGCCGAAGCGTGAGGCACAGCGCGCGGCACAGGAGTCGCTGGACGCGACGAACGCGAAGCTCCACGAAGCCCAGTCCGCGCTGAAGGCCGTCGAGGACGAGCTGAACGGCCTGACGCAGACGTTCGAAGAGAAGGCGCGCAAGGCCCGTTTGCTGGAGGAGGCCCTGGAAAAGTCGGAGCGGCAACTGAAGAACGCCCAGTCGCTGACGGAATCGCTGAAAGGGGAGGCCGTCCGCTGGAGCGAGACGATTGTACTGCTGAAAGACCGTCTGAAGGTGCTCCCCGTCGAAATGTTCCTCGCCGCCGCTTGCTGCGCGTACTTCGGTGCGTTCACCGCCAAGTTCCGCCGTTCGCTGACGCAGTTGTGGCTTGATGCCGCGAAGAAACGCGGGTTGCCTGTGTCGGACGACTTCTCTTTGATCAAGGCGCTCGGCAACGACATGGAAATCATGGCGTGGCGCATCAACCACCTCCCGACCGACGACACCAGCACGGAGAACGCCATTATTCTCACTCGCTCGTTCCCGCCCCGCCGCTGGCCCCTGATGATTGACCCGCAAGGCCAGGCCGCCAAGTGGATCGCGTCAACACACAAGAACCTGAAGGTGATGAAGTTGACCGAGGACAAGTACATTCGCAGTGTTGAGCAAGCGATCAAGCTCGGCCACAAGTTCATGATCGACGACGTCGGTGAGACGCTTGACCCCAGTTTGGAGCCTTTGCTGATGCGTGCTATCTATCCCGATGACAGCGGCAGTCCACAGATTAAGCTCATCAACGAGGTGCCGTACGACGACAATTTCCGCTTCTTCATTTGCACGAAGCTCGCGAACCCGCACTACCTGCCCGACGTGTCCATCAAGGTTACACTGCTCAACTTCACCGTGACGCAAGACGGTCTCGAGGACCAGATGTTAGGCGAGGTCGTTGGAATCGAAGAGCGCGAGACTGAGGCGGAGATGACCTCTATCATCAAAAACATCGCCGCCCAGAAGAAGGAGCTCAAGGCGACCGAAGACAGCATTTTGAAGAAGCTCTCCGCGACGAAGGGCAACATTCTCGACGACACCGACTTGATCGAATACCTGAAGGAGGCGCAGCAGAAGTCCGAATCCGTGCAGAAACGCTCAAAGGAGGCCGAGACGCGTATCGCGCAGATTAACGGGGTGCGTGAGATGTATCGGCCCGTCGCCAACCGGTCGTCGATCCTCTTCTTCGTGCTGACGGAGGTCAGCCAGATTGACCCGATGTACCAGTACTCGCTCGAATTCTTTAAGCGCCTCGTCGCGACGGTAATTGAAGGCAACAAACGGCGTCCCGACTTCGAGTTGACGAATCCGCAACACCTGGACGACCGCCTGCGGGAGTTGATGTCTCTGATCACGAAGCAGACATACTTGCAAGTGTGCCGTGGTCTGTTCAACCGCGACAAGGTGATTCTGTCGCTGCTGATGACCACGTCGATCTTCCGAAACTCCGGAAACATCACTGACGCCGAGTGGCAGTACTTCATCCGTGCCACTGCCCTGTCAAGTGGCGAGCCCGAAGCGAAGCCAACGAGTTGCGCCTGGGCGACGAAGTTGCAGTGGGAGCTGAACGACACGCTCGCCAAGGTTGTCCCCGCGTTCAAGGGGCTGCTCGAGGATGTGGGCGCACGGTCGGAGCTGTGGGAATCCTGGGTCAACAAGGGCGAGCCGCACTTGGAGACCCTCCCGGGTGGTGGAGACGATCCCGACGATGCCGACGGGGTCAACTGGGAGGAGAAACTCACTCCGTTCCAGAAGATCCTGTTGATCCGGTCGTGGCGCGAAGAGAAGCTACTTTTCGCTCTTACGGAGTTCATTCGTGTATCCCAGGGGCAGATGTTCGTCGAAGCGCCACCGTTCGACCTCGACGCTGCACTGGCTGACTCTGGCATCGCGACTCCCATCGTTTTCGTCCTGAGCCAAGGCGCCGATCCCATGAACCTTCTCTTGAAGTTTGCAGACAAGAACGAAAAGAGCATCAACAGTGTGTCCCTCGGCCAGGGACAAGGCGAAAACGCGAAGCAGGCTATCGAAAAGTCGAAGCGCACCGGCGAATGGGCGCTCCTCCAGAATTGTCACTTGTCAAAAACGTTCATGCCCGACCTCGAAGCGGCGCTGATCAACCTTGCCGCCGTCGCCAGCAGCTCGAACCAGACTCAGGTAAAAGCGGGTTTCCGCCTGTGGCTGACGTCGATGCCAACGGACTTCTTCCCTGTCTATGTGCTGCAAAACTCGATCAAGCTGACCAACGAGCCCCCGACCGGGTTGAAAGCCAACATGACGCGCTGCTACAACGACATCACGCCGGACGAGCTGGAGTGCTTCGGTGAAGACGAGCGCTTTCCCGAGTGCAGCAAAGAAGCGGCGTTCAAGAAGATTCTGTTCGGAATGTGCTTCTTCCACTCGATCATTTTGGAGCGCAAGAAGTTTGGTCCGCTAGGCTGGAACGTGTTGTATGAATGGAACGACACCGACTTCCACGTGTCGAAGCAGTGGTTGCAGCTCTTCCTTAAGGAGCAGGAGAACATTCCTTGGGAGTCGCTCGAGTACGTCGTCGGCCAGATCAACTACGGCGGGCGTGTCACGGACCCGCAGGACCGCGGCACGCTGATGGATGTGCTCATCAAGTACATCACACCCAAGATCATCAGTGAGGAATACAAGTTCAGCAGCAGCGGCAAGTACCGCGCCCCACCCAAGGGCTCCCTGGACGACTACAAAAAATACATCAGCGAGCTGTCGCTCATCGACGACCCGGAGGTGTTCGGCATGCACGAAAACGCGAACTTGCGCTACCAACTGCAGCGGTCGCAGCTGCTGATGGGCACGGTGCTCACCGTGCAGCCCAGGCTTATTGGCAAGAAAGGCTCCGGCCCGACGCCGGAGGAGCAGGTGACGCAGAAATGCCAGGACTTCCAGGCGATTCTCCCCGACATCATCAACAAGGCAGAAGAAGCTGGCCCCAAGACGTTCACGACGCTCGCCAGCGGCCTACCGAACTCGATGTCCACGGTGCTTAGCCATGAGCTGGTCAAATACAACGCGCTGTTGAGGAAGATGGCGTGGAGCCTCGAGGAGATGCAGCGCGCGTTAAAGGGTCTCACCGTCCTGTCGGCCGACCTCGACCGCATGTACCAGTCGTTCCTGAACGACCAGGTGCCAGCGCTGTGGAGTGTCGTCAGCTACGCCAGCCTGAAGCCGCTGGGTGCGTGGTTCAGGGATTTCGTGAACCGTGTGGCCTTCATCCGCAAGTGGGTCCGCGAGGGAGAGCCGGTTTGCTTCTGGATTGGAGGGTTCTTCAACTCAGCCGCGTTCATGACAGGCACGCTGCAGGCGTTCGCCCGCTCGACGGGCGTTTCGGTCGACAAGCTCGGCTTCAGCTTCCGCATTTTGGATGAGAAGGAAGACGAAGTAACCGCCCAGCCCGAGAGCGGCGCGTATGTCAGCGGCATCTTTTCCGATGCATGGAGGTGGGACAGTGAACGCGGCCTTATGGCCGAGTCCCTCCCTGGCGTGCCATATGCCGACTTGCCCGTCGTGCATTTTCTCCCGGAACCCTACCACAAGACGCCGAGCAACTTCCATCGCATCCCGATGTACCGGACGACGCAGCGGAAGGGCAACATCAGCTCCCTCGGAGCAAGTAGCAACTTCATCCTGTGCGTTGAGGCTGCCACAGACCTCGGTCAAAACCACTGGGTCATGATGGGCGCTGCGGCGGTTACTTCACTCGACAACTAGCACGCACGGATGTTGCTCCAGTCAATTGTGTGGATAGTAGAGCCGATCGGCGACCCAGTTATGCGTTTGCGCAATCGTGTGAATACTGTACGCAGGTGTATGGGACGACGAACAAGAGAGATCGGGCAAAACCAATGTGCGAGCAGCGACATCAATGTGTAAGGACAACCGCCCGTGTATCGCCGTGAGCCGTAGACTGAC
>Ga0255307_1000032_pt1 | contig 13380 bp, 23 predicted proteins | sample MistaT_17_FD_186099 | JGI IMG/M metagenome (GOLD analysis project Ga0255307, IMG submission 186099) | Metatranscriptome of freshwater microbial communities from Mississippi River, Louisiana, United States - Miss_Law_RepC_8d (Metagenome... | ecosystem: Environmental > Aquatic > Freshwater > River... | reverse complement strand
GAAGTCACAACTCCCGATGATTTCCTCGGAAATATCCAGTCCGACCTCAACGCCCGCCGTGCTCTGATTCTCAATTCCGATCGCCGCGGCGACCTCTCGGTAATCGTCTGCGAAGTTCCTCTAATCGAGATGTTCGGCTACTCCAACCAGATCCGCAGTCTCTCCCAGGGCCGCGCATCCTACTCAATGGAACCTTCCCGCTACGAAATCGCCCCGGAACGCTCCCTGGAGCAGGCATTCTGACTCAAGTCTGCTCTCCCACGATCCGAAACAGAGGATTTCCTTCCTCAGCTTCGTTGACAAAGAGTGCCCTATCTTTTACAATCCCCGATTCCCCTCAACACGGGGTCTCGTTCGATATCACGTAAACTCTTAGTTCAAGGTGACTTACGGTGGCTGGTTCAGGCGAAGAATGCATCCGGATCAGGATGGAGGCATACGACCACTCGGTGCTGGATCAGTCGGCCGCCGAAATTGTCGATACGGCAAAGCGCACAGGTGCAATCGTTCATGGGCCGGTGCCGCTGCCGACCCGGATCGAGCGCTACACAGTGCTCCGCAGTCCGCACATTGACAAAAAGTCTCGCGAACAGTTCGAAATTCGCACCCACAAACGGCTCATTGACATCATTCAGCCCACGGGAAAGACTGTGGATGCTCTGAATAAGCTGTCCTTGCCAGCTGGAGTGGATATTAAAATCAAGGCGACTGCCACATCCTGAGTGCTGCGTCCTGTGGTGCTCCGGGTTTGTCGCCCGCTCCTGCTGGTCTGTGCTGGTGGGGTGTAAAGTGTGGGGTTGCCGATTGCTGTGTTCCTGTCGGCTCATGGCCCTCCCGGCTTTGTTTCTCTTCCGCTTCTTGCGCGGGTGTTTGTTATGTCTGTCGGACTCATTGGTCGAAAAGTCGGTATGACTCAGGTGTATGATGCTGATGGCGTCATCGTGCCGGTCACCGTTATTGAGGCTGGTCCCTGCGTCGTGACGCAAGTTCGCACGGTCAGCAGGGATGGCTACAGTGCCGTTCAGGTCGGTTTTGGGCAATTGCCCAGGGCCAAAGCCAGCCGTGCTCGTCGTGGTCATGTTGCGGCACTTAATGGGCGTCGTCAGGCTGGTCGGTCTGCTGAAGCGGCTGTTCCCAAAGCTGGTTGCGAGCCCCCACGGTGGCTCCGGGAATTCCGCACTGCTGACGAATCCCACGGTTTGAGCGTCGGGCAGCAACTCACGCCTTCCTTCCTCGATGCCGTCAAGTTTGTTGATGTGATCGGGGTTTCTCGCGGCCGCGGCTTCTCGGGTGCAATGCGTCGCCATAATTTCAGCGGCCAGCCTGCCAGTCACGGGGCGAAGCGAGTGCATCGCAAGCCTGGTTCGGTCGGCGCCAGTGCTGACCCTTCTCGCGTGCTTCCGGGAACTCGCATGGCCGGTCATTACGGTGCGGAGCGAGTCACCAGTCGCAACTTGCGGGTTGTGCGAACTGACGATCAGAACAATCTGCTGCTGGTTCGCGGAGCGGTCCCGGGCCCCGATGGGGCTTTCGTGATCATCCGCCGCTCGGCTAAAAACCCAAAATCCTAGTTCTCCTACACTGCTTTGTGGTGTGATATGATTTCCGTTCCAATTAAAGACATGTCGGGTGCTGACTGCGGTCAGTTCTCATTTGAACCTGCCGAGCTCACCGACACCATCTGCAAACAGCTGTTGCATGACGCCGTCGTCATGTACCGCGCCAATCGGCGCGTCGGCGAAGTGCAGAACAAGTCTCGCGGCATGGTCGCCGGCAGTACTCGCAAGCTCTTCAAGCAAAAAGGGACCGGTCGGGCCCGTATGGGTCCGATTCGCAGCCCGATTCGTCGAGGGGGCGGTCGTGCATTTGCAAAGGTGCCTCGCGATTTTTACTATCGCCTGCCCCGCAAGGCCGTACAGAAGGCCACCCGCATGGCGTTGCTCAGCAAGTTCCAGGACTCCGAGGCTGTGCTCCTGAAGTCGTGGGACTGCCCCGAGGTGAAAACTCGGCAGATCAGCGGTTTCCTCAAGTCTGTGGGCCTCACGGGTAAAACTGTTCTGCTGACCACAGAAGGGGTCAATCAGAATGTCTACAAGTCCGCTCGCAACATCGATGGTGTAATGGTGCTCCCCGGCGCCGATCTGAACGCCTTCGCTCTGCTTCGCCAGCGTCATCTCGTGATCACAGTTGCCGAACTCAATCGCATTCTTGGTCGTCAGTCCTGAAATCGGTGCAACCATGAGCGTCAGTCAATCGGGTGTTTCCATCCAGCCACATCAGGTCATTCGGCGACCACTGGTCACCGAAAAAGGTACCTGGCTGTCGGAGCGCCAAAATTCCTATTCCTTCGAAGTGCACCCGCTCGCGACCAAGACCGACATTCGCGATGCGGTCCAGAAGATGTGGTCAGTTCGCGTGCTCGAAGTGCGAACCCAGACACGTCTTGGCAAACCACGCCGGCACAAGATGCAGGCCGGTCGCACTCGCAACTGGAAGAAGGCCATCGTCAAACTGCACCCCGAAGACCGTATTGCCTTCTTCTAAGATCATTCCCACCGTCTGCTCGATAGCGATCTCTACGAAAGCTCTGTCATGGGTCTCCGCTTCTACAAACCAGTTACTCCCGGACGCCGCGGCGCGTCCGTCAGTGATTTCTCTGAAATCACCGACCGCCGCAAGCGCCCCGAGAAAGAACTCAGCGTCCGCTACAAGAAGAAGGGTGGACGTAACAACCAGGGCAAGATTACCGCCAAGCACCGTGGTGGTGGTCACAAGCGACTCTATCGCATCATCGATTTCAAGCGAGACAAAGACGGCGTGGTTGGCACCGTGACTCATATCGAGTACGACCCCAATCGCTCGTCCCGCATCGCTCTGGTTCAGTATGCCGACGGGGAAAAGCGTTATATTCTCGCCCCAGAGGGGTTGGCGGCCGGAGCCCGCATCGAAAGCGGTTTGGGGATCGAGCCCAACGTCGGTAACTGCATGCCACTCAGCGCAGTTCCGCTCGGCACAATGGTGCACAACATCGAGATGCAGCCCGGTCGCGGCGGACAGCTCTGCCGCAGTGCCGGCATGGGTGCAACGCTTAACGCCCGAGAAGGACGCTGGGCCCAGATCACTCTGCCAAGCGGCGAAGTTCGCCGTGTTCCCAGCAGCTGCCGAGCCACCATCGGTGTGGTCGGCAACGGCGAACACTCCAGCGTTGTCATCGGCAAGGCCGGCCGCAATCGCTGGAAGGGAATTCGCCCTCGTGTGCGTGGTACGGCGATGAACCCCGTGGCGCATCCGATGGGTGGTGGCGAAGGCAGAAACTCCGGAGGCCGTCATCCCTGTTCGCCCCGCGGTGTGCTCTCCAAGGGCGGCAGGACTCGTAACCGCCGCAAAGCGTCCGGCAAAGCAATCATTCGGCGGCGTGTGTCTGTCCGTTACGGCGAAGTTAAACTCTGATCGTTCACGAGGTAGTTTAGATGGGTCGGTCTCTGAAAAAGGGCCCTTTTGTCGATCCGCGACTTCTCGAAAAAATCGAGAAGCTCAACGATTCCGGACGCAAGGAACCGCTCAAAACCTGGTCTCGACGCTGCACGATTTCCCCGGAATTCGTTGGGCACACATTTCTCGTTCACAACGGCCGAGCATTCCTCAGCGTGTATGTGACCGAAGACATGGTCGGGCATAAGCTCGGTGAGTTCTCTGCCACGCGGACCTTCCGCGGGCACGGTTCGAAAGGTAAGAAGTAACCATGAGCGCCGTACGTGCTACACACCATTTCGCGCGGATCTCCGCTACCAAGGTGCGTCCGTTTGCTGACCTGATTCGCGGCAAGACTGCCGAGCAGGGATTGCTGGCGCTGCGCTTCGAGCCGAATCGTGGTGCTCGCTTCCTTGAAAAGGTGCTGAAGTCCGCCATCTCCAACGCGGAGGACCGCGGTGTCCGCAATCCCCAGAGGCTTGTGGTCGCCGAGGCGCGTGTGGACGGCGGCCCGATGTTCAAACGCGTCCATGCTCGAGCACGCGGGATGGCCAACCTGATCCGCCGTCGCTCAGCGCACATCCACGTCGCCATTGAGGCTCCTGAGCTCGGCTGAATCAACCAGTGTCTAATGCGGGGATTTGATAATGGGTCAGAAAGTCAGACCAACTGGGTTTCGCGTCGGAGTCATGGAGACATGGCGTAGCCGATGGTACGCACCCAAGCGTGAATTCGGCGATCTGCTGCTTGAGGATTTCAAGATCCGTCACTTCGTGGCGACTCGATACGCTTCGGCCGACATTGCCAAAGTGGAAATCGAGCGTACGCGTGACCAGGTTGTGGTGCATCTGCATACTGGACGTCCGGGCGTGATCATTGGCAGTCGCGGGAAGGAAGTCGACAAGCTTAAGGCGGAACTCGAAGATCTCACCGGCCGTCGCATGGACGTGAAGGTGCTCGAGATTGCCAACCCCAACCGGAATGCGACGCTCGTCGCCATGAAGATTGCCCAGCAGCTTGAGAAGCGGGGCAGCTTCCGCCGCGCCATCAAGAAGACGCTGGACGAGGTGATGAGCTCCGGGGTGGAAGGCGTGAAGATACAAATGTCCGGTCGTCTTGGCGGTGCGGAGATGTCCCGCTGCGAGAAGGCCAACAGGGGTTCAATCCCCTTGTCGACTCTGCGTCGGCACATTGATTATGGTTTTGCCCAGTCGAAAACGACCATGGGTGTGATTGGCGTAAAAGTGTGGATCGATCTGGGCGATTATTCGAACGAGGAGTCTTCCGATGGCTCTCATGCCAAAACGGGTCAAGCATCGAAAAAGCCAAAGAGGACGTATAAGAGGTAACGCAACTCGCGGCAACACGGTTGTGTTTGGTGATTGGGCCCTGCAGTCGCTCGACCCGGGGCACGTCACCGGGCAAACGATCGAGGCCTGTCGTATCGCTGCCAATCAGTACGTGCGCGGTGAGGGCAAGGTCTTCATCCGCATTTTTCCCCAGAAGCCTGTTACCGCGCGTCCGCTCGAGACGCGAATGGGTAAGGGTAAAGGGGAGCCTGATCGCTGGGTCGCGGTTGTAAAACCTGGTACTGTACTGTTTGAACTCGGCGGCGTGACTCATGAGACAGCGAAGAGCTGTTTCAGCCGCGTCGCGCACAAGCTTCCCATCCGCGTGCGGCTCGTCGGGCGCCGCCCCGAAATTTAATCCCCCCGGCCTGTTCCGGATCATCAGCCATGTCAAAAGTTTCAGCACTCCGCGAAATGTCCACCGAGCAGCTCAGCCTGGAGCTGGATGGGGCTCGCAAAAGCCTCTTTACCCTCCGTTTTCAGGCCGCCAGTGAGCGTAATGACGCTCCCAGTCAGGCGCAGCGGCTGCGTCGCCGCATCGCCCAGATCCTCACTGTCCAGCGCGAACGCGAACTGGGTCGCTCCTGATTCAACCAAACCTCTACTGCTCCCGGTGGAACGATGAAAAGACGATTGATCGGAACCGTCAAATCCAGCCTCCCGAGTACTCTGCGGGTCGAGATCGACCGTCGCATGAAGCATGCGAAGTACGGGAAGATTATTCGCGGACGGACTGTCTGCCATGTGCACGATGCGGCTGGCGAAGGCCGCCCGGGCGACGTCGTTGAGATCGAAGAGGCTCCTCCCGCTTCCCGGCTGAAGCGGTGGGCGCTTGTCCGCGTTGTTTCGCGAGCTGCGGTCGTTGAATCGGCCGAATGAAACCTTAGTACACACGATTTTCGTCAGGGTGACCCATGATCCAAATGCAGACACTGCTCGACGTCGCCGACAATTCCGGCGCCAAAACAGCCCGTTGCATCAAGGTGCTCGGTGGTACTCGCCGCCGCTACGCAAGTCTTGGTGACATCGTCGTCGTCAGCGTTCAGAAGAGTCTTGCCGGTAGTGCCATCAAGGCCGGCTCGGTTGTGAAGGGTGTGGTCGTGCGTGTCCGCCGGTCTGCTCGTCGTGCCGACGGTTCATACGTTCGTTTCGACCGCAACGCAATTGTGATCGTGGACAACGACGGCAACCCGAAGGGTACCCGCATCTTCGGCGCAGTCGCTCGTGAACTGCGCGACAAGAAGTTCATGAAAATCGTCTCTCTCGCCAGTGAAGTAGTCTAAGCAGAGTTTGGGGAAGTGAAACATGTCCCGGTTGATGGTTGAATACAAGTCGCGGATCATTCCCGAACTGCAGCAGTCGCTTGGGCGGCAGAATGCTCTCTCACTGCCACGTCTCGAGAAGATCGTCGTCAGCATGGGTGTGGGCAAGGCGGTTGAGGATCGTAAGCGGCTGGATCAGGCCGCAGAGCATCTCGCCCAGCTGTCCGGCCAAAAGGCCCAGATTTGTCGTGCTCGGAAGTCAGTTTCCGGCTTTCGTCTTCGCGAGGGCCAGCCGATTGGCTGCCGAGTGACCCTCCGCGGCCGCCGCATGTATGAATTTCTTGACCGCCTGATCACTCTTGCCCTGCCTCGCGTTCGCGACTTCCGTGGCGTCAGTCCTAAGGGGTTTGACGGGCGTGGAAATTATAACTATGGCCTGAACGAGCAGGTCGTGTTCCCCGAAATCGACCCCGAATCTGTGACTGCGGTGCAGGGGATGAACATCACTATTGTCACTACGGCCAGAACCGACGACGAGGGTCGACTGCTCCTTCGTGCGTTTGGCATGCCTTTCCGGGCGGATGGCTGAGCCGGCATCTCTCATTCAGGGTTAACCCAATGGCAAGCAAAGCTAAGATCGAAAAGGCGAAGCGTCCACCGAAGTTCAGTTGCCGGCAGGAGCACCGGTGCTTGATGTGTGGTCGTCCTCGTGCCGTCTACCGGAAGTTTAAAGTCTGCCGTATCTGCTTCCGCAATCTGTCGCTCGACGGACTGATTCCCGGCGTTAAAAAAGCCAGCTGGTAATGGAAATGGTGTCTCCATGATGACCGACCCGATCGCTGACCTACTCACTCGTATCCGCAACGCTGTCCACGTCGAACGCCCGTTCGTCGACATCCCGGCGTCGCAGATCAAGATCGCACTCGTCGAAGCCCTCAAGCGAGAAGGCTTTGTGTGGGATCACGAAGTCGTCGAATCCGACGGCCACAAAGTGCTCCGCGTCAATCTTAAGTACGGCCCGAACGGCGAGCACGTCATCCAGCACATTTCCCGGGTGTCTAAGCCTGGGTGCCGTGTGTATGTCGCAGCGAAGGAAATGCGTGACATTCGTCAGGGAACAGGTATCTCGGTGCTTTCCACTTCCCGTGGTGTGCTGAGCAATCGTGAGGCTCGACGCGAGGGTGTCGGCGGCGAAGTGCTCTGCGAAGTCTGGTAGTCTACCCTCAGCGTCATTCCAGGCTACATCCGCCACACTGTCCAGGTGCTTCAAAAATGTCCCGCATTGGAAAAAAACCTGTTTCTGTGCCGGCTTCCGTCAAGGTGGAAGTCAATGGCAGTCGCGTGAGCGTTAAGGGCCCCGCGGGTGAACTGTTCATTTCGGTTCACCCAACGATGGCTGTGTCCGCTGCGCCGGGCTCGGTGACGGTGTCTCGTCCCGACGACAAGCGGTCCAGCCGCGCCCTGCACGGGCTCACACGGAGCCTCATCCAGAACATGGTTGACGGCGTGGTCAAGCCTTTCGAAAAGAAGCTCGAGATCACCGGGGTGGGCTACAACGCCAGCCTTGCCGCCGGGAAACTCACGCTGCAGGTCGGCTTCGCCAACAAGATCACTCTCGTGGTTCCTGCCGGGGTGAAGTGCGAAGTGCCCGACGCGACTCACGTTATTGTCAAGAGCTGCGACAAGCAGGCTTGCGGTCAGTTTGCTGCTGAGATCCGAAGCGTACGTCCTCCCGAGCCCTACAAGGGCAAGGGCATCCGCTATCAGGACGAGCATGTCCGTCGGAAGGCCGGCAAGGCGTTTGGTTCCAAGTAGTTTTACGCCGGGCTAAAACCGGATCTGAATTTAAGGCTGTGCTACCATGAGTTATCGTTCCCGACTCGCCGCCCAGGAAACTCGACGCCGTCATCGCGTCCGCAACAGAATCGTCCGCGACGCTCACGGTCGTCCGCGTCTGTCTGTGTTCCGCAGCAACCGCCACATGTATGCTCAGGTTATCGACGACTCCAGTGGTCGGACACTTGTGCAGGCAAGTTCCCTCGACACGGCTCTTGCTGGTCCGGGGGGAGTTGGCGGAGACGTGGAGACTGCTGCCAAGGTTGGTGAACTCGTTGCCCGACGAGCGCTCGAGGCCGGCGTCTCCAAAGTGGTTTTCGATCGTGGAATTTTCCGTTATCATGGCCGCATTGCGGCGCTCGCGGAAGCGGCTCGGGCCGCCGGGCTTGACTTCTGATTTCTTTCAATGCGGGGTGTCAGGTGTCTTCAGCAGAAGTAAAAAGTGACAGCGGCGAACGCGTAGTACAAATTCGCCGATGTGCGTGTGTGGTTAAGGGTGGTCGTCGGTTCAGCTTTGCTGCCCTGGTGGTCACCGGTGACGGCAGCGGTCGCGCTGGATACGGCTACGGCAAGGCGATCGAGGTACCACAGGCTGTGGACAAGGCGACGAAGCAGTCCCGTCGGTCGCAGATCCCGGTGCCTATTGTGGGCACCACGATTCCCCATCAGGTGATCGGCGAATACCGCTCATCCAGAGTGCTCCTGCTGCCGGCGAAGCCTGGTACTGGCGTGATTGCCGGTGACTGTGTCCGCGCCGTGGTTGAAGCCGCCGGCATCACCGACATTCTCACCAAGGCGTACGGTTCGACGAACCCTCTGAACCTTGTCAAAGCCACTTTCGATGCTCTCAGGAAACTGCGGACTCGCGAACAGATCGAGCGTCTGCGAGGAGTAACACTGTGATACTCAATGATGTCCATACCGGGATTCAGCCTCGCAAGAACCGCAAGCGTATTGGTCGCGGCATTGGCTCCGGCCACGGCAAGACCTCTGGTCGCGGTCACAAAGGCTTCTTCAGCCGATCCGGCAGTTCCACGCGACGTGGCTTCCAGGGCGGTCAGATGCCGTTGTTCCGCCGTGTGGCCAAACGCGGATTCAGCAATAACGCATTTGCTCCTGAGATCGCCGTGATCAACATCGGCACGCTCGCTGAGCAGTTCCCGGCAGGCTCCGAGATTACTCCGGAACTGCTTGTCGAAAAGGGCCTCGTAGCTTCTCGTTTTGACCAGCTGAAGGTGCTGGGCAATGGTGAAGTGGGCCACGCTCTCAAAATCACAGCCCATCGTTTTTCCGCATCTGCCGAGGCCAAGGTTGTGGCAGCGGGTGGTGCGGTAGTCCGAATCGAGCGCTAGGTCAGCGGCCTCCAGAGGAGTTTCGTCGTGCTTGCGAAGCTAATGACCGTTTTTCGGATCCCCGAGCTGCGCAACAAGATTCTGTTGACGATCGTGCTGCTTGCCGTCTACCGACTGGGCTTCCACATCACCTTGCCTTTCATCGATCACTCGGTTGTGGCCGAGACGATGAAGAAGAGTGAGAGTGGTGCCAGCGGTGGCATGGCTGGTTTGCTCAAGGTCGTCTCTGTCTTTGCCGCAATCGAGCTGGAGAGTGGTTCCGTGTTTGGGTTGGGCATTATGCCCTACATCACGGCATCCATCGTGTTCCAGCTGTTGGCGACGGTCTACCCGCCGCTGGAGGCATTGCAGAAGGAGGGCGAGTCTGGACGACGGAAGCTCAACGAGTACACTCGTTACGCGACCGTCGTTGTGTGCATCTTCCAGAGCTTTTTCCTGCTCTTGACGACCAGGGGAGAGCAAAAGATTTTGCCCGGCTACACGGGTCTGCACTGGATTATCTTTGGTACGCTGGTGATGACCGCTGGCACTGTGTTTCTGATGTGGATTGGTGAGCAGATTGATGCTTACGGCATCGGCAACGGGATCAGTCTTCTGATTATGGCCGGGATCCTTGCGAGGCTTCCCGCAGTAGTTCAGAAGTGGGTGGAGGGGATCAGGACGAAGGGTGTTGGGATTGGCACCGAGTTTGGCATCGAGCGTCTGCTGGTGATGATCATCGTGTTTGTTTCGGTGATCGCAGTTGTGATTTTCATTACCCAGGGGCAGCGTCGAATCCCCATCCAGAGTGCGCGGCACGTCCGCGGTCGTAAGGTCAGTGGGGGCAACCAGCAATGGCTTCCGCTGCGGGTCAATCAGTCCGGGGTGATGCCGATCATCTTCGCTTCCAGTTTGTTGATGATTCCCTATTTTCTGTTTACTCAGGTGGGAATGTTGTTCGGGGCTTCCGCTGCGGGAGAATGGACCACCTGGTTTGGCTCTTTGTTTCTGCCTGGGCGTGGGTTTGTGTATAGTCTTGCCTACATCGCCCTGATTTACTTCTTCTGTTATTTCTGGACAGCGATAACCTTCAATCCCAAGGACATGGCTGAGAATCTGAAGGACAGTGGCAGCTTTATCCGCGGGTATCGACCAGGTTCTCCGACTGCAAATCACCTCGAGCAGGTGATGCTCCGGATTACCTACGTCGGCGCTGCGTTCCTCAGCGTGATCGCGGTGATCCCCACTGTGATCGCCAACACGATTACTCAGGACTTCGCTACTGCCAGCTTTTTTGGTGGTACGGGGTTGTTGATTATTGTTTCGGTGGCTTTGGATCTGGTCCAGAAGATCGATTCGCATTTGGTCATGAGAAACTATCCAGGGCTGCTTGATTCAGACAAGTAGTCATTGGTTTTCGCATTGTTTTTTGACAAGCCTGTTAAGGCGGGTGTTCCGATGAAAGTTCGTTCCAGCGTCCGACGAATTTGTGACTTCTGCAAGCTGGTCAGACGGCGCGGGAAGATCTTCGTGATCTGCTCTTCCAATCCGCGGCACAAGCAGCGTCAGGGCTGATTGTGTTCCTTTCTGTGATCAGCCGGAGATAAATCAATGCCTCGTGTTCTCGGTGTGGACATTCCGAATAACAAGCCGACCTACGTGTCGCTTAGTTATCTCTACGGCATCGGCCCGTACCTCGCAGTGCAGATCTGCTATGAGCTTGGCGTGGATCCCCACGCTCGAGCCGGCGAGCTGTCTGAGGACGAGGTCAGCCGGATCACGAACCATCTCGACAAGAATTACACTGTCGAAGGTCCGTTGCGTCGTAAGGTGCAGCAGGACATCGGTCGTCTTCGGGAGATCCAGTGCTACCGGGGGATTCGGCACCGGAAGGGTCTGCCTGTTCGTGGGCAGCGTACGAAGACCAACGCGAGGACTCGCAAGGGCCGCAAGAAGACTGTGGCAGGTAAGAAGGGCGTGAAGGACCTGAAGTGATTTACTTTTTTGGGTGGGACTGAACTGTGGCGAAGGTCAAAAAGAAGAAGATTCGGCGGAATGTCAACAAAGGCGTGGCCTACATCAAGGCAACGTTCAACAACACCATCGTGACCATGACGGACGCTGGTGGAGACGTGATCTGCTGGGCGACTGCAGGGACTGTAGGGTTTAAGGGTTCCCGCAAGAGCACTCCGTTTGCTGCTCAGAGGGCTGCCGAGACGGTTGCTGAGAAGGCTTCCAAGGTGGGCGTCCGCGAGGTGGATGTGCGGGTGAAGGGTCCTGGTGCCGGTCGCGAGAGTGCGATCACGGGGCTGCAGGCGTCCGGGCTCTCCATCAAGTCGATTGAAGACGTGACTCCGTTGCCGCATAATGGTTGCCGTCCTCCCAAACGCCGTCGTGTTTGAGATGGCCGACTGACTCTGGAATCAGGGGGTAAAAATGAGGATTCGCTGGCGTGGTCTGGAATTGCCAAGTCGAGTTGCGCTCGACCGGGAAACTCGGACGCCTACTTACGGTCGTTTTGTTGCCGAACCGTTTGAACGTGGTTTTGGTGCAACCGTAGGCAACAGTCTCCGCAGAATTCTGCTGTCAAGTCTTGAGGGGTCCGCGGTGACCCGCGCGAGGATTCACGGCGTTCAGCACGAATTCACCACCATTCCGGGTGTTGTGGAGGACGTGACCGATATCTGCCTGAACCTGAAGTCTCTGGTGGTGAAGAATCACAGCGCCAGCAGCAAGACTCTGCGAATTGAAAAGCACACTCGCGGCGTGGTCACCGGAGCCGATGTGATTTGCGACGATCAGGTGGTTGTCATCAATCGCGACCTCGTGATTGCGACGATGACGGACGATGTGCCGTTCCACGTTGAGATGACCGTGGAGAATGGCCGCGGTTACGTCGCTGCTTCAGAGCAGTACCAGCATGAGCCGGAAGTCGGCATCATTCCTCTCGACGCACCGTTTTCCCCGGTGACCCGTGTTCGCAACACGATCGAGGAGACTCGAGTTGGTCAGCGCACCAACTACGATAAGCTGACGATCGAGATTTGGACGAACGGAACGATTGTTCCTGAGATGGCGTTGGTGGAAGCCGCAAAGATTCTCCGCAAGCACCTCAATTGCTTCATCACGTTCCGCGAGCCGGGGCCTGAGAGCGGACCTGAAGGCGGTCTGCGTGGAATGCTCGAGGCTACCGGTTACTCGCCGATTGATATGGAACTGGAAGAGAAGCTCGGCAAGAGTCTTGCCGAACTGAATCTTTCCGTCCGCGCGACGAACTGCCTTGAGTCTGTAGGCATCAACACTGTTCGGGACCTGGTGGTTCGGACTGACGATGAACTCCTGCAGGTGCGGAACTTTGGTGAGACGACTCTGGACGAAGTGCGTGATCGTCTGGCGAATATTGATCTGCGGCTTGGCATGCGTTTGCCGAATCATTCCGCTCGTTAGTCCGCCCGCATGCGGCATTTTCAGCCCGGAATTGGCCGGTCTGTCATTCCTGTAAACGATTTGTTTTGAATGGGTCTCTGTTATGAGACATCGCTGTGCTGGTAGAAAACTTGGTCGCAACGCTTCCCATCGCCATGCCATGTTCCGCAACATGGCGGTAAGTCTGGTGATGACCATGAAGAATGACGAGGAGGGCGGTGCGAAGGTTCCGGGACGCATCACCACAACGGTGGCCAAGGCTAAGGAACTGCGTCCGTTTATCGAAAAGCTCATCACCATGGGCCGCAAGGCTCGTCGGGTGGTTCAGCAGGCCGAGCAGTTCTCGTCTGACTCATCTCGCGGCAGTGACGAGTGGAAGGCGTGGCGGGAGTCTGAGGCAGGCCGGAACTGGGTACGTGCCACCGCGCCGGCGCTTGCCTTGCGTCGTCGAGCCTTCGCTGCTCTTCGCAGCAAGGCGGCGGTCGATATTGTGTTCGGTACGCTGGCAGAGCGGTTTGAGTCGCGATCCGGAGGGTACACTCGTATCGTGCGGCTCTCCAACGTGCGTCTGGGGGATGCCGGCGAGCAGGCAATCATCGAGTTTGTGGGCGAAAACGATCGCGTCAAGTCGGGCCGCCGGTCAGCTCCGTCAGTCGAAGCAAATTAAAGCTGAGCTTGAGTTTACAGAAGAGACTGCCTGTTCTT
>Ga0255307_1000029_pt1 | contig 14391 bp, 1 predicted proteins | sample MistaT_17_FD_186099 | JGI IMG/M metagenome (GOLD analysis project Ga0255307, IMG submission 186099) | Metatranscriptome of freshwater microbial communities from Mississippi River, Louisiana, United States - Miss_Law_RepC_8d (Metagenome... | ecosystem: Environmental > Aquatic > Freshwater > River ... | reverse complement strand
GTCACCGCAATAGCTATCCACACCGCCCGGAGGGCCAGGGTTCGGTTACACCAATGGAGCGCTGCAGATTCAAAAGCGTCGTTACATTCTTGGCAGCGGCTGTCGTCCACGTTCCTCCTCGCAATATCCACACTCTCGACCCACTCTCTCTTCGCGCGAAAAATGCCACGCAGTGCCTCTAACATGGCGAGCTGCGGGCGGGGCGTGGCGGCGGGCGGCGCTTACTCGACCACGTCGAGCAGCATGCCGACACCGGCGATGGTCCACTTGCGGGGCGGGACCTTCGTCTTCAGCCACAGGGCGGTCACGAAGCCGGCACCACGGGCCTGCGTCTTGTACAGCGGGCACTCGTACTGGTCCTTGCGGTCGATCTTGTTGTTCGGGAGGGAGCGGATCGTCATGACCGGCATCCGCGGGTACAGGTCCTTCATCTTGGACTCCTCGATCGCGTTCGTGCCCGTGTCCCAGCGGGCGCCCTCCATCACCACGCCGTACACGTGGCAACCCTCGCGGGCCGCGTTGTCGATCTGGTCGGCGCCACGCTTCAGAACATCCACCACCAGCGACATCTGGTCGAGATCGAACGCGTTGATCATCGACACCGTCTGCATGATGGCCGTCAGGAACGACATGGGGTTGAAGAAGTAGTTCAGCATCGTGACCTTCGGCGTCTGGTTGTCCGGGATCCAGTCGAGCAGCTGTGAGTTGCGCTGTGCGTAGTTCTCCACCCACGAGCCGAGTGGGCGCATGGACATGAAGGACACGGCGGCCCACACCTCGGGGACGCGCTCCATATACAGCTCGTCGGACAGCTTCTGCATCGCCGTCGTCATCGACAGCGCGCCGGCCAGACCAAGCTCGAGCTCCTTGAGCGTCGCCTTGACGCGCGACGTGAGGTGGTTCATGTACTCGCACTCCTGGTAGAACACGTGCTGCTGCGGCGTGCGGTCGTCCTCGCCGAACTTGTCCGCGAGCGCGATCAAGTCGTGCATTTCAGGCATGCGCTCGAGGATCTCCGTCAGGCGCTGGCGCACCTGGTCCTCGATCGAGACGCCGCCGGCCGCGGCCTGCTGCTTGGGCTGTAGCTCGTTGATCGTGTTGAACAGTGTCGTCGCCTGCACCGTGCGGAAGTTGATTTCCGCGTTGGGGTGCAGACCGTACAGCAGCGGCGACTCGGGCGGGATCTGGTCGGACTGGCAGTACTGCACGTACTCGGCGTACGTCATCGGCGGCGGGACGAACAGGCCCGGGGCGAGCTCGAGGCTGTCGGTGACCTTCTCGTCGATCCACGCGCGCAGGTACGACGAGCAGAGCACGCGGTCCCAGTCGTCCGTGATGTGCCCGCCGTACATAATCTCACCGAACACGTAGCGAAGGTCCTCCCACGGCACCTTCGGCCGGTCGTCGATGTAGTTGGCCGTGACCTCCAGGCACGTCGTCAGGTCGCCGACGTTGAACGGGTAGCCGCGGTTCCAGCCCTGGGGGCCGAACTTCTTGCGCTCGACGACGACGGCATGGAAGAAGCACATGGCGAACATGATGCAGCGGTACTCGGTCGGCTTGTTCGACTTCTCCCACGGCTCGTCCGAGAAGTTCGCCAGCGCACGGTTCAAGTTGGCCGCAATGCCCGTCGGTGGCTCGCTGGTGATCTTGATGGAGCGCTGCAGAATGCCGATGGGGATGATCTGCGACGGCTCGGCGGAGAGGAACACGCGGAAGTCCCACGAGCCCTTCGGGCCGTCGAGCTTCGTCTCCGGGTCGTCGTCCTCCTCCTCGTCGTCCTCCTCCTCTTCCTCCTCACAGGCCTCCGCCGCCGCCGCGTCCTCGCCCTCAGGTTTCGCCTCCGTCGCGGCCGGCGCCTCGCCCTCCGGCTTTTCCTCGGCCTCGGCGGCCTCCTCGCCTTCCGGCTTCTCCTCGCCCTCGCCATCCGCCGCGGCGGCCTCGGCGGCCTGCGCCTTCAGCATCGCGCGCTTGGCGTGGCGCTTTTCCGCCTTCCGCTTGGCGATCGCGGCCATCTTCGTGTAGATCTCGCTGTACGAGTCGAGCGTCTTCTCCAGCTCCTTGAGGAAGTTGGCCACCAGGTGGATGTTGTTGAGCATCGCCCAGCCACCGTTCTCAAAGCACGTCTTCAGGGCGTTGTGCGCGATCGGCTCCTGGCCCTGCCCGAGCGACACGTTGAACAGGTTCTTCTTGTTGTACGTGTAGCCGAGCTTCTTGCCGAGGGCCTCCACCCGCGCCACGGGGTCCACACCGGGCGACAGGATGAAGAAGAGCGGGGTCGTTGGGCCGCTGTCCTTGAACGAAACCGAAATGTCGACGGCCTGGTCGGACACGAAGAACTTACCAATCGACTCGGAAACGAACGTCTCGAGGGCGGACGTCAATCGGTCGGGGCGCAGGCAGCGCAGCACGAGCAGCTTCTGGAACGGCGTGAGGTTCTTCCAGTCGGTCGGCATCTTCTCCTCCTCCGGCTTCTCCATCTCCGCCCACTGGCGCCAGCGGTTCGACTCCGACACGTCGGCTGGCAGCAGCTCGAAGGACGGCGACGCGCCCTCGACCTCAGCAAGGGCCTGCACCGCGGCCCAGTTCGGCTCCGAGATCCAGTCCACCACCGCCTCCGGCCGCTCCACGCCCAGCTTGCGCTTGCCGCGGAGCAGGAAGTCCAGCTGCGTGCGCTGGATCTTGTCCTCGCGACTGAGAATCGCGAAGCAGAGCAGCGAGCTGAAGATGAGCTTGTGGCGCTCGAACAGACCACGGGCGACGTACGCGAAGACGGTCTCCGTGATCGACTTCATCACGTTCGCCACGCGCGTCCGCACGTCCTTCTTGTCCTCCGGCTGCGCGGCCTTGGCGAGGGCCTTGTTGTGCACCACCATGAACGCCTCGAGCGAGTACTGGTACATGTGGTCGATCTTGCACAGCTGGTCGATCTGGAAGAACAGCAGCGCACCACGCACGGCGGCGTCCGTGTACGTCTTGCGACTCTCGCGGATGGTCTCCTCCGTCTTGAGCGCCTTCGTCATGGACACATTGATCTCCTTCGACTTCTTTTTCGTCGCCTCCAGGTTCTCGACGAGCGTCACGTTCTCGAGAATGTCACCCTTGGCGTTGGAGAGCTCGAACAAAAGGCCGTCCTCGCACTCTTGCAGCTCGATCGTCATCGTGTTCATCTGTCGCAGCAGCGCCACACGCTCCGCCTCCAGATCCGGGCGCTCCTGGTTCACGACGACGGCCAGCAGCTGGTCCTCGAGACCCTTCTCTGTCACTTGGAAGTTGATCAGCGTCGTCTGCGCGTTGACCTCCGGCTTGTAGTGGGGGTTGGACAGCTTCGTCTGCAGGTAGAAGCGGAACTTCGGGTTGTACTCAACGTCGGTCGCGCCGAGGCGGACGTAAAGCTTGCCGGCCTTCTTGAACGTCACGCGGCCGAGCACGTTGTCGAGGATCGGCTCGATGTGCTCCTGCAGCGACGCGAGCAGGCAGGGCAGACCCTCCTCGATGCACATCGCCAGCGTGTCGGTCCACTTGCGGCCCTTCTCTTTCTGCCCGGTCATGATCACCTTCAGGCCGTTCTTCTCCTCGCGGTTACGGATCCACTTCACGCCCTGCAGCTGCGGGTCAATCATCAGCGGCCAGCGGCTGCAGTTGGTCACGATGGAGCCGTTTTCGATCGACACGGGGTCGGACGGCAGGCCCTCGTTGTTCCACGAAGCGGCGATGGCCGGCGAGGTGAGCACGCCGTTCACGACGTCGAGGCCCGGAGTCATCGGAATGCCGAGCTGCTTCACGGCCGGCGTCCACGAGTCGACGAGAATCTTCTCACGGAAGGCCTTGGAGAACGGGCCGATGTACGACACGAAGGCCGACGCCAGCAGCACGTCACCGACGAGCAGGCGGCGCTGCTCTGTCAGGTCGTCGATGGTGGCGGCCCAGCGAACGTTCTCGTCCGCCAACCCGCCGACGAGACGCTGGGCAAGGTCCGCCTTGTCCTGCGTCTTCTTCGCCTTGGCGGCAATTTCGTTGGCGGCGTCGACGGCGTCGTTGTACTTCTTCATCAGCACCTCGAGCTGAGCCTTGAGCTGCGCGACGCGGTTCTGCACCTTCTGCAGCTGCGCGTTCGCCCCCTCGAGGCGTTCCTTCGCCTCGGCGGCCATGGCGCGCTTCGGCTTCACCTCGAGCATCACCTTGTGGTAGTCGTTCATACCGCGGACCCACGCGCAGAGACCGGAAGCGGCGGCGGACTTCGTCGCGATCGCCGTGGAGTCGAAGGCCGGGTTGGACACATACATGTCGATGGCGTCAATGTTTGGCTGCGGGATGTTCTCGGCATCGAAGTCCTGCAGCTGCTTCAGCCACGTCGTGACCTGCGCCATCATCTTCTTCGCCTCACCCCAGTTGCGGTTCTTCATCGGCGCCGGCGGCTTGCCGGGCGGCGTCATGAGCACCATGACAGCGCACGCCACCATGACGACGTCATCTGGGGGCTTGCCCATGGATTTGAGCTCCGTCAGCGAGTTCTTGTCGAGAGTGTCCAAGGCGGCCTTCGCCTTGTCGACGAGCGGTTGGGCGGCGTCGACATCGCGCTGAGCGGACTCGGCGAGAGCCTCGGCCTCGATGCGCACCTTCGTCACCTTGGCCTCCTCAATCTCGGCCTTCTCGTTCTCCTCCTGCACAATCGCCTTCTCGCGGCCAACCTCCTCCATCAGCACGTCCGTGTTCTTCTTGGCGATTTCCACTTCGACCTGGTCCTTCTTCAGCTTCTCCTGCAGGTCCGCGACCTGCGCCCCGGCCTCGCGGATCTTCTCGATACCGGTCTCGAGGCGGTTCTTCTTCTCGTCGAGGTCCTGGCGCTTCTTCCCGAGCAGGACCTTGTACATGTTGATCAGCTCGAGGAAGGACTTCGGCGTCGTGTAGCACCGGCGCTTTTCCACACGGTAGAAGTCGTCCGCGGAGTCGACGATGACGCCCTGCGAGAGGGCCATGAAGTCGGCGATATTCTGCGTCATCTCCTCGCCGCCCAGCTCCACCTCCATCAGGAACTTCTTGGCCACCTTCTTCAGCGCGTCTTCCGGCCACGGGTGGAACCAGTCAATCACGGTCGTGTTGGCCAGGGCGGGGAACTGACGGCACCACTTCGCGAACTGGAGACCGACTGGCGAGAAGCAGAGGATGATGTGCAGGTTGCTGCGCACCTTCTTGATGAAGAACTCCCAGCACACGTCCGCGTTCGAGTAGTCGGGGTGGCCCGATGCCTTGACCTCGTTCGTGATCGAGCCAATGATGTTGTCGCGCTCCTCCTGGTTGAACAACTCGGGCACGTTGCCGGACGACAGCATGTCGTTCATGTACACCAGCATGTCGTCCTTCACGATCTGCGAGTCCGTGATGATGAACGCGTACGGGTTGCCCTTCAGACCGGCCTTATTGTAGATACCCTGCACATCCGCGCGGAAGTCAGCGATGCCGTAGCTGGACGTCACGAGAATCTGGAACACGTCCTGGCCGTTGACGAACGACGCCAGGCGGGCCAGCGACTGCTTGCCGGAACCGCCGACACCCACTAGCAGCGCGTTGCCGCGCGGGTTGTTGGTGATGCGGCAGATGCGGCACACGTGCTCGATGGCTTGACCGAAGAGCACGAGGTCCATGCGGGCGAACACTTCGTTGTACTCAGCCAGCTTCGCGTACAGGAACTTCTCCGACACTTCCTCGCTCGTCTCGTCGTAGACGCCCTCCTCGCCGTCCTTCGTCGTGGTGAAGGGGCCCCACATGTTCGGCTTGCGCTGCATCTCCGCCTGGTCCACGTCGGGCATCGACTTGGCCGTCTGCGCAAGGATCTCGTCGAACTTGTCCATGTCCACCGTGTCCGGCATGCGGTCGCGGAACGTGCGCGTGCACTCGTGAATCCACAGGCGGCCGAGCGCCACGGGGTCGTTGTGGAGTTTCACGTTCGAGCGCGTGAGGCCCTGGAAGATGTTGTACAGCTCGCGCATGTTCCACGCGTACACGAACTTCACGGCCGTCGGCAGGAACGCCTTCGCCACAGCGGCGTGCAGGTCGATGGTGGCGTTTGTCAGCGTCGTGCAGAAGTTCTCACGGATGTTGTGGCTGAACTTGCTCAGGTGGGCCTTCAGGATCTGGCCGTAGATGAGGCAGAGGTCGCCGCGGTCGGGCACGCTCGTCGCGAATACGGCGAAGTGGCGAAGCAGACGATCCAGGATCGTGAACGTGCCGCTCTTGGGGTTCATGGCAGCGACGTACTGCAGGTCCTGAATCTCCTTGGGCGGGGCGATCTTCGTGCGGTCGTACATGATCTTGTAGCCCCAGTGCTGCTGAATCAGCGCGATGGCCTCCTGTGTGCCGTACTTATCCGGCTCGGGCATGTTCATGTCGTCGAAGAAGAAAATCAGCTTCTTGCGGTTTGGTGGGCCGAACGTGCGGCCACCACGCTTCTCCAAGTTCGCCTCAATGACGCTCTGGAGGCCAAGCGAGTTGGTACGGGCGTTGAACGCGACGACACGGAAGATCGTCTGCGTGTTGTCGAGCTTCTTCAGCTTGTGCATGATGAGGTTCGTCTTGCCGGTACCAGACACGCCGACGAGCATGACGGGCTTGCCGCGGTCGAGGAAGAGCGACATGATGTACGTCATGCGCACCATGTCCGCCGTCTGCACCGTCGACGCTGCGACGCTCTCGCCCGACTCCGGGTCGAACGTGAAGGGCTCGACCAGGGTGTCCCACTTCTTCCACTCGTAGTCCTGCGTGTCCAGGAAGAAGTCGAACACCGTCGTCATCGCGTTGTCGCTCATCTTCATGTGCGGGAACTCCTTGCGCCAGAAGTTCGTGAACCCCACGCGCTGGTCGTGGCGGCCGCCCTCCGTACCAGCCGGCAGCGGGCCACCAAAGGCCCACACCGTGCAGAAAACGAAAACCTTCTCGTAGATCTCCGTCAGCTGCGCCGCGGCGCCGCCCTTGGGGAGCAGGGACTCGGTGAGCATGCCCTCGAGCATGAAGCAGATCGTCTGCACCACGGCGAGGTCCACGAGCGACACGATGGGCTTCATCGCGCGCTTCCAGTACTCGAAAACGGGAAGGACGTACTTGTCGAAGAAGCCGTCCAGCGCCGACGCCTCGCGCTCGTCCTCGCGGTTGTTGATCCAGCGCTCCTTGAACGGCTGCCACCCGATGTCCGTCTCGTTGATGTACACCACACCGGCGCGCGACACGGTCGCGGGGGAGGCGTTCAGCAGGTGGGAAATCTCGAAGATCATGCGCATGGAGCCCGTGAGGGTGATGCGCTCGTTCGACACAAGCGTGAGCATCTTGTTGTCATCCATGACAGTGTTCATCGACTCGATCCACTCAGCGTCAATGATGCCGTCAAGCACGATCCACTTCGAGTTCTTCTTCTCCTTGCTCTCACGCGCGAAGTCACGGAAAATGGACGACAGGATACCATCCTTCCACTCCTTCGACGGCAGGAAGTATCCGTACAGCTCGTTGCTCGTGATGGCTTTCGGGTTCAGGTTCTTCGTCTGGCATTTGTCGCCCAGCTTGTGCAGCGACAGCTTCAGCGTGGTGATGCAGCTCGTCTTGCCGGCGCCCGCGGGGCCGAGGACGAAGACCGAGTGGCGCACGTGCAGCAGCTCCTCATACTGGACGCACTTCGTGACGAAGATGTCGGCGTCGCCGTAGCCGTTGCCCGTGAGCAGGCCCGTTTCCTTGCACACCTCCTTGCAGGCGGCCACGAGCTCGGGCTTCTCCTTCTTCGGCGGGTCCATGCGGGGGAACAGCGCGGAGATCAGACCGCGGAACACCTGCAAGTCGTCCTTGGACAGCTTCGCCATGTTCGTGTCACGCAGCGCACGCATCAGCACGATACGCTCCGACGTGTCCTTGTCAGCGCGCTTCAGCGCACCGGCAATGTACAGCACGGACTTCACGGCGCGCAGACCCCAATCGTAGTGGCGGGCGGGCGACAGCAGCTCTTTGTTCAGACGGTACAGCGTCACGAACTTCAGGGCAAGATCCTGGGCGTCACCGAAGCCTTCGGCGGCGAGCATGATTTCGCAAATGTTCTTCAGATCGGGCACGCACATGGCGCAGGGGCGGAACAGGGACTTGATGTTCTCCGGCAGCTCCGTACGACCGGCGTAACCGGGGTTCATCGTGATCCACATGCCGACCGTCGGGATGAGCGGAATGTTCTCACCCATGAAGTCGAACCGCGATGCCTTCTCCTTCAGGCCGTTCAGAATAGAACCGACCTGCGTCGCGACGACGGACAGCACCTCGATGGAAATGCGGTTGAACTCATCGAAGCAGCCCCACGAGCCGCTCATCGCCAGGCCCTTGAAGATGGAGCCGAGTGAGCGGAAGTCCATCTGGTCGGAGCAGTTGAACACGTAGCAAGCAATGCCCAAGTTACGCGCAAGATCCTTCGTCGTCTCCGTCTTGCCCGTACCGGCTGGGCCGGCCGGGGCACCACCCTTCTTCAGGCGCAGGGCCTGGGACAGCGTGATGTAGCAACGATCCGTCAGCTTCGTGATCACCAAGCAGCCGCAGAGGCCGATGTACTCGTAGTTGTTGATGAACTCGGCATCGCAAATGCGCACCTCGGAGCCGCGCTTCTCGTCCCAGTAGTACCGCAGCTGCGACTGCCACTGGAAGGCGTCGACGGCGTCGACCTTCTCGAGCACCATCTGGTCCACGATGTCACGGTTGTGCACATCGATCGTGATGAGGTGCACAAGCATCTTGCGCTGGTTGCCCGTCAGGTCCTCGCGCAGCACCTGCTCGATGAGCGTGCGCAGCTGCGAGTGCTGGTTCTTGGCGAGGTCCTTCATGCCTGACTCCGTGCCGTCCTCGAGCTGCGCGAACGCCTGGTGGACTTCATGCGTGTAGTAGATACGGCTCGCGACGATGATGGCCTGGCAGATGTAGGCGTACACCCACTCCACGCGGGTCTTCTCGCTCGACCCGCTCCAGGCGGCCTGGATGTGGTGGCGGATGGCCTTCTGCATGGACGTGATGCAGCCGTTCAGCCACTCCTCCACGGGACCGTCGCAAGTGAAGTCTTCCTCGAGGTCGACCTGCTCGCCCTGGACGGAAACAATGCGGAACGCGTCCTTCGGGCCGGCGCCGGGGCGCGGGTTGCCCTCGATTTGGAACGTCTCGATCGAGTCGACGATCTTGCTCATGTGCACAAGCACGGCCTCGGGGATCGAGCCCTTCGACAGAATCTCGATAAGATCCTGCGACGACACGAAGTAGAAACGGGGGAAGATCTGGCGCTTCGTCTCGAGGTACTCGGACAGCGCCTTCTCGCAGCGGACGAGGATATCCATCATGAAGTCGAGCGTGTCCTCCAGCTCCTGGTCGCGGTTCATCGCGTTCTTCATCACGTCAGAGACCAGCACCTCGATGACGTTCGTGTACTTGTGCGCGTGGCTCATCAGCTGGCGGAACACTGTGTCGCACTCCTGGAAGTCCTTGGCGCGCTCGGGCAGCTGCTCCTTGATGTCGGCAGAGCCCACGAAGATGGGGAAGAGGGAGATCCACTTGCGCTGGATCTCAATCCACTTGGTGATGCACGTCTCCACCATGCCGAGGTTGTGCGACCACAGGTTGACCTTTTCCAAGAAGTGCTCCACGAAGCGGTTGGCGAGCATGCCCTGCAGCGTGTTGTTGTCCGCTTCGTACTGCTCCACGATCTCGTCGATCGAGCCGAGCAGGTACGTGTCGTGGGCCTCCTGGTACTCGTACGACACGGCCATCTTGTCCCACGCCGCGATGATCTTGAGCAGTGCCTTCTCGATCGACAGCTCCTTCGTCGCCTTCTCTACGATGTTGCCGACTTCCTCCTCATACTTGTGCAGGCCCATACCGATGAGCTTCTCGAGCGTAAATTCCTCCGCGTCGGGGTCGATTGCGGGGCCGGTGTACTTGGTCGCCGTCAGCAGCTGCTGCCAGTGGCGGTCGCGCATCGCGGGGCTGCGCAGCTCGGCGCAGAGCGGCAGCGCGGTCGCCATGTTCTTCACCTCGAGCTCCAGGCCCAGCCAGACCTGCCAGTCCTTCTTCGCCTTCGGCGGCACCGCCTTGAACTGCGTCTTGATCTTCTTGATCTCCTCGAGGAACGAATCGACGTCGACGTTCTTGAAAGACGACTTCATCCAGTCGCTGAAGTTCATCTTGACGTGGGTGACCAAATCCCAGATCGACTTGAGCAGGCGCAGGTCCTCGCGACACGTCTTGAGCTTGGGGAAATCCGACTGCGTGAGGTCGAACAGGTCCTGCAGGTTGCGCAGCTGCTCCGCCTCGTCGGCGACCTTCTTGAACTCGCGGTTCTGCGTGTCGACGCGGTCGTACACCGACGTGTACTCCAGCTCGTACGAGAACAGGTCCGTCTTGCGGAACTCCTCCGCCATCTTCGCGACGCGCGTCTCGAACTCGACCTCCTGCGTCTTGATCTTCTCCGCTTCCTTGTCCTGCACCTGCGAGTTCTGCGACTGCACGTTCAGGCTCAGCTTGTACAGCGTGTTCCACTGCTCCGGCGCCGGCTTGCGCATCTCGTCCAGGCGCTCGAGCGTCTCCGACTCGTGGTCCGTCAGCGGGTGGCCCTTCAGCATCTGGATCGCGTCAATGATCGGCGGGAACATACCCACCGCCTTCTCGCCGTTGCCCATCACCTGCACGTGCTTCTTGCGGCAGTCGCGGATATGGCGCATGACCGACTTGAGCGACTCGATGTTGCCGTCCAGCACCTCCTCCTTCAGGCCCGCATCGGCTTCCTCAATGAACTTCTGCAGGTTCGTCAGGTCGTCCTCGATCTTCTTCGTGAGGTGCCCGCTGTACATCTCGCGCCAGCGGCGGCAGACGTCGTTGAACGCGTGCTTGAGGGGCTTCACGTCGATCTTGATGAACCCGATCACCTGGCGCTCCTCAATCAGCTGGATGCGCTCGGCGGTCTTCTCGTATTCGGTGATCGCGGCGTCGTAGTTCTTGAGCGGCACACCGAAGTACTCTCCCACCTCGTCGTGGTCGCCCTTCGCCGCCTCGCCCTCAGCCCCGGCCTCGCCTTCCTTGTCGTCGCCCGTAAACTTCTTGAACTCGGCCCGCATGTCTGTTTCGTACAGCTGGCGGAACTCATCGAAACCGGCGACGAAGCGGCTGCAGCGGTCGGCATTCTGCGCAAGAAGCTCGTGGATCTGCTTCACGAGGCGGTTCGCGTCGGGGTCCTGCAGCACGTCCGACAGGTAGTTATCCGTGCCCTCGCCCGCGCCGTCGAGCGGGTACAGCTTCGTGATGTACGTCGCGGTGGTGTTGATGTTGCTGATCACCTCGTTGACGAGCTGCTCCACCGACGACGTGATGCCCTCCTTGTTCACGAGGTGGGGCTCGAAGCGCACCTCGGCCGCCTCAGCAGGGTCCTTGGGCTTCGTGAGGATGAGCTTCAGCTCCAGCAGCGGCATGCCGTCGTGGCCCGCGTCGGGTTTCAGCCAGTCGGAGTCAAGCTGGTCGTGCAGGTGCTGCAGCGAGTTGACGACGGAGGCGCACACCTCCTTCTGCACTACCTTGTTCACGTGCTCCACGTATGTGCACCACACGTCCGTGTCGTTGTCGAGGACCGGGAAGCCGCTGCTCTGCTTGAGATCGTTGATGGTCTTCAGCGTGTTGTCGAGGAGGTCGTGGATTTGCACGCCGATGCTCTGCAGCGCGGCCTTGCGCTGCTTGTTGTTCTCGTCGAGCTTCTTGCGGAACTCGGTCTCCGGCATCGTCTTGTCCTGGCCCGCGCGCAAGGGGAGCCACTTGTCGTCCTTGACGAAGTCCTGGATGAGGTCAACCATCTGCTGCAGGTTCCCGTGCATATTCGCCACCACGTTATCGATGTCCTTCACGCTTTTCAGCGCCCCGGCGATGAACTCGTCGATCGCCGCCTCGCTGTTCCACTGCAGCTCCCGGAGGCCCTTCGCCATCTCCGCGTCGAATAAATCCAGCTCCTGCCGCAGCAGCGGGCGCTCGCACTCGACGGTCGACATCGACTCGATGAAGTCGTTGTACGTCTTCGTGACGAACTCCAGCGACAGCACCTGCGTGCGGAACGTCTCCTGCTGCTTGTGCAGCGCGTTGGCCTGCGGCGGGATCTGGAACGTGCCGGACTCGTCGCTCGTCTCGAAGCTGTTCAGCAGCTCCAGGTACGACACCTCGCGCAGTGTCTTGACGAGCTGCGGGTCGAAGTTCACCGCGAGGCGGCCCTCGTCGTCCTTCACCAGCAGGTTTAGCTTCAGCTTCTCGCTGCTGATGCCGCCAACGGCGGTGGCCCACGCGTCGTATGCCTGGTGAATGTACGCCTTGATTTGCGCGCTCAGCGTCTGATACAGCTTCACCGTCTCCTGACCCAGCTCCGACTGCAGCACCGCCTTGGACAGCCGGCCCCCGTCATCCGCCGCGACGGTCTTGCCGTCGCCGGTCAGGCGAGCGTATGGCTCGGAGTTGATGCGCTCGAACAACGCGCGGCCCCAGATGAGGCTCGTGGCCGTGGGCGGCATGTTCGGATACGACGCGACGAGGTCCTTGTTCTTGTTGAAGAGCTCCTGCACGGTCAGCAGGTCCTCGTGGTACGCCTCCAGCACGTCCATCTGCTTCTTCGCCCAGTCCTGCGCGACGATCGCGCGGTCCGTGAAGCCGTCGAAGGTGTCCACCGCCTTGAAGAGGTTGAGGAAGGAGCGCGACTCGTCGATCGACGCCGAGAGCATCGTGCCCATCCGCATCTCGAGGTTGCGGATGATGGAGCGCAGCGTGCCGTAGTCCGCGTCGAACTGCGGCTCGTCCACGTTGAGCAGGTCATACTCCACCGACTGGAACTCCAGGAACGCCTTGTTGAACGACGCGCGGACGTCCTCCGCCGTCGTCGTCATGTCGCAGCCGCTCGTGCCACCGATCTTCATCGTCTCCATGCGCTGGAAGAGCGCTGACGTCTCGAGCAGGTCGAGCAAGTCGTGGCAGCGCTCCAGGAAGCAGTCGAGGCGGGAGAACAGCGCGGTGTTCTGGAACTTCCACGGCGAGGCGGTCTTGGCGCACTTGGACTTGTACGAAAAGTACGCGGCCTTGAAGTTGCCGCACACGGACAGCGTCGTCGACAGCTTGGTGATAGCCGTCTCGTCGTTCCACAGCTCCTGCACGGCCACGTACTCGCGCGCGCGGTCGATGAGGTCGTTGCACATCTCGCGGATGAGCACGACGAGGCGGGCGGGCGTGTTGTAGGTGGAGTTCGTCCACAGCAGCCACAGGAAATGGAACAAGCGCTTGAAGGTGCCCTGGTTCATCAGCTCCGGCAGCTCGGTGTTGCCACTGCTGAGGGCCATGAATTCCTGCTCGAGCGGGCGAAGGAAGCGGTAGTTGCTGCGAGCCTCCTTGGCGCACACCTTCAGGTCCTCCACCAGCGCCTCGAAGCCCTTGTAATACGAGCTCTTGGCCTTCTTCAGAAGGAGGATGATCTTGAGCACCTTCGGCGAGTAGAGCTGCTCCTCCAGGAAGTCGAGGTTCTCTGTCTTCTTCTTCCAGAACAGAATCTCCTGCTGCGGCCCCGGGTGCACGTGGGTGTGCTCCGCCGCCTCGAGCATTTCCTCTGGGGATGACTGCATCGCTTGCTTGATCTGCGCACTCCACGCCACCATGGCGTTCTCCATCTGGTACACAACCTCCTTCTCCGGCAGCGTGTCGCCGATCTTTGCCGGCAGAGGCACAGGGGGAATCGGGAGGAGGGTCTTGTCTTGCGAGAGACCGAGCGTGACGAGCAGCTGCGACTTGAACGTGTGCGTCACGTCCATGAACTCCCCGCGGCACACCTCTGGCACGGAGCCAAGGTTGTCGCTGTTTGAGATGAGTGGCAGGAAGAACTTCGTCGTCAGCGTGTTCAAGCTCGCAAGCAGGTCGGGCGTGATGTCACCAAAGCCCACCTGGTCCTTCATCTTGTCCGGGTCGGTGATTTTCGACGGATGGATGAGCTTCGTGAAGAAGACGCCCTTGCCGACCAGCTGGTCCGGGGGCTCCACACGGGCCACCCAGAGCTTGGCCGTGTTCTGGTACACGAACAGGTGCTTCGCGTCCGACACCTCGAGGAACTCGCGGAAGCCGTTCTGGTTGTCCTCGTTGTCCAGGAATTTCTTCATCTGGTCGCCGCTCTTGCCGCCGCGCAGACGCAGGCTGGCATTGATGCGCGCCTCGCACCACTGGATGCGCTTGTCCACGGGCTGCTCCTCTTTGTCACCTGCTGCACCGCGGCCCATTGTAGTTTCGCTAGATACACTGAGCTGTTGTCGTTAGGGATCGCTGGGATCGCTTGTGATCGTACTCTCTACCGAGTGTGATCTCAATAAAGTACAGAAACTGTAG
>Ga0255307_1000024_pt1 | contig 14646 bp, 1 predicted proteins | sample MistaT_17_FD_186099 | JGI IMG/M metagenome (GOLD analysis project Ga0255307, IMG submission 186099) | Metatranscriptome of freshwater microbial communities from Mississippi River, Louisiana, United States - Miss_Law_RepC_8d (Metagenome... | ecosystem: Environmental > Aquatic > Freshwater > River ... | reverse complement strand
CTCACATACATCGCGCGTGCAAGCCGCAATGGGGGTTCGTATGCACACGTCGTGGCGTCTACGCTAGCCGTCACACCGGGAGAAAACTGCGCAGCGCTCCTATCCACACTCGTAGACTCTGCCAAATCGCGCGCCCTCGAGGCCGGTACGCTCACATCTCTTGTTTTCGCCTTTCTCACTGTTTTTTTTTCTGGATTTCCCGGGCAGAGTGTGCTCTACTCGGAGGTCGACAGCAGCAGGGCGGTGCCACGCTTCGTCCACACCTCCGACTCGTACTCGCCCTTCGTCGGGATGTCCAGCCCCAGCACGAACGACGGCCGCTCGCGCGTGCCCGTGCGGATCGGGTACATGTAGAGCGGCGTCACGTGCAGGTTCTTCACCTTCACCTTGCCCTCGCGGCGGGCCGGGATGAAGTGGATCATCGGCATGTTCACCATCAGCTCCATCGGCGTGGGCTCGCACAGGTACCCGGCGTCCTGGTGCCATCCGGCGCCCTCGAGGTAGATGCCGTAGATGTACGCGCCCTCCTTGGGCGCGTGCATGACGGTCTGCTCGCTGTACGGCCGCACGTCGAACTGCCAGCCGTACTGGTCGATGGAGATCTGCTCGCGCCGCGCCCGCTGCTGCTGCAGGGACTTGAGGAAGCCGGTCGGGTACGTGAAGCCCGAGAGCCAGAAGCGCTTCGGCATGGCGCGGCCCCACTCGACGAGCTGGTTCACGCGCTTGATGAGGTCCTGCACCCACGACGCCAGCGGCTTCGTCGACGGGTACGCCGACAGCCACGGTGGCGGCACGCGGCCGATAAGGAGGGCGTTGAAGATGGTGTCGAGCTCCTCGTTCATGACGAGCTCGCCCTTCACTGCGCGCCGCAGCTCGTCCTTCTGCTTCTTCAGCTTCACCAGCAGCACGTTGTAGCGCTGGATCTCCTGCAGGAGACACGTGTTGAGCGCCGTGCCGTGGTCCTCGACCGTCTGCTCCAGAATCATCTCGTAGTTAATCAGCAGCGGCACCTGCTCGTCCAGGCGTTTCAGGGCGTCCAGCGCAACGTCTTCCAGCGTCTGCACCTTCTTGTCGCCGCCGCCGCCGCCGCCGCCACCACCGCCACGCACAAGGGTGGCATTGACGGTCATCATGTCGTCCAGGAGGCCCATCGAGGCGTCGATCTGCGACGCGATGTCCGCGTTCGGGTGCTGCCCGAACGCCTCCGGGTCGTCGGTGAGCGGCAGGTCACGCGTGAACTCGCGGAACACCTGCAGGTTGTAGATGACGCCATCCTCGTTCGGCACGTGGTACGTAGAGTTGCCGCACAGCGGGAAGTTGTCCATCGCGCACGTCTCCACCTTGATGAAGCTCTCGATATACGTGTTGATCACGCGACGGTCCCAGTCGTCCGTGACACGGCCGCCGTAGCTCGCCTCCGAGATGAGGTAACGCATTGTCGTCAGCGGCAGGTGCTTCGGGTCCGGATCCGGCATGCCCTTGACGTACAGCGCGATGATGTTGTCGCTGACTTCGAAGTCCGACGACGTGAAGTCGTACTTGACGTTGTAACCCAGCTGCGCGAACTTGCGCCGCTCCAGGAGCACGGAGTGGAAGTAGCACAGCGCGAAGAGCAGCGGGCGGTACAGCTGCGGCCGGTCACCCGAGTTGTCGAGGAAGTGCTGCTCGTCCATCTTGTCGTACAGGCCCTCCATGTTCGCCCGAAGGCCCGTCGGCGGCTCCGTCGTCGTCTTGATCGCCCGCTGAAGGATGCCGATAGGGAACGCCGGCGTCGGCGTCGAGGACAGCCACAGGCGGAACGTGTCCTTCGGCTGCTTGTCGGCGAGCTCGTCGATGATCTTCTCAAGCTCAGGCAGCCACGAGATCATCAAGTGACAGTTGGCGAGGAACACCCAGCCGCCGGACTGCGCGCCCTCAAGGATCAGCGTGCGAGCAATCTTGTCCTGGCCCTGGCCGAGGGCCAGCTGCTTCAGCGTGCGACCCTTGCTCTCCGCGAGGCCAATGAGCTCCTTCGCGGGGTCGACACCGGGCGAAAGGACAATGACGAGCGGCAGCAGTGCCGTGGAGTCCTCGTATGAGTCCATCAGCTTCGGCGCGCGCGTCTTGATGAACTCCTCGCCCCGCTCGTCCTGAATGAACTGCTTTGTCATGAAAACGATGCGGTCGGGACGGATGCTGCGCACAATGATCATGCGCAGGAAGTAGTTGTCGGCGCACAGCGAGTTGAACTCGCCTGGGAGCGTCGCCTCCTCGGGCGACGGGTGCTTGAAGAATTCGAACCACTGCTGCGAGCTCGACTCGAAGCTCTGCACAATTCCGTGGAAGCGAACCAGCTTCTCCAACTCGCAGATGTTGTCCCACGCGCCCTCGCTGAGGAACTCGGGGCGCGCCGCCTGTGAGTCCTTCTCGAGCACCACGCCACCCTTCATGAAGAAAGCGTACTCCTTCTCCTGTACCTGCACTGCGCCCGCGTCGGGGCCGGTGCGTTGCGCCTGCTCGCCAAAGAGAATCCGCATTGTCATGTGGAACGAGAACAGCAGCTTGTGCTTCTCGAAGAGACCCCGGCACGTGTTCTTGTAGACCTGCTCCGTGTGCCAGATGTTCAGGTTCTCCACGCGTTGCTTCACGTAGTTGTCGTTCTTGTCGGCGCGGAGGCGCTCGCGGGACCACTTGATGGAGTTCCGGAAGAGGAGGATGTACGACTCGAGGCTGAACTGGTACATGTTGTCGATGGCGCCCATGTCCGCCAGCACGAAGAACAGGATGCTCGCGCGCGTCGCGCACGGGCGGTACAGAGCACGCTCGCGCGCGATCTCCTCTCGCGTCTTCACGGCTGCTTCGAGCTGCTGCTTGATCGTCGCCTGCGTCTCCTTCGACGTCTGCAGCGTCTCGACGAGCAACAGGTTGTCCAGCAGCGAGCCCTCGGAGTTGGCCAGCAGGTCCAACAGCTGGTCCTCGAGACGCTTTTTCTCCTTCTCGTTGGCGGCGTTCTCCAGGATGAGCTGCTCGTTCTTCTCCTCGAGTTCCTTCTTCTCTTCCTCGACGACAATCTTCAACAGCTGCTCCTCCAGGCCGGGATCCTTCACGGCGAAGTTGATGAGGCAGATTTTCGTGCAGATCTCGGGCGTGTAGTGCGGGTTCGCCAGCTTGGTCGTGATGTAAAGCTTGAAGTTGTCGTTGTACTCGATGTAGTTTTCGCCAATCTTGATGGTCTTGCTGTTGCCCTTCACGATGATCGCCTTGGAGAGGACGGTGTCGAGCGACGGGTCAAGGTCCTCCAGCACGTCCTGCAAAAGGACGGGGACGCCGAACTGGACGGCGTACTCGATCTGCTTCAGGTAGTTGTCCATCTTCACGTCCACCACCTTGAGTTCCTTGCCCTCCATCCTCTTGATCCACTTGTTTGCCTGGCCCTGCGGGTCCACCATCAGCGGCCAGCGACGGCCGTTGACGACGATCACACCGTTCTCGCTCGAGAAGCCGTCGCCAGGCAGACCGTCGTTCTGCCAGTCGCGCACTTCGGTGGGCTCGGCCATGAATTCGACGAACTTGAAGTGGCGGCTGACCTCGATCTTCGTCTTCGTCTTCTGCATCCACAGCTTCTGCAGGTCCTCGCGGTACTCGGCGGGGAACGCACCGGCGTACGACATGAAGCCGGACGCCAGCAGCACGTCACCGGCCAGCGTGGACAGGCGCTCGTCGTACTGCTTGATCTGGTCCGTCCAGCTGGTCTGCTCGCCCTCGAGACCTTTCACGATGATGTCGGCACGGCGCATCTTCTCCTTCGTCTCGGCCGCCATGCGCTGGAGGTTCTCCTTCTCCATCTGGCCCTCCTCGGCCTCCTTCTGCAGCTTGGCGAGCGAGTCCATGACGCGCTGCAGGCCGCGCTGCTTCTCAAGCAGGTCGCGCTCCATGGCCGCCACTTTCTTCTCGGCCGCCTGCAGACGCATCTTCTTCGGATGCACCTCTTTGAACACGCCGCAGAACTTGAAAATGGCGATACTCCAAGCGCACAGACCGGCGGCGGCGGTCGACACCTTCTTCACCGCCTCAAAGTTGTACTCCGGCCGGTTGATGTACTTCTCCAGCTTCGGCGCAATCTTGCCCTCCAGCGCCATCGTCTCGCGGTCGAAGTCCACGAGGCGCTGTAGGAAGTCGCTCTCGTTGAGGGACTTCTTCGCGTCGGGCCACTCGATCGGGCGCTTCAGCGTCAGCTGCACCGCTTCCATCACCATCTTCACGGCCGCCGGCGGCGTCGTGTACGTCTTCAACTCCTGCAATTCCTTCTTGTCAAGGGCATTCAGCGCGGCCTCTGCGTCGTTCAGCGCAGGCGTGGCCTTTTCGAGGTCCTCCTCGCACTCTGCCTTGATGACCTCGGCGGCGTCCTTTTCGCGCTGGATCTTGGTCGACTCCTGCTTCAGCACCTCCTTCTGTTCGTCGGCCTGCATGGTCTTCTGACGGATCTGGTCCATCTGGGCCTCCACCTCGGCGGTCTTCGTCTTCAAGTTGGCCTCCTGCACCTTCAGGTCCTGCTCCATCGTCCCGACCGCCTTCTGTGTCTCCTCGAGCTTCGTCATACCGTTCGCCAGCTTCCCGCGGCCGACCTTGATCGCCTCGCGCTTTTCCACGTACAACTGGCAGTACCCTCGCACAAGGTCGAGGTACGACGACGGCGTGACGTAGTTGAACCGCTTCAGCGTCTCCTTCAGGCGCACCGAAGCCTTCGATGTCTCGTCGTGCATGCCCATGAAGACGTCGGCTACGTTCTCTGCCATCGCCGTGTCGAACTCCAGCGCGGAGGCCTCGGAGATACAGCGCACACCGACCTCTTTGAGCGCCTCGTTCGGCCAGTCCACGAACCAGTCGATCGTCGTGCAGCTCACAAGACCGGGGAACTGACGCAGGCGGAGGCGGAAGTCCTTGTGTGCCGGCGACATCGCCACGACCAAGTGAATGTTCTTGCGCGCCCGACCGATGAAGAAGCCGTAGATCTCGTCCAGCGAGTCTTTGCAGCCCGCCTCCATCGCCTCCTTGCGGAGCTCGTCGCGCAGCAACTGGATTTCGTCCTTCGGGAACAGGTTCGGGATCTCGCCGGTGGACAGCATGTTGTTCAGGTCCTCGAGGAATGCGGTCTGCATGATCTGGTTGTCGGAGAAGTAGAAGACGCGCTGCTGCTTCTTGATACCGCCGGTCACCTTGTACAGCGTCCGCAGGTCCTCGTGGAAGCGGTTCAGGTCGTACTTCTTCTCGATCTCGATCTGGAACACCGAGTAACCTGCGAGGAACGCCGCCAACCGCGTCAAGCTCGAGCGGCCGGAACCACCGAGACCGACGAGGAGAGCGTTGCCGCGCGGCTGGCGGATGATGCGGTGGATGCGGCAGAGGTGCTCCATCGCGTCGTTGAAGAACACGAGGTTCATGCCGCGGCCGCCGGGCTGCTCGTTGAACTGGTCAAGCGCATCGACAAGTTTCTGCTTCAAGGCCTCGTTTGACGGGACGAACTTGTACTTGGCCATCTCGTCGTACTCCCCGTCCCAGAAATCGACGAAGATCGGGAACCGCGTCGGATCCTTGTCGCGCATGACGGTCGTCCACTTCGTCTGGAACAGCGTCTGCAGGCGGTCGACAATCTGCTCGCGGAACCACGCCTTATCGTTCAAGTCGTTCATGCGGTCCGCGAAGGTTCGGAAGCACTCGTGCATCCACAGCGTGATCAGCTCGTCCTTGCTCGCCATGCCCTCCAGGTATGCGCCGAAGATACCCTGGAACACCTTCGCCAGGTCGCGCAGGTTGAACAAGTAGTGCGACTTCGACGGGATTGGCAGCAGCGTGCTCGTCACCTTGTTGTAGATCTGAATCGTCGCCTTCACCAGCAGGTCGATGTGGCCCACAAAATCACCCTTGGTCTTTTGGAACCGGAAGTTGAGGATGGACGAGAAAATCTTCGAGATGACGTTCTCGGCGGGGAACGTGACGTTGAGCACATTGAGCTTGCTGAGGAAGCGCTGCGTGATCGGCGGGCGGCCGAAGGTCATGCAGCAGAGCAGCTGCATTTCGTTGACCTTCCGCTGGGACTGGGTCGCGCGGTCGTACCAGTAGCCGTTGTCCATCCACTGACGCAGCAGCTCCAGCGGGGGCTGTGCGCCAAACTTCTCCTTCTGTGGCATGTTTAGGTCCTCGACGAGGACGATCATGCGGCGGCCGCCGGGCGGCTGGCACGACTTCTTAGACGGGTGCTCCATACGGCCCTCGATGATGTCCTGCACGTTCTTCGCGCTCGTCTGCGCGGAGAAGTTCAGCTGTGTCGACACGTAGCGGTCCTGCGGCAGCGACTTGAGCACGGTGCTCGCGTTCAGAGACTTACCCGTGCCGGTGTTGCCGACGACGACCGTGTGGATCGACGACGTCACCAGCGACGAGATCAGGAAGCGATAGCGCACCAGGTCGACTGTCGGCACGATGAGCTCGTAGAAGTATGCGTCGTCCTTCGCGGTGAACGGCGCGACGACCGACGGGTCCTCCTCCCAGTGGCGCCATGTTTGCGTCTTGTAGTCGGGGAAGTACTCGAACGCGGTGTCGGAGGACGGGAACGACGTGTCGATCTCGCGAATGCGCACTTCGAACTTCCGGCGCGCCTCCTCCGTGAGCGTGCCACCGACGGACCACATCAGAGCGAAGATGCACACCAGCTTGATGTTGGCCAGGTACGTGTCTACCGCTCCCTCGCCGCTCTTCGCCTGCGGGTTGAACTTCATGATTTTCTCGTGGTTGATGAAAGGCATCGCGTCCGGGTTGGCGACGGCGTCCACCAGATGCGTGAACGAGCGAACGGCGTTGATGTCGGACGTGGGGAACAGCTCGACGCACTCCCGGCGGCGGCGGTCGAGCGCGTCGTCCAGGAACTCGTCCATGAACTCGCGGATCGTCTTCACCGCATCCTTCGGGGCAGGCGAGTTGATCGCCACCTCGAGCTCCATGCGCTGCTCCAGCCAGCGCTTCGCGTACGGCTGCCAGCCAAGGTCCTCCACATTGAAGTACACCATACCGCAGCGGCTGACGGTGGCCGGCGACGCCTGCGACAGGTCCTCGACCTCGAACACCATCGAAATCTGCGGTGTCAGGTTGATACGCTCGCCGGAGTTCAGCGTCAGCATCTTGTTGTCGTCCAGCACGGTGTTCATCGACTCGATCCACAGCGTGTCCACGGGACCGTCGAATAGAATCCACTTCAGCACAAGACTCTCATCGCGGCAGATGTTGCGCATGAGGTCCGAGAGAATGCCGTCCTTCCACTCACGCGTGGCCTGGTTGTACGAGCCGTACAGCTCGTCCATCGTCACACTCTTCGGGTTGACGAGGTTCACACGCACGGGCTCGAACTCCCCGACGCCCATCGCCTTCAGCCGACGCAGCGCACCGCAAAGCGTCTGCCACGTGACGGTCTTGCCGCTACCGGTGCGGCCGACGACCATGACACCGTGGCGGGTGCAGAGCGTGTCCCAGAGGTGCATCACCTTCACCACGATGTGTTCGTTACGGTCCAGCTTGTTCGCTTCGAGGTCCACGAACGCCTGCGTGCGGAACTCCTCCAGCCCAGCGTCCTCGGGCGTGACGCCGGGGAAAAGGTCCTCCAGCATCGCCGAGAACAGTGGCACGTCGTCCTTGACGAACTTGGGCAAGTTCATGTCGCTGCACGCCTTCAAGCACAGCTGCTCCTCCGTGCCCGGGAAATTCTCACGCTTCAAGTTACCCGCCTGCACCAGCACGGCCTTGATGTTGCGGAGCGAAAAGTCGTAGTGGTCCTGCTTCGACAGCTGCTTGTCCATCAGCTCGTATAGAATCGCCACACGGCGTGACAGCACCTTTGACGTCTCGAAACCTTGAGACAGCAGCGTAATTTCGCAAATCAGGGCGAAGTCTGGCACCATCATGGAAATCGGACGCAGCAGCGCCTTCAAGTTGTCGGGAAGCTCGGAACGACCGGCGTAACCGGGGTTCATTGTCACGAAGATACCGCAGTTGAGGTTCAGCGGAATGTCGTTGCCTTCGAAGTTCATGTTCTTCTTGCGCTCGGAGACGGCCGTGAGGATCGAGAAAATCTGCTGCGCGACGACGGACAGCACTTCGACTTCGATACGGTTGAACTCGTCGAAGCACGACCACGCGCCCGTCTGGGCGAGGCCGGAGAACATGCGCCCGAGGGACTTGTAGTCGAGACCGTCGGAGCAGTTGAACACCATGACGTACTTGGCAATGCCCTTGCCCAAGTCCTTCACCGTCTCCGTCTTGCCCGTTCCGGCCGGCCCCTGCGGCAGGCCACCGCGGTGCAGCTGCAGCGCCGTCGTGAGGGTCATGTACGCACGGTCTGTCAAGCCGGTGACGACGAGGCGGCCGCTGTTGCCGAGGTACTCGTAGTCGTAGTTGACCTCCGCCGACGTCTGCTTCACGGCGCACGTGTCATCCGGGCGGCGGTAGAAGCGGAGCTGCTTCGTCCACTCGAAGTTGCTCGGGTCCGAGACCTTCATCGCCTGCAGCGAGTTGAGGATGTCGCGGGCGTGCACTTCAATTGTGATGAGCGCCACGAGCTTGTTGCGCGTCAGCCGGTCCAGCTTCTCACGCACGATGGCGCAGTAGCGCTTGATAAGGATCTTCCACTTCTTGTAGAGCTTGTACACCGGGCTGCGCTTGCGCTTGCCGCCGCCGCCACGCGCCATGTACTCCTTCAGCACACGCTCGACTTCGACGCTCCAGTTGATCTGGCTGGCGGTGATGATGGACATGCCTTGGCAGTTCTTGATCCAGTCACGGAGGGCCTTCACATCGATCTTCTTCTTGGGGTTGTACACATCGCGTTGCAGCTTGTCCAGCGTGCGGATGAGGCAGAAGCGGACGGTGTCACGCATGCGCTCTTCGACACGCAGCAGCCATCCCTCCACGGCGCCGTCTATGTCGATGCTCGTCGCCTTTGGCTCGCCGCCCGGCACGGCCGTGAGGAACTCGACGCGCTCGGTGTCCGCGGCGATCATCGCCTTGGCGACCTTCTTGTCCTTGTTGCGCTTCTGCTCTTGCAGGTCCAGCTTGAAGAGGCCCTCGAAGCACTTGCGCAGGTGGGGCTGCACCTTTTCGGGGTCTCGCGTGTGGCCCAGGATCTCGAGCAGGTCGTCGTTCGACAGGAAGTAGAAGCGAGGGAACGCGCGGCGGCGGTCCTCGAGGAACGACTCGAGCTTCTTCTGGATGCCCTCCAGCTGCAGCGCCATCCGGTTCAGGTGGTCCAGCAAGCCGTCGCGGCGCATAGCGCGCTTTACGTTCTTGTCCTGCTCGATGCGGCCCATGATGGCCTTCCAGTCGTTGTTGACCGCCGTGAACTTGGTGTACTCCTCGGGTAGCTTCTTCGGGATGTCCTCGGAGTTCATGAAGATGTTTTCGAGGTACATCCACTTCGTCTGCACCATCAGCAGCCCATCGAGCGTGTCGTTGATGATGCTCAGCGTCTGCTCCCAGCGCGTGACCTTGGGGCGGAACGCCTCCACGAAGCGGCTCATCTTCATGCTGGACAGCATCTGCGTGTGGTCCTGCAGATTCTGGTTGATGTCCTCCACGGTCGCCACCTTCCAGTACTGCGTGCGGTACGACTCCAGTGCCAGCGTGTTCTCCTCCCACGCCGTCTCGATCGTCGCCAAATCCGTCTCAATCTTCAACTCCTGCTTCGCGGCCGTCGCCAAGTTGGCAACGAAATCGGCCTGGCGTTCGACCTTCAAATCGAGGAGGAGGTTGAGACAGAAATCCGGCGCCTCGGGGTTGAACTCGCTGTCGTCGGGCACGCGGATGTCCGGCTGCTGGCGCAGGTGCTTCCGCAGCTGATCCCAGTGGCGGTCGCGAATGGCCGGCAGCAGCAGGTCCGCCGCGACGGGGTTGACCTTCTTCATGCGTTCGATCTCTTCGCGAAGCTTGATCCACACGTCGCGGCGCTCCATCGGCACGGAGCCCGGCACGGAGGACGCCTTCAGCTTGTAGACATCTTTGGAGAAGTTGACGGTGATGGTGTCCATGTCATCCGTGTTGAGCGTCTTGAACGGCTGCTTCTTCCACGTTTCGCACTCGCGTTGCCATTTGTCCTTGTACTCCCACACGCGCGTCAGCACGTCGAGCTCCGCGGCGATTTCCTTGAGGTCCTCGACGCCCTCGTCGCGCGTCATCTCGAAGTACGACTGCGACTCCTTCAGCTTCGCCTGCTCCTCCACCCGCTGTGCGTACGTCTTTTTGTAGTCCCCGATCTTCTGGAACGCCTCCGCACATGAGATCGTGCTGGCGTACAGATTGGCGTCGTCGGCCAGCGACTTCTTCAGCTCGTCGCATTTGACCGCGAACGTCTTCAGGTCCATGTCGAGCGTGGCGCGGAACTCCTCCTTGTACACCTCCAGCTGCTTGCGGCACTTCGCCACGTCCTCCTTGTACTTCTCGAACAGCGGTAGCAGGTTGTCCAGACGCTTGCGGTCCTCGCCCTCCAGGCGGCCGCCGTGCGCTCCGACCATCTTGAACTGCTCGTTCAGCGGCTCGAACTTCAGCTGCGTCGCGGGCATGTTCTTCACCGCCTGCTCCGCCGCGGCGATCTGGTTCTGCAGCTTCTTCAGCGTCTCCGGCTGCTGCGACAGGTGCTCGATGGTCTTCTTGAAGTCCGTTTCGAGCTTGGTAAGGTCCTCGAGGGACTTGTGGTACAGCACGTCGCGGACCTTCGTCTGCCACTCCTGGCAGCGCTCCAGCAGGCGCTGGCGCAGCGGGCCCTGGTTGAGCGACACGAACAGCAGCGAGTGCTGCTGCGGCAGGCCGCGCGCCAGGTCCGGCGACACCTTCGAGCCGGCGCCCATGGTGGCGGCATCGTCCTGCCCCTCGCCCTTCAGGCGCTTGATCTCATCCCCGTATGCCTTGATCTTTACCTTGAAGCCGTCCACAATCGAGCTGCGGCCGTCGGTCACCTGGCTCTTGGTACGCTTCTCCCACGCGGCGATGTCGTTCCACATGCCGCTGGTCTCGCCGCGTCCGGACACCCACTTGTCGCTGAGGATGCCCAGGTGATCGTTCAGCTGACGGCCGAGCTCGTTCATCGCCTGGTCGATCTGCGTCAGGTACGTCAGCACCTCGTTGTTGTCCGTCTGGTACAGCTCGCTGTAGTAGTCCTTCGCCCGTGCCGCGTCACTCTGCAGTGGCTTGTAGTAGTTCGGCTCGCGCATCATGTTCATGGATATCTCCGGAGCCGCGGCGGCCGCGGCCATGGAGCCTCCAGCGGCGGCGGCGGCGGCGGCAGCGCCGACCTTGCGCTCGGCGGCGAGGGCCTGCTGCTCGTCGATTTCCTGTTCGATGCGGGCCATCAGCGCCTCCTCGAGGCGCGGCAGCTTCTCCACCACGGACACGACCGCCTGCGAGATCTTCGTCATCTTCTCCTTCACGGTGTTTATCGGCGGATCGGTGTCGAGCTTCGGCTTGCCCTCGTTGGGCACCGTCTGCGCCGCGCGCACGTCGAGCTCCAGCACCTGGTGCGTCTCGTTGCCGAGCGCGTCGGACACGCCGTCGCGGCGCTTCTCCTTCGGCTCGGGGAGGGCGCGGGAGAGCTCGATGAGACTCTTCTTCACCATGGTCTTCACCGCCTCCTCCACCTTGCTGTCGACGCGCTGGAGGAACGTGTGCCACTCGATGTTGATGCCGCTGTGCTCCTTGTAGTCGTTCTTGAAGTGGTCGAAGATCTTCTTCAGCGTGTCGACGATCTTCGTGTGGCACTGCGTGATCTTCGCGCGCATTTTCGCCTGGTGCTGCTCCTGCTCCTTTTCGAACTGCTCGACGCGGTACGCCGTCTTGCTGTCAATCTTTACGGCGAGCGTCGTGGCGATGACGTCCTGAAGGTGGGCGATGTAGCGCATGCCCTCCTTGTACTCGTCGACAATCAGCTGCACGCGCTCCGCCTGCTCGCGGCCCTGTCGGCCGAAGAGCTCCACGCCGGTCATCGCCCACGTCACCTTGGACCACGCCTGGCCGAACACCTTCGGCGTGTCCAGGTAGGCGATGCGCTTTTCGAAGAGGCGTCGCTCGGGCGAGTCGAGCGCCGTGACGATGCGGTTGTAGCTGGCGACGGCGCTGCCGACGACCTCGCGGCTGACGCGGAGCCGCTCCTCCCGGTGCCAAACCTCCTGCACGGGACCGGGGATGGGCTCGCCGAGGCGCTGCCAGTAGCGGGCCTCCTCGAAGAGCATCTGCAGCTCGACGGGGAAGTTGACCTGCAGCACGTGGAACTCGCTGCCCGGCTCGCCGAGCGGCTTCGTCACCACCAAGAATTCGTCGAGCAGCAGGCCGGGGTTCATCTTGTCGATTACTTCGCGCCAGCGGCCATACATCTTCTTGACGTACGCCTCCAGGTCCTTCTCCAGCGACTGGTACTTCTCGAACGTCTCTTGCTTCGCCTGGTAGTCGCTCAGGAACCACAGCCGGTGCAGCAGTCGGTACGAGCTTTCCACGCGGAAGCGGAAGTTGCGCGCTTGCACGGCCGGCCCCGCGATTGGCGGGTGAAGGAAGAAAGGCAGGCCCGAGTCGCGCTTCTTCGTGTCCGCGCCCTGGTTGTGCGTGTGGAGCGTGCGCACGCTTTCGATCTCCTTCTCGCGGAACAGCTTCACCACGATCTCCTGGCGCTTGTTCACAGCGCTCAGCACCTCGTCGCGCTTCGCCAGGTAGAAGAAGGCCTCCAGCAGTTCGGCGCCCTGCTCCACGGTGGCGACAAGCTCGAAGGCGGACTGAATGACTTGCGTCATTGTGATGCCGAGCGAGTCCAGCTCCTGCTTGAACGCGCGGAAGTCGTCGGTCCACTCCGTGGCCTTCACGTCAAGGATGTAGTACGGCAGCCGGCGCAGGCGCTCGATCTTGTTCTTGAATTCGCGTTGGATTTCCAGCAGCTGGTTCTCGATCTCGCCGCCCTTCGCGCCGCCAAAGCACGGGATGACCCCCTTGTAGTCGCGCTTGACGGCGCACGGCACACCCCCGGGCAGACCACCGGTCGGGGACGCCCCCGGCGTGTCTTCGTCGTCGGCGGCGGCGCCGCCCATCAGGGCCATCTCGTCCTTGCGCATTGGCCGGAAGCCGAACTGCTGTTGGCCGCGGCACACCTCGATCAGGTCCTTGCAGCGACGCACGAAACCACCGATCTCGTTGAAGACGCTCTCGTCCTCCTCCATGCGCTCGCCCTTGTCGCGGCTGTAGCGCTTGATTGTGGCCTTGATCATCTTCTTGCAAGCGTCGCTCCACGTGTTGCCGGCGTCGATCGACTCCTGCAGCGCCTGCATCGAGCGGTCCACGTTGCCGTCAAAAATGTCGTTGAGGTTGATCTGGGTGAGGCAACGCTTCACGATCTCGTTGCTGATCATGCGAAGCAGGTTGTAGAAATGCTCCTTCTTGTAGTGCTTGGAGTGGATGAACACGAGGTGCACCGTCTTCAGAATCTCCTTCACCATGTGGGGGATCTCCTTGGGCGTCGCCGCGGCGAGGCGCTTGCACGGCTCCTCCAGCGTCTTCAGGTACCGAAGGTTGTCGATGGCCTCGTCCGTGTGGTTTTCGATGGTCGACCGGAGGCTGTTGAACGGGTCGAGGCTCCACTTCGCATCCTTCGCGGGCGTCAGCGCCTCCACGACGCGCGTCACGTCCGGCCGGTTGAACTGGTCGCGAATGTTGCGCAGGTCCATCGCGCGCGCACGCCAGAAGGCAATCTCGTCGAGCGGGCCGGCGTTCTCCGTCTCGGCTGCGCTGTCCTTCGACACGACGACCTCGCGAATCTGGCGGGTCCAGTGGATGACGGCTGTGACGAACGTCTGGACAAGCTCCTTGTTCGTGAAGGCGTCCTTCCACTCCTCGTCCGTCAGGCTCACCAGCGGCACGTACAGCACGGTCTGGCCGCGCATGCGGTTCGTGTTCTCCGTCAGCTGCGCCATGAACTTGTGCGTGTGGGTGGAGAAGTCCTTCTGCACGGAGTCGGGCCACGAGCGGTTGTTGAGCAGGTTCGGCGCGTACACGCTCTCCATCGCGCGCAGCAGGCTCTCCATCGCCGAGCCGTTCTTCGACACGCCCCACATGACGGACGTCGCGACGTTTTCCGGCGTCAGGTCGACGCGGGGGTCCAACCGGACGAAGTACAGAATGTCCGCGTTGGCGCCCTCGCGCACGGACCGCGCCCCCGCGTGGGGGTGGCCGAGGCTCAGCCGCAGCTCCGGCGGCGGGCCGACGTCCTCGTCCTTCCCGGGCGGCGGCGCGTGCAGCATCGCGAACAGCGTGCGTGAGGCCTGCTGCGTCGTCGTCGTCGGCGACGCCGGTGCGTCGTCGTCCATCGAAGCCACCGCTGCGGCTTCGGCGGAGGGAGCGCCGAGGTTCGTGCCGAGGAGGAAGGCGGCGAGCGCGGCTTTCTGCGGGGCGTGGAAGTGGGCGTCCGTCACGCCGAGGTGCCGCTTCACGTGACCGACCAACCAGTCGACAAGCTCCGGCAGCGGCGTTGTCGCGGAGTCGTAGTCACCGTCACCGATGTCAGCCATTGTACAATTCTTCTGTTGTCGTTGTTAGAGGGTTTGCTCTTGGGTTCTTCGCTTCTAGCTTGGAAGAGTTCAATAAAGTACAGAAACT
>Ga0255307_1000018_pt1 | contig 15726 bp, 14 predicted proteins | sample MistaT_17_FD_186099 | JGI IMG/M metagenome (GOLD analysis project Ga0255307, IMG submission 186099) | Metatranscriptome of freshwater microbial communities from Mississippi River, Louisiana, United States - Miss_Law_RepC_8d (Metagenome... | ecosystem: Environmental > Aquatic > Freshwater > River... | reverse complement strand
GGCTCGTCGAAGTACATCACCTTGACCACGCGCAGGTAGTAGAACGCGCCGACCAGCGAGAACACCACCGCGAACACGGCCAGCCCGATGTAGAAGGCCTGGCCCGAGGCCACCAGCGCCTGCAGCACGGTGAGCTTGGCGTAGAAGCCCACCAGCGGCGGCACACCAGCCAGCGAGAACATGCACACGGCCATGATGCCGGCATACAGCGGGCTGCGCTGGTTCAGGCCGGCCAGGTCGGAGATCTCCTCGCTCTCGAAGCCTTCGCGCGCCAGCAGCAGGATGATGCCGAAGGTCGCGAGCGTGGTGAGCACATAGGTGATCACGTAGAACATGGAGGCGCTGTAGGCGTACTGGGCGTTGGCGGTGCTGCCGCCGACCACGCCAGCCGTGAGGCCCAGCAGCACGAAGCCCATCTGGGCGATCGTGGAATAGGCCAGCATGCGCTTGAGGTTGCTCTGCGCGATGGCGGCCAGGTTGCCCACCACCAGCGAGGCCACCGACAGCACGACCAGCATCTGCTGCCAGTCGATGGCCAGGGGCATCAGGCCCTCGACCAGCAGGCGAATGGCGATGGCGAAGGCGGCCAGTTCGGGCGCGGCGCCGATCAGCAGGGTGATGGCCGTGGGCGCGCCCTGGTAGACGTCGGGCACCCACATGTGGAAGGGCACGGCGCCGAGCTTGAAGGCCAGGCCGGCGACGATGAAGACCAGGCCGAAGACCAGCACTTCGTGGCGGATGCGCCCGCTGGCGATCGCCTGGAAGATCTGGTTGATGTCCAGCGAGCCGGTGGCGCCGTACATCATGGAAATGCCATAGAGCAGGAAGCCCGAGGCCATGGCACCCAGCACGAAGTACTTCATGGCGGCTTCGGTCGAACGCTCGCTGTCGCGGCGCAGCGCCACCAGGGCGTAGCTGGACAGGGTGAGCAGCTCCAGGCCCAGGTACAGCACCAGCAGGTTGCTGGCCGAGATCATGGCGAACATGCCCAGCAGCGAGAACAGCGACAGGGTGAAGAACTCGCCGCCGCGCAGCATGTCCCGGTCGCCGGCGTAGGGGCGGCCATAGACCAGGGTGAGCATCACGGCGATGGCCGAGAAGGCCTTGAGCCAGTTGCCCATGGCATCGCTCACGACCATGCCGCCGAAGGCGTAGCGGGTCTGACCGTCGAGCGCGAACTCGACGCACAGCCAGGTGACCGCGGCCAGGGTGGCCAGGGTCAGCCAGTAGGTGAGGTCGCGCAGGCGGGTCTTGACGCCCAGGTCCACCAGCGCGATGACGCAGGCCATCACCAGCAGCAGGATCTCCGGCGAGGCGAGGTACAGGCTCAGTTTGTCCAGCATGGGAAGTTGGGCCTCGTGATCAGTTCAGTTTGGATGCCGCCACGTGCCGCAGCAGCTCGGTGACGGAGACGTTCATCACGTCGGTGAAAGGCTTGGGATGGATGCCCATGTACATCACCGCGACGGCCAGGATGGACAGCATCAGGAATTCGCGGGCGTTGATGTCGGTGAGGGCGCGCACGTTGTCGTTGGTCACCGGGCCCAGGTAGACCCGCTTGTACATCCACAGCGTGTAGGCGGCGCCGAAGATCAGCGCGGTGGCCGCGGCCAGGCCCAGCCAGAAGTTGGCCTTGGTGGCGCCCAGGATCACCATCCACTCGCCCACGAAACCGGCAGTGGCCGGCAGGCCGCAGTTGGCCATGGCGAACAGCAAGGCGAAGGCACTGAAATTGGGCATGGTGTTGACCACGCCGCCGTAGCTGGCGATCTCGCGCGAATGCACCCGGTCATAGAGCACGCCGATGCACAGGAACATGGCGCCCGAGACGAAGCCGTGGGCGATCATCTGCACCAGGCCGCCGGCCACGCCCAGCGGATTGAAGATGAAAAAGCCCAGGGTCACGAAGCCCATGTGGGCCACCGACGAATAGGCCACCAGCTTCTTCATGTCCTGCTGCACCAGCGCCACCAGCCCCACGTAGATCACGGCGATGAGCGACAGCGCGATCATCAGCCAGGCCCACTCGCGTGAGGCGTCGGGCGCGATCGGCATGGAAAAGCGCAGGAAGCCATAGGCACCGAGCTTGAGCATGATGGCCGCCAGCACCGCGGAGCCGCCGGTGGGCGCTTCCACGTGCACGTCGGGCAGCCAGGTGTGCACCGGCCACATCGGCACCTTCACCGCGAAGGCGGCGAAGAAGGCGAAGAACAGCACGGTCTGCACGCCCCCAGGCAAGGGCAGGCGATGCCAGTCCAGGATGTCGAAGCTGCCCGAGGACCAGAACATGTAGATCAGGGCCACCAGCATCAGCAGCGAGCCGAGCAGCGTGTAGAGGAAGAACTTGAAGGCCGCGTAGATCTTCCGCGGGCCGCCCCAGATGCCGATGATCAGGTACATCGGGATCAGCGTGGCCTCGAAGAAGACGTAGAACAGCATCGCGTCGGTCGCGCTGAACACGCCGATCATCAGGCCCGAGAGGATCAGGAAGGCGGCCATGTACTGGTTCACCCGCTCGGTGATCGCCTCCCAGGCGGAGATGACCACGACGACGGTGATGAAGGCCGTCAGCAGCACGAACCACAGCGAGATGCCGTCCAGGCCCAGGGCGTAGTGGATGTTGAAGCGCGAGATCCAGGGCGCGCGCTCGACGAACTGCATCGCCGCGGTGCCGGCGTCGAAGCGCTGGTACAGCGGCAGCGTGACCAGGAAGCTGATGATGGAACCGATCAGGGCGATCCAGCGCACGGCGCGCGCCTGTTCGTCGCGCCCCAGCGCCAGCAGCAGGGCGCCGAAGGCGATGGGGGTCCAGATCGCAAGGCTAAGCAAACCCATTTTTCTTTTTCTCCTACTTGCCGATCCAGGCCGACCACGGCGCGGTGAACCAGGTGAGCAGCACGAACAGGCCCACGATCATCGCCAGCGCATAGTGATAGAGGTAACCGGTCTGCAGACGCCGGGTGACGGCCGCGAACACCGCCACCACCTTGGCGCTGCCGTTGACGGCCAGGCCGTCGATCAGCGCCTGGTCACCGCCCTTCCACAGGCCGATGCCCAGGCCACGCGCGGCGCGGGCGACGATGTTCTCGTTGATCCAGTCCATGTAGTACTTGTTTTCCAGCAGCGTGTAGATCGGCATCACACGCGCCTTGATCGCCGCCGGCAGGGCCGGGTTCACCAGGTACATGTACCAGGCCGTCACCACGCCGGCCAGCGCCAGCCAGAAGGTGGGCAGCTGCAGGCCGTGGATGGCCATGGCCAGGGCGCCGTGCCACATCTCGGCAAGGCCGGCCATGGCGCCATGGCGGGCGCCGTCGACCACGATGGCATCCTTGAGGAAGTCGCCGAACAGCATGGGGCCGATCGTGAGGTAGCCGATCACCACCGAGGGGATGGCCAGCAGCACCAGGGGCACGGTGACCACCCAGGGCGACTCGTGCGGCTTCTCGTGCGCGTCGTGATGGCCATGGTCCTCCTCCTCATCCGAGAAGTGGGCATGATGGGGGTCAGGGTTCTGGTCGTAGCGTTCCTTGCCGTGGAAGACCAGGAAGTACATGCGGAAGGAATAGAAGGCGGTGACGAACACGCCGGCCAGCACCGCGAAGTGCGCGAACTCCGCGCCCGGCAGCTTGCTGAAGTGCACCGCTTCGATGATGCTGTCCTTGGAGTAGAAGCCGGCGAACAGGGGCGTGCCGATCAGCGCCAGCGAACCCAGCAGCGAGGTGATCCAGGTGATGGGCATGTACTTGCGCACGCCGCCCATGTAGCGGATGTCCTGGTTGTGGTGCATGCCCATGATCACCGAGCCGGCGCCGAGGAACAGCAAGGCCTTGAAGAAGGCGTGCGTCATCAGGTGGAACACCGCCACCGAGTAGGCCGAGGCGCCCAGGGCCACGGTCATGTAGCCCAGCTGCGAAAGCGTGGAATAGGCCACCACGCGCTTGATGTCGTTCTGGATGATGCCCAGGAAGCCCATGAACAGCGCGGTGATGGCGCCGATGATCAGGATGAAGTTCAGGGCCGTGTCGCTCTGCTCGAACAGCGGCGACATGCGCGCGACCATGAAGATGCCGGCCGTCACCATGGTGGCGGCGTGGATCAGGGCCGAGATGGGCGTGGGGCCTTCCATGGAGTCGGGCAGCCACACGTGCAGCGGGAACTGCGCGCTCTTGCCCATGGCGCCGATGAACAGGCAGATGCAGACCACGGTGATCAGCATCCAGTCGGTGCCGGGGAAGCCCAGGGCGGCCAGCTCGCCCACTTTGGCGAAGGTCTCGGTGTAGCTCAGGGTGCCGGCGTAGGCGGCGATCAGGCCGATGCCCAGGATGAAGCCGAAGTCACCGACCCGGTTCACCAGGAAGGCCTTCATGTTGGCGAAGATGGCCGTGGGCTTGTTGTACCAGAAGCCGATCAGCAGGTAGGACACCAGGCCCACCGCTTCCCAGCCGAAGAACAGCTGCAGGAAGTTGTTGCTCATCACCAGCATCAGCATGGAGAAGGTGAAGAGCGAGATGTAGGCGAAGAAGCGGTTATAGCCCTCGTCTTCCTCCATGTAGCCGATGGTGTAGAGGTGCACCATCAGCGACACGAAGGTCACCACGCACATCATCATGGCCGTGAGGCCATCGATCATGAAGCCGACCTCCATGCGCAGGCCGCCCACCACCATCCACTCGTAGAGCGTCTGGTTGAAGCGCGCGCCGTCGACCGCGACGCTCTTGAGCGTCATGGCCGAGATGATGAAGGCCACCAGCACGCCCAGGATGGTGAGGCTGTGCGAGAGGCGGCGACCGATGCGGTTGCCGCCGAAGGTGGTGCCGAGGACCCCGGCCAGCACCGCACCGGCCAGCGGGGCCAGCGGTACGGCGAGCAGGGTCGATGCAGAGAGGGTCTGGCTCATGTTTCTTCTTGGAGGCCGGGGCGCTGCGGAAGCCGCCTCAGCCCTTGAGGATGTTCAGTTCTTCGACGTTGATGTTCGACTTGTTGCGGAACAACAGGACCAGGATGGCCAGGCCGATGGCCGATTCGGCCGCCGCGACAGTCAGGATGAAGAACACGAAGACCTGGCCGTGCATGTCCCCCAGGTAGTGGGAGAAGGCGACGAAGTTCATGTTCACGGCCAGCAGCATCAGCTCGATCGCCATGAGCAGCACGATCAGGTTGCGCCGGTTGAGGAAGATGCCCACCACCGACAGCGCGAACAGGATCGCGCCCAGCGACAGGTAATGTCCGAGGGTGAGGGTCATGCCTTGGCCTCCGGCGCGCTGGCCTCAGGCTGCGCGGCCGGGGCCGCGATGGTGGGAGAAAGCTTGACGATCTGCAGGCGGTCGCGCGCCTTCACGCGCACGGCCTCGGCCGGATCGAAGCGGCGCGAATCCTTGCGCTGGCGCAGCGTGAGCGCGATGGCGGCGACGATGGCCACCAGCAGGATCACCGCGGCGATCTCCAGCGGATAGAGGTACTGCGAGTACAGCAGCTTGCCCAGCTCGCGGGTGTTGGAGTAGTCGGGCGCGGCGGCCTGCAGCGCGCCGGCGGCCGCGACACGGCCCTCCTCGCCCACCCGGAAACCGCCCATGAGCACGGCGGCCATCTCCAGCGCGATCACCGCGCCGATGAGAGCGGCCAGCGGGAAGTGCTTCCAGAAGCTGCCGCGCAGGCGGTCGATGTTGATGTCCAGCATCATCACCACGAACAGGAACAGCACCATCACCGCGCCGACGTAGACCAGCACCAGCGTGATCGCCAGGAACTCGGCGCGCAGCAGCAGCCACACGGCGGCAGCCTGCGAGAAGGCCAGCACCAGGTGCAGCGCGGCGTGCACCGGGTTGCGTGCGGTGATGACGCGGAACGCCGCATACAGCAGCACCGCGGCGAAGAGGTAGAAGAAGCCGGTCTTGACGTCCATGGTCTGTCTTTTTCTGTTCGAGCGTCAGCGGTGTCAGCGGTACTTGGCGTCCGCGGCCTTGGTCGCGGCGATCTCGGGCTCGTAGCGGTCGCCCACAGCCAGCAGCATGTCCTTGGTGAAGTACAGGTCGCCGCGCTTTTCGCCGTGGTACTCGAGGATGTTGGTCTCGACGATGGAGTCGACCGGGCAGCTCTCTTCGCAGAAGCCGCAGAAGATGCACTTGGTCAGGTCGATGTCGTAGCGCGTGGTGCGGCGGGTGCCGTCGGCGCGCTGGTCGGACTCGATGGTGATGGCCAGCGCCGGGCAGACGGCCTCGCACAGCTTGCAGGCGATGCAGCGCTCTTCGCCGTTGTCATAGCGGCGCAGGGCGTGCAGGCCGCGAAAGCGCGGACTCAGGGGCGTCTTTTCCTCGGGGAACTGGACGGTGATCTTGCGGCTGAAGGCGTACTTGCCGGTGACGGCCATGCCCTTGAACAACTCCACCAGCATGAAGCTGGAGAGGAAGTCCTTCAGCGAGAACGCCGACGGCCGCACGGCGGTTTGGGTAGTCATGCGTATTTCCAGATGTTGTAGGGGGTCTGCATCCACAGGCCGACGACGACCAGCCAGACCAGGGTGACGGGGATGAAGATCTTCCAGCCCAGGCGCATGATCTGGTCATAGCGGTAGCGCGGGAAGGTCGAGCGCACCCAAAGGAACATGGTCACGACCATGAAGGTCTTGACGCCCAGCCAGATCCAGCCCGGGATGAAGGCCAGGGCCGCGACCGGTGCCGACCAGCCGCCCAGGAACAGCAGCACGGCCAGGATGGACACCAGCCACATGTTGGCGTACTCGGCCAGGAAGAACATGGCGAAGCTCATGCCCGAGTACTCGATCATGTGGCCGGCCACGATTTCCGATTCGCCTTCGACCACGTCGAAGGGGTGGCGGTTGGTCTCAGCCAGACCGGAGATGAAGTACACGACGAAGATGGGCAGCAGCGGCAACCAGTTCCAGGACAGGAAGTTCCAGCCCATGGCCGCGAAGGTGCCGCGCTCCTGGCTTTGCACGATGTCGGTCATGTTCAGGCTGCCGGCGGTCATGAGCACCACCACCATGCAGAAGCCCATGGCGATCTCGTAGCTCACCATCTGCGCCGAGGCGCGCAGCGCGCCCAGGAAGGCGTACTTCGAGTTGGAGGCCCAGCCCGCGATGATCACGCCATACACCTCCATCGAGGTGACGGCCAGCAGGAACAGCAGGCCGGCGTTGATGTTGGACAGCGCCACGTCGGGACCGAAGGGAATCACCACCCAGGCCACCAGCGCCGGCATGATGGTCATGACCGGCCCGAGCAGGAACAAGCCCTTGCTCGCCGCCGAGGGCATGATGATTTCCTTGGTCAGCAGCTTGAGCGCGTCGGCGATGGGCTGCAGCAGGCCCAGCGGGCCGATGCGGTTCGGGCCGATGCGGATCTGGGTGAAGCCGATGGCCTTGCGTTCCCACAGCGTGAGGTAGGCCACGGCGCCCATGAGGGGCAGCACCACCACCACGATCTTGATCAGGTTCCAGACCACGGGCCAGCCCATGCTGGTCCACCAGCCGGCGCCGATCAGGCCTTGGCCGAAGCCGTAGAGGGTGTCGATCATGCCGTCACTCCTTGCGCGGCGGCGCGGCCCTGGCGGCCGTCGGCCGTGAGCTGCAGCGAGGGCGCGCGGCGCACCAGGCCATCGAGTTCATAGATGGCGGCGCTGGCCGGGCGGCCTTCGACCACGCTCAGGTCGATCGCGGCCGAAGTGTGGTTGTCCAGGCGCGGGCCCTGGACGAAGTCTTGCGACAGGTCCTGCGGACCGCGCGCGGCGCCCAGCACTTCCTGGGCCGACTCGAAATCGAAGCCCGGCAGGCCCAGCATGTTGCCCAGCACGCGCAGCACCTTCCAGCCCGGGCGGGTCTCGCCCAGGGGCTTGACCACCGCGTGGAAGCTCTGGACCCGGCCTTCGGCATTGACGAAGGTGCCCGGGGTCTCGGTGAAGGGCGAAATCGGCAGGATCACGTCGCTGATGTCGAGGTTGGCCTTGAACGGGCTGAGCGTGACGACCATCTCGGCCTGGCCGATCGCGGCCGCGGCCCGGGCGCCGCCAGCGGCGTCGAAGGCCGGCTCGGTGTTCAGCAGCAGGACCGCCTTGAGCGCGCCGCCGAGCATCTGGCCCGCGTTCAGGCCACCGGCGCGCGGCATGGCGCCGGCCAGTTGCGCGCCCACGGTGTTGGCGGCCTCGGTGAGGTAGCCCACGGTGGCGCCGGTCTGCTCGCCGATCCAGTTGGCCAACGCCAGCAGCGAGCCGGACTTGGCATGGTGGGCGGCGGCGTTGCCCAAGAGGATGGCCTTGCGCTCGCCGGACAGCAGCGAACGGGCGATCGCACGGGCGGTGTCGTCGGCCTCGGCCTGCACCGGGGCGTTCACGCCCCTGTCGGCGGCGATGGCGGCGGCGATGCCGGCCAGGCTGCGGGCCCACTGGCCCGCGGGCGCGATGGCCCGGGCATGCACCGGCATGGCCCAGTCGTCGGCCGCGTCGTGCAACACGCTGACCTGGGCGCCCTTGCGGGTGGCGGCGCGCACGCGCAGCGCGAACAGCGGATGGTCCTTGCGCAGATTGCTGCCGACGACCAGAACGCGTTGCAGCTCGGACAGGGCCGCGATGCGGGTCCCCAGCCAGCGAACGCCCTCGCCTGCCGTGAACTCGGCGTGGCGCAGGCGGTGGTCGATGTTCTCGCTGCCCAGGCTGCGCACCAGGGCGCCGGCCAGGAACAGTTCTTCGACGGTGCTGTGGGGGCTCACCAGGGCGCCGATGGATTGCGCGCCGTGGTCGGCCTTGATCTGCTTGAGGCCGTTGGCCACGTACTCCAGCGCGGTCTGCCAGTCGACCGTCTTCCACTCGCCGCCCTGCTTGAGCATGGGCGCGGTGAGGCGGTCGGCGGAATCCAGGGCCTCGTAGGAGAAGCGGTCACGGTCGGCCAGCCAGCATTCGTTGACGGCGTCGTTCTCCAGCGGCAGCACCCGCATGACCTTGTTGTTCTTGACCTGCACGACCAGGTTGGCACCGGTGGCATCGTGCGGGCTCACGCTCTTGCGGCGCGACAGCTCCCAGTTGCGGGCGCTGTAGCGGAACGGCTTGCTGGTCAGGGCGCCGACCGGGCACAGGTCGATCATGTTGCCGGAGACTTCGGAGTCGACCGTGTCGCCCAGCACCGTGGTGATCTCGGAGTGCTCGCCGCGGTTGATCATGCCCAGCTCCATCACGCCGGCCACTTCCTGGCCGAAGCGCACGCAGCGGGTGCAGTGGATGCAGCGGGTCATCTCCTCCATGGAGATCAGCGGGCCCACGTCCTTGTGGAAGACCACGCGCTTTTCTTCCTCGTAGCGCGAGGAGGAGCCGCCGTAGCCCACCGCCAGGTCCTGCAGCTGGCATTCGCCGCCCTGGTCGCAGATGGGGCAGTCCAGCGGGTGGTTGATCAGCAGGAACTCCATCACCGACTGCTGGGCCTTGACGGCCTTGTCGCTGCGGGTGCGCACGATCATGCCGTTGGTCACCGGCGTGGCACAGGCCGGCATGGCCTTGGGCGCCTTCTCCACGTCGACCAGGCACATGCGGCAGTTGGCCGCGATGGACAGCTTTTTGTGGTAGCAGAAATGCGGAATGTAGGTGCCCGCCTTTTCGGCCGCATGCATCACCATGCTGCCTTCGGCGATCTCCACCTTTTTTCCGTCGAGCTCGATTTCAACCATGTTGTGCTTTCGGGATCAGCCGCGCGCGCTGGCGGGCACCGGCGTCGCCGCGTTGGCGCGGGCGACCTTGGCCTCGAACTCGGGCCGGAAGTGCTTGATCATGGCCCGCACCGGCATCGCCGCCGCGTCGCCCAGGGCGCAGATGGTGCGGCCCTGGATGCTCTCGGCCACCGAGTCCAGCAGGTCCATGTCGGCGCTCTGGCCGACGCCGCGATGGACGCGGTCGACCACCCGCCACAGCCAGCCCGTGCCTTCGCGGCAGGGCGTGCACTGGCCGCAGGACTCGTGCATGTAGAAGTAGGACAGGCGCAGCAGGCTCTCGACCATGTCGCGCCGCTCGTCCATCACGATGACCGCGCCCGAGCCCAGCATGGAGCCGGCCTTGGCGATGGAGTCGTAGTCCATCGTGCAGCCCATCATGATGTCGGCCGGCAGCACCGGGGCCGAGGAGCCGCCCGGGATCACGGCCTTGAGCTTGCGCCCGCCGGAGACGCCGCCGGCCAGCTCCAGCAGCGTGGCGAAGGGCGTGCCCAGCGGGATCTCGTAGTTGCCCGGACGCTCGACGTCACCCGAGATCGAGAAGATCTTGGTGCCGCCGTTGTTCGGCTTGCCGCATTCGAGGTAGGCCTGGCCGCCGTTGCGGATGATCCAGGGCACCGCCGCGAAGGTCTCGGTGTTGTTGATGGTGGTGGGCTTGCCGTACAGGCCGAAGCTGGCCGGGAACGGCGGCTTGAAACGGGGCTGGCCCTTCTTGCCTTCCAGCGATTCGAGCAGCGCGGTTTCCTCGCCGCAGATGTAGGCGCCGAAGCCATGGTGGCCATGCAGCTGGAAGCTGAAGCCGCTGCCCAGGATCTTGTCGCCCAGCAGGCCGGCCGCCCTCGCCTCTTCCAGCGCTTCTTCGAAGCGCTCGTAGACCTCGAAGATCTCGCCGTGGATGTAGTTGTAGCCCACCGTGATGCCCATGGCATAGGCCGCGATGGCCATGCCCTCGATCACGATGTGCGGGTTGTACATGAGGATGTCCCGGTCCTTGCAGGTGCCGGGTTCGCCCTCGTCGGAGTTGCACACCAGGTACTTCTGCCCCGGGAACTGGCGGGGCATGAAGCTCCACTTCAGGCCCGTGGGGAAGCCCGCGCCGCCGCGCCCGCGCAGGGCGCTTTCCTTCAGGGTGGCGATCACCTGGTCCTGGGTGAGGCCCGCGCCGCCATCCTGGGCCAGGATCTTGCGCAGGGCCTGGTAGCCGCCGCGCGCCTCGTAGTCCTTGAGGCGCCAGTTGGTGCCATCGAGGTCCGCATAGATCTGCGGGCTGATGTGGCGGCCGTGGAAGCAGGTCTGCACGCCGGTCGCCTGGAATTGCGCCAGCACTTGTTGCGCGTTCATCAGGCTTGCTCCGCTTTCTTCAGGCCATCGACCAGCTGGTCGAGCTTGTCGTCGCTCATGAAGCTGCACATGGTGCGGTCGTTGACCAGCATCACCGGCGCATCGGCGCAGGCGCCCAGGCACTCGGACTGCTGCAGCGTGAACACGCCGTCGGCCGTGGTCTCACCCATGGCCACACCCAGGCGTTGCTCCAGATGGTGCAGCGCGTGCTGGCCGCCGCGCAGCTGGCACGGCAGGTTGGTGCAGACGTTGAGCTTGTAGCGCCCCACGGGGCGCTGGTTGTACATGTTGTAGAAGGTGGTGACCTCATGCACGGCGATGGCCGGCATGCCCAGGTAATCGGCGATCACCTGCTCCCAGGCGGGGCTCACGTGGCCCTGCTCGTGCTGCACGATGGTCAGGCAGGCCATCACGGCGGACTGCTTCTGCTCGGCCGGATACTTGGCGACCTCGCGGTCGAAGCGGGCCCGCGTCTGGGCGGACAGGACCGCCGCCGGGGTGCTGCTGGCGTCGGAAGTCTTCATCGGTCAATCTCTCCGAACACGATGTCCATGGTCCCGATCACGGCCACGGCGTCGGCGATCATGTGGCCGCGCGACATCTCGTCCATGGCGGCGAGGTGGGGAAAGCCCGGGGCGCGGATCTTGAGGCGATAAGGCTTGTTGGCACCATCGCTCACGATGTAGATGCCGAACTCGCCCTTGGGGTGCTCCACCGCCGAATAAGCCTCGCCCTCGGGCACACGCATGCCTTCGGAGAACAGCTTGAAGTGGTGGATCAGTTCTTCCATGTTGGACTTCATCGACTCCCGGTCGGGCGGTGCGACCTTGTGGTTGTCGGTGATGACCGGGCCGGGGTTGGCACGCAGCCAGTCCACGCATTGCTTGATGATGCGGTTGGCTTCGCGCATCTCCTGCACGCGCACCAGGTAGCGGTCGTAGCAGTCGCCCGTCTTGCCCACGGGGATGTCGAAGTCCATGCGCTCATAGACCTCGTAGGGCTGCGTCTTGCGCAGGTCCCAGGCGATGCCGCTGCCGCGCAGCATGGGGCCGGTGAAACCGAGGTTGAGCGCGCGCTCGGGCGAGACCACGCCGATGCCCACGGTGCGCTGCTTCCAGATGCGGTTGTCGGTCAGCAGGGTTTCGTACTCGTCCACGTAGCCGGGGAAACGGCGCACGAAATCGTCGATGAAGTCCAGCAGCGAGCCCTGGCGGTTCTCGTTGAGCTTGCGGATGGCGCGCTCGTTCTTGATCTTGCTGACCTTGTACTGCGGCATGGTGTCCGGCAGGTCGCGATAGACGCCGCCCGGACGGAAGTAGGCCGCGTGCATGCGCGCGCCCGACACCGCCTCGTACATGTCGAACAGGTCTTCCCGCTCGCGGAAGCAGTAGATCAGCATGTTCATCGCGCCGATGTCCAGGCCGTGCGCACCCAGCCACAGCAGGTGGTTCATCAGCCGGGTGATCTCGGAGAACATCACGCGGATGTACTGCGCCCGCAGCGGCACCTCGATGCCCAGGAGCTTCTCGATGGCCAGGCAGTAGGCGTGCTCGTTGCACATCATCGAGACGTAGTCCAGGCGGTCCATGTAGGGCAGCGCCTGGAGGTAGGTGCGGGTCTCGGCCAGCTTCTCGGTGGCCCGGTGCAGCAGGCCGATGTGCGGGTCGGCGCGCTGGATCACTTCGCCATCGAGCTCCAGCACCAGGCGCAGCACGCCGTGGGCCGCGGGGTGCTGCGGGCCGAAGTTGAGGGTGTAGTTCTTGATCTCAGCCATCAGTGCAAACCACCGTAGTTGTCTTCGCGGATGACCCGCGGAATGATTTCGCGCGGCTCGATCGTCACGGGCTGGTAGATCACGCGCTGGCGCTCGGGGTCGTAGCGCATCTCGACTTCGCCGGAGACCGGGAAGTCCTTGCGGAAGGGATGGCCGATGAAGCCGTAGTCGGTCAGGATGCGGCGCAGGTCGTCGTGGCCTTCGAAGACGATGCCGAACAGGTCGAAGGCTTCGCGCTCGAACCAGTTGGCCGCGTTCCACACGGCATTGACCGAATCGACCACCGGCAGCTCGTCATCGGGCGCGAACACCTTCAGGCGCACGCGCTGGTTCAGGCTCACGGACAGCAGGTGCGAGACCACGGCGTAGCGCGGGCCTTCCCAGACGCCGTTGCGGTAGTCGGCGTAGTCCACGCCGCACAGGTCGATCAGCTGCTCGAAGCGGCAGCCGGGCGCATCGCGCAGGGTGGTGGCGGCGCGCAGGTAGTCGGCCGCGGCCACGGTGACGGTGACTTCGCCGTGGGCCAGCTCGATGCGCTTGGCCAGCGCGCCCAGCGCCTGGGCGACGGTGTGTTGCAGGGCTTGCGGATCGACCGCGTAGGCAGGGCTCGTCATGGGCTGTCTCACGCGCGGGCGATGGTCTGGGTGCGGCGGATCTTCTGCTGCAGCTGGATGATTCCGTACAGCAGGGCCTCGGCCGTGGGCGGGCAACCGGGCACGTACACGTCCACCGGCACGATGCGGTCACAGCCGCGCACCACCGAGTAGCTGTAGTGGTAATAGCCGCCGCCGTTGGCACAGGAGCCCATGGAGATCACCCAGCGCGGCTCAGGCATCTGGTCGTACACCTTGCGCAGCGCCGGCGCCATCTTGTTGCACAGCGTGCCGGCCACGATCATCAGGTCGGACTGGCGCGGGCTGGGACGGAACAGCATGCCGAAACGGTCGATGTCGTAGCGCGCAGCGCCCGCGTGCATCATCTCGACCGCGCAGCAGGCCAGGCCAAAAGTCATGGGCCAGAGCGAGCCGGTCTTGGCCCAGTTGATGACCGTGTCCACGGTGGTGGTCACGAATCCCTTGTCGGAAAAGCCTTGGTTTGCCATTTGACGAATTCCCACGAACTCCATGGGGACCGGCCCTGAACGGGCCGGCGATCCCTTATTCCCAGTCGAGGGCGCCCTTCTTCCACTCGTAGGCGAAGCCGACCACGAGGATGAGAAGGAAAACCATCATGGCCCAGAAGCCCACGGCCCCGATTTCCTTCAGGGCGACAGCCCAGGGGAAGAGGAACGCGATTTCCAGGTCGAACAGGATGAAAAGAATGGCCACGAGGTAGTAGCGCACGTCGAACTTCATGCGCGCGTCCTCGAAGGCCTCGAAGCCGCACTCGTAGGGAGAGTTCTTGGCCGCGTCGGGCTTGTGGAAGCCCGCCCCGCGAGAGAAGAGATGACCCAGCAGCTGGGGAACGACCCCGACTCCGACGCCCACGAGAACGAACAAGAGGACGGGGAGGTACTGTTCTAGGTTCATCTTGGGGACCGGCCGGGCTTCAGGCCGCCGGGCCAGGCCAGCGACCTTTTTCTTTGTGATGGTGCCGTCGGCGAGACTCGAACTCGCACAGCTTTCGCCACTACCCCCTCAAGATAGCGTGTCTACCAATTTCACCACGACGGCTGATTTGTGCTGCCCGGACGCTGGAGGTCTTGTTATTTTCTCCCCCCCGGACAGCCTCAGAGTTTACCCTGAAACTTGGGCCCCTCCCAGAGGCGAAGCCCAAATATTCACGCGCTCAGCGCGTGGGGATCTGGCCGGCACCCGAGGCGGCGGGCGCGGCCGGGCTGGCCGGGGCCGTGGTGGCCGGTGCGGCTTGGCCGGGGATCTGCGCTGCGCCGGTGGCGGGCACCGGCGCGGCCGGCTGCTGCACCTGCGTGCGCTCGAGCACACTGCTGGATTCGGTCGGACGCACGCCGCCGAGGTAGGCCAGTCCCAGGGTGCAGATGAAGAACACGGTCGCGAGCACGGCGGTGGTGCGCGAGAGGAAGTTGGCGCTGCCACTGGCGCCGAACAGGCTGCCCGAGCTGCCGCTGCCGAAGGCGGCGCCCATGTCGGCACCCTTGCCATGCTGGACCAGGATCAGGCCGATCATGCCCAGCGCCGCGAGCAGCTGGACGGTGAGGGTGGCGGTAAACAGGAAGTTCATGGATTCACTCCGAAAGGACGGATCGCTCAGGCCGACAGTGCGTTGGCCGAAGCGATGATCTGCAGGAAGTCGGGCGCCTTGAGCGAGGCCCCTCCGATGAGGCCGCCGTCGATGTCCGGCTGGGCCAGCAAGGTGGCGGCATTGCCGGCGTTCATGCTGCCGCCGTAGAGGATGTGCACGCGCTCGCTGTGTTCGGTGGCCGCGCGCAGCTGGGCGCGCAGCACCGCATGGACCTGCTGGGCCTGCTCGGGCGTGGCGGTCTTGCCGGTGCCGATCGCCCAGACCGGCTCGTAGGCGACCACGATCTCGCTGATGCAGTGGCCATTGAGATGGATCACGGCGGCGAGCTGGCGCTTGACCACCTCCTCGGTGCGGCCGGCTTCGCGTCCGGCCAGGGTCTCGCCCACGCAGACGATGGGCGTGATGCCATGGGCCAGCGCCGCGCGCGCCTTCTCGGCCACCAGGGTGTCGGTCTCGCCGTGGTACTGGCGACGCTCCGAGTGGCCGACGATGGCGTAGCGCACGCCGAACTCCTTGAGCATCGCGGCCGAGGTCTCACCCGTGAAGGCGCCCTGCTCTTGCGCCGACACGTCTTGCGCACCGAGCTCGAGCGCGCTGCCGTGGCGCAGCACCTGCACCTGCGCCAGATAGGGCGCCGGCACGCAGACCGCGGCCAGGCAGCGGGCATCGGCCAGGCCTGCC
>Ga0255307_1000012_pt1 | contig 17272 bp, 13 predicted proteins | sample MistaT_17_FD_186099 | JGI IMG/M metagenome (GOLD analysis project Ga0255307, IMG submission 186099) | Metatranscriptome of freshwater microbial communities from Mississippi River, Louisiana, United States - Miss_Law_RepC_8d (Metagenome... | ecosystem: Environmental > Aquatic > Freshwater > River... | reverse complement strand
GGAGGCACCGGTGTAGTACAGAATCCGTTCCGTCGTGGTGGTTTTCCCGGCGTCGATGTGCGCGATGATGCCGATGTTCCGAATGGAGTCGATGGATCGTTTCATCAGACGGAGCCGAAAAAAAAACGCCAAACAAACCCGGGGGGTCTGTTCGGCGCTGGGTGGATCGGAGAAAGACTACCAGGCGAAGTGGGAGAACGCCTTGTTGGCGTCGGCCATGCGGTGAACGTTTTCGCGTTTGTTCATGGCAGCACCTTCACGGCGGAAGGCTGCGACGAATTCTTCGGCGAGCGACCGGTCGACGGGGCGCCCTTTGCGACCGCGGACGGCTTCGAGAATCCAGCGGATGGAGAGGGCCTGCTGGCGACGGGGGTTAACAGGCGTTGGAACCTGGTAGGTGGCACCCCCGACGCGTTTGGAGCGAACTTCGATGGAAGGCTTCACGTTGTCAACAGCGGCGAGGAAGACGTTCAGCGGGTCTTCGTTGGGGAGCTGCTTTTTGACGATGTCCATCGCCCGATAGAAGGCGCTCATGGCCACGCTTTTCTTACCGTCGTACATCAGGCAGTTGATGAACTTTGAGACGAGCAGGTTGTTGAAGCGGGTGTCGGGCTTGAGCTGTTCCTGGCTGGCGGTGAATTTCTTAACCATTGCGGAGAACTCTTTCAGAACACGCGATTTGCCGAGGGAATGCGGGGGAAGAACTATGGGAGTTGGGCGAGGGGAGTAACACCGCGGAGCGGATTACTTCTTCTTTTTGCCAGCAGCAGCGGCAGCAGCACCACCTTTGGGACGCTTGGCACCGTAGCAGCTGCGGGCTTGTTTACGGTCGGATACGCCGAGCGTATCGAGCACACCGCGGATAACTTTGTATCGCACACCGGGGAGGTCGCGAACACGACCACCGCGGACGAGGACGATGGAGTGTTCCTGAAGGTTATGACCTTCGCAGGGAATGTAGGCGGTGATTTCCTTCCCGTTGGAAAGCCGCACGCGGGCGACCTTTCGGAGCGCCGAGTTAGGCTTTTTGGGGGTCACCGTTTTGACCTGCAGACAAACGCCGCGTTTTTGGGGGCAGCCCTCAAGAACGGGAGATTTGGATTTGGAGGACTGTTGCCTGCGGGGGTTGCGGATGAGCTGATTGATGGTGGGCATAGTTCGCCAAACAGCCGAAAATGGTGCAGAAATGCGCTGAACCGGAGGGGTGGCGCAGGGGAAACGGGGGAGTGTAATGAATTGAGCGGTGATCGTCAACCGTGGAAGCGGACGTTCAGGGGAATGTCCGAGAATCCGTGGAAGTGGCTGAGTTTGAGAAGGGATTTACTGATGGTGGCTTTGCAGGGAATGATCAGGGGCGATCGAGTTCGTCGGCGCTGAGGTCCGCGAGGAATGGGGCTGCGGGACGTTCGGGATCGGCGCGGCGAGCCTGTACTTCGGCGGCCCCCATCATATCCTTGCGAGCCGCTGCCATGCGGGCTTTTTGTTCGTCCTGTTCCCTTTGAGCAGACTCGTGGATCCGCACCTGAGCATCCTGGTGGAGGTGGAAGCCGGTACCGGCCGGGATAAGGTGCCCGAGGATGACGTTTTCCTTGAGTCCCACAAGGCTGTCGACACGTCCGCCGAGAGCCGCTTCGGTGAGCACTTTCGTGGTTTCCTGGAAGCTGGCGGCAGAAATGAAGCTTTCGCTGGATACTGCTGCTTTGGTGATCCCGAGCAGCTGTGGGCTGGACTTGGCCTTCCGGAGCGAGGCGTATTTGGCGGGACGTGAGAGTTCCCGGTTGACTTCTTCGATGTCAGCAATCGGGTATTTTTGGCCTTCTTCGAAGTCGGAACCGCCCGGATCGGTAATTCGTCCCATATTTTCGAGCGAATCATTGATGCGTTTGAGCTCGAAGCGATCGACGAGCACTCCTGGGAGCAGATCGGTATCACCGACGCTGTCAACACGAACCTTGCGGAGCATCTGAGAAACGACGATTTCGATGTGCTTGTCGTCGATTTCCACGCGCTGGGCGCGGTAGACGTTCTGGATTTCGTGCAGGAGGTATTGCTGGACTTCCTCGGGCCCGCTGACTTTGAGAATATCCTGGGGAACGAGCGGTCCGCGGACGAGAGCATCGCCTGCGCGAACCTGGTCACCGGAGTGAACCTGGAGGTCCTTGCCGTGGGGGATGACGTGTTCAACTTCGGAGCCATCGGCAGCTTTCACGACGACGATACGCTTTCCGCGTTTCTTCTCTGCCGGAAGTTCCACTTCGCCATCGATCTCGGCGACCACGGCCGGGTCGCGTGGCTTACGGGCCTCGAACAACTCGGTGACTCGCGGCAGACCGCCGGTAATGTCCTGTGTACCGGTGGATTCGCGAGGTGTCTTGGCCACGACGGAGCCGGCGTTGACAACACCACCATCTTCGACTTCGATGGAGGCACCTTCAGGGAGGTAGTAGAAGTCGAGGATTCGGCCGGTACCGTCTTCGACGACCACCTGAGGGTGGAGTCCGGATTTATGCTCGATGACGGTGCGTCGGAGAGTTCCGGAGCCCTCTTTTTCAACGCGGATGGACTGGCCTTCAACGCAGTCTTCGAGTCGTACGCGGCCACCGACCTGGGCGATGATGGGGATCGCGTGGGGGTCCCATTTGCAGAGCACATCGCCGACCTTGACCATCTGGTTTTCGGCCACTTCGAGCACAGCGCCGTTGGGGACGCGCTGCGTTTCCACTTCGCGACCGCGGTCGTCAACGATGGCGATTTCGCCGTTTCGTCCGAGCACGACCTGGCGGCCCTCGGAGTTGATAACGCTGCGGATGCGGGTGAACCGAACCTGTCCGGCGCGTTTGGCGATCAGCTCACTCTCTTCAACGGCGGTGGTGCCGACACCACCCATGTGGAAGGTACGCATTGTGAGCTGTGTGCCGGGTTCGCCGATACTTTGAGCGGCGATGATGCCGACGGCGAGTCCGAGTTCGACGAGGTCCCCGGTGGAGAGGTCCATGCCGTAGCAGAGCTGGCACAGTCCGAGCGGTGCTTCGCAGGTCATGGGGCTGCGAACCTGGATGCGTTCGAGGCCCATCTCTTCGATTTTCCGGGCCTTTTCCACGGTAATCAGGTCACCTTCGAGAACAATGTTTTCGTCGGTGATGAGGTTTGTGATTTTGGTGCGGCTGACGCGTCCGCGGATGGCGTCAGCGAGACTCACTTCCACCTTTTCACCACGATAGACCACTCCGCGGGTGATGCCTTTGGTGGTGCCGCAGTCTCTGCAGGTGATGACCATATTCTGGCAGATATCTGCGAGCTTACGGGTGAGGTATCCGCTGTCTGCAGTTTTGAGGGCGGTGTCGGCAAGACCTTTACGAGCACCGTGGGTGGAGCTGAAGTATTCGAGTACAGAGAGACCTTCGCGGAAGTTTGACTTAATCGGGGTCTCGATGATTTCTCCGGAGGGCTTGGCCATCAGACCACGCATACCGGCGAGCTGCTGGATCTGGCCGACGCCGCCTCGGGCACCGGACTGAGCCATCAGGTAGATTGGGTTCACGTAGGCGCCGCTGTCGCGGACGTCTTCGCGGAGGCGTTCCATCATGGACTTCGTGATTGATTCACGGGCATGGGTCCACGTCTCAAGCACCTTGTTGTAGCGTTCCATGTTGGTGATCACGCCACGCTCGAAGAGCCGCATGAGCTTCATCACGGCCTTTTCGGACTCGGAGATCTCCTTGTCCTTGTTCGGGGCAGTGCAAAGGTCGCTGACTCCGAAGGACAGACCGCTTTCGGTGGACGTGCGGAATCCGAGGCTCTTCATACGGTCGAGGAGCTCAATGGTTTCCCGGCGTCCCAGTTCGAGGTAGCAGTCGGAGATGACGCGTGCAAGGTCTTTGCTGCCGAGGGTCTGGTTGTAGAAGGCCAGGCGACGCGGGAGCACGTCATTGAAGAAGACGCGTCCGGGCGAGGTTTCGATGAGGCCACCGGAGCGGAATTTTTCAGCGCCCTCTCCCTTGACCGTCTTGCCTCGGGGCAGACGGACACGAATGGAAGCATGGCGGCTGACCTTACCCTGCTGGAAGGCCATGAAGACTTCTTCGATTGAGGCGAAGACCATTCCGTGGCCGGGGCGGTCGGGTTTCTTGAGCGTTTGATAGTAGCAACCCATCACGATGTCCTGCGAGGCGCTGATAATCGGTGCGCCGTTGGCAGGGCTGAAAATGTTATGGGTGGACATCATGAGCGTGGTGGCTTCGACCTGTGCTTCCATGGAGAGCGGCAGGTGGACGGCCATCTGGTCACCGTCGAAGTCGGCATTGAAGCCTTTACAGACGAGCGGGTGCAGGCGGATTGCGTTGCCTTCGACGAGCACCGGTTCGAAAGCCTGAATACCGATGCGGTGGAGCGTCGGTGCGCGATTGAGGAGCACGGGGTGATTGCGGATGACTTCGTCGAGGATGTCCCAGACATCTTCGTCGCGACGTTCAAGCATCCGCTTGGCGCTCTTGATGGTATCCGCGTGGCCGAGTTCCTTAAGGCGGCGGATGACAAAGGGCTGGAACAGTTCGAGTGCGATTTTCTTGGGGAGACCGCACTGGTGGAGCCGAAGTTCCGGGCCGACGACGATGACGGAGCGAGCGGAGTAGTCGACGCGTTTGCCGAGCAGATTTTCGCGGAAGCGACCCTGCTTGCCTTTGATCATGTCGGTGAGGGATTTCAGCGGGCGGTTGCTGGACCCCAGCACCGGGCGTTTGCAGCGGTTGTTGTCGAAGAGCGCATCGACGGACTGCTGGAGCATGCGTTTTTCGTTGCGCACGATGACTTCGGGCGCGTTGAGATCAACCAGTTTCTTCAGACGATTGTTGCGATTGATGATGCGCCGATAGAGGTCATTCAGGTCGCTGGTGGCGAAGTTACCGGAATCGAGCAGTACGAGGGGTCGCAGGTCCGGGGGAATGACGGGGATGACGTCGAGCACCATCCATTCGGGGCTGTTGCGGCTGTCGCGGAGAGCTTCGACGATTTTGAGCCGCTTGATCAGGTCCTTGCTCTTCTGCTGGGTGGGCTTGGAAGCCAGTTCAGCACGGAGTTCTCCGGAGAGATCGCGGAGGTGCATGCGGGCGAGCAGTTTTTTGACGGCTTCGGCACCCATGCCGATTTCAAAGTTGCCTTCGCCGTAGTCTGCTCGTGCCTGACGGGCTTCGTCTTCGGTCAGCATCTGGCAGGGTTTGAGCGGGGTATCACCTGGATCGATAACCACGTAATCCTGGAAGTAGATGACTTTTTCGAGCGACGTGGTCTTCATGTTGAGCAGCGCACCGAGGCGGCTGGGCATGGATTTGAAGAACCAGATGTGCACGACGGGTGCTGCAAGTTCGATGTGGCCCATGCGTTTGCGGCGCACGCGACTGTGGGTGACCTTCACACCGCAGCGGTCACAGATCATGCCCTTATATTTCATGCCGCGGTATTTTCCGCAGGCACATTCCCAGTCCTTCTCAGGCCCAAAGATCCTCTCGCAGAACAGTCCATCGCGCTCCGGACGGTAGGTTCTGTAGTTGATGGTTTCGGGCTTCTTGACTTCACCAAAGGACCAGCTCTTGATGTCCTGGGGGCTGGCAAGGCTGATCTTGACGGCGGCGTAGTCATTAACGCGATCGAAAGTACCTTCGCTGACGCTCACGAGAATTTCTCCTAAGACCGACTGTGATTCCGGGGTGTGCTAAGTTGCAGAAAGCTGGCGAACTGGAGGCCTGTGAAGGGGAAATCAGGTGACGGCTTTTTCGAGTTGCAGGTTGAGGCAGAGGCCGCGAATTTCGTTGTTCAGTACGTCGAAGCTGGCGGGAGTGCCGGCTTCCAGTGTGTTTTCGCCCTTGACCATACTTTCGTAGATCTTGGTACGACCTTCGACGTCGTCGCTTTTCACTGTGAGCAGTTCCTGGAGGATGTAGGCAGCCCCGTAGGCTTCAAGCGCCCAGACTTCCATTTCCCCGAAGCGCTGTCCGCCGAAGCGGGCTTTTCCACCGAGCGGCTGCTGGGTAATGAGCGAGTAGGGGCCGGTGGCGCGGGCGTGCACTTTGTCGTCGACGAGGTGGTGCAGTTTGAGCATGTAGATGTAGCCGACCGTGGTCTTCTGTTCGAAGCGTTCACCAGTGCGGCCATCATGCAGATAGGTTTTGCCTTCTTCCGGGAGCCCGGCTTCGCGGAGGGCGGTCCGAACTTCTTCTTCGCCAGCACCATCGAAGACGGGGCAGACGGCGCGATAGCCAAGAGTCCCTGCGGCCCAGCCGAGGTGGGTTTCAAGGATCTGACCGACGTTCATACGGCTGGGAACGCCGAGCGGATTGAGGATGATGTCGACGGGAGTGCCATCGGCGAGGAACGGCATGTCTTCCACCGGGAGCACTTTGGAGATCACCCCTTTGTTTCCGTGGCGTCCAGCCATCTTGTCCCCGACGGAGATCTGTCGTTTAGAGGCGACGTAGACCTTGACCATCTGGAGCACACCGCTGGGGAGTTCATCGCCGCGTTTCATGCTGTTTGCGCGGTGATCCTCGCGGTCGATCACGTCTTCGACGGGCGTCCAGCTGTCGCGGATAACGCGTCGTGCTGCCGTGCGCTTTTGCGGGCTGCGAATGTCCATCTCCTCAAAGTGGATCTGGAATCGGCGAGCGTATTCGGCGACGGCATGAGCATCATCGAGCTTTGCGAGGGCGCGGCCGTCATCGTCGACAACGGGCTGCTCAAGCACAGCTTCGAATTCGGTCAGGAAGTTGCGGAAGGCGTCCGCGATGGCCACGTCCGCCTCACGTTCGACTCGCTTGAGCTCTTCTTCGAACTTCTTGCGTTCGATCTCAGAGAGACTCATGCGGCGGCAGAACTTCTCGGTGTGAATCACGATGCCGCTGACACCGCTGGGTACTTCGAGACTCTCATTTTTCACGTCTTCGCCGGCGCGGCCGAAGATGGCGTGCAGGAGTTTCTCTTCGGGGGTGAGTTCAGATTTGGCTTTGGGTGAGATCTTGCCGACGAGGATGTCGCCGGGGTTAACGCGGGTACCGACTTTGACGATGCCGGATTCGTCGAGATGCCGCAGGGCCTTTTCGCTGACGTTGGGAATGTCACGAGTGAATTCTTCGCGGCCGAGCTTGGTCTCACGGATTTCAACGTCGTATTCATCAAGGTGAATGGAGGTGTAGACGTCTTCCTTAACCAATCGCTCAGAGAGGATGATAGCGTCCTCGAAGTTGTAACCTTCCCAGGACATGAAGGCGACAAGGACGTTGCGGCCGAGTGCCAGCGAGCCATTGCGGGTGGCGGCGCTGTCGCAGAGGACCTGACCGGGCTTCACCTTGTCGCCAACGCGAACGATCGGCTTCTGGTTCAGGCAGGTGCGTTCGTTGAGCTTGACGAACTTGCGGAGCTGATGGCGGCGGCCGTCGATCTCAATCACGTTGGCGTCAACGTAAGTAATCTTTCCGGCCTTGTCAGCACGCAGAACCATCCCCGAGTTCTGAGCGACAAAGGGTTCCATGCCGGTGCCCACGACAGGACGCTCGGAAATGAGCAGGGGCACGGCCTGACGCTGCATGTTGGATCCCATGAGCGCGCGGTTGGCGTCGTCGTGTTCGAGGAAGGGGATGAGTCCTGCAGAAACGCCGACCATCTGACAGGGCGCCACATCGATGAACTGAACCTCACTGCGGTCAATCCAGACCACATCGCTTTTGTTTCTGGCGAGCACTCGCTCTTCGGCGATCTGTCCGTTTTCAACCAGAGTATCCGCGGGGCAAACGAACGCCGTCGCTTCCTCGTCGGCCCGGAGCCAAACCACCTCGTCAGTGACGCGGGAGTCGCGAACGACGCGGTATGGGGAGATCAGAAAACCGTAATCGTCCACACGGGAATAGATACTGAGGCTGGAGATCAGTCCGATGTTCGTGCCTTCAGGTGTTTCCACCGGGCAGATTCGACCGTAGTGCGAAATATGAACGTCGCGAACCTCGAAGCCGGCACGTTTACGGTTGAGACCGCCGGGGCCGAGAGCGCTGAGCCGTCGCTCGTGGGTGAGCATTGAGAGCGGGTTGGTCTGGTCGACAACCTGCGAGAGTTCGCTGCGGCCGTAGAAGTACTCGATCGCTGCGCTAACGCTCTTGGGGTTAATGAGCGACCGCGGGGTCATATTCTCAGTCTCCTTAACCGTCATGCGTTCCTGCACGGTGCGGCGGAGCTTGAGGAATCCTTTGCGGATTTCGTCAGCGGCGAGTTCATCAATGGTGCGGAGTCGCCGGTTGCCAAGGTTATCGATGTCGTCAATCTGCGCGCTCTCGTCGCCAGCACGCAGGCGCACGATGTACTTCATCGCATTGATGTAGTCCATCGGGTTCAGCGTCATCTCGTCGTCGGAGATATCCTGCTGAAACTTACGGTTGATGCGGAATCGACCAACCCGTCCAAGCCGATAGCGGTTGACGTCAAAAAACTTCTCGCGGAACAGGTCGTTGGCTTTGTCGAGATTCGGCGGGTTACCGGGACGGAGCCGCTGGTAGATCCGCAGGAGTGCTTCTTCGTGGGTGGACGTACCGTCTTCGGCGAGCGTTCGCATGATAAGCGCGTCGCGAAGATCAGATGAGAGCACCACTTCGATGGACTTCAGACCGCTGCTGATAATCTCCTCAGCGATTGCGTCGGTGATCTCGCTCCCGGCGTCCACCACGATTTCACCGGCACGCTCGTGCTTCGGCGGGTAGACCACATCGTCAACGGACCAGTGGCCTTCGAGCTCTTCAACAGTGGTCTTGGTGGAGAGTTTCACTGTCGTCGTGGTGTAGAACAGACGGATGATCTGGGCGTCGGTGGAGTGATCGCGGGACATGGCACGGAGCAGAGTCAGCGCGGAGAACTTGCCGCTCTGGTCGATACGAACGCCAATCGCGTCGCGTTTACTCACGAGCAGCTCAATCCAGCTGCCACGTTCGGGGATGATGCGGCAGGAATGAGTCTTACGGTCGCTGCTGGCCGTCTCTTCGGCCATCACGAAGTCGACACCGGGCGACCGGTGCAGCTGGCTGACCACCACGCGTTCGGCGCCATTGATGATGAACTCACCCCCGCCGATCATCACGGGGATGTCGCCGAGGTAGACTTCCTCCTCAACCGGTTGCTCCTTCACAAGACGCATCCAGATGCGGAACGGCATGCCGTAGGTCAGGCGAAGCTGACGGCACTCTTCGGGGGTGTACCGGGGCTTCAGGAGCTCGTAGCGGACATACTCAAGCCGAAACTGCCCATCGAAGCTGGAGATGGGGAACACTTCGCGGAGGATGGACTCGAGCCCCACATCCAGACGATCGCGGGAGGGGCGATCGAGCTGCAGGAAGCGGGCGTACGAGGCTGTCTGGATCTGAGTCAGCCCGGAAATCTCAAAGTCGGACTGGATTTTCCCGAAGTTTCGGACGGTATCCTGGTCGATGGTACGAACGGACGGGACGGGCATGCCAATATCCTGCCTGCGAAAACCTAGTTCAGCTGTGCGGAATACACAGAGAAGGAACGAATCAAGTCAACGAAGAGGGGCGCGCGAACATAGGCACGTGCCGAAAACATCGACAGTGCCGAGCGTGCTAACCGATTGAATTATCAGAACCCGCCAGTCGCTCTGCACAGTCTGCTGAGCCTTTTTGTGGTAAGCGAACGGGATCGGTGATGCGATTCTGCGGAGTCCGGGGCGAAATCGCCCCGGACACAGCAAACGAAAAGCTCTGTTGAGCGGAGGGGCTGCTGACTACTTGATGTCGCAGGTACCGCCAGCTTCGACAACTTCCTTCTTGAGCTTCTCAGCATCTTCTTTGGAGATGCCTTCCTTGAGTGGCTTGGGGGCGCCTTCGACGAGGTCTTTGGCTTCCTTCAGGCCCAGCCCGGTAGCAGCGCGGACGACCTTGATCACAGCGATCTTCTTGGCGTCTTCGAAGCCAGTCAGAACGACCGTGAACTCGGTCTGCTCTTCCTTGACTTCGGCGGCTGCAGCGGGAGCAGCGGCCATAACAACGGCGCCGCCGCCGGCTGGCTCGATTCCGTGGACCTCTTTCAGGTAGTCCACGACTTTCTTGGCCTCGAGCAGCGTAAGGCCGACAATCCGGTCACCCAATTCCTTAGTAGTTGCATCGAACGTTGCTGCTTCCGCAGACATGACAAGGACCTTTCGTTGACGGTAACAGGGCTTTCGTTAAGCCGGAAAATCCACAAGACAGCGATACGCTGCCTCACCTAAGTCGCTGGCTCTTTTTCGGACAAAGTTTTCAGCTGGCCAGCGAGTTGACCGCCGGGCCCCTGAAGACAACCAGCCAACTGACGCCCCGGTGCGAGCATCAGCCCGGCAAGTTCAGCGATCGTCTCGCGGCGACCGGCGCTCTTGCTGAGAGTTTCCACGGCGGCGGCGTTGAGCGTTTGCCCTTCGACGGCGGCGCCTTTGATTTCGAGCTTTTGGATATCCTTCGCCCACTTCGTGATGGACCGGGAGAGGGCGACAATATCGTCACAGCCCCAGAGCAGAGTGGAGGGGCCGGCGAGGACGGGGTCGAGCCCATTGACGCCGCGGCGTCTCAGCGCGTTGAGTGCGATGGAATTTTTTACGGTGAGAGCGCTGATGCGTTCCTTGCGGAGCGCCAGTCGCCAGCGATTGGCGGTGATGGCGTCGAGCTTTGACGCGTCGACGACAATAAAGTCCTTCGCGTCGCCGATCCGCGCCTGGATGTCGGCAATCACCATATCTTTAACGTGTTTACCCATAACGAAGAACTCGCTCAGAGACGCAGTGCGGAAGATTGGAGACTAGACAGCGACGGAGATTGACGGCATCATCGTAGCGGATACCACCATGCTGCGGAGGTACACGCCTTTGGAGGTGTTCGGCTTCAGGCTGCGAATGAATGCGAGCAGACTCTCGATGTTCTCGGTGAGTCGATTGGCATCGAACGACAGCTTGCCGACGACGCAGTGAACGTTCGACCCGTTATCGACGCGGAATTCAACCTTACCAGCCTTGTATTCGCGAACAGCATTGGCCACGTCCTGAGTCACGGTGCCAGCGCGAGGGCTGGGCATGAGTCCGCGGGGGCCGAGTACACGGCCGAGAGGGCCGACCACTCCCATCATATCCGGGGTGGCAATACAAACGTCGAAATCAAGCCAGCCTTCCTTGATGCGATCGGCGAGTTCTTTTCCGCCAACAAGATCTGCACCGGCAGTCTGCGCGATTGCCACGTTCTCGCCCTGAGCGAACACGACCACTCGCTGGCTTTTCCCGATGCCGTGGGGCAGCACGATGGAACCGCGAACGATCTGGTCAGCCTGACGAGGGTCAACTCCGAGCCGCACAGCGATCTCGACCGTTTGGTCGAAGCGGCAGGCTTTGACGCCCTTGGGCAGAGATGACTCGAGGCCTTTGAGCGCCTTAACGGCGTCGGCGATGTTCAGGACGCCGAGCTCACCGGCTTTTCTGGTGAGCGACTTCATGCGTTTGGAGGGGCCAGCCATTGGGGACCTCTGGAATGATGCGTTGACGGAAGTTTATGTATTGACACGGAGAGCTTAGTCGAGCACTTCAAGGCCCATGCTGCGAGCGGTGCCGGCGATCATCCGGCGAGCCTGTTCGAGCGATGAAGCGTTGAGGTCTTCGTATTTCTGCTTAGCGATTTGTTCCAGCTGAGCGGTGGTGACAGTTCCCACCTTGTTCTTCAGCGGGCTACCGGAGCCCTTGGCGATGCCCGCGGCCTTTTTGAGCAACACGGCGGCGGGTGGGCTCTTCAGGATGAACTCGAACGAGCGATCGTTGTAGACGGTGATCACGACGGGAATGGTCACGCCCATCATGTCCCGCGTCTTTTCGTTGAACTGAGACACGAACTGACCGATGTTGACGCCGTGCGGGCCGAGCGCTGTACCGACGGGGGGTGCCGGGGTCGCCTGGCCACCGGTGACCTGAACCTTGATTTGAGCAGTGACTTGTCGCTGTTTACCCATGAGACTGTGTTCCCGTTAGTAGCCTTGTTGTGGCTTTGCGTTAGACGGCTTCCACCTGCCAGTGATCAAGTTCGACGGGGCTGGAGCGTCCGAAGATTTCGATGAGAACTGAGATTTTGCCACTGTGTTCGTCGATGCCCTCAACAGTGCCCTCGAAGTTCTCGAAAGCACCCTCACGAATCTTCACGACGTCACCGGTGGCGACGGCGATGCGCACCTTGGGAGCCGCAGTCGCCTGCTCTGAAGACTTTCCGAGCATTCGTTCTACTTCGTGAGCTTCCATTGGGAGCGGCTTACCGGCGGCGCCTGCGAAGTCGCCTACCCCACCGATGTCTCTCACGAGATACCAGGTTTCGTCGTTGAGTACCATCTGGATCATCATGTAGCCCGGAAAGAGCTTTCGATCCTGGGGCTTCTGGGGAGAGCGAGTATCGACGACCTTCTCCGAAGGAATCACGATCTCCCCGAAGTACTCTTCAAGCCCATCGCGGCGGATGCGTTTGAGAATCGCCTCCTTGATGGTCCGTTCGCGGTTGGTTTGTACCTTGAGAACGTACCACTGCATCTTATCGGCGGAAGCAGCATCAGTTTTGTTAGCCATGCCTGGTGCCTTATTCTGCAGTGACGGAAATGAAGGTGGAAACGAAAATCGACCGGAAGAACGGTATTAGTTGAACATCTCGGTGAAGCCAATGAGCTTGAACGTCGCAGTCCAGATCAGATCGATGAGAAACAGGAACACGCCCAGCGATCCCATGGTAACGAGCACCACCACGGTGGCCTGGGAGACTTCAGTGCGAGGCGGCCAGGTCACGCGTGTCAGTTCAGATTCCACGGAGATGAGAAAATCGGCAAACCGCGGAAAGTTGACAGCCCGAAAAGCTAACCAGCCTGTAAGCAGCCACGCAAGCAGCGGAATCGCCACCTGAACGATTCGAGCCTGTTTAATCAGCGGACCGTTGGCCAGGGTGATGCAGCCGAAGGCAGCAACGATGACAGCGGCAAAGAAAGTGAACTGCCGCACCATTCGTCCCTGATTGGCCTTATAGAGACCGGTGCTGAGCAGTTCTTTGGTCAGCGAGGTATCACTTTTGGCGGCCATGGGATGCTCGTGAATTCGGGTAACGGTCGTTGATACAGGTGCGACGGTTGCGGGCTAGCTGAGCCGAGTGTAATGCACGGGAGGAGGGAGTCGAACCCCCAACCGCCGGATTTGGAATCCGGTGCTCTGCCAATTGAGCTACTCCCGTATGCCTGGGCGGTTGGCCAAGGCTACTTTTTGCGGGATTCTTTATGGAGCGTATGTCGACGGAGCTTCGGGCAATACTTCATGAGTTCCAGACGCTCAGTGCCGCGTGTTTCTTTGATGACGCGGTAGTTTCGAGCACCGGATTCGGTGCATTCAAGCCACACATATTCGCGCACAAGGCACCTCGGCAGGAAAAGAAAGCTGCCTGCCCGCCAGGGCGAGCAGGCAGCGTTGGGGTTTTTATGACTGGTTTACTGGAGAATCTTAGTAACAACGCCGGATCCGACGGTCTTACCACCTTCGCGGATAGCGAAGCGGGAACCGTCTTCAAGGGCGATGGGCTTGCCGAGTTCAACTTCGACGCGAACGTTGTCGCCGGGCATACACATCTCGGCGCCACCGAGGAGCTTTGTCGTGCCGGTAACATCGGTGGTGCGGAAGTAGAACTGGGGGCGGTAGCCACTGAAGAAGGGGGTGTGACGTCCGCCTTCTTCCTTGCTGAGCACGTAAACTTCGGCTTCGAACTTCACGTGTGGCTTGATGGAGTTCGGAGCAGCAAGCACCTGGCCGCGCTGAATATCTTCCTTCTTCAGACCACGAAGCAGGAGTCCCACGTTGTCGCCAGCGATCCCCTGGTCGAGCGTCTTCTGGAACATTTCGACGCCGGTCACGGTGGTTTCGACGGTGTCCTTCAGACCGATGATCTGAATCTTTTCGCCAACCTTCACCAGGCCGGATTCGATACGACCGGTAGCAACGGTACCGCGACCTTCGATGGAGAAGACGTCTTCGACGGCCATCATGAACGGCTTGTCAGAAGCTCGCTTCGGCTCGGGGATGTAAGAGTCCAGCGCCTTCATGAGTTCGGTGATGCAGTTGCTGAACTTATCGTCAGCGGGGTTATCCAGAGCACCGCGGGCGTTGCCACGGACGAGCGGAACGTCGTCGCCGGGGAAGCCGTACTTCGTGAGAAGTTCGCGAACTTCCATCTCGACGAGGTCAAGGAGTTCAGCGTCGTCAACGAGGTCGCATTTGTTGAGGAAAACGACGAGTGCCGGTACGTCCACCTGGCGAGCAAGCAGAATGTGCTCGCGAGTCTGGGGCATGGGGCCGTCAGCGGCGGAAACGACCAGAATCGCTCCGTCCATCTGAGCAGCACCGGTGATCATATTCTTGATGTAGTCGGCGTGCCCCGGGCAGTCGATGTGAGCGTAGTGCCGATTCGGGGTTTCGTACTCAACGTGGCTGGCCGCGATGGTCACAGTCTTGGTTGCGTCACGGACAGTACCGCCCTTGGCGATGTCCGAGTAGGATTTGACGGACGCCAGTCCCTTGGCCGCCTGCACTGCGAGAATTGCCGCTGTGGTTGTGGTCTTACCATGGTCGATGTGACCAATCGTACCGACGTTCACGTGAGGCTTCGTTCGCTCAAAGTTACCCTTTGCCATTCACCCAACTCCGCAATAAACTTCGCCGGGAAATTCGACCCGCCCGACAAACATCTCCAAGGAAACCGGCCACACGATTCGGCCAACACTCGAACGCCCCAACGCAGAGCGTTCCAAGACGAACAACGAACACCGTTATGTTAGCCGAAGGTCCGCCGCGCGAAAAGCATGGCAAACCTGTCAGCAGAGATTGCCACCGGACTCAGGAGAGTCCGGTGGTATTTTCGGAATCGACTGAAAGAGCCCGAACGAGCTTCACGGGAACGCTTGACGAGCAAACCCCTGAAACAACAACAAGACAACCCAGTCTGAAGCTGCTGATGGGACTTGAACCCATGACCCCGTCCTTACCAAGGACGTACTCTACCAACTGAGCTACAGCAGCGATTTTGTTGGACAAAGAGCGGGCGATGGGAATCGAACCCACACAGCCAGCTTGGAAGGCTGGAATTCTACCATTGAACTACGCCCGCAGTAACAATTGCGATCCGCTCTTACGAAAGAACCGCACTGACAACAGCCCAGAACCACCCGAGAGCGGTTGAACACTCACAACAAACACAGCACCGGCAGGGCCGCACCGATTGGGGGAAACAGGATTCGAACCTGTGAAGGCAAACGCCACCAGATTTACAGTCTGGCCCTTTTGGCCGCTTAGGTATTCCCCCAAAGCCTTATTAGCCGCACCCGTAAATGAAAAACAAGACAGACCATTCAGTTCTGAGCGGCAATTTGCGAGCAGAATGGCGGAATTTTCAGAGCTATTGATGAGAAAAGGAGGACCTGTTGGTCAGCTGATTGTGACTGATGGGCGGAGAGGAACTGTGGAAGCTAGCGGTGGGAGTCGAACCCACAACCGCCGGTTTACAAAACCGGAGCTCTGCCAATTGAGCTACACTAGCGCAGACTGCCCGCGGAGAAGGGAGAAGATTTTAACGGGGGAGCAAGGATTTATCAAGTGTTCTCCGGGATTCGTCTTAGGATCGAGTCAGGAGCAAGGAGTTAGGGGGTTCGGAGGGGCTGCGGCCGGTGAGGCAGCCTCGGAGGTCGCCGAGATGGCGATCACGGGGCAAAATGCGGGCAGGATCCGCAGGAAATGCCCCGTGATTTCGGCCAGGCGTTTTGGAATCCTGAGCGAATTTCTCAGAATCCGGGAATTTCAACTGCGCGACGCTCCGCGATTCGGCGCAGTTTTTCCAAAGTTCGGACTTCGATTTGCCGGACCCGCTCCTTGGTGACTCCCAGACGCCAGCCGACCTGCTCGAGCGTCTGTGGTTCGGCGCCTTCGTCAAGCCCGTAGCGGAAGGCAATCACTTTCTGCTCGCGACCATCGAGCTCCTTCAGCATTTCGCGGATGATGTCGCGCTGCCCCCGGTTTGTCTGTTCATCAGTGATCGCGGATGTGCGGTATTCCGAGGACTGGGCGAAGATTTCGTCCTGACCAGTGCGGAACCGATCCAGCCGCTGATGCTCAGCCGGCACACTGCGAGTGAAGTTCTTGAGAATTGCCCAGGAGGCGTAGGTGGAAAACTTATTCCCCCTTGAGTAGTCGAACTTCTCTACAGCCCGCATCAGCGAGATGTTGCCATCGCTGACAAGCTCAAAAAAGGCCGTCCCGGATTTGATGTACTTTTTCGCAATCGAAACCACGAGTCGCAGATTGGAGCGAATCAGGAGATTTTTGATGCGCAGGATGTCGTCTGCAAGGCCTTCGAGGGTTTTGATGAGCTTTGCGGAGGGCTTGCCCGTTGACAGAGCCTGCCGCTGTTCCGCCAGCTGACACTTACGGAAATTCATGCGTCGAAAGAAGTACTGTTCCTGTTCGCGAGTCAACAGCGGGACGCGGTAGAGCTCACCCAGGTAGGCTGGCAGACCCGCGGGGACTCGGACCCTGCCCTCCACCTGGCTCATAGCCGGTTCCGGACCGCAAATCCGAGCTTCCGCGGCGGGCTGGTGAAACTCCGGACTATCGATGAATTCAACGGGCATTTCGAGCAGTCTGCGGGCACGGGCAGCGGCGAGCGCTGCGTGTACCGCCGGACGACTCATGCCAAACTCCCGCGCCAACACCTCCGGTGATGCCCCCTCGAGATAGCGAGAGAGCAGATCCAGACCGGTGCCTGCACTGCTGAGATCGGCCACGACGGCCCTGGACAGCACGGAGGCCCGCGGCACGGCGTGTGAACCGCGACGCATCCCGGCTTCTCCGCTGATCATTTCCGACACAGTGCTGTGTTTCGATACGGCATTCACCATGGCTGCCTCCTGTATTTTGACTGTTCTGCTGATTCCGCTGCAAAACCGCTCGCTCAGCCCCGCAGAGCTGTTGCTGACCAACCGCCGGCCCTCGACATCTGTCGCGAAAAACCACCCAACCCGTGAAATCGGTCCAATGGATTTCGCACTGGAAATTGCTCACCAGCAGCAGAAATTGCTGCAGATGCGAAGGCATCAAAGCGATCAAGCACGAAGATGATCCGGACTAATGTGCAAAATGCGGACCGATCAACTCACAAATGCCGCCCACAACGCTCCTGCAGGGGCAAAAAACGGAAAATCAGTGATCGAG
>Ga0255307_1000010_pt1 | contig 17542 bp, 2 predicted proteins | sample MistaT_17_FD_186099 | JGI IMG/M metagenome (GOLD analysis project Ga0255307, IMG submission 186099) | Metatranscriptome of freshwater microbial communities from Mississippi River, Louisiana, United States - Miss_Law_RepC_8d (Metagenome... | ecosystem: Environmental > Aquatic > Freshwater > River ... | reverse complement strand
TGAACATTGCGAATGTGTCCCGACGTGAAAGCGGGAAACGGTTGTGTTGCAATTTTGTTGTGGTAGAGGTTTGTCCCTCTCTGCGATGGCGTTTTGCGCATTCGCTTACAGTTTTTTCGTACTGCTTGTGCTCGCGACCCACTGTCGCGCTGGCGTTCGCTCCTACGGGAAAAGCCCCCTGGGCACAACCGACGCTGGGCCGCAAGGCATACCGACGGCTTCCCAGTTCCAAAGAGGCCAAGTCTTTGACTTTCAGATTCACGGCGGTAGTACAGTTGTTACGCCGGACGGGTTTGCGTACTTTTTTGAGTGCGTCAACAGCGGCGGTCCAGCCGCTCGAATCGCGAGGTACGACTTCCGGACCAAGGAATACATCGAACTTCCCGTCCCTCCCAGCAACGGAGGCCCTGTCGCCAACCCTGGTGGATGGGACCTACGTCGTTTTTGTGGAAACGTGAAGCTTCTCTATTCTCAGCGCGAAGGGGGGACCTTGCACCTTGTCGGAACGGCCGCTTGGATCACGCTGGAACAAAGCTACTTCATCAAGAACTCGACATGGTCCTACGGCAAAGCTTGTGGCAGCATTACTTCGATCAGCGGACTTACATCGGTGTACTCTTTCTCTGCGACTGTGGACGACTTCCGCGAGTCCATTTGGATGGGCATGCGCTACCCTTTCGGGTACCGTATCAACAGATTCATGTACCACGACAAAAATGGCGTGTATACCCAGGGCCTCCCAGACTACGCGATCCCATTCACGTTGTATGACAACACGAATCGTCACTTTCGAAATCCTGACGGAACGGGTATTTTCGTTCGTGGGAACTTCCTGTACGTCCCCCATTTGAGTCCGGATGGGAAGCAGAGCGTGCTGGTGTACGATATCGCTGCAAACACGTGGCTGGGTCCTCGCATGGAGGATCCCTACGTGTATGGTAGTGCCTTCGCTGACAAGACATGGGTTCTGCCATGGGGTCACAACCGAATGCTTTACGTCGGCCGTGACGCCGCTGGGTTTCGCTGGTCCGTCTGGAACCTGGACACGTGGCAGAGCGTCGAGTCGTCCGGTATCCCTATGAATAATCGTGGACGCCCAGGTGGACTTGGTCTTCCGGGAGGTTTCTCCGATTTGGACGGTTATCTTGGTGAACACGACAGTGTTGCCATTGTCGACGAGCGCCACTTTTCGATTTCGTACGCAGGCCTGGACAACACCTTCATCAATGTTTGCGACATCAACGGTTGCGACGACTCCGTGGTTCGATTGTGGTGGGTGAAATCAACCGCATACGACGCCAGCAAGTGTGTGTCTTCTCTTGAGTGCTCGGGGCAGCGATCTGCACAGTACCGCGTTTGGCGCGAACCTGGGAGCGGATTTCCCCATGGCGTTCGCTGGGAGATGGACAACTCTGTTAATGGGTTGAATGTGATCCCATTTGAACTCTCCTTTTCGTACTCAGAGGGGTACCTGGGTTCCGGTCAACGTCGCTGGCTTCGACACCCATCGAGTGGACTAGCTTGGCTGGACACTGCACTTGGTGACTTCACCGTAGTTGCCGGAGCCGGCAGTGCGATCGGCGTCGATCAAGACGGCTTTGGAAGCGATGCGGTCACGACAGCACCGTTTGCACTTGCCGGGCAGGGGGACACGCTGTACTTCACTTCGCTGCTCGGCTACATCGGCAGCGTGTCGTTGTCGACAAACTACACGAGAGTCCGGCTTGTTGGAAATGGAACAACGTGTCGCGGTGGCTGCTCGCCAACTGCGGGGGACAAGTGTGGAGGAGACTTTCTCGACGCTGCGAACTGTCGCTACGAAACCACTTCGGATTCTTGGCTCGGGACCTCGACGCTGTGTCCAAGCGCATCTTATGGAATCGCGCTCGGTACTACATTCATTCCGCACTCGCCAGAAGAATGTCTGGCGTACTGTTCGTCGCGAAACTTTGGACAGACAGTAAAGGCATCGAGTTTCAATTGGCTTCCACTATCGTGCTACTGCTATTTCCATACTCCAGCAGACAATCCTGCCTCGTGGATTTCTGGAGTCGGTGCGCAGACGCAAGTGGTATTGTCTTGTCCTTCGCCGTTCTCATTGCCACACACAGCAGACGGTGTCGGTCAACAGGCTTCTCTGGCGGGCCCTCACAGCATTGTCGTCTCCGAAGACAATCGTGTTGCTATCGTGTCCGAACACTACGGGCACACGCTGCGCCGGGTAAACCTCCTTGACATGTCCGTTGTCACACTCGCTGGGCAGCCAATGACTGCGGGACACTCTGATGGCGCCGGCCAGACTGCTTTACTGCACACACCTCTTGGGTTGTGCTGGTCTCCTAGTCAGCGCGCGGTATTCTTCACCCAAGCGAACCACGTCGTGCGAATGGCAACTGTGGATGATGGTATAGTGCAAACTATCGCTGGCTTACCAAATGTGCCGGGTCAAAACGTCGGCGATGGTACCACCGCGAGCTTCACAAGCCCGAACGGCATCACTCTCGACGAAATGACTGGGAAAATGTACGTGAACAACTACGGTTTCATGGCCACATTGTACACAACACCTGCAATCAATCACCGGGAAATTGCCGTGGGCCGTGCGGTGGGAGACGGAGTTGCAGTTTTTGGCGTGGACGGCCCAGCGGATGCCGCCCGTTGTCACACTCTCCGTGCCGCCATTACAGTGCAGCCCGGAGTCGCAGTCTACTTCATCGAGCATGCAGCCAACAATCTCTGGGCACTCCGGCGGCTCGACTTGTGGCGAGCTTTTGTCTCCACAATCATCCGCCCACCCAACAATTACATCGCACCATTCATAGGAACTACTGGTAAACCAGTGGAAGCAGCAGGACAACTCTGGTCGGCAAACTCGCTGTACAAGCAAGGACCCCAGCTCGTCCAAAAATTGTTTTACCACCGCTCCGGCACGCTGTTCGTTTCGGGAGGGTATGGAATTGCGTCTGCAAAGGTGCACGGTACTCGGCGCGCGCCCACAGTTATTCAATCCCAGTCACCATGGATTTTCGGATCTGATGACGGCCAGAACTCCCCTGGGTCGCCCACGGACGGTGCAGGAACACAGGCCGGGTTCGTCGGAGTTGGGCATGCACGTGGTGCGTTTTCCTCAGATGGTGCCTACTTCTATTTCGCCGACCAGGAAAGTAACCCACCCGTTCACTGGACAGTTGAATTGGAAGGTGTCAAGGCTGAGACGGTCAAACACAAAGTGGCGCTCCCAGCCGGAGCATTGGGAAATGGATCCGACACCATGTCGCTTGACGGCCGATTCATGCTCCAAGTTGAAGCAGCAAACCATGTCATCTCGAAATGGGACGCTTGGGGCGAAGTGCCGACGATGGTGGTGGTTGGCGTACGCGGATCATCTCACCAAACCGCCTACGGCGCGGGAACAGCTGCTTTGTTGGACACTCCAAAGTTCTTGGTTTGGCGTGTCGAGCCTCCTGGTGTTTCCCAACACCAAGTGTTTTACACAACGCGAGCGACTCCTGGTGCCGCGAACTGCGAGATTCTTCAGGTGACTTGGCCCGGAGCGGCCGTAACACGGTTCGCTGGCGGGGCGTGCGTCGCGGCCGATGGAAGTTTTGCCTCCGCTCGGCTTGGAATTAGCCCCGCGGATTGGGGTGGTCTTGCGACCGACGACGCAAGGCCTCTTCAACTTTATCACGCCGATGCCACAGGGTCAAGGATCGTGCTCTTGGATCCGACAGTCGACGCCATCGTCACTGTGCTGGGTGATGGAGACGGCCGAAGTCGCGACGGCGTCAACGGAGGAGCTCGATTATACAAGCCGCGGTTCCCGGTCATTGTTGCAAAACATCGGGTAATGTTCTTCGCAGACGAAGAGGGAGCAAGAACGCTACGTAAGTGGGACATGGTCACGGGTTTTACGTCGCACGTTGCCGGATCGGCACTTTCTTGGTTCGATGTCGGCCATGTTGGAAACGATCCCATTGGTGGCCGGGATACTCGCCACGAGTTCCACGGACTCCAGTTGCACCCCACCGGAGATTACCTTTTGTACTTCTCGTTCCACACGATCGGCCGCTTCTTCCTCGGCGAATCATCGCAGCATCGCGGGCAGCTTGAATGCAACCACCCGATGGGATATGTTGTCAGCAACAGCTACACGACCCATGTGCTGAAGAGTTGCCGCACCCCAACGCCCATTGAAGTTATCACGGTGAATGCCATCGTCGACGCCGTGGTCCATTTCGAGGATGTCGATATCCATCGAGTCCGGTTTGTTGGTGCCATCGTGAATACTACGGTTCGCTTCGTCAATGTCCGCTTCGTCGGGTTCGTGCAGCGCGAAACTGCCATTCTCACCGGAGCAAAGTTCGTTCAGTTTGAGGGTAGCGTTGTCAGGTCGACGATAGAATTCACCGATTCCACTTTCCAGGTCGGTGACGATGTTTCTGCCGATGCTGGTGCCACTGCTGCGATCTTCTTTGGTGCTTTCCAGGGCCAGCCGTTTTCTAATTTGGACACTCTTTCGACACTCGTCGCGATCGAAAAGCTGGCGCTGCACTCGTTGCCTTCTGTCATTGGTTCAACGCTCTCGTTGCTTCGCTGCACTGTCAATATTCGTCGGAACTCTGGCCGCGCGTACTTCATCAAGTCGGCGTCACACCACTTCGTGTCAAGTCAAATTTCCATTCGGAAGAGCAACGTTGTGCTTTCCAGTCAAGAAAGCGCAGCTTTGTGGATTGAAGGTCGTGAACATGCTCTGAATGTGAACTTGATTGACTCTTCTCTCATATGCACCGCAGTATCCCTCGCAGCCGTGCTGAGAGTGACGCCTGGAATCAACTTTTTCGTTTTCCGATCTGACTTGCGTGGAGCAGCTCACGAAGAAACTTCGATTCTTTGGACAGGAACCACATTTCCCGCCGACAAAACGTGGGACGGCCGAATTCACATTGAACTCTCGAACGTGACGTCGTCAGCAGCGGGCAGCAAAAGTGCGCTCATCGCGCTGACCGCAAACACTTCCGCTCTTCCGGCAGGCGAAATCACCGTTCTCAATTCGGTTCTGGTTGCGGGAGGGACCGCCCAGTCGGAGCTCTGGCTGGATTTGAGCACCCCGCTTCGTTCGCTGCGCATGTTGGGAAGCCGTCTCGAACTCCCAGGGAACGGATCGGTGAAGAACACCGGTATTGTATTCGCTGCTGGGACCGGTCAGCAAGCTATCGAAGTTAGGGATTGTGTTTTCGATTTTCTCGCAGCAGAGCTGTATTCCACATCGCAAACAAGCGGAACACTGCTGTTCCTGACTGCCAGCGCCTCGTCGACATCACAAAGTCTATCGATCAGTGTTACCAGAACCACGATGCGCTCCTTTCAGCAACATCCGAACAACTTTCGAACCGCTGCATGTAGCTTCTTGTCAATCGATGACGCAATGCCAAACGTCTTTCTGGACGTTGACGCTTCAAACTTCGACTTGCTGTGTGGCCAGGCCCGGTTGCTTCGAGTTGGGGCAAATGCTCACGACAACTGGACCGTCTCGATCAGCAATACGAACTACACCGCAATCAGCACCGGGAACTCTGATTCTGGCATGATGCTTCTTCTTGGAAGTAAAACCAACTGGAACATGGACATCCGGAACGTCTCGGGTCACGTTCGACACTCCAACACAAGCTCGGGGGCCATCGCGGCAATCATGCAACTGTGGGAATCTCCGGCCTCGCATTCCGAGAATGTTTCGTGGGCTGCATCAGACAATCATTTTGTTATCGACGCAACATTCGCTTCCGTGTTACACTTTCGTGGCGCTTCTGCGGCCACGGGGGGTGCCTCTTCTCGGACCATCCAGTGCACAAGCCGCGGGAACCACTACACCGTTCTAGGAAGCGGGCGCGTCGAGGTTATTGCAATATCGTTTGGTACTGACCGACAGCTGCTTTCTACGGCATTTGCGGTTGAAAGTACGGGAGACTCGTTCGTCATCACAGCTACCGGGGCAGCGGACGCGATCCTGCTTTCTAGTGGCGGGTCGGACGATTCGTGGGCCGACTTTTCACTCCGAATGACGAATACCGAGATCACAATGTCCTCACCTGCGGCGGTTGTCCTCATCAACGCCGATGGGAGTTTTTCCAACAGCCACTTCACATTATCCAATGCCACAGTCACCGTCGCGGTAGCCAGTACCATGACGTTCATTGCAGCAGTGAACGCATCCGCCCCTCTGCAGCAAGTGACAGTGAGATGCGAAGATGTACTATTTACCAGCAGCGCAGCTACATCGACGGTCATCGATTTCCCGTCGATCGCGAGATACGGAATGTTCCAAAACAATCACTTCTGGTTCAACCGCGTTGATTGGATCAGTCCGGGAAGTGTTACTTATCTGATCCGCAACTTCCAAAGAGGGGACAATTTGCTCTTTGCGTGGGCCCATGGTCGTGTCGTGGCGAGTGGCAACACAGCTTCACTTCTCGACTTCGCCAACTTCAATCAAGCCGCTTCTACTTCGACAAAAATTCAGTTTGTGCACATGGAGCTCGAGAACAAAGTCACGCCCAACGTTTTTGCCAACGGTGGGTCCACAGCGAACTACCCCGGTGTGCTGCTCGAGTTTGTCGAGACCCGATTCGCAAATTTTGCGGCTCAAACCGCATCCACACTTGCCTCCCTCACGAATCTGGAGTGTCATTTGAAGTGTTCGGCTTGGGATGGAGCAGTTATGGCTACGAATGCGAACATGCAACCACTGTGCCAAGCCGGCGCTCCTTCGAGTGTTACCAATACAGATTGCCTGCTTCGCACTGCAACGGCCACATTCTGGCCCGAAGGGCGAGACTTCGCAGTGGAGGTGGCATCTGGGGAACTGAATTGGGCACCTTCACTATCCATCGTCCTATCAGCGTTCCCAGTCAATGACAACGGAGAGTATGTTGAGCAGCCCGAAGCCGTTTTTACCATTGCAAACCCACCAGGCCAGAATTTCACACTGTCTGGAGCAACCACACAGACTACATCCGTGGGCACAAACGTTGTGACGTTCAGTGGAATTCAATTGATAAATCCAATGCCGGGTACGCAATTGCTTGACGTCACCTACCAAGTCCGTCAACTGGCTCCGGTCACGCGACAGGTCGAATTCACGGTGGTCGTCGGGACTGGAGTTCGTATTGCCTGGGTTTCCCCAGACAAGTCCATCACGAGTCGCGGAAAGTTCTTGAATCCACCAAAGCTTCGGTACTACGATGTCAATGGCGCCATCGCGACAGTTCCTAATATGACGGCTTTATGGAATTTGACCACAAATCACTCCGGGCTCAACGCAGCGATGTCTGGGAACATTCTGATTCCCATTTCCGAGTTAGCGGCGACATTTGCAAACCTCCAGTTTGCCATCTCCGAAGGGGTATTTGATGGTGAATTTTTTTCTCTCTCGCTCGTCAGTGTCGGGGAAGACCGCGGTCTTGGGTCCATCATTTTTCCTCCACCGCTAGTTCTTCGTGTTGCAAGCTGTCTGTACGCCTATAAGCCTACAAATCCCGCGTATGTCGCGCTGTCTGCGGGACGCGACGGTCTCCCCTTGGGAGTTTTTGGAGACAGTACCAGCGGCGCCTTCGCTGACTTCTTCATCCGCGGACCTGGGAACTTTCCGCGAACCATGCCATTGACAGGATCGTGCACGTGGGGAGGAACAGCAGTCTCGATCGTGCATTACGACGTGTGCAACGTTGCGTGCCGCCTACCCGGAAGTGCCTTCGGACAATCCGGCGCTCTGATTTTGTCGAACGATAATGTCATTTTTGAGGCGATCGGAACTGTCACCGTGGTCGGCCCGCCGAGCTACCTACGCACGAGGGTGGTGAACACATTCTCATCGAACGAACAGCCGGACGTCATTTCGCTTGCTCGACAGCCGTTAACGACAGTGAGGATGTCGATGGAAATCGTGGACGCTTCCCAAACTCCCCTTGGAGTCCTAGTTCCAGGAGGATACTCGCTGTGGTGTAACTCTACATCCTACGAGCTAACAGCAAAGTGGGTCCGCACGCCGTACACATCGCCGTACGTTCCAGGTTCTCCGACTGTGACTCCGATTCATTCCCCACAGATCGTCGACGGGCATGCAGAGGTGGACTTCGTTTTCGACACTTGGACTGAGCAAGGGAAACACGAAGTGTGCTGCCGTGTCCCGGGGTACCTCGAAAATGCTACGTGCTTCGACGTGTCTGTCGAGCCGGACTGTGCAGAGCCTCCGCGCATCGTATCCGTACAGACATCGGGATGTGTGACGCAGCCCAGCGGCGCTCTCACCGACTGCAACACGCAAGGGCTCCACCCGCTGACGCTCATCGGCACGGGGTTTGGCTCTGCTGGCGCCGTTGTCCGCATCGCTGGTGAGGCCTGTGGAACAGTTTTTCATGATGCAACAACTCCAGAGATGAAGGTAATTGCGTTTGGTTGCTCCGGCCTTGGGTCGCACCAGAGTCTGCGACTCTTCCGTGCGGGCACGCCGGCACGCTACGGGGAGTACCCACATGCCGTCACGTTCGCTGTTCCACCGATCATTCACGCTATCGCGGGCTGCGACGACTACTTTCCGTCAACTGCGAATTGCCCCCGGACAGGAAACGCCACAGTCACAATCCATGGAGAGAATTTCGGTGCTAGCGGCGCGTCAGTGCACTTCTTCTACTACTTCGCCCCTGGCCCTGCTCCAGCGGACCGTGTCACTGCTTCCTCGGTCGTGCACATGAACAGCAACGGGACCAAATTGGTGGTGACCGGATTTACTGCAGAGGGTGAACGATTCGCGGTTGGTGTGCAGCTTGCAGCTGGTGAACTACGCGTTTCGAGTCAAGTGACGCTCTCGTTCCAGCCGGTTGTCGTGATTCCATGCCAGGGCACCCCGCAGTGCAGCGGTCACGGCTTGTGTGACACCGCCGTCGGTGTGTGCACTTGCTATCAAGACGCCACTCTCGGATTCTGGGTGGGCGACGTGTGTGGCAGCTGCAACGCCGGCTACTTCGGAAGCACGTGTGTCGCGGAATGCCCCGGAGGCGCCGCGACGCCATGCAATGGAGCTTCGCAGGGAACTTGCGATCAGGGCGTTACAGGAAGCGGGGTCTGCACGTGCAATCCGGGCTACGGTGGAACTGCTTGCCAATCCATCTGCCCTGGTGGCCTGGGCAACCCGTGCAACGGGCACGGCAACTGCACCCAGAAAGTTGACCCCCCGACCTGCGCCTGCGACGCAGACTTGCACAACGGATTCTACGCGGGTGCCCTGTGCAGCTCTTGTCACGGAATGTACGTCGGCAGCAACTGTGATCAACGGTGCCCCACCGCTGCCGTTACCCCATCCACTCCATGCTCCGGCCAAGGCACTTGCGTGACAACTGCGACTGGTGCCGCATGCAGATGTGATGCCACTTTCTGTGGTTCGGACTGCTCTTTGTCAGGATCGGACTGTGGAATCTGCCCCAATGGGCGATTCGGAACTGGATGCGCAAACTTCTGTCCCGGCTATGCCGCAGGGCCCCCTGTCACTGTCTGCAGTGGGCACGGCACATGCGGCGAAGGCGTTCCAGGATCGGGACTCTGCATCTGCGACGCAGGCTACGCGGGCGCCGCGTGCCACATCTCATGCCCCCCTGGTCCGTGTTCTGGACACGGCTCCTGCAACCCCGTCACGGGGACGTGCACATGCGCAGGCGGTTACGCCACGTTCGATTGCTCTGTGGCATGCCCTGCTCTTGGAACTCCGGACGGTATTTGCTCAGGTCACGGCACATGCCATGAAGGACGCAGCGGATCCGGAGCATGCTCTTGTCTGCTCGGATACACTTCTGCAAATTGTTCTCAAGCGTGCCCAGGTGGCATCGCGTCGCCTTGCTCGCTCCACGGCACTTGCAACAGCAACGAAACTTGCTCATGCTACAGCTCGCCCATCCTTGGCTTCTGGAGTGGCCTTGAATGCACGTCATGCGACACCGATTGGTACGGCCCAACCTGCAACGGCACGTGCCCGAAGTGGAACAACACTCAGTGCGCCGGTCATGGCAGCTGCACCATCGACCTCACATGCAATTGCTTTGACAGTACGGCTGACGGATACTGGCAAGCGCCACTGTGCGAGAAATGCCAGGCGAACTACTGGGGGAGTGATTGCATCAATCAGTGCCCCGGTGGTGCTTGCAACGCTTGTAGCAAGAACGGAATCTGCAACGACGGAGTCGCCGGCACTGGACAGTGCACGTGCTTTGCCAACGCAACCGCGGGCTACTGGGCGGGGTCGAGATGCGACGAGTGTCTCAGTGACTACTACGGAATCGCATGCTCATTGGCCTGCCCTTCAACAGCCAATGGGGCTTGCAACGGAAAAGGCACGTGTGACGACGGCACCAAGGGCAATGGAACTTGCATTTGCGTACGTGACGGCATCAACGGATACTGGGGTGGGGCGGCTTGTGACGAATGTCTCAACGGCTTCTACGGCTCCGACTGCAAATCACCTTGTCCCGGTAGCGACGGATTTGGCACAGCTTGCAATGGCAACGGAAACTGCAACGACGGATTTGCTGGCGACGGCACCTGCACTTGTTTCACAGGCTTCGGGTTGTCCGACTGCAGCTCAGGCTGCGTGGAAGGCCCCCCGAGCGTGTTTTGCAACAACCACGGCATTTGCCTCGACGGGGCGACGCGAAACGGAACCTGCAGCTGCGACTCTGGCCCGGGAACCGGCTATTGGAGTGGTGCCTCCTGCGACGACTGTGTTCCCGGGTTTTGGGGAGTATCCTGCCTCCAACCGTGTCCCGTCGGTCTCGGGGGACTAATTTGCAGTGCCCGCGGCATGTGCTCTGACAACACCAACGGCACTGGTGCGTGTGCATGCTTCACTGGCTTCTCCGGTCCTGGTTGTGCCTCCGAGTGCAACGGTGGCGCCGATCGGCCTTGCAACAACAAGGGCGTTTGCAATCAGTTGGTCGGGACTTGTACGTGCTTCCAGGATCCCGTGAACGGGTACTGGGCGGGAGCAAATTGTACTGAGTGCTCTAGCATGTATGAGTCTGATGGCTGTCTCACCCGCTGTCCGTCGACTGGCGCCATGCCAAACACCCCGTGCAGTGGCCGCGGAAGTTGCTACGGTGGCCTTTGTCAGTGTGACGAAACTTTTTGCGGTGACAAGTGCGAGCTTGAAGGAGAAGACTGTGCCGACCAATGCCGAGAAGGATACTGGGGGCCTGACTGTGATAACTTGTGTCCCGGCAACGGAGAATGCGATCTGCACGGTCGATGCAACAGTGGCAAAACGGGCGACGGCCGCTGCACATGTTTCATCGGCTACTGGGGCGACGATTGCGCCGGCGAGTGTCCTGGCTTGGTAACTGATCCAATCACCGGCCAAGTGACGCAAGTGTGCGGGGGTAACGGCAACTGTATCAGCGGTGAGTGTATCTGCAACTCCGGCTGGGCCACCGAACTGTGCACACTTGAGTGCCCTGGAGGCTGGAGCAGTCCATGTAACGGTCATGGCAACTGCGGCCCTGCCGACGGCGTATGTACTTGCGACACGGACCCCCCTGGCCAGGCAAAGGCAGCAGGATGGGCTGGCGTCGCATGCGAGCTCGAATGCGACGGTGGAACAGCTAACCCTTGCAGTGGTCACGGTGTTTGCGACCCCCTACTCGGTACGTGCACTTGTGTGAACGACGCGACCGGCAAATGGGACGGAACCGCCTGCGATCGATGCGTTCCTGGATACTACGGGCCGAACTGCCTTTCCCTTTGCGTCAACGGGTACACAAATCTTACGACTTGCTGGTGCCACGCTGGCTGGTCTGGTGCCGATTGCACGCTTCCGTGCCCCGGCGTTGACTCTGCATCCGGTATTTGCAACGGTCGCGGTACGTGCCGTTGGGGTCATCAGTACTCCAGTGCCGGCTGCAATTGTGTGGTCAACTACTACTCTGCCGACTGTAGCATCTATTGCACGCCCAGCAAATGCTCGCAAAGCCCCGACTTCTTGGTCAATGGAGAGTGCAATCCGGCAAGTGGAAAGTGTACGTGTGTGGACTCGGACGCAAGTGGACACTGGACGGATGAATCAACGTACTGCACGACTTGCAAGCTCTTCTACTGGGGACCCGCCTGCAAAGATGAGTGCCCGTGCTTGAAACGTGGCGGGTGCGACAAGTTCACCGGAGAATGCCAGTGCTTCGACGATGACGCCAACGGCCACTATTCCGGAGTCGCTTGCGAGAAATGCAAGGCCGGATACGTCGGCGTGTCCTGCAAGGGGAAGGATGTGGCAATTACGAAGCAAAAGCCGTGCAGCGCCCTCGCTGCGGTGCGCGCCAATTCAGAGTTCCTTTTGGTCGATGCTCAGATGGACCTTGTGTTAAGCGGCGGGCGTCCAATTATTGCATGCAACCGAACCACTCGTGACCTCGTCGGCGCATTTGATATCAACGGAACGGTAATTGCAGGGCATGTCGCACCCGACAAGCGGACTTGGATCTTCACTTTGACAGGTGTTGACAGCTTGTTGGACCCTACGCAGCAGATCAAAGTCCAGTACGATCGGGTGCCCCACCCGACGTTCTCAGCACCCACTTCCACAGGCAGCGTCTACAACACGACCGCGGAGGATATTGCTATCGCCACTACCGGTCGGTCGCTGCAGCAACTTTCCACAGGACGCACGTTGCAAGCAACGTGGACGTTCCAATCTCCCGTGCAAGTGGCTGTAATCGAATTGCGTGAGAATGAATACCTTACCGTGATGTCGGACGGATTCCTGTCGGTTGGGAACGGCACATCTGTGTCCGCACAAGGAAGAGTTCCTGACGGGTACTTCACTCAAATCATGCACGCGACCGTGTCAACTTCCCGGGTGATTTCACCGCAGGTGCTTGTGCTTGGAGGCGTGACCAAAGACCCCAACCAGTTCTATTTCCAGCTGTGCACAATTCCAATCCCGGATACGACAACCCCCCTGGCAGCCGTTGCGACGATCGCGACACACAACGAACGGATCATCGAGGTGTCAACGCTGTGCAAGCGCGACACAAATGCCAACCTGACGGCATGCTTGGCAGTTTCGCGCATCGTGTGCGACGGAACTTACTTCGTGCTTGCGATGAGCATGGGTCAAGGTGTGTCACTTCTCCGGTTCCGCTACACCCAGCTCTACATGCCCGGTGTAGCTGTGGAAACAAATTCGATCTACGATCGTTACGATCCCAGCCACGTCTTCAACGTCACGGCCATGGTCGTCGAACCGATTGCAAATGCCGGGTTTGTCGCGATCAACTACCAGTCGCCAAACACGACCGAACCTAGCACTATTTTCAAGTTCGACTTGCTGGATTTGTCCGTCTACGGGAGCGTCGTCTTCCTGAAAATTCTTGACAGCTATGAAATTGTGACTAGCCTGGTGCCGGACGGTGAATCACGCATGCTGTTCGCCACAGTGCCGTTGTCGACTCAAATCAATGTCGTCCCGCTCAATCTCTACGCTGTGACTCGAGTGTTCCCTCACATTGCTGACACCACGGGAGGCACTGTTATCACAGTGGAAGGCGAAGGATTTGCAGCCGATGACTATCTCATGTGCGACTTTAACGGCACGTACGTCACAGCCACGCTGTTGTCGTCACGCAAACTACTGTGCGTTGCCCCAGCAGGCGGCGACGAGCGCTGTGAAGGCGTACCGCTCGAGGTGACCGTTCGGGCCAACCAATGGACAAAGAACAACGTGAACTTGCGCCGCGTGGCGACACCTGTCATCACAAAAGTGTATGCCGAGCATTTCGCTGCCGCCGGGGTTGACAACGGGTACGGAAACCTGACTGGTGGTTCTCCTGTGCTGCTTGACGGAGTCGGCTTCCAGGACAGTCCGTTCCTGACGTGCCGATTTGCGTCCACTGGGTCGACGGAGGTTCGTCTCGCGAGGACAAGTGATCGAAACTACGTCTACAGCAACGGCCAGCACGGCATCTTTTACGGAGAGGCGGTGTTCGTCAACAGCTCCCATATGCGGTGCCACCAGCCACGATTTGACCAACCAACACGTGGTATTGCGACTGTCGAGGTCACACTCGACGGGAACATTTACTCGACGTCACGACACCGGTACGAAGTCGTCGGTCAAGCAACGGGCATCGCGTCGTTCCGCGAGGCTGTCACGGAAGCAGGATCCGCATCCTGGGCACTGGATTTGGATCGCACGTTTACTTCGGCAGCTCGCGTTAACCTTTCCGACATCAACGTTTTCGTCGTGGACACGTTCGGTCAACGACTTCGCTCTCTTGACACATTCAGACGCACGATCACCGTTCAGCTTTCGTCTTTCATTGACTCAGACACGCTGCGAGCAGGCAATAGCACTGCCCGCAACTGGACAAGTGTGTGTGATTACCCCAAGCACTCGACCGAATTCCCGACGCTTCACACCTCAACAGCCCTCAATACGGTCACACGCAATGGCCGCGCGACCTTCACAGGGTTGTACTTGATGCGGCCACCAGCAGGACAGTATTTGTTGCGCCTCCTTGACACCACGACGCAATGGAGCTACGACCACATCTTCACTGTACGCCAAGGTCCCGCACATCGAATCCGAATCTGCAAAGAACCTTCTCAGCTCATTGACAACCAGCTGAAAATTTTGCCGACCCAGCCGATCGTCTACGTTGAAGACGTCAGTGGAAACCAGTTGGCGGGGACAAGCCTCGCTGGTATTAGCGTCTCCGCTGCGTACATCACGGAGTCAACGACAACAACGGCGGTCAATGAGGCGGATCGACTTGCACGGCGGCGCACCGGGGTTCCTGTCGACGTCGCGTACGCAATGACGCCGGATGAACGTGTTGCCGAATTGAAGGACGACTTCCTCGTCTTTGACGGTATCGAAATGTTCGGACTTTACGGCCAACTCTACTACATGAACTTCACCGGAGAAGGATTGCTCCCAGCACAATCGCACGGCATGCGTGTCGCGCCATGCAAGAACAACACTCAACGAATTCTCGACGGCGAAGCTGCAGTGATGATGTTCACAATTCCAGGGACAGGCGAATGTTTTGAATGCCCAGAAGCGGGATGGTGTGACGGAACTCCTAATGTGAAAGTTCGCTACGACAATTGGTGGCGTCCGGATGAAGGAAGCTACTTGTTCTACAGCTGTGACAAGGTACATACAGCCTCCGAGTCGTGCTTAGCGCCGAACGGCACCTGTGAGGAAGGCTACAAAGGGGCTCGCTGCTCGGTGTGCGAGGACGGCTGGGGCCTGATGCAAAGCAAGTGCCACCGATGCCAAGCGAAACCTGTCGTAGCCATGCTGATCATCGGCTTGATGGTCATCACAATGGCCTTTGTGACCGTGTTGGTTGCAGCTAGCCTGACTTCCAAGCTTTCGGAGGCACTGCCTGTTGTTCTAAAGATCACCATCAATCACTTTCAAGTGTCTTCACGCGTGAACGACATCATCGTCGGATTGCCTCCGACCTTGAAGACCGTGTTTGACATTCAGCTGCAGCTGTCCGAGCTCATTCGGTTCGACATTGTCAGCTCCGAGTGCGAACCGCTCGCTATGGACATCTACACGCGGTTCTACTTCGCTCTGACAGTGCCAATCATCATGATAGTCATCATCGCCGGTGGCCTGGGTGTGCTCCACGTGTGGCGCGTGAAGAAGGGCTACCAGAAACAGTACGAAGCCGTCATCCCCCTCCACGACCCCCTTTGCCCTGTGCGCCGCGATCGTGTCATGGTCATTGTGAACCGCTTCGTCACAAATCTCAAGATGGCGGCTGCAAAGTACCACAAGGACTACGCACGCGATGACTATCGGATGCACTACTACACGATTCAGCAGTACTTCTCCGCGGCAGCCGTCATCATCTTGCTGCTTGTGTACCCCACGATCCTGCAATGGTGCACGGCCATGTGGAACTGCGATGCTATTGCCTTCGGTCATGACCGGACATTCCGCGTTGTCGAATATTTGCGCGTGGACCGCTCGGTTGTCTGCACTGATACGTCGCATCGCGCCATCATGTTCGTGGCATTGCTCGCGGCTCTTTTCTACGGTGCCCTCGTGCCCATCCTGTCAACGCGCCTGACACTGAGCCACTGGACTCTGCACGGTCGAGCACACGCCCGCCGTCTCTACGCGTACACACTGGCTGGGTATTCGGTGCGATTTTGGTTCTGGGAGAACGTTGTCCTGGCCCGAAAAGCCGCGATCGTGTTCATCATCATCTTCATCTCGGACAACCTTCTGCGCACATACCTGTGTATGTGGGTGCTGACCGCTGGAATCGGCCTGCACAACTTTTTCCAGCCGTTCGACACTGACCGCCCGTCGTACTACAACTTGGAGGGGCTAGGAATGGTCACAGTTGCTGTGACACTGAACTTGTCACTGTTGTTCCAGTTCGAATGGTTCGCCCAAGGTGAAATCGCGTACACCGTCCTGCTCATTTTCCTTGTGGCCGTCAACGCAATTGCTCTCCTGGTGTTTGCTCTCTTCATCGGCCGGGCTTTGTTCCACAAGATCTTGCTCGTGCGTGAAAACTGTCGGCCTCACACTGACGAAGAACTAGAGGCGGCTGCTCCCGACAGCACCACCGACCGTGGCGTCGAATTTTCCGCCGAAGAACCAACGGTGTTCGAGGACTCCGCGGCGTCGCCAGGCACTGTCGAGGGGGGCCGAAGCCCGACCCACGGCCGTGGAAGTCGCAGTCCTCACTCACCCAAAACCAAGATCTCCAGTGGAGACGAGCCAACTGAAGCTGTGTTCGAAGAAGATGAGAATCCTTTTCTCAACATCGACATTCGGCAGGTTCCTTTCAAAGACGGTGAAACTCCAACGCAGCGGCACGCGCGCGTCCAAGCTGTGATGGAAGAGGAAGAACGGCGACAGACGCTTCGTAAGCGGCAGCGACAGCTCCAATCTGACTACAGCAAGATGCACGATGCCATGGCAGCTGCAAAGTTCCTCCGAAACGCGGAGGAAGCCGCGTCGAAGAAATTCGACGGTGTCGAAGCGATGCTGGCGAAGCACGAAGAAGAATTGTTCGCCCTCATGGATCGTGTTGCACGCGAACGAGGTGAACGAGGTGGTCTGGACCAGTCCGAGCGGGAGGCCCTCGGCCTCGAAGGCAGCCGCAACGTTGGCGCTGCGGAAGGCGGAGTAGCTGCCGCGTTGGCGGACGAGCGTGCGCTGGCTCCAGACACGATGAACATTGATGACCTAGACCTTGCATTCGGGGAGTTCGATGATGAAGGTCCCGATGGCAGCGACGAAGATGACGAAGGTCACTTCGGAAACTGAGGTCCAAATGCTGGAGTTCGGAGGAAAACGTGGAAAAAGTGTACTAGTTGGAGAACAAAACATATGGAGAACCGAGTGATGAGACTCAACCAGTTTTAGGTCAGGGCATCTTCCCCTCCACCAGTTTCCCCTCTCCGTGCCCGCCGAGAGAATTTTTCGCGATGAAGATTGATTGTAACGATTTTGTGTTACCCAACCCAGGTGTGACAG
>Ga0255307_1000009_pt1 | contig 17620 bp, 1 predicted proteins | sample MistaT_17_FD_186099 | JGI IMG/M metagenome (GOLD analysis project Ga0255307, IMG submission 186099) | Metatranscriptome of freshwater microbial communities from Mississippi River, Louisiana, United States - Miss_Law_RepC_8d (Metagenome... | ecosystem: Environmental > Aquatic > Freshwater > River ... | reverse complement strand
CTACAGTTTCTGTACTTTATTGATTCGATTGACTTCGTCAATTGCGCTATCCCAACCGCACTCTAACCAGTAGGTGAGAATCAAAAGACGCACCCTAGCTAGTTCTGAAACAGTGGCTTTAACGAAAGAATGGCAGGGTTCAGCGGACGCTTGTTCGCTTCTATTGCCGCCGGCGTTCTAATCGCCGCGGCGTTCCCCGGGGTGGCGCGGGGCCAGACGACGTCGTGCGCCGTGAACGGCACCGGCGTCAACTTCTACGTGGGCGACCCGTCGTGCCCATCGTGGAGTGCCTGCGTCACCGCTTTCTGCGGTGCCGTCGGCGGCGGCGCACCGCAGTCCGACCCATGGGCTTGCGTTAGCTCCGCCACGACATGCGGGGCACTGGCGCCCGCCGCCTCCGCCCTGATTGGCTGCCTCAACAACGCCGCGAGCGCCAACAACAACGCAAGCGGGGCCTGCGGCACGACGTACGCTGGACTGAAGGGCGCGATGCTGAACCTCGCCGCCGGCGGCATGTACCAGGGCAGCCAGCTCTACGATTCTTGCAGCGCCACGGCCTGCGAACTCGGCAAGCTGCCGGGCATCCCCTTCGGCACGTGCAACGGCATCATGGCGGAGAGCCTCTGCATGGCGCCCCCCATGTGCCCCGACGACTGCAGCGGCCGCGGCTGGTGCAACACGACGACGTGGACGTGCTCCTGCTACCCGGGCTACTACGGTGTGGGCTGCGCCTCGGTCGTCGCGAAGCCGGCGCCGGCGCCGAAGTCGCCTGTGTACGGGTTCAACGAGTCGATCCAGGCGGCGAAGCTCGTGATGGGGCAGTCCCTGATTGATTTCAAGCGCTCGGCACTCTTCCTCGGCGAAACGTACATGAGCGGGAATCACATGTGCGCTGACTTTACGCCCGCCACGCAGGCGTTCCTGAAGGCGACGGAGGCACTGTCCCGGACGAACCACTTCGTGTACGCGTACATCTCGTACGCTACCGGCCAGGGCAACCTGTGGGGCGACTGCGGTTGCGCGATGACCAACGGCGCCACGGACTGTTTCTACACGCTTCCGAACGGCACGAACGTCCTCTTCAGTGGCACGAACTGGAACATGCCCGTCCCCGAATCGACCTTCACCATCGACCCCAACGAGCTCTACTTGCGCACGATCCGTGGCCTGACGCCGGCGGACTTGAACGTGGGCCACTGGCACCGGCCGTACGTGTACACGGCGGAAGGGCGTGTTGAGGAGCTCATGACGTACTCCGTGCCGCTCAAGTTCGACGCAGGCGGCAACTGCATCATTGCCGCCTCTGTGGACATTTTGCTCAGCCGGGCTGGCGGCGCGCTGCAGCAGTTCCGCGCAAAGGCGGCATCGGAGATGGTCATGCTGGACGTCCGCGACGGGGGCAAGTTCGTCGGCAGCAGTGCCTTCGACTTCAAGGCCGTCCCGGCTGCCGGCGGCGGCTGGGCGATCCCCAATGCCACGGGCACGACGGAACCGCACGTGAACACCATGGTCAGCGACGTGATGATGCAACTCGGCACCCTCGGCACCGAGGGCTCGTTCAGCAAGGACGGTATGTGGTACCAGGCGGCGACGATCTCCGCGGAGCTGCTGCTGATCCAGCGTACGCCAAAGATCAACATGGCCCAGGCTGCCGCGGCGATGGTGCAGGAGCGCTTTGAGAACATCCGCAAAGCAGCCGCGACGGTTGCCAACGCTTACATGGCCGAGTCGCAGACGTGCTACGGCGCCGCGCTGTCGGGCAACACCTCGCAGTTCCTGCAGCTGACAGAGTCGCTGCAGCTGGCGCTGGGGTCGCAGGTCGTGTACGCCTACGTCTCGATGGAAATGCCTGGCACGGCCGGCAAGTGGTCCGACTGCGGCTGCGAGCACCCGCCGTCTGACTCGGCGACGCGCAACGATATGGCGTGCTACTACGCCGACCCCTCCGGCACCTACCACTACGTCAACGGCAGCAACTTCAACCAGGAGATCTCGAACAACCAGTGGACGACGGAGACGGAATCGTACACGCTGAACATCAAGAACATGACGGCCGCCGACGCGCTGACCGGCGTGTGGCAGCCCGCGAACTCGTGGACGGACCCGACGACTTCGAAGACCTACGAGCTGCTGACGTTCACGCTTCCCCTGAAGTTCGACCCCGTGACGGGCAAATGCATCCTCGCCGTGTCGATCGACGTTTCCATGGGCGCCATTGCCATGGGCTTCGGCTCGTGGGTGTCTTCGCAGCTGTGGGCCGCCAACGGCGGCGGCCTGGCGCTGCTGTCGACCAACGGGAACACCTTCCTCGCCGGCTCGGACATGAATTTCCCCCGCGGCCAAGTCGTGCCCGTGACGACGTACCCGTACACCATGGATGCCGCCAACGCCGCGCTGTCGCAGCTGGGGGAGAATGGCTTCAACCAGACGCTGTCGGTCACCACCGGCTCGGCACTGTACAACGTGTTCTCCGTTTGGCCGTCGTTCGCTGTGCTGCAGTGGACGCCCATGGCTGACTCTGTGGTTCCGATGCCGATGGTCACGGATCAGTCGCTGACATCCGCGCACCAGGTGTTCTCTGCCAAGCTCGCGGACTGGACCGCCGCCGCGCGCACGCTGTCGAACACGTTCGTCGCTTCCGGCGTGACGTGTCTGACGCAGGACGACCGCACGCAGGCATTCCTCGCCGCCTCCGCCGCGATGACGCGCGCCATGGGCAGCGCCGTCAAGTACGTGTACATCTCGTACGCCACTGGCCAGGCCAACCTGTGGGGCGACTGCGGTTGCGCAAACGCCGGCAACGGCGCCGTGGATTGCTACTACACGAACGCGGCCGGTCTGATGCAGTACTTCATCGACGCCCGTTGGAACATGCCCGTGCCCGCCAACACTTTCACCGTGGACCCGAACGAGCTGTACCTGCGTTCGATTGCCAACATGACCCGCGCCAACATGCAGGGCCTGTGGCACTCCCCGTACGTCTACACGGCCGAGGGCGCCCCGCAGGAGCTCATCACGTTCTCCGTGCCAATTTCTTTCGACACCAACGGCAACTGCGTGTCCGCGGCGTCGATCGACGTGTCCTTCGCGTTCGTTCAGCAGTTCCTCCAGGGCTACAAGGCGCAGCAGTCGTCCGAGTCCGTCCTCATCGACACCCGCAACGGCGGCGCGTTCATCGCCGGCAGTGACGTCAGCGGCCTCCCGCCGCAAATTTTCCGCCCTGTCGAGGTGCCGCAGGCGCGCGTTGCGGACTTCATGCAGACGACGTTCCGTCAGCTCGGCTCGTCCTGGACCGTGTCGAAGTGGTTCTGGATCGCCGGCATGCTGTACCAGTCCATCCCCATCAACGACATGGGGGCCAGCTTTGCCCTCATCCAGCGCGCGCCCTGGACCAACGACGCCACGGTGGCCGGCAACGCGTTCTCCGAGCTCCAGTACATTTTCATGAAGGCGGGCATGCAGCTGGGCATGACGTACGCGAGCGAGGGCCAGACGTGCTACCAGGCCGCTGCGCTCGCCAACACGTCGCAGTACCTTCAGGCCACGCGCGCGATGCAGCTGGGCTTCGGCACGCGCGTCGTGTACGCGTACGCCTCGTACGAGCTGCCAGGCACCGGCGGCAAGTGGGCCGACTGCGGTTGCGAGCACGCACCGGGTACGAGCGGCCCGAACGCGGTGGCGTGCTACTACGGTGACCTCGCGGGCAACTACCACTACTTCAACGGCAGCAACTTCAACCAGCAGATCTCGGTGGACCCGTGGACGTCTGAGAACGAGGGCTACACGCAGCGTATCAAGAACATGACGATGATGGACCAGATGCAGATGGGCTACTGGCATAAGCCGGAAGTGTGGACCGACCCGGTCACGAGGGTCAGCTACGAGCTGTTGACGTACACGTACCCGATGGTGTTCGACCCCGTGACGGGCAAGTGCATCCTCGCCATCTCCATCGACGTGTCGCTCGGCTTCCTGGGCGCCTTCCTGACGATGACCAAGCAGGGCAACCAGCTGTACACCGGTCCCATGAACCAGATCATCCTCGTCGACGGCCGCGACGGGGGCCTCTTCTTGGGCGCCTCCGGCTACACGCTGCCCCCCGGCACCGCCGCCGTGCCGCTGGCGACCGCGACGACGTCGCCGGCCATCAACATGACGAGCGCGGCAGTGAAGTCGTGGACGGGGTTCCAGAAGACCCTGTCGTTCTCGCTCGGCGCCAACCTGATTAACAGCTACAGCGTGTGGCCTGCGTGGGCCGTCTACCAGTCCTTCCCGTACGACCCGACCTACGACCCGCTGTCGGCTGGCACCGAGGCTGCCGCGCCGGTGCAGGCGCCGTGGTTCCTCCAAGCTGAGTCGATCGATGCTGCCGCCACGGCGATCACGCAGAAGTTCGTGGACTACATCGTGGCGGCGAAGACGCTGGCCGAAGCGTACCGGAGCGAGGGCGTCGTGTGCACGAACCCCGACGACAAGCTGAAGAAATTCCTCCAGGCCACGAAGGCGATGCAGATGGCCTACGGAAGCGCCATCAAGTACGCATACATGTCGTACAACATCCCGGGCGGGAACAAGTGGGGCGACTGCGGCTGCGAGCATATGACGTCCGCCGTGGATTGCTACTACACGGACAGCTCCGCCACCCTGCGCGCGTTCGTTGGGGCGGACCTTGGGCACCCCATTCCGACGAACGACTTCCCCGTGAATGAGACGAACCAGTACCTGCAGGCCATCGCGGCGATGACGTCGGCGAACGCAGCGGGCATTTGGCAGGCGCCGGATGCGTACCTGGACCCACAGACGGGCCAGACGTTCCAGCTCATCACCTTTTCGTATCCGCTGAAGTTCGACCCCGCCACCGGCAAGTGCATCCTCGCTGCATCGATCGACGTCTCCTTCGGCTTCATGCAGTCGCTGCTGGGCATGTTCCAGGCGAACCCCAGCTCCGAGATCCTGTTCGCCGATGTCCGCGGCGCTGGTGGCTTCATTGCCAGCAGCCAGCTGTCGGCGACGGAGAGCGCGGCGCTGGCCGGTGCGATCCACGACTTGACGCACATTCCCGTCGCGCGCATTGCAAACCTCGTTCACGAGGGTGACGAGCTTGTGGCGGCCGCCAACCCCGGCATGGTCGCTGGCGCCGCGACGTCCCACGGCTTCACGTACCAGAAGAAGCTGGTACTTGGCAACTGGATGCTGTACCAGCGCACTCCCGCCACCCTCAACGCGGACATGCGCTCGGCCGCGCTGACGGAGCTCCTGCGTAACTACCAGACCGCCGCGCGCGCCATTGGTGAGACGTACGTTGGGGAGGGCGTGACGTGCTACAACCTCGGTACGCAGCTGAACACCACGCAGTTCCTCGCCAACACCAAGGCGTGGCAGGTGGCTTTTGGTGTCAACGCTTCCGTCTTCGCGTACGTGTCGTACGAGATGCCGGGCACCAACGGCAAGTGGGGCGACTGCGGTTGCGAGCTGATCGCCGGCGGCACTACGGTGAACTGCTTCACGACGCAGCTCGACGGCACCTACCGGACGTACTCGGGCGCGAACCTGCAGTTTGTCACGAGCGCGGACCCGTGGACCAGCGAGAACGAGACGTACACGCAGAACATCAAGCAAATGACGGCCATGGACTTGCCGCAGGGAGTATGGCACGCCCCCGAAGTGTGGACCGACACCACCACGAACAAAGCGTACGAGCTGCTCTCGTATTCGTACCCGCTGTCCTTCAACGCCACGACCGGACGTTGCATCTTGGCCGCGACGATCGACGTGGCCATGCCGTACATCTCCAACTACCTCGCGCAGATGACCGGCGCCGCGGACGGCCAGATGCTGCTTGTGGACGCTCGCAGCCAGCTGTTCCTCGCCAGCAACATGCCGAGCTGGCAGTCGCCGCTCACCACTGTCCCGCTGGCCAACGGCACCGCCTTCCCCTCGTTCAACACCCAGGCGAATGACGTAGCGGCGCAGGCCGGCTGGTCGCGCTCGCTGTCCTTCGAGAGCGAGCCGGCGGCTGGCGTTCACGCGCTGAACAACGTCAAGCCGATCGGCACGAAGCCGTTTGGCTTGGCGCAGCAGCTCAACGCCACGGATTCCATCGCCAGCTCCGACAGCACGCCGATGCAGGCCCTCAAGCGCGGCGCGGCATCGCTCGACCAGAAGATCGTCGACTTCATCGCCGCGGCGAAGACGCTGGCGGAGATGTACACCACGGAGAACGTCACGTGCACGACCGGCGACGATACGACACGGAAGTTCCTTGTGGCGGTGAAGGGCCTGCAGGAGGCGTACGGCCGCTCGGTCTTCTACGCATACATGTCGTACGCGACAGGTCAGGCCGACCTGTGGGGCGACTGCGGTTGCAATTTCATCAACCTCGGTACCGGCGGCGCCAACTGCTACTACACGACGAAGGACGCCCACCACCAGAGCTTCTTCGGCGCCGACTTCACGCGCCCGAACGCAGCGGCGAGCTACCTCGTGGATCCGAACCAGGCGTACCTCAACGCGATCAAGGGCATGACGGCGGCGGCCAACGCCAATGGCATGTGGCAGGCCCCGGACGCGTACTACGCGCCGGAGTTGTCGCAGACACTGGAGCTGGTAACCTTCTCGTACCCGCTGAAGTTCGACCCCGTCACCGGCAAGTGCATCCTCGCTGCGTCGATCGACGTCTCTTTCGGGTTCCTGAATCAGTTCCTGCAGACCGTCAAGCCTAACCAAAATTCCGAGGTCGTCTTGGTGGATAACCGCGGCGACGGCTGGTTCATCGGCAGCAGCGACGTCACGGCCCCGCAGTGGCAGGGTGCGATCTACCGACCGACGATGACGCCCGTGTCCCGCGTGAACACGATGATGGCCACGGTAAAGCTCGGTCTTGGCAACACCTTCGCATCAGACTTCATGTTCACCGACCTGGGCCTGCAGTACCAAGCCATCCAAGTACAGTCCGTCTTCACGCTGGTGCAACGCTCGCCCATGATGAACCGCGGGTCGGTGGCCGCTACAACAATCCAGGCTGACCTCGGCCACATTGAGCTGGCGGCGAAAACGCTCGGCATGACGTACACGCAGGAGGGCACAACGTGCTGGTCCGCGGCGGCCTTTGCCAACTCGACGCAGTTCCTGCAGACGACGCGCGCGCTGCAGCTGGCGTACGGGCAGAACATGGTCTACGCCTACGTGTCGTACCGCCTGCCTTGGTCCAACAACCAGTGGGGCGACTGCGGCTGTGAGAACGTCGCCGCCGACGGCTCTGTGAATTGCTTCTACACGGGCGCTGATGGGTCGTACAACGCGTTCAACGGCACCGATTTCAGTCGCGTGACTGACACCGACATGTGGACGACGGAGACCGAGGTGTACACGCAGAACATCATGAAGATGACGCCGAGCGACTCCAACGGCGTGTGGCAAGCTCCCGACGTGTGGACGGACTCCACCTCCGGTGTCTCGTACGAGTTGCTGACGTTCTCGCTCCCGCTGGCGTTCGACTCCGTGGGCCGGTGCACCCTCGCCATTTCGGTCGACATCAAGATGACCGCGTTCCTCAGCGCGCTGCAGGCGGCCGCGCTGCCGATGCCTGGCGCGAAGCAGCAGCTGGTGTTCATTGACACTCGTTGGGGCGGAAAGTACATCACCGGCACTGCGGAGGACGTCGTCACCACGACGACCATCTTCAACGCCACCGCCACGCCCAGCGCACAGATCAACTTCTGGATGAGCTCCGTGCAGGACCAGGTCGGCGGCAACTTCGCCAACAGCGTGTCCGTCGCCGTAGGCTACTTGAACGCGAACATCAACCAAGTGTTCCCGTACTGGGCGGTGGTGGAGCTGAACGATCTTACGCCCCCGCCCGCGCCGTTGCCACCGATCACGATGTCCCCGACGGGCCTGGGCCACAACAACACCCAGTGGGAATACCGTCTGGTGGACATCAACGACACAGCGACGAACGTGTCGGGCCGTTTCGAGGTGCGGCCAAACGCATCTGTCCCGTGGGGCACCGTGTGCGCCAACGGCTGGGGCGACAGCGACGCTTCCCGCGCGTGCCGCTCCCTCGGCTACACCGCGGTCGGCGCAAAGGCGCTGTTTGACGGATTCGATCCTGCGGCGGAGGGCACGCCGGTGTACATCAGCGGCATTGCGTGCACCAACTCGGCGAAGATTTTCCTGCACGAGTGCACCAACTCGACCCCCGACGCCGGCTGCCTCCGTCGCGACCGCACCACGACGCGCGGCGATGCGGGCCTGCTGTGCCGCAAGTCGTTCACCAGCGTGGCGCCGCCGCGGGCCAACAGCCAGTGGGAGTATCGCGTGGCCCTGGCGGGCATCAACGCAACCGCGCTGTGGGGCACGCTGGAGGTGCGGCCCGACCAGTGGAGCACGTGGGGCTCCGTCTGCGACGACCAATTCAACAACACTGTGGCGCAAATCGCGTGCTCTTCTCTCGGCGTTCCGACGCTGATGGCGACGGCTGTCACGAACGTCCCTGAGTCGACCGGCTTCACGTACATGGACGACGTCAAGTGTGGCCCCGGCGCGATGTACCTGGACGAGTGCACTTTCTTGGACAAGACGCGTGAGAACTGCGCCCATTCCGAGGATATTGGCATCCTCTGTGGCGGCCTCGCGCTCGAAACGCCGCAGCCAACGCCCGTGCCCACCATGCCGTCGCCGACGCCGGGCCAGCCGCCGATGCCGTACGCCGTGCAGCTTGCCAGCACGATCGCCGGTCTCGTAGGAAACGATTTCAACGTGGCCGCGTCGACGGTCAAGAGCGGCTTCTCGAACTTCGGCGGCTTGTTCTTTGAGACGACCAACGCGATTGAGTACTCGATTGCGCAGTACAACATCGCTCAGATGTCGCCGATTGTGAGCGAGGTCTACTCAGTGGACATCGTGAACGGCACGGAGGACTACGGATTCGTGGACGTGGACGATTTCACGAAGGGCTCGCCTGTGGTGTGGCTGAAGAACCAGTCGATGCCGTGTATGGAGGCGATCCGCCTCGATCCCGCCAACCACCGCTTCGCCGGCAGCACAAACCAGACGCACTGCAACTACCGCCCGACTGAGCGCACGTGGTACCGGTTCTTGGAGGCCAACCCCGAGACGTTCGTCATGACGGACGCCCTCGGCCTCGTGGGCCGCCCGTTGGCAGTGATCAACATGGGCACGACCTACGTCGGCGCCAACGGCCACCGCGGCGCGTACGGCGCGCTGGTGTACACCAACGACATCTCCAACCGCCTCGCCGACCTCGTCGGCTCCATCGCCACTCCCGGCACCCTTGCGCTGGTCTTCGAGGTGCGCACCGGCAACGTGATCGGCGTGTCGTGGGGTGACGAGGACTTGATTGACCTGTCCCAGTACGTCGCGACCGACACGAACCCCATTGTGAAGCTGCGCTCGCTCGACACAATTATCAGCCAGAGCAGCGTCCGCGACGCCATCCGCTCGCTGGGCGGCATGGCCGCGCTCGTCTCCGAGCCGCTGCTGCCGCGCTTGCGCAACAACACGTGGGCCGCCGGGTATTTCGTGGGCCTCCGCGACGTCGCGTCGCCGGAGGTCGCCAACTTCAAGCTGCGCGCACTCGTGCTCGTGCCGATGACGCCCGCCGGCTACGCGGACGCCCTGCAGCAGTCCCTGTCGAACGCCTTCTTCTATGGCGTGCCGTCGTACGCCGCCGTCAGCCAGGCCCTCAGCACAGGTGTGCTGGTGACGGACGGCGCTCTCGCCGCTGTGTACGCGGTGGACGCCGTCGGCACGATCCTGGGCGCGTCGTGGCCCGCTTCGATTTTCCCGCAGGGGCTCGACACGCTGAACACGAGCTCTCGTCTCCAGGCCGCGATTGCCGGTCTCGGTGGCCGCTTCTTGCTGACACAAGAGCAGATCCCGATTTCGATCAAAGACACGTACGTTGGCAGCGACTTCGTCTCCGTGCGCAATCTCTGGGTGAACGGCGCGAGCATCGCGGTGCGCGTGATTGTGCTGCTCCCGCTGGCCCCGGACACGGTGGCCACGGTCGCGGCGACGGCACTGACGGCGCAGCTTGAGGACGCGGTGCGGTCGCTGAAGAACACTTTCGCCGGCTGGACGCCGCTGCAGGCGCAGCTGCTGCAGAACCCGTACATGGACTCGTTCGCGCAGACACGCCGTCTGTACGAACCGATCCGCCAGACGAACAACCTGCTGTCGGAGGTGTACGCGATGGACAACAGCACGAGCCCATACAGCATGGTCGACGTGGAGGCGCGCCCGTTCGCGGGCCGCGCGCCGATCGTGTACATTCAGAACGCGTCCACGACGTGCATCACGGACGTCCTCTTCACGCCCGGCCCAAGCGTCGTCAGCAACGTGGGGTGGTCGTTCAACGTGCTGAACTCGACGTGGTGCAGCTACAATCCCTTCGGGCGCAAATGGTACACCGACCTCCAGAAGTACGAGGGCAGCTGGGCCGCCACCGAGGCGTCCGCGCTGGCGGGCTCCCCGGCCGCCGTTTTCCACATCGGCATGGCTTTCAACCAGAACGGTGTGGCGGGCGCGTTCGGTGGCCTCGTGTTCACGGGCGACCTGTCGCGCATACTCGCCCAGACCGTCGGCGGCGTCGCCGGCACACTCGCCCTCGTGTACGAAGTGAAGACTGGCAACATCGTCGCCGTGTCGTGGCCGGACGAGTCGTTGATTGACAGCACCCAGTTCTCGTCGACGGACCTCAACCCGACGATTGTCATCAAGACGCTCGACACAATCGACAGCAACGCCCCCGCGCGCCGCGCCATCGACAGCCTTGGCGGCGGCGCGTTGTTGCGGCAGCCCGCCGTGCCGCCGGGTGTGGCGAACGCGATGGTGGAGGGCTACTTCGTGGCGGTGCGCGACGTCACCGTCGGCCGCATCGCGGGGCTCCGCTTGCGCGTGCTCGTGCTCGTGCCGACCACCCCGGCGCTCTTCGCCGCCGCCACCGTCGACGTCATCTCGCGCCAGGTGACCTCCGCGGCGGCGCTGGTGCAGAACGTGTTGGCGGACCCCGAGTTCAACGGCTTCTCGCAAAACACGGACGCGTTCCTAAACCGTTTCGGCCCGCTGATGGCGTACAAGCGCAATATCTACTCGCAGATTGTCGCCGCGGATGACTCCATTTACCCCTACTTCTTTGCCGACATCACCAACTCGCTCAGCCCCGTGGACAACTACTGGCTCGTCATGAACAGCTCGCTGCCATTCCGCCAGGACTTCAAGATCACGAACAACGTCAAGCCGAGCCAGGGCCTGGTGTTAACCTACAACCGCACGACGTACAACGCGCTCACTCGCTACATTTACAAGGACATCGCCGCCAGCCCTAACAAGATCGTTGGCCTCCCGGCCCAGGCGGCGGCGTCAAGCCCGACGGCCCACTTCTTCATTGGCAAGGGCTACCGCCTGCGGAACTACACCAACCCGACTCAAACCATCTCCGGCGCGTTCGCCGTGGCGATCTCGACCGAAACGATGTCGGAGCTGCTGTCCACCCGCGTTCGCGGCCAGGCTGGCGTAGACGTGTGCGTGTTCGAAGTCAAGACGGGCAACGTGCTGGGCGTGTCGTGGCCGAACGAGGCCCTGGTGGACGCGTCGCCGTGGGCCCAACAGAACACGACGGGGCAACCCACCGTGATGCTCAAGAACATTGCCACCATCACGGGCAGCCCGGCCCTCGCCACCGCCGTTCGCGAGCTGGGTGGCCTGGCGACGCTGACGCAGCACGCGCTGACGGCCGCCCTGAGCGATTCCATCATCAACGGGTACTACGTTTCCGTGCGTGACGTGACAGCCGGCGAGGGCGACCTCGGCGCCGACGTGATGCTCCGCGCCATTGTCGTGCAGCCGATGACCCCGCAGTCCGTTGCCAACACCGCCGCCGCGCGCCTGTCGAGCGACTTCAACCAGGCGGCGACGACGATCAACGCGCTTGCCGGCATGTGGCCCGGGCTGGCGGCGTTCCCGTCGAAGATCTTCATCCAAGAGTTCTACGGCATCGTCTCGCGCTCGCCCGTGTTGTCGGAAATGTACAGCGTGGACAACAGCGTCAACCCGACGGACCCCAACGCGTTCTGGTTCCTTAACGTCGACCAGTACGACCCGGCCGACGCGCGCGTCGCGCTGAAGAACAGCAACGTCACGTGCCAGGCGACCTTCGCGCTGAACCCCGCCAACGGTTTCAGCCTGACGAACGTGTCCACGAGCGTGAACTGCAGCTACGTGCCGTGGGACCGCTGGTGGTACACGCGCCTGAACTCGGCGACCCCGACGCTCGCCCCGATCCAGGACCTGTTCGGCGTCGCCGCGCTCGATTTCGGGCGCCGTCTCGAGATGCCCAGCGTGCCGGGCTTCCGCGGCGCCCTCGGCGCCTCACTGACGACGACGGAGCTGTCCGCGCACCTGAAGTCCCTCATCGCCGGCGTCGACGGCGGCTACGCGATGATCTTCGAGACGCACACGTCCAATGTGGTCGCCACCACGTGGCAGGAGAGCCTCTTTGTCAGGGCAGACGGCTCGGAAGCGACGTACAACGGTGACGGGGTCGAGCTCGACGTGCAGCTGGTGATGAAAAACATTTCCTCGATCCGGAACAACGCCCCGGCCGTGCGTGCCATCAATTACTTGGGCGGCTACACGATGCTTGGCCAGACGGTCCTGCCTCAGGCGCTCCGCGACGCATACGTCCTCGGGTACTTCGTGTCCGTGCGCGACATTCAAACGCCGCAGCTAGGCGGCGGACAGAACCTCCGCCTCATCACGCTGGTCCCCGCCACGCCGCAGCGCTTTGCCGCCGAGGCTGTGCGTGCGATGAACAATGAGCTTGGCTCGCTGGCGACGCTGATCAAGGCCACTGTGACGGACCCGTCCTTCACTGGCGTTCCCGCGAACACCGACGATTTCCTGAACCGGTTCACGCCCTTTGTCGCCAAGAACCCCGCGTACGAGGTGGCCGTGGCGGACAACAGCAGCCTGCCGTACGCATTTGCAGACCTCACGAGCGCGTTCGCCCCGGACCTCCGCAAGCCAAACATTTGGTACCTCGTGAAGAACGCGTCCATGCCGTACCGTCAGGACTTCAACGTCACCGACCCGACGAACCCTGTGGCGGGCCTCAAGTATTGGCGCACGCGCGAGTCGTACAACGCCCTTCAGCGCTACTGGTGGCTCGACACGGTTAACTCGGTCAACAACGTGATGGTCCTGCCCGCGACGGCCGGCTTCAGCACCGGGAATGCCTTCATCTTCCTCGGCATGGGCTACCGCACAGGCGCCAATGTCTCGGGCGTGTTCGGCATTTTCGGCGACGCGCGCACGCTGTCGACCCGCTTGCAGGAAGCCGTCGGCCGCTACGCGGACGCCGCCGCCATCGTGTACGAGGTGCGGACGGGCGCCGTGATAGGCGTGAGCTGGCAACAGGAGGATCTCGTGGACAAGTCCACGTTTGTGTATGGCGAGACAAACCCGACCATTCGCGTGAAGAACATCTCGCAGGTCACCACTAACGCCGCGGTCGCTGCCGCCGTCGTCGCGATTGGCACCGCGCAGCTCATGATGCCTGGTGCAGTGTCGCCGTCGCTGGCCGAGAAGTACGTGCAGGGTCAGTTCGTTTCCGTGCAGGACGTGAACCTCGGCGCCCCCACAACCGGCGAGCAGTTCCGTGTGCTTGTCACTGTGCCCGCCTCGCCCCTCACCGTTACTTCCACCACTGCTGCGCACCTGTCCGCCGACCTGACGACGCTCACGTCCGAGCTCGCCGCGATTGAGTCGCTGATCCCCGCTGCCGGGCTCAACGCCGTGACGGCACAGTCGCTGCTGGGCGAGCTCGGCACGGTCGCCGCCACGACGCCGCTTTCGAGGACACTGTCGACGTACGACAACTCCGGCACGGGCTACACGTTCTACGGCGTGATGTCGACCCCCACTGCCCTGCTCGGCAAGATCAAGAACAGCCAGATCAACTGCCTCCAGGATGTGCAGATCAACACGACCACCTTCCTCTTCGCTGGCCTCGCGGGCATGACCGACTGCACGTACAACCCCCTGGCAAACAACTCCCTGAACACCGCCCTTGCCGCGAGCAACTACGGCTCCGTCGCCGTCGTCACTGCGGACACGGTCGCGCGCACGCCGGTCGTCACGGTCGCGTACGGCTACAGCTACGCCACGAACGTGCGCGGCGCGGTCGTGGCCATGCTGGACGCCCCGACGCTGGGCCACCGGCTGCGCAAGGCAATGGAGAACACTCTGGGCAGCGCCACCGACGCCCAGTACGGCGCCCGCGCGGTCCTTTTCGACCGCGTCTCCGGCGCCGTTGTGGCGACGAGTTTCAACGAGTCGCTGCTGAACGGCAACGTGCCCAAGACGCTTTCGCAGATTACGCAGCCCCAGATGGCGCAAGCGATCGCGTACTTCAACGCCGCGCAGCTGTCGGCCGCGACCATCCCGCTGCAGCTGTTCGACACGATCCAGTCGCCCTTCTACCTTGGTGTCCGTGACGTCCCGATCGCCGGCGTGACGGGCGTTCAGCTGCGCATGATCGTCGTCGTTGGCCTGATGCCCTTCCAGACTGCGGACCTGCTCGCCGCCACCGCGACGTCCGCGCTGAGCCGCGGCCTAAACTTTGTGCAGGAGGTGGTGCTGGCGCCCAACTTCCAGGGCATTCCGTACAACACCGACGCGTGGCTCAACCAATTCGCCCCGGTTGCCGCCGCCTTCGGCTGGATGTTCGACACGATCTGCCAGGTCGACACGGCGATCGCTCCGTACAACTTCGTCTGCATGGTGTATTTTAACAGCTCGAACCCCGCCGCGGAGAAGCTCGGGTTCATCGTTGACAACGCCACCCTCACAATGCGATATGACTACGTCGTCACGAACATCCAGAACCCCACGCAGGGCCTGCAGTTCTACAGGACGCTGCCCAGCTACAACGCGACGAGCCGGTACTTCTTCCCACCGCTCGCGTCGATGCCGTTCCGGATGCAGGGCCTCCCCGCCCAGGCTTCCGCCACGGGGGGCCAAGCCAACTTCTACTTCGGCATGGGCTACGCGGGCCCGAATCCGTTCAACGCCTCCTGGCCCAGCATGACAGGCATGTTCGCGGTGGCCTCCAGCTCCCAGCGCCTGAGCAACTACCTCGCCGAGATGATGTCGTTGGTCCCCGGCACGGTCGCTCTGATCTTCGAGCTCGGCACGGGCGCCGTCATCGGCACTTCGTTCCCGCAGGTGCTGACGGACCTGTCGTACTACGACACGACGCACGGCAACCCAGTGATCATCGTCCGCAACCTGTCGCACATCCAGAACAACACGCTCGTCCAGGCCGCGGTGTCGGCCACGACGATGGCAACGATGCAGCAGTGGCCGATGCCGTCATACAACAGCGACCTGTCGTCCGCGAACGCGTGGATGGAGATGCGCGACCTGCCGCTGATGATGTCCGGCGAGCGCCTCCGCATGCTCTTCGTCACAAACATGAGCGCCACACCGCCGCCGCTCGTCGCCACCCCGGTCCCGAACACGCCGGTGCCGCAGGCCGCGCTGCTGACGCTCGCCGTGGACGAGCAGCCCGTCATCTGCGACCAGTGCTTCTACAACGCCACAGACGCCAACAGCTCGTTCATCCTTCGGTGCGGCGCGACACAGGCGACGTACGCTTACCAGTGCAACTCGGACTGTTCCACGTGCGGCGCGTCGTCGGTGCTCACCGCGGGTGGCGACTTCCTGCCGCGCCCGGGCTCCGCTAACGTGGAAAACATCACGTACCAGCTCAACCGGTTCACCCCGTGCGGTGACTCCATGGCGGTGTCGATGTCCGTCGGCACGTCGTGCGGCGCCAACGACCCGGTGGTCGCGACTGCGGCGACGCCGCTCGATACGTGCCTGTTGCGCGGCGTCGACGCCACGAGCGAAATGCTCGGGTCCTCGCCCAGCGGCTACGGCCACTGCGTCCGCAACCCCGGCGGCAACAGCAGCATCGTCTTCTACTCGTGCATGGGGACCCTGACGTGCGGCGAGGCGTGCAGCCCGTCGTCCACGATGGAGCTCCCGCTGACGGACGCCAGCGGCAACCCGTACGCGTGCATGATGGGCGCCAAGATTTCGTGCAAGGCGCAGACGCAGTGCGCCATCCTCAAGCGCCGCGGCGGCCCGCCGCCGCCCTCGACGGTGACCGCGCTGGCGGCGAGCGAGAAACCGTTCGTGTGCGGCAGCTGCCTGTTCAACGCGACGAGCGCCAATGATTCCTTCATCATCGACTGCGGCCCGACCGGCGCCACCGTCCGCTACGGCTGCACGGACGCCGCGTGCGCGAACTGCCAGTACTCGATGACGGCGGCGCTCGGCGGCGCCCCCGTGATGCGTCCGGGCTCGACGGAGATGTACCGCGCCTCGCGGTACTTCGCCTGTCCGCAGATTTTCGAGATGGCGCAGTACGCGGGCACGACGTGCACGGGTACGCCGGTGTTCAAGGGCGCCATCGCCGACGACGTGTGCGGCCCGATGGAGTCGCGCAGCGGTGCGAACGGCATGTTGGACTCCGTTTACGGGTACGCACACTGCGACGTCGCGAACCCGACCAACGTGAGCCTGTCGATGTACACGTGCGGCTCCGACACGACGTGTGGCAACTGCGAGGCGTTCACGCTTCCGCTGGGCTCGAGCATTGGCGGCGCGGAGTCGGCGTGCTTCCAGGGCATGACGATGACGTGCCGCTCGACGCCGACCGGGCAGTGCCTCGTGCTCCAGCAGGTCTCCAGCACGCCCGAACCCGCCACAGCGACCCCCGGCGGCGCCACCCCCGCGCCCCCGACGCCGGTCGCCGCGACCAACCAGACGGTGTCGTACCGCGTGACGCTGACGCCGGGCACGACGGCCGCAGAGTTCACACAGCGCCTTGCGAACTACCTGGGCCTCCCGGCGGACGCGATCACCACGACGGTGTCCACCACCGCCAACGGCACCGTCGTCGTCTCTTTCAGCGTGAACGGCCCGGCGTCCATGGTCGCCCAGGTCCAAACGCGCATGACGGCCGCCCAGAACGACCCCGCGACGCGGACGATGCTCGGCGCCGCCAGCATCGAGGACACGACGCCGCCGCCCGCGGAGCCGAGCAAGACCTCCATTGGCGTCATCATCGGCTGCGTGATTGCTGGCGTGGTCGTGCTTGCCATCATCGGAGGCGTGGCCGTGTCGTGCTCCGGCGGCAGCAAGGGCACCGGCCAGTCGGACATGCTCTCCGCGATGGAACGCGACGCCCACGCCGACTACACCTCCGGCAGTGAGATGAAGCCGCTGAACACCTCAGCGGTGTAGAAAGAAAGCGTGGGGAACACAGGTTTTTGAAGATGAGAACCAAAGTTTGGACGCTTCGGCGCCCGCACGACTCACTATTCCGTGAATACACCCTTGTGGGCGGAGCCCCCAGCCCACTTGCGCGTAGAGCGTCTCACTTTGGCAGCGAGACCACACTCCAGTAAGGGAAACTTGAAACCCCAAGAAGAAGAAGAAAAAGACAGCGCGGCCTGCGCGGCCCAGTACTCCCAAACGTAATGAATCCCCGTGGCTACCTGTGGCTAACAACACTCCGTAACTGGCG